>Ga0137397_10003017_pt1 | contig 11742 bp, 9 predicted proteins | sample czorhiz116metaG_FD_106658 | JGI IMG/M metagenome (GOLD analysis project Ga0137397, IMG submission 106658) | Vadose zone soil microbial communities from Angelo Coast Range Reserve, California, USA - czorhiz1.16 metaG | ecosystem: Environmental > Terrestrial > Soil > Vadose zone | place: USA... | reverse complement strand
GATCATCCAGGCCACGCTCGGCATGGCCGAGGCGATCCTCGTCGAGACGAGCCTGAGCTACCTCGGCTTCGGCGTCCAGGAGCCCACGCCCTCGTGGGGCAACATGGTGCAGGCGGGCGCGAACTACTTCTTCCAGGGAAAGTTCTGGCCGTCGACGGCGCCGGCGCTGGCGATCCTCGGCACCATCCTCGGCTTCCACCTGCTGGGCGACGGTCTGAACAACATCCTCGAGAACAAGAGCGCTCCGTGACCGGCGCGCCGGTGCTCGCGATCCAGGACCTCCGGACCTACTTCTATTCCCGCGCCAAGCAGGCGTTCGTCCGCTCGGTGGACGGCGTCAGCCTCTCCATCGCGCGCGGCGAGACGCTCGGTGTCGTGGGCGAGAGCGGCAGCGGCAAGAGCGTGACCGCGCTGTCGGTCCTGGGCCTCGTCGGCGGCAGCCCGGGGGTGATCACGGGCGCGATCGAGTTCGCGGGCGGCGCCGGTCGGCGCAACCTGCTCCAGGACCTGGGCCGCTACGTCACCCTGACCGAGCAGGACGGCCGGATCGTCGCGGTGGCCAAGGACGAGCCCGGCTGGCGCGCGCAGCTGGAACGATCGATGACGGGAGTGCGCGGCAAAGAGATCGCCATGATCTTCCAGAACCCGAAATCGTCGCTCAACCCGTTTCTCACGGTCGGGCAGCAGATCAGCGAGGCCATCCGTCTGCACACGCCGGTGAAGGACCCGAAAGAGGCCAGGGAGCGCGCGATCGCGTGGCTCGAGCGCGTGCGCATGGATTCGCCACGCCTGCGCTTCGACCAGTACCCGGATGGCCTCTCCGGCGGCATGTGTCAGCGGGCGATGATCGCGATGGCGCTCGCCTGCGAGCCGTCGCTGCTCATGGCCGACGAGCCCACCACGGGACTGGACGCGACGATCCAGTCGCGAATCGTGGCCCTCCTCGCCGAGCTGAAGTCCGAGCTCGGCGTGACGACCCTGCTCATCACCCACGACATCCGCGTCGTCTCGCGGCTGGCCGACACCGTGGCCGTGATGTACGGCGGAACCGTGATGGAGCACGGCCCGGCGCGTGACGTCCTGGCGCCGAGCTTTCCGGCCAAGCACCCGTACACCGCAGCACTCCTGGCCTCGTTGCCGAGCGCCCAGCAGAACGGCCGCGCTCACGCCATCGACGGCCGCCTCTCCGTCATCCGCGGCGAGGTGGTGGATACGATGGACGTCCCCCGCGGCTGCCGGTTCTATCCCCGCTGCGACCGCGTCACGGATGCGATCCGTGCCCGCTGCATGAGCCAGGAGCCCGCGCTGGCCACGGTCGCTACGGGCCACCGGATCCGCTGCCACCTCCATGGCTAGCCGGCTCCTCGAGGTCTCCGACCTCCGCAAGGATTACCACGCCCGCGCGGGCATGTTCGGTCAGACGCGCGCCGTCCCCGCCGTGGACGGCGTGAGCTTCGCGCTCACCGAGCACGAGACCCTGGGGCTCGTGGGGGAGTCGGGCTGCGGAAAGACGACCATCGGACGCATCATCCTCGGGGTCACCAGGGCGACGTCGGGCCGCGTCGTGTTCGACGGCCACGACGTCACCGCGCTGCCGATGCGGGCGCTGCGGCCGCTGCGCACGCAGATGCAGATGATCTTCCAGGACCTCGACGCCGCCCTCAATCCACGGATGCGCGTCCGGGACATCCTTCACGAGGCCGTCACGCTGCACCAGCGGCTCGACCACGCCGAGGTGACGCGGCGGACCGCCGAGCTGCTCGAACAAGTGAGCTTGAAGTCGGGCAAGCTCGCCAGCTTTCCGCATGAGCTCTCGGGCGGCGAGAAGCGCCGGGTCGGGATTGCGCGGGTCCTCGCGGTCGGTGCCCGGTTCATCGTGGCCGACGAGCCCACCAGCGCGCTCGACGTCTCCATCCAGGCTCAGATCGTCAACCTGCTGCGTGACCTCCAGCTGCGGCTCGGACTCTCCTATCTCTTCATCTCGCACGACCTCGAGGTGGTGGAGCTGGTGAGCCACCGCGTGGCCGTGATGTACCTGGGGAAGATCGTGGAGATCGGGCCCGCCGACCGCGTCGCGCGGGCGGCACGCCATCCCTACACCTCGATCCTCTGGTCGTCACTGGTCGAGAAGCGCAGCCAGGAGGTCGCACGCACCGCCGCCGCCGGAGGCGTGTTCGACTTCGAGCGCCCCGGGCACGGCTGTCGGTTCGCGCCCCGATGTCCCGTGTACGAGGCGGCGGGCCGCCCCGCGCTGTGCACCGACCCCGCCAGCGAACCGCCGCTGCGCGAGCTCGGGGACGGCCACCAAGTCGCCTGCCACTTCCCGCTCGCGCGCTGACCGCCGGATAAAGACGGGTTCGATTCCCAAGGGGTTCGAACCCGTTGTTTGAGTCACGACGCGTTTTCGCCAGAGATCGGTCGGCTTACGGCTTGTTTGGTTCCGAGCAAATCGACGCGACCAAAACAGGCAACCTGCCGGTCATGCCGGGGGTGTGGTCCCCAGCCCCACATGCGCGGCATCCCGATCCAGGCAGGCGCGCGGCGCGCATCGGCAGTGTGCTCGATGAAGCCGGCGATCCCGCACACTCGGGCGCGACCGCCGCTTGATGTCGACCACCGGTGTCGATCTCGGCGCACGCTGGGCGAGGCCGAAGGACTGTGAAGGCTCGGCGAGTGGCCAGGCCGCGCGCGACTGGCTCGAGACAGGGATCCGTCGCGACACCGGCAAGCGCCCGATCCGAGATGACGAGGTAGGCGCGGTCGCCGTGCCCGACGCGCGTCTCGAATGCCGAAAATTTCATCGCGGGAATGCGCCGGTCGAGATTGAATGACAAGACGAGCTCCGGAACATCCATCGCATAGATCGGCGCCGGGGCGTCACCGACGACATGGCCGAGCTGCGCGAGATCCGTCGTGGCGTTGTACCGCGGTGTGTCGAGGGTCAGGGCGAGGCCGCCGACCAGGACGACGGTGCCCCACACGGTGGCGAACACCCACGCGCGCCGCCGCTCCGGAAGCGTGGAGTACCACCACCCGACCAGGAGCGCCGCGGCCGGGCAGAGCGGGAGGTAGTACCGCTCGCGCTGCTGGTTCGAGATGGCGATGATGGCGAACACCGTCGCGAGCCAGACGAACAGGAATCGGAGCGGCGCGGTCTGGGCCGAATCCACGGGCCGCCGCGCAGCTCGGATGGCCATCGGCAACGCGACACACCAAGGCAGCATCACGGCAAGCGGATGGCTGAATCGCGCGGCCATGGCTTGCCATCCCCAGCCGCGACTCCCGAAATACCAGGCCAGCTGATCCCTGACGACAACGGCATCGACAAATCTCTTCCCCCCACCGCCCATGGCGGCCGTAACCCACCACGGGACAGCAATCAGGACGAAGATGATCCATCCGGGCATCGACACCAGCCGCTTGGCTGCTCGCGCGCCGTCGTTGGCAATGGTGAAGACGATCGCGATCGCCAGGGGTAACAGGCCCGCCGCGCCCTTGCTCAAGGAGGCGAGACCGATGAGACCGTAGAACGCGGTCACACGTCGCGGCCGACGTCCCCAGTCGCTTGCGGCAAACACAGCCATGGCGGCGGTCAGGACACACAGCTGCACCATGTCGGGCATGGCCGAATGCGCGTGCGCATGGACGCCGAGCATGGTGACGACGACCAGCATCGCGACGCCACCGGCGCTGGGGTTGAAGAGTCTCGCGCCAAGCCACCAGGTGAGCAAGGCCACACCGATGGCCGCGAGTAATGACGGCAGCACCGCGGTTCGGACCGTGACGGCGCCGCCGGGCCACGAGGCCAGAGCAATCAGCCAGGCCATGAGCGGAGGCTTGGCCAGATGTGGTAGGCCATCCGGCAACGTCGGTAAGAGCCAGTGTCCGTTGTCGAGCACATCGCGTGCGAGAACCGGGAATCGCGTGTCGTCGTTCGTGATGAGGTGTCGCGCGCCAAAATCGAACGACAGCACGCCAATACTGAGCATGGCCAGGAGCGCGAACAGCCGCCTGCGCTCAGCGATCACTGGCAGACGGTCGCGGCGACAGGGTGGGCAGCGTGATGTGCACGGTCCGGCGACACAAGGTCAGTGCTCCTCTGGAGTCCATCTTGCCATGGAGCCCTTCGGCCCGGACCTCTCGTCACTACTACGCGCAGGACGAACTGCTGCTCGCGCTGAAGCGTCAGTGGGGTGACCGACTCGGCAATGTTGCCGTCCTCGACCGCCTGCGTCATCGTGACGCTGGAGCGGCCGGCTCGCCGATCGCGCTTACACCGCCGCGGGCACCGCCGGTGCGATGCTACTATCGGCCGCGATGATGGGATGGCCGTTTCTGTTCTTCCTGTCTGGCGTGAGCGGCCTCATCTACCAAGTCGTCTGGGTCCGTCAGTTCGGTAACCTCTTCGGCAATACGGTCTTCGCTGCGTCGTTGGTCATCGCCGTGTTCATGTCCGGCCTCGGGGTGGGCAGTTACGTCGCGGGAGTCTGGGCGGACCGGCGATACATCGTCCGACCGTATGCCGCCGTCCGGGCTTTTGGCTACTCCGAGCTGGCAATCGGCGCGATGGGCTTGGCTCTCATGCTGGGCCTCGGACGGCTCGACGATCTCCGGGCGGGATACACCGCCAATGCTGCCGGGTGGTTCGTCCCCTCCTGGACCTCTCACGCGGCGCAGTACGCGCTGACGATCCTGTTGCTCGGTCCTGTCACCGCGCTCATGGGCGGCACCCTGACGCTGCTCATTCGCCACCTCCTCCAGCACGACATGACGGCGGCGGGCTGGAAGATCGGCACCCTCTACGGGATGAATACGGCGGGCGCGGCGATAGGATGCTTCCTCACTGACTATGCGCTGATCCCTCACCTCGGACTCCGCTTGACGGAGGCGCTCGCCGTTCTGTTGAACCTGGCGGTCGGATCGTGCGTCCTGTTCGTCACCCGGCGCGAGGTTCGCGCCCCCGCGCCGTCCCCTCGACGCCAACCTCCTCGGCCACGTGAAATCACCGGCGAGTCCCCGGGGTCGATGCGCGTGCTTGTGCTCGTCGCGGTTGCCATCTTTCTGACTGGGTTTGCGGCGATGGGCCTGGAGATTCTTTGGTTCCGCCACATCAGCGCGCTCGTCGGTCCCTTCCGGGCGGTCTATTCGCTGCTCACCACCGTCATTCTCCTCGCCATGGGTGCGGGCGCGATGCTGAGCGGCTCTCTGGCCACTCGAGTTGGGCACCCGTTACTGCTGTTGATCGCCAGCGAGGCGCTGTTCCTCGCCTCCACGGCGTTCGGATTCTGGTCGGCGGACATTCGAGAGATCCTTTCTGAGCAGAGTTCCGCTGCGTCGGCGTTCGTCGCCGGCTCAGGCTGGGCCCGCGATCAAATCAGCCTTGGGCTGATCAGCCGCCCACTCCTTCGCGAGGCGGCGTTGCCGGCGCTTTTCATGGGCGCGGCCTATCCGCTCGCCACGGCCGCGATTGCCGCCCTGCCGGCCGCCGTCGGCCGGCGGGCGGGCATGGTGTATCTCGCAAACACCGCGGGCGCCGTGGCCGGTTCGATCATGGCCGCCTTCGTCCTCATGCCGACCCTGGGTCTGCAGGCCAGTGTCGGCGTGATGTTCGTCAGCGTCGGCATCGGCATCATCGTCGTCCTTGCCGCCTGGATGTCATCGCCAAAGCCGCGGCGATCCGCTCGGCGAGGCATCGTCGTTGTCGCGGCGTCGACCATGGTCGCCGCCATCGCCATCATTGTCTGGCTCCGGCTGCCGGCGGACTACATCTTGATGAACAGTCTGCCGCCGCTCCGGGAACACGAACACCGGCTCCACGTCGAGGAGGGCGTGACCGAGACGGTCATGGTCACCGAAGTGGCGGGTGAAGGGCGCCGCCTTGTCACGAATAGTTACGCCATGTCCGCGACGTCTCCCGGCGCGGGCCGCTACATGCGGGCGCTCGCCCACCTCCCGCTGCTTTCGATGGAGGCTCCCGAGCGTGTCCTTGTCATCGGCTTCGGTGTTGGCAATACTCTCCACGCCGCGTCCCTGTATCCCTCGGTCCACCAGCTGGAGATCGTCGACCTCTCCGAGAACATTCTCCGGCACGCGGCGTTTTTCAGCGCGACGAATGGCGATGTGATGACAAGCCCGCGACTTGCCGTGTACATCAACGACGGCCGGCATCACTTGAAATTGCAACCACCCGGCACGTACGACCTCATCACCCTCGAACCGCCGCCGGTCGCGGCCGCCGGGGTTGCCTCCCTCTATTCCGAGGAGTTCTATCGGCTCGCACGGAGCCGATTGAAGCCGGGCGGCCACCTCACCCAGTGGCTGCCCGCCTACCAGGTGCCGGCAGAGACGACCCTCGCGATGGTCCGCGCGTTCATCGACGTCTTTCCGGCCTCGGTCCTGCTGTCCGGATATCGCAGCGAGCTGATTCTCATGGGCACCAGAGGTCGAACCATCGAAGTCGATCCGAGTGCGGTGCTCAGACGAATGCATGCCACGCCAGCGCTTCAGGCCGACCTCGAGCACAACTTTCTCGCCACGCTGACGGAGGTCATCGGGACGTTCGCCGCATCCGCAGACACGCTCGCGAGGGCCACCGCGTCCACGGCCCCGGAGACCGACGACCACCCCGTGCAAGAATACGCGGTGCGGGCCCGCCTCCGAGCGACGCGGATCCCGGAGAGTCTATTCAACGTCGATAGCCTCGCCGCGTGGTGTCCAAAGTGTTTTCAGGGCGATCAGGTGATCCCGGTCCTTCAGGATTTGCCCGCCTACCTCACCATCCTGGACCGCCTCTATCGCTCCGCGGTGTTCCTCGAGCCGAATAATCCAGCCCCTCGACCACTACGCTTGGCCGGCGATCATCGGGTCTCCGCAACGATCGAACGCCACCCGTATCTTGCGCTGCTGTTCAGCGTGCGAAGCCTTCAATAGGAAGCGAGACCGTCATGAGGCCCGACGCGCGAGCGAGGCCGCGGCGGCCGGGATCTCGTCGGTCCAGACGGTGAACTGTGTGAGGTCGGCCGCGCCGAACGACGTGGTCAGCGCGACGTCCACGGCGTCACGGCCGCGCGCCATGAGCACGCGGCCGATCCGCGGCTGGTTGTGGCGGGCGTCGATGGGATGCCAGGCGCCGTCCAGGTAGACCTCGGACCACGCCGAGAAGTCCATCGGAGACGGGCTCGGCGGCACGCCGATGTCGCCGAGAAAGCCGGTCGCGTACCGGGCGGGGATGTTGAGCGCTCGCAGGAACGCGATGGCGAGATGCTGGAAGTCGCGGCAGACGCCTTGCCGCTCGAGGTAGACGTCGGCGGCGGACTTCGTCGGCCGCGCGAACTGGTAGCCGAAGGCGACGTGCGTGTGGACCCAGTCCACCACCGCCTGCACCCGCTCCCAGGACTCGGGCGTGGCGCCGAAGAGATCCCCGGCGATCGCGCTCAGGCGGTCGACCTCGCAGTAGCGGCTCGCCAGGAGGAAGCGCCAGCACTCGGGCGGCATCGCGTGCACGGGCGTCAGGCGCGCGCCGGTGATCGGCGCCTCGGCGCGGCCGGAGACGTCGATCACGTTGTCGTAGCGGACCCGCACGGTGCCCGCCGGCGCCAGGATGCGCGCGGCCCGGTTACCGAACTCGTCGACGAAGTCCTCGACGGCGGTGGCCGGCTCGATCTCGATCCGCTCCGGCCGCCGCAGCCGCGAGGCCTGCTCGGGGTGGACGTAGAGCATGAGCTGCATCGGGGTGGGCCGGGGCACCTCGAAGCTCAGCTCGTAGCCGAGGCGGATCTCCATGAGCCCACCGTAACACGGCCCTCCGGCCGGCCTCTGCTACGATACCCGGGTGACGTACTGCGTCGGCATCTGGACACGGCAGGGTCTCGTGATGGCGTCCGACTCGCGCACCAACGCGGGCCACGATCAGGTGAACGTCGCGCGCAAGATGCACGTGTTCGCGCAGGCCGGCGAGCGCGTCTTCATCCTGCTCAGCAGCGGCAGCCTCTCCTGCACGCAATCGATCATCACGCAGCTCCGGCGGGATTTCGACGAGGGCAAGGGGCTGGCGCAGGCGCCCTCGCTCTACGACGCCGCGCGCATCATCGGCGAGGAGGTGCGGCGGGTGTCGGACATGGACCGCGCCGCGCTGGAGCGCGACGAGTTCAAGTTCAACGTCAACTTCATCGTCGGCGGCCAGGTGCGCGGCGAGCTCCCGGGGCTCTTCATCGTCTACCCGCAGGGCAACCCGCTGCAGGCCAGCGAGGACTCGCCGTATCTACAGATCGGTGAGACGAAGTACGGCCGCCCCATCCTCGATCGCGGCATCCGCTTCGACAAGACGACGCTCGAGGAGGCGGCGAAGTACGCGCTGCTGTCCCTGGACTCGACGATGCGCTCCAACGTCACCGTGGGACCGCCGATCGACCTCCTCGCCTACGGCGTGGACGAGCTCGAGATCACGCGGCAGCGCCGGTTCACGGCGAACGATCCCGACCTGGTGAAGATCGGCGTGCGCTGGGAGCAGGCCCTGCGCCAGGCGGTGGCGCGGCTGCCGCAGATCCGCTTCCGCGTCGGCCGTGACTCGAGCCAGCCGCAGTCGCCGCAAGAGGAGAGCATCGTCCTCGTCGAGCCGCCGAACCCGTCCGATGCCGCCGCCGTCCAGGCCAGCCAGCGGCCTCCCGAGCGGGGCGCCTAGCTCCTCATCCCTTCGCCTTTTTTGCGAGAGACATGACAATAGACGTTCCGATCACCAAGGCTGAGGTAATGCCGGCCACCGCCAGCAGGCTGACGCCTCGCGTGACCATGTGTTGCAATTCGTCCAGTTGGCTCAGTTCCACGCGAATTTTCAGATTACCGCTTTTAGCCGTATAGATTCCGCGGCGTATCTCCTTGGGCAGGTCAGCGAATAACTCCACATATTCCGTGAGAAGCTTGAGCCCGCGTTTCCCCAAGGCTTGCGGAGATAACTGGTCGATCACAGCCTCATGAAGGGTCGGTTGTATAGCGACCATGATGTCAAAGCCCGGGTCAAGCTTCTTGAATGCGCCTTCCAGCGAGACAAACACTTTGAGGAGCATGGCTTGATCCGGGGGCATCGTCAGCTTGTTGTCTCGGACCAAACTCAACAAGTCCCCAACCATGGACGACAAATCCATGAGGCCCATCGATTTCCCGGCATACTTGCCCAGAAATTCCTCAACGGCTCCCGACAGTTCCCCCGGGTCGTCTCCTTCTCTGTCGGACCATTCCAAAAGAATCGCGCAGAGGCCATCGGCGTCATTCTGCAGCAACGCCTGCAGCAGTTTCATGATCTGTTGCCGTCTGACCTCTGAGACGCGTCCGATCATGCCAAAGTCGATGAAGGCCACGCGTTCACCAGGCAATATAAAAAAATTACCCGGGTGCGGATCGGCATGGAATAGCCCATCCATCATGATCATTTTGAGCACCGCACTCGCCCCTGTTTGGGCAATGCGTTTGCGGTCCATCCCGGCTGCATCGATGGCTTGAACGTTCACTCCGGGGATTCCATCCACAAATGCCTGGACATTGATGCGTTGCCTTGTCCATTCCCAATAGATTTTGGGAATGACGATCTGATCATTGTCTTCGAAATTGGCCGCGACCTGCTCGGCGTTGTGTCCTTCCGTCATGAAATTGAGTTCACTCTGGAGCGACTTCACGAATTGCTGGACGACTTTCTGAGGATGATACGCCGCCAGCTGCGGGACACTCTTTTCAGCCAACGACGCCAGATAGGCTAACAGGCGCATATCGGCTTCAATTTTCGGCCGGATCCCGGGGCGTTGAATCTTGAGCACCACGTCGGTCCCGTCTTTCAAGGTCGCCCGGTGAACCTGGGCCACTGAAGCGGCAGCGAGTGGTGTGGTGTCGACCTCCTCGAAGATTTCCTCGAGCGGTGCTCCCAAATCTTCTTCGATCTGAGGACGAAGCTCTTCGAAGTCCAGCGGGGGCGCTTGCGATTGGAGTTTTTCGAATTCGGTGATCCACTCGGGTCCGAACAGGTCAGGGCGAGTCGCAAGAATTTGGCCGAGCTTGACGAAGGTCGGCCCGAGGATTTCAAAAATCCGGCGAACACGCTGGGGACGTTCAAGGTGCGCCATCTCATCCGCATGCTTCCAACCCATGATCTTGCCGGTGCGTTCTGCCGCGGCTTCAAGACCCATTTGTTTGAAAATGTCCCCGAAGCCGGCGATGGTGAAGACCCAGATGATTTCCTGCAGTCGATTCAGGTCGGCAATTTTGGACTGGAACGCCATCGGCTAGCTCTGAAACCTCACATGCTTGTCCGGGCAGTGCAGCGTCACCATCGCCCCGCCGACGATATGCAGGTTCACAGGCCCCCTGCTGACCTCCAGTGTCTCATCCACGTCGAACGCGTACACGACCATCGCGGCTTCCTCCAGCCACAGCGTGGGCATCATAATCCCGTTTTCTCCCTCCCGTCCGGCGCAAGCGCTCAACGGCGCGGGCCGCCGCCGGCCTAGCATTTCCCGGCGCTCGGACGCCCGGCCCGCGAGTGCGAAGAGTCGGGCGGTGAGATAGACTCGGCGCCGGGGCTGGTCGGCCGCACAACACGGACAAACTCCTGCGAGCGCTACCGCTGGGAAGCCGTCGGTCCGACCAGCGGGAGAGGAGAGCCAACGCGATGCGGGAATCGATCGTGCTCGGGATCGCGGCCGGCCTGCTGCTCGCTGGCTGCTCCACCTCCGCCATTACGCCGTCCGCGACGGTTACGACGCTGGTGCCGGACGCCGAGCGCTGGTTCAGGCTCACCTGGGAGCCGGTCGCAGAGAGTGATGATGCACGTGTGCGTCTACGCGGCTATCTGGAAAACACCTATGGCGAGGCGGTGGGCAGGGTGCAACTCCTCGCCCAGGCGCTCGACAGCAGCGGCAACGTCGTCGACCAAAAGATCGCATGGGTGCCCGGTGCGGTGCCTGCCTTCGACCGCGTCTACTACGAGATCCCGAACATGCTGACGGCGAACCAGTATCGCGTCACCATCTGGGCGTACGAGCGCCGAAAGTTTTTCTGAGAGTGGAGGCAGGCCCTCCTGTCCCAGCACGGTTGCCGTTTGTCAGTTCCGTGACCTCGACGATTCGATCCGCGCCCTGATTGTTGCGGTAATTTGTGCGAGCGATCATGCAGGGCACGCGCGCGAGCGGATTCGAACGCACGCGTTAATGCCGCACGGTCACGACTCCGAAACCCCGTCGATGAAGATGCGAGCAGTCCTGCTGTCACGACCCTGTCGCTCGGCTGGATCGCAATAGACGAGACCCACGACGACCTCCCGAGCCGCGGATCTCTTCCATCGCGCACAGCCAGCGCACGATTTCCGCAAGAATCGGATAGGGTGGCTCCCGATTACCCGCGTGGGCGCTTGACGCTGGTGCTCTGCCCCGGCTACGATACTTTCCCTTCAGGCGCGCCTGCGAACGAGGTACGAGACATGGAGTCGGCTGAGCGTCGCCGCCGCATTGCGATTGCAGAGGCGTCCGACAAGTTCTGGAACGGTGAGATCAGTCGCTCGGCCTTTCTTCGGATCTGTGCGCGCGCGGGTATCGGGCTTGCGGGACTCGCCACTCTTTCGAGCCCGAGACGAGCCACGGCGGGGCCGCCGACGGTCCAAGAGATCAGAGCGACGGCCGGTCCCGCCTCAGCGATCGAGCCATCGAGCGATCAGCATAGATTTCTTCGTGACGCCGGCCGGAGCTTTTCCGGGCAGACGGT
>Ga0137397_10003015_pt1 | contig 11743 bp, 9 predicted proteins | sample czorhiz116metaG_FD_106658 | JGI IMG/M metagenome (GOLD analysis project Ga0137397, IMG submission 106658) | Vadose zone soil microbial communities from Angelo Coast Range Reserve, California, USA - czorhiz1.16 metaG | ecosystem: Environmental > Terrestrial > Soil > Vadose zone | place: USA... | reverse complement strand
CTTCGAGACCTTGTTCTTCTGGACGAAGGGCAAATCGTTCACGTTTCTCGACGGCATGATGTTCTCGCAAGGCGCGGTTCCCTCCAAAAAGTCCTGACCCGCATCCCGCGCGCCTTCCGAAATGAACTTGACACCTTTCGGGTGGGCCGGTAGTCTGAATGCACGGACCAACCAGGGGGTCCCAGGGCCGGGAATGCACCGGGCCCTTGAGCAAGTTCCCCGAAACTGGATCGCCTGAGTGCGGTCCCGCAAGCCACACCGGAAGCAATCAACCCTCTGAAGCGACATCAGAACTCCGGGAATCCCGGGTTCCCTCTACCTTGAGGACCGCAGTTCGGCCAGCACAATGTCCCGAACCACCACAACCCCAGCACGGCGACGCGGCGTAGTCGATACGCCTGGCGCCACGACAATCAACACCGAGGAGCCTCAGAACAACATGGAACAGCAGACGACCGAAGCACCGCCCAGCCCCGCTCCGAGCAGCGCCCCGCCGGCGCCCTCACAGAAGGGCCTCGACATTCTTCAGCTCAAGGGCAAGACCATTGCCGAGCTGATGGAGCTGGCGCACTCACTCAACGTGCAGGGCACGAGTGGTCTCCGAAAGCAGGAGCTGATCTTCAAGATCCTCGAGGGGCAGACCGAGAAGAACGGTCTCATCTTCGCGGAAGGGGTACTGGAGATCCTCTCCGAGGGGTACGGGTTCCTCCGCTCCCCCGACTACAACTACCTGCCGGGTCCGGACGACATCTATGTCTCGCCCTCCCAGATCAAGCGATTCGATCTGAGGACCGGAGACACCGTTTCGGGCCAGGTTCGCCCGCCGAAGGATGGCGAGCGTTACTTCGCGCTGCTCCGCGTGGAGGCCGTCAACTTCGAGCCGCCCGAGGCCGCGAAGGACAAGATCCTCTTCGACAACCTGACGCCGCTCTATCCGCAAGAGAAGCTTCGGCTGGAGTCCCGCGCGGAGGACATGCCCACGCGCATCATGGATCTCCTGACGCCGATCGGAAAAGGGCAGCGCGGACTGATCGTCTCCCCGCCTCGCGCGGGAAAGACGGTCCTGCTCCAGAAGATCGCGAACTCCATCACAGACAACCATCCCGAGGTGATGCTCATCGTGCTCCTGATCGACGAGCGGCCGGAGGAAGTCACGGACATGGAGCGCTCGGTCAAGGGCGAGGTGGTCTCGTCCACCTTCGATGAGCCCGCCGAGCGGCACGTCCAGGTGGCGGACATGGTCATCGAGAAGGCGAAGCGGCTCGTGGAGCACAATCGCGACGTGGTGATCCTGCTCGACTCGATCACGCGCCTCGCGCGCGCCCACAACACCGTGGTCCCGCACTCGGGCAAGATTCTCTCGGGAGGCGTGGACGCCAACGCGCTTCAAAAACCAAAGCGATTCTTTGGGGCGGCTCGCAACATCGAAAACGGTGGGAGCCTCACCATTGTCGCGACGGCGCTGATCGAGACCGGAAGCCGCATGGATGACGTCATCTTCGAGGAGTTCAAAGGCACCGGCAACATGGAGGTGGTCCTGGATCGCAAGCTGGCGGACAAGCGCATCTTCCCGGCCATCGACATCAACCGCTCGGGAACGCGCAAGGAAGAGCTTCTGATGAGCCAGGAGGAGCTGAACAAGGTCTGGATCCTCCGGAAGTTCCTGAACGAACTCAACCCAGTCGAAGCCATGGAATTCTTGATCGGCAAGATGAGCCAGACCAAGACGAACAAGAAATTCCTGGCGATGATGAATACCTAAAGAGGAGCGGCGCCATGAAAAAGGGAGTTCATCCCGGTTACTACAACACCAAGATCGTCTGCGTCTGCGGCAACGTGATCGAGACGCGCGCGACCGTGAAAGACACCGTACACGTGGAAATCTGCTCGAACTGCCACCCGTTCTTCACGGGCAAGCAGAAGCTCGTGGATACCGCGGGCCGGATCGAGCGCTTCCGCCGGAAGTACGGGATCAAGGACAAGGCAGCCGAAACGCCGGCGGCCGAGTCCTCGGCCGGCGCCTAAGCTCACTCCGTCTCCCCGGCACTCTATTCCCGATGCCCGAACGCTATTCTCCCATTGGCGGGCAAGCCGTCATCGAAGGCGTGATGATGCGCTCGCCCGGCAAGGTGGCGACCGCCGTACGCCTTCCGGACGGTACGATTCAGGTGAAGACGGACGAGTTCGTTTCGATCTCGCGCCGGGCGAAGCTCTTCGGCTTGCCCATCGTCCGCGGCGCGGTCGTCCTGGTCGAGTCCCTTCGGATCGGCATCCAGGCGCTGGCCTTCTCCGCGGAGGCGGCGGTGGCCGTGAGCAACGAGCGGCCCAAATCCGAAGCGCGCTTCGGATCGCTGGGGCTGGGAATGGGATTCACCATAGCGATCTCGTTCCTGCTTGGATTTCTGGTCTTCTTCTATCTGCCGCTCAAGCTCACCGACCTGACCGGCGTCCGGCAGGGGCTTCTCTTCAACCTGATCGACGGCGCCTTCCGGCTCCTCTTCTTCATGATCTACATCGTCGCGGTCGGATACTGGGGCGAGATGCAGCGCGTGTTCATGTATCACGGGGCGGAGCACAAGACGATCCACAATCTGGAAGCGGGGACCCAGCTTAGTCCCGAGAACGCGCAGACGTTCAGCCGGTTTCACCCGAGGTGCGGCACCAGCTTTCTCTTCCTGGTCATGATCGTGAGCATCTTCGTCTTCGCTCTTCTCGGGCGCCCGGACACGTGGCAGGCGCGCCTTCTGCGCTTCGCGCTGATCCCCGTGATCGCCGGCATCTCCTTCGAGCTCATCCGATTCGCCGGCGCCCACTACGACAAGAAGTGGGTGCGGTGGCTCAGCCAACCCGGCCTCAATCTGCAGCGGCTCACGACGCGCGAGCCCTCCAGGGACATGCTCGAAGTCGCGATCGCCGCCCTCCGCGCCGTCCTCTAAGGGGGATCCATCATCCGCGAAGCGCTGGAGCGGGCGAAGGCCCGTTTCGAGGAGCTCACCCAGAAACTCGCCGAACCGAATCTGCACCAGAACCCGGGCGAGCTGCGGCGCGTCAGCAAGGAGCGAAGCTCGCTCGAGGACCTGGTCAACGCCGCGCGGCGCTACGACCAGGTGCTCCAGCGGCTCGCCGAGGACACGGCAATCTTGCGCAACGAGAAGGACCCGGAGCTTCTGGGCATGGCCAAGGCCGAGGTCGCGGAGATGGAGTCGGAGCGGGCGAGGCTGGAGGCGGAGCTGCCCAAGCTCCTCCTGCCGCCGGACCCTCTGGATCACAAGAACGTGATTCTGGAGATCCGGGCGGGAACGGGAGGGGACGAGGCCGCGCTCTTCGCCGCCGAGATGCTGCGGATGTACGTGAAGTACGCGGAGCGTCACGGCTGGCGCGCGGAGATCCTGAGCCAGAGCCCTTCCGGGTCGGGCGGCGCCAAGGAAGCGATCGTCTCGATCGAAGGGGAGGGGGCCTACAGCCGCCTCAAGTACGAGAGCGGCGTCCACCGCGTCCAGCGCGTCCCCGAGACCGAGGCGAGCGGAAGGATCCACACCTCCGCGGTCACGGTCGCGGTGCTGCCGGAAGCGGAGGAGATCGACGTGGAGCTGAAGCCCTCGGATTTGCAAGTAGACGTTTTTCGCTCGTCGGGCCCGGGCGGGCAGAGCGTCAACACGGCCGACTCGGCGGTGCGCATCCGCCACATCCCGACGGGGATCGTGGTTCAGTGCCAGGACGAGCGCTCGCAGCTCAAGAACAAGGCGAAGGCCTTGAAGGTGCTTCGGGCGCGGCTTCTGGACATGGAATTGCAAGAGCAGCAACGGAAGCTGGCGCAGACGCGTAAGTCCATGGTGTCGAGCGGGGACCGGAGCGCCAAGATCCGAACGTACAATTTTCCACAAGGAAGGGTGACGGAGCACCGCATCGGGCTCACGCTGTACCGGCTCCCGAGCGTGCTGGAAGGAGATCTGGACGAAGTGGTGGACGGACTGTTTCACGCGGAGCAGGCGGAGCGCCTGGCGGCATCGGGCGAGGCCGCCCCGAACCGATCATGACCCACATGAGCGCTGTAGCGCTGCCGTCGCGCGGATATTTACTGTCCCAGGCTCGGGAGACCCTCGCGCGCGCGGGCGTGGAGTCTCCGGGGCCCGAGGCGGAGATGCTCCTCCTGCACGCCCTCTCGATCTCCCGCACGCGGCTCTGGTCCGATCGAGCCGTTCCGGTCCAGGACGAGGAGGCCGCGCGCTTCGCCCGTCTGCTCACGGCGCGGGCGAGCCGGGTTCCGCTCCAGCACCTCCTGGGCGAGATGCCCTTCCACGCGGCCGAGCTCGAGATCGAGCCCGGCGTGTTCATCCCGCGCCCCGAGACCGAGCGCCTGGTCGAGGTCGTCCTCGAGGAGCTGGACCACGACCCGGACGACAGGACCTCCGGCGGCACGCTGGTGGACCTGGGCACCGGAACGGGCGCCATTCCCATCGCGCTCCTGCTCTCGCTTCCCGAGGGCTGGACCGCCGCGGCCATTGATCGCTCGGAGAAGGCGGTGGCGCTGGCGAGACGGAATGCGCGACGGAACGGAGTCGAGGGAAGGCTCCGGCTCGAGGTGGCTGACTTTCGCCAGGCGCCGCCCGCCGGCATCCCGGTGCCCGCCGACGTGCTGGTTTGCAACCCCCCGTACATCCCGACGCACGCCATCCCCGGCCTCATGCCCGAGGTTCGCGACCACGATCCCCGGGAGGCGCTGGACGGAGGTCCCGACGGCCTCGACGCTTTCCGCGCCATCGCCGAAAATCTAGGAGCCTGGCTCAGGCGTGGCGGCATCCTTGCACTGGAGATCGGGGCGGATCAGGCCGATCCATGCATGGAGCTGTTCGGACCGCTTCTCGTCGGGGCGCGTGTCGCGCGGGACCTCGCGGGAATGCCCAGAATCTTGACCGGAAGACGGGGTACCCGATGAGCGTGAACGCCAGGCAGACAGGGACCAGGAAGACGGTGAGCAAGGCGCCGCAGCCGGCGCCCAAGGCACAGGACTCGAGCGAGGCGCCGAGCATGGACGAAGTGTGGATCGAAGGCGGGAAGAAGCTCCGGGGCTCCGTTCCCGTGAGCGGCTCGAAGAACGCCACGCTGCCCATCCTCACCGCGACCCTGCTCGCGCCCGGGATCTATCGCTTCTCGAACGTTCCGGATCTGAAAGATGTTGCGACCATGCTCGAGCTGCTCTCGCGCTTCGGTGTCCGGAGCAAGCGCGAGGATGGCCACGCCTTGTTCGTGGACTCCACCCATTCCAAGAATGCGGAGGCGCCCTACGAGCTGGTCAAGCAGATGCGCGCGTCGGTCTACGTACTGGGACCCCTGCTCGCGCGGTTCGGCGAAGCGCGCGTCTCCCTTCCGGGGGGCTGCGCGTGGGGACCGCGACCCGTCGACCTCCACATCAAGGGCATGCAGAAGCTGGGCGCCGAGGTCGAGATCGAGCACGGCTACATCGTGGCCCGTTGCGACAAGCTGAAGGGAAGCACCATCTCCTTCGAGATCTCCAGCGTGGGCGCCACGGGGAACGTCCTCATGGCGGCGGCCCTCGCCGAGGGGGAGACGGTCATCGAGAACGCGGCCTGCGAGCCCGAGATCGAAGCCCTGGAAGAGTTCCTCGTCTCGACCGGTGTGGAGATCGAGGGCGTGGGTACGCCGCGCCTCACGGTGCACGGAGTAAGAAGCCTCCATCCCGCCGACGCCGCGATGATTCCCGACCGGATCGAGGCGGGCACCTTCCTCGCCGCGGCCGCGATCACGGGAGGGGACGTCCAGGTGACGAACATGGAGCCGGCCCATCTGGAGGCGGTGTTCGGTAAGCTCGAGGAAGCGGGAGCCGAGGTTCAGGTCTCGGAGCGCAGCGTGCGCGTCAAGGCGCCGGAGCGTCTCCGGCCGCTTCGCGTGGCCACCGCGCCCTTTCCCGGGTTTCCCACCGACATGCAGGCTCAGTTCATGGCGCTTCTCTCCGTGGCGGACGGTACCAGCACCATCACGGACACGATCTATACGGACCGCTTCACCCACGTGGCCGAGCTCCTGCGCCTGGGCGCCGACATCCGCGTCGAGGGGAACACCGCCACGGTGCACGGCGTGCCTTCCCTGAGCGGCGCTCCCGTCATGGCCACCGATCTTCGCGCCTCCGCGGCGCTCATCCTGGCGGGCCTCGTGGCGCAGAAGGAGACCAAGGTCTCCCGCATCTACCACCTCGACCGCGGCTACGAGCGGATCGAGGAGAAGCTCCAGGGCCTCGGAGCCGCGATCCGCCGCGTCCGCGCCTAGCGACCGCACATCATGCGTCCTGTCGTGATCGGCACCGCGGGCCATATCGATCACGGCAAGACGGCGCTCGTCCGCCGCCTCACCGGCATCGACACCGACCGTCTCAAGGAAGAGAAAGAGCGGGGCATTTCGATCGATCTGGGATTCGCGCACCGGACGCTTCCCTCCGGCAGGCGAATCGCGATCGTGGACGTGCCCGGGCACGAGCGCTTCGTGAAGAACATGCTCGCGGGCGCGACCGGGATCGATCTCGTGCTCCTCGTGGTCGCGGCGGACGAAGGGGTGATGCCGCAGACTCGCGAGCATCTGGCGATCGTGGACCTCCTACAGATCCGGCGCGGCGTCGTGGCGCTCACCAAATCGGACCTCGTGGATCCCGAGACGCTCGGCGTCGTGAAGGCCGAAGTGGGGGAGCTGCTCCGCCCGACCCTCCTCAAAGGAATTCCCATCCTTCCATTCTCGGCGGTCACGGGAGAGGGTCTGGATGCTCTGCTTCAGGCGCTGGATCTGGCCGCGGGCGAGGCCCAGGGGCGCCGGGACCAGGGCCCCGCGCGCCTTCCCATCGATCGCGTGTTCCCGGTGAAGGGCATTGGAACCGTCGTGACCGGGACGCTCTGGAGCGGGAGCGTGCGCCCCGGGGATTCGCTCGAGCTCCTGCCGGCGGGGAAGCCGGTCCGGGTGCGGCAGGCACAGGTCCACGACCAGACGGTCGAGGAGGCACACGCGGGGCAGCGGCTGGCGCTGGCGATCCACGGGGTCTCGCGCGAGAGCATCGAGCGCGGGGACTGGCTGGCGACGCCCGGGCAATTCCGTCCCTCGCAGCTCCTGGACGTGAAGCTGGAGCTGCTTCCCTCGGCTCCCAAGCCGCTGGGCTCGAGGTCCCGCCTCCGCTGCCATCTCGGAGCGAGCGAGATCCTGGGCAGGGCGGTCCTCTACGACCGCGACACGCTGGCTCCCGGAGAATCCTCCTGGGCGCAGCTACGCCTGGAGAGTCCGGCTGTGGCCTCGGCGGGGGATCGGATCGTGATCCGCTCCTACTCGCCGGCCACGACCATCGCGGGCGCGACGGTCGTCGATCCTTCGCCCCAGAAGCGCGCCCGGCTCCAGCCCGGAGACCGCGAGCGCCTGGAGACGCTTCGATCCGGCTCGGCCTCGGAGAAGCTCGCGGCGCTCGCGGAGGAGGCAGGGGCGGCCGGGATCGCGGGCGCGGGCGCTGCGGTGAGGCTTGGCGCCATGGCGGAGCAGATCACCGAGGCGGCATCCGCGGCGGTTGCCGCGGCCATTGCGGTGGACGCGGAGGCGAAGCTGGTGCGGCTCGAGGACGGAAGGCTGCTCACGCCCGCCTCGTGGAGGCTGGCGCTGGAACGGGTCCTCACGGCTGTAACCCGGTACGCCGAGCAGAACAAACTCCGGGACGGCATCCCCAAAGGGGAGCTGAAGAGCCTCCTCGCCCGCGACCTGGCGGCCCCGGTATTCGACGAAGCGCTGGAGGTCCTGGTTCACGGCGGGCGGCTGGCTCTCAAAGGGGATCGCGTGGCACTTCCCGAGGCCGCTCCGGTCCTGAATCCCAAGCAGGCCAAGGCGCTGATAGAAATGGAAAAGAAGCTCGCCGGGCACGGATTTCAGGTGCCCGAAGTGTCCGAGCTCACCCGCGAGATCTCTCAGACGGAGCGGCCGGCGGAGCTCATCCGGTATCTCGTGGATAGCGGCCGTGCCGTCAAGGTGACGTCGGAGCTCCTGTATCCCAAGGCGCTCTGGGAGGATCTGGAGGGCCGGCTCCGCGCGCACTTCGAGCGCAATCCCAAGCTCACCATGGGAGCGTTCAAGGACCTGGCCCAGGTCTCCCGGAAATACGCCGTTCCCATGCTGGAGCACCTCGACCGGACCGGCGTCACCCGCCGCGATGGGGACGAGCGGCTGCCGGGGCCGCGCTTGAAGGGCTCTTGAGGGGCTCTCACCGCGAAAACTGACGAAGTGTGACTTTTCTGCCACGGTCTTTCTTGCAATTCGACACCTTCTCTGCTACTGTAGGTAGTGTTGTGGTAGGACTCTTTCCTCCTCCTTACCACGCTCCATCACGAAGACAGGTGGAGACCTCCCTTCTGGGCCTCACTGGGAAGGTGCGAATCAATGAAGAGCCTCCTCTCGTTTCTAAAAGCCGACCGAGCGACCCTCCCCCTCTTTCTCGCGATCGGTGTGTTCGTTTTCCTGGCCCTGCCGGTACCTTCGTCCGTTCAGACTCACGTCAAGGCACTCGGTCCGACCGTCGTGTGGGCGGGTTCGCCTGACGAGACTCTGAAGCCGCCTCCATCCCCACCGAACAAGGCAGCGACCCTTCGCCCGGCGTTCTCGGGCACCCCGACGATCTCGGGTGGCTTTACCGGTCGCGCGTTCTGGTACATGGTGTGGAGGGTGACCTGGTTGACGGTGAGACGCTAGACCACCCAGCCGTACTCCGGGGAGCGTCAGGAATCGCAACGTGAACAAGACAACGGCAGACCTCATTCGGGAGCGTGAGGAAGCGGTTTCTTCGGCTCGCCTCACCCAAGACCCCGAGCGGCACCTCCAATCCCTCGAAGATCTCGCCGAGATCTTCCTGCGCGCCGACAGCTACCTCCCGGCGCTGCAGAACCTCGATGAGTGCATCGAGGCCGCGGAGCGTTTGGGGCTGGGCGAATCCCGGACCGCCACACTGGAGCTCAAGGCCGCGCAGGCTCTGATCGACAAGGCGGACGCGCCCGAAGCGCTCCGCTATCTCGCCCGGGCCCGCTCGCGAATTTCCGCCGAGACCCATCCCGAGCTGGTCGCGCGGCTGCAGCTTCAGAGCGCGCGCGCGATGATCGAGCTCAGCCAGTATGAGGAGGCGCTCCGCACGTGCGAGCGCGCCCACGCGTACTTCCGGGACCGCGGACTCACCGGCCCCCTGGCGCACACCTACAACTGTTTCGGCCGGATCTATTTCCGGCTCGGTGATCTGGAGAAGGCGAAGGAGTTCTACGAAGCCTCCCTCCATCTCTTCCGCTGGGACCTGAACGACGACGACGGCGTCATCCGCGCGCACAACAACCTCGGCATCCTGTACCGGCATCTTTCCGACTGGCGGCAGGCGACGTGGCACATGCTCCGCTCCATGGAGATCGCCACCCGCCTCGGCAACTTCGCCTACCTCGCCGTCACGTTCGCCAACCTCGGCATCGTCCACCTCAAAGCAGGATCCTGGGACGAGGCGCGCGAGCACTTCGACCGCGCCCTCACGAGCTATCTCCAGATCGGCCGCGATGCCGGCGTGGCGCGGATGAGAATCGGGCTCGCCTCCATCGCCTCGTACCGGCACGACTTCACCACGGCCGAGGCCAACCTGAGCGCCGCCTGCCAGATCACGACCCGGCTGGGCTGCTCGCGCGAGCAGGTGCTCTGCCTCATGGGGCGCGGCGATCTGAATTCCGAGATGGGGCGTCCCGACCTGGCGCTGGGTTTCTACGATCGGGCCCTCGACATGGCACGCCAGATCGCGCCCGAGGGGGACATGGTCCACGAGCTCCAGCGTCGCCGCGCGGAGGTATTCACCCAGCGCGAGGACGTGGCGCAGGCGACCGCGGCTGCTGACGACGCGCTGCAGCGCGCCATACGGTTGAAGGACACGCTGGAGGAGGGCGCCACGCGTCGCGTGCTCGCCTTGATCCACACGGTCGAGGGCCGGCATCTCGACGCGCACGCGCAGGCGCGGCAGTCGATCCGCCTCCTCGAAGCCATCCACGAGCGCTTCGAGCTGGCGCGCGCCTATCGCGAGCAGGCGCGGCGCGTGAAGGGCGATTCCGATCCGGAGCGGTTGCGCGAAGCGCAGAACTACGCCTTCAAGGCGATGTCGCTCTTCGAGCAGCTGGGACTGGAGGATGCGGTCGTGGACTGCGAGGGCATCCTGCGCGAGCTGAACGCGCCCACCTGGCTCGTGGCGCCGCGCACCGACCGCCCGGCGCACGCGCCCTCGTCGCAGGCCCAGGACATCGCGCGCGCGCACGGCTTCTTCACGCAGCACGCGCGGACGCTCGACGTCGTGCGCAAGGCCTCCGAGCTTCTCTCCACGCCGGCGCGAGTCTTGATTCAAGGGGAGACCGGCGTCGGAAAGAACCTGCTCGCGTACATGTTCCGCACCTTCGAGATCGAGCGCGGACGTCCCTTCGTGGAAGTGAACTGCACGAGCCTTCCGGGGGATCTCGTCGAGAGCGAGCTCTTTGGGTACGTGCGCGGTGCCTTCACGGGTGCCGCCATCACGAAGCGGGGCATCTTCGAGGACGCGGACGGCGGCACGATCTTCCTGAACGAGATCGGCGAGCTCTCGGAGCGCACCCAGGTGAAGCTGCTGCAAGTATTGGACGACGGCACCTACCGGCGCCTGGGCGAAGTCCGCTCGCGCCAGCTCAACGTGCGCATCGTTTCCGCCACGAACAAGGACCTGGACGCGGCCGTGAAGGCAGGCTGGTTCCGCGCGGACCTCTACTATCGTCTGGGACAGGTCGTGCTTTCCCTGCCTCCCCTTCGGGAGCGCCGCGAGGACATTCCGCTCCTCATCCGGAATTACCTGGACGAGCTTTCCGCGCGCGAGGGACGGCAGGTCCTCTTCTCGGAGGATGCCCTGGAATACCTCGTCTCGCTGCCCTGGCTCGGGAACGTCCGCGAGCTCAAGCACAAGATCGAATCGATCTTCCTCTGCGCGGGCCGCCAGGACCTCCTCGACCGCGCCTCGCTCATGCCCATCCTCTATCCAGGGGCCGGGGCGCCCCCGGACGGGTTCCCGTCACGGGGCCTGCGCGGGAAGGTGGATATGGTGAAGCGCGAGGAAGTGCTCGCGGCTCTGTCCCGGAACGGCGGGAATCGCAGCCGGGCCGCCCTCGAGTTGGGCATCACGCGCAGGCACCTCATCCGGCTGCTGAAGCAGATTTACTAGTAGCGCCCGCAGCACCCTGTCTCTCCCCGATTACCCCAGTCTCCCCAATCACACAGACCCGAGCTCGGATCGAACTTTTCTTTCCAGGGCGGATGTTGGATCTCTTTATTCGAAAGATTTAACAGGGGTGACATCTGCGTCTCGCGTGTCTCTTACGATGAGACATCGCGCGAGTTCGCATGAGTAGAATCGCTTAGGCGATTTCATGCCTGTCAAAGTGTGACATCGAGGTCACCTGGAGCACGTTCGCGCGGGTTGATCCGACTTCCGATGACGCGGGTCCCGATCCCTCACCTCATTGCAGTCCATCCAGATACGATCGCTGGCGTAATCCTAACGTCGAATCCATCCGGCGGGCACATGACATGCTGTTAGGAAACGTCGAAGTCGGCACTGGTTCAGACGGGCTTCAAAGCGGCAAGAAGACGTGTGGGGCCGCGGACGATGGGGAGCTCTCAGGAGAAGCCAAGACCAGGGCGAACCCTTCACTTCAGGTCCCAGTGGACATAAAGG
>Ga0137397_10003014_pt1 | contig 11743 bp, 12 predicted proteins | sample czorhiz116metaG_FD_106658 | JGI IMG/M metagenome (GOLD analysis project Ga0137397, IMG submission 106658) | Vadose zone soil microbial communities from Angelo Coast Range Reserve, California, USA - czorhiz1.16 metaG | ecosystem: Environmental > Terrestrial > Soil > Vadose zone | place: USA... | reverse complement strand
GTCTCAGGCCCTCTCCCTTTCCAAGATCAGCTTGAAGTTGCCCCCTTTGTGCCTCTACGATAACTGATGACTCGGAACAGCACGAACGTGAAGTCCAGCGCTTACTGTGGGTCCTTATCGTTACAATGCCAACGGCTCAGTGCATTCACGGGGATGTGGGGTTTGAAAGTGATTCCCCGTAATGCGCGCCTTCAATGACCAATGTGACCCCGTGTGGCTTGCAATTGCCGTGGCGATAACATACACAGTCCATATCATTCAACCTCCGATTCAGACCATTCGGATTTCATGGAACAACTCGGGAACGCGGTGAGCGATGGAATGCCTCAGGCTCCTTGAAGTGGCTTTAATCTCAGACTCCCTTTTATCAGATTAAGAATGAAGCGAGCTAAAAAGTTACCAATAGTGACGAGCTGGCGTGTTTTGGCATTTCCAGAGCGCCCGGCCCGCCGATTAACAAGGTTCATCACGACAACAACGTTAATACAGTACGATTCATATGTGGGTCGTATAACACACGTGGCTTCGTGAGGTCGTGATCAAATTCGAGGGCGCTGGAGGCTGGAGCGCGCCATGCGGCGTAAACGTTGTCGGCCTGGCTAACTGAATGAATGCTAGTGGTCAGCTCAGCGTCTACCAACGGCGAGTCGGCGAGGCACCGGGGAGGAGGGTCTGAATTCTCCCAGTTGCACCACACCAGACTGCGTCATTCCGATAAGATAAAAGAGTCCGGCATCCGGATCACCAACTCCCCTACAATGCACTAGCGGAGAGCAAATTCTTTCCGAACCGACGTAGTCGCAGCGAGGGTCGTTTCTGTGCGTCTAGATCCCTATTGTGTCAGCAATAATAACTCAGGTGCCGGAAGCGCTCGTATAGCGCCTCTACTATCCACCGCGAAGGAAACTGCGGCGCCACCAACGCCTATCCCACTTCGTCCCTCCGCTTTTGCCTTGCCGTTCTCTGCTTCAAATGTTTAAGGTTCGTGCTTATCCACTTTGTGATACTACCAAATGGGACGGAAGCAGCTCAACTCTGCAGCAATAGGAGGTAGCGCACCACTGTGTCGGGCTTCACGAAGTGGAGCTGTTTGCTCTCTCCGAGGCTGGATGTATGTGTGTGAAGCGTCTATCAGAAGATCGGTCTGGTCTTTTGTGACATTAAAGAAGAAAGGACTGATCTGTGACAACAATTGAATCGAGGAGAACAAGTACGGGGAGGATAACGACACAGGGGTACAGTAGGTAAACTAGATGCGGGAACGCTTTGGCCTAGGTCAGGGCAGGCGAGTGAGAATAGATTCAGACGATGAAAGAGAGGAAAGCTTGAGTACACGCCGCTGAGATGCGCGCCGCTTGCCATTAGCGGTGTCCCCTCCAGGCGTGGGTGTGCTAGACGTGAGCAGGGCGCCAGTAGAACCGCGTTGTATTTCGCGGAGGACCTGCTGAAAACGCAAAGCCCACCACCCACGGGCCTCTCGCTCCTGTTGTGCGGGGTCGGCGCCCTTCTCTTCCATTTGCGCGGAGGGGCTCTTCGGCAAAGGAAAGCCACTCTCGAGAATCGCGGATACGGAAGATCGCGGGTCGCCGTCCCAGCCCAGACCAGGTATGGGCGCAGCAAGCTTTCCTGACTGCGTCGGGAAAGACAGAGCGCGGAGGGTGTACTCTGCGCACTCCTGGAACGCAGATACCCAGTTGTGGCGGAGACGAGATAGGCTAGGCGTATCCAGCTGCATCCCCGAGGATGATGTCGAAGGAACGGAGAGGGTGAGCTTGATGACCTGCCCGCTGTCGGGTATTCTCCCTGTCGCTATGTTCTCTAGGTCCACCGGGAGCAGATCCAAGACAATTTGACCAGAATCTTCTCTGACTTGTAAAACACGGGATATACCTATTCCCTCTAATAGACCCCATGAATCTACCTGTATTGTCCGGTCGTTTTGACCGCTCGCGTCAAAGATGGGCGATGCCAAGAGGACGAGGTCGTTGAAAACGAGAGTGTAAAGTGTCATTTCACGCGATTCTACCATTGCGTGCGCATTTCTCGGAGCGGTGGACTGGCGCTCCCATACATTTTTAGGTCCCAATGACGAGGCAGACGTAGAACGTTGAACAAAGCCTGATGGATAGGGCTTGGTCTGTAAATCATCGGAGAAGTGCGACACCACGGAATTGCTTGACTCTGACGTCGTCCTTATCGAGTCTGAGCGCATAGCCCTTGATTGGATGGCACTGATGAGCCTCGATTGTCTAACTCCAGCGGCTTGATTAGAATGCCTATGGTCTTGAGCTTCTCTGCCGACGGTAGCGGTGCGGGCATGGAAACGAGAAGTGTCCCGATCTAATCTCCCTCTGGCAAGGAGCCTCCGCGATCGGTGAACTAGCTGCAAAGTGGCGGGCAAGCCTTTGATATGTCTGAGTCGATCCTTTACCAACTCGTACTCTTCCTCCTGGAGCTTCACTTCGCGCATCACGCGAATCACAGTTTCTGTGCAATGAAGGAGTGAGAAAGTGGCTAGGTAATCTGGGTGGTCCTGAGGCGTGACATCCAGGAGTCGCTGTATGACATTTTTGAGAGATTTAGAGACGTACGACTCGTGAAGCGTACCTTGAAGTGGATTGGATAGTCAACGAGTCTGTTCACCGGCTCAACCAAGAAGGCTTCCACGCTCCACCCGTGGCACTCGTCTTGCTCCTGCTGAATTCTGATCCACTCGCCAAAGTCACTACTAGGTTCTCCACTCAGCCGCTTGATCAATAGCGTGGTAGACTCCAACCGAACAACGTATGGCTGATGAACTTCTAGGCGCGACACAAAGCTTCGTACTCTTCCGGCGATGCGCATTACGATCGGGTACTGCTCCGAAACAACAGCGCGCAAAGCTGACGATATCTGCGCGTGTAAGTTAATGATATCTTCCAGCCAGTCGAATAGCCGTGCGACTTCCATGGGTACGCCAGCGAGCCACGTCACGCTATCTTTCATGCGCAACGGACGAATGAAGAGCCGCACAAAAGTCTGTAGTCGCCTCACAAAGGTCCTTTCAGTCTCGCAGAGATCCCAAATAATTTGTTGTCGCTTTATCTCGACTTCGCCATAGCGATCCAGTAATGAGTGATACGCCGAAGAAGATATCGTAGAGAGCCATGTACGCTGTTCAGGTTCGAATGCCTGCGAGCTTCGGGCGTCGCCTCGCGCCTCTTGGATCGTATTTGTTCTCTCGTAGACCCCGGCAACATCGTGACTGTTGGGCGTGTCAGTCGTCATTTGAGGAAGCGAGTTGGGAGTGTCCCTTGGCGAGGAGGTTTTTGAGGGATAGTTCGTCTGGGATTTCCGCTCCTGTACTTGGCGTTGGGAATGCACTGAGGAAGTCTCATTTGCAGCGGGTAGACGTCCCCTGCCGACTCGGAGTTGTTCGAAGATTGCTTCTGCGTCTACGCTGATGTCCTGGTCCTCGTGTTGGTGTTGCCAGCGAAGACTTTCGATCGAAGATGAACTGTCTGTGTGTGGAAGAATGGTATCGCGCATGGGAGCGGGTGAACGTTGCGTCCCTTTCCGCTCGCGAACACGATCAAGACTCTGCGTCACCCCTGAACTATGCGCGCCATCAAAATTAGACGTCAAAGAGCTCGTCGCCAGCATTTCGCGACTCGTGCGATGCATACTTCCTGATGGTCTCCTAGAGCCGGAGCTACGAAGGCGCGACGAGGGGGGAAGGGCGACACCGACACCGACACCGACACCGACAGTAGGAGCTCTACCAGAGGACTCGCGGGACGACAGGGGACGATCGCCTTCACAAATACTCCCGAATAAAGGACGACCCCTTGCTGGGGGGCTTTGGCGGATCCTTTGTGCCGAAGGAGATGTCGCTTTGTTGAGGGCGTGGTGTGCGTCCTCGTCACCTGAATATTCGGATAATGGCGAAAATTCATCTCCTTTGTCTTTTCTATGTATTTCTGTCATCTGGTCCCTCGCAATAGTTCTGGAAAGGTTCCTTGGCGACGAATGTTCGGAATTATCGCCAGAAAACGCCATAGATATTGGTGCACTAGGTAGTTGCCTGGGAGTTGCCTGACCTGCGCCAGGTGACCTGCGCCAAGGGAAGGATCCATTCTCGTGACCTGCTTTCAGGGTTATATCCATGATGTTGCCAAAGTCATCGGAAGGGCTGATAGCAAGGCCTTGCTCTCCAACGTACTCATCATCCGATAAACTGTCGTCATATTCACAGGCCTGCGCAGAGTCCAAGGATCCGTGATCCATTCCATTGACGAGCTCGATCAATTCTCGCCTCCGCTGATCGCCTTCGCTTGGCTTGACAGCACTAGAGTTCCAGGGATTCGGAAGCGCGTCCCCCGAAGAGGCGCTGTTATTTCTGCTAAGATCAGGGGAACGCAATATTTGGCGGTTCAGAACCAGCGAACGGAGGTGGGCGGACGACGCGCTCGAAGAGATGAGAGGACCTGCGTCTTCATCGCCCAGATCGGAGTTGTATTCGCTCTCGATATCGCCGTCTGGCATACCGCTACCAATATGAGGCGTCGCATTGGGATGGGTATTCCCCGTTGTGCCCGGTGTCCCGAGGCCCAGACCGACTCCTGACTGCGCGGACCTCCCGCCGAATGGCTGAATTCTCTGAAGCATGTGCGACGACCAAGCTGGATTTTTGACGCGGACATAAGGACTGAGTTGACATGCCTCGACCTCTTCACTAGAGCTCGAGCTCGAGGGCACGATCACGGCATTGGTGACGAACAGCGCCCTCCCGCGATCACCCTGCAGACTTAGTTCCGATCCAGAACTATTACTGATAGCAGCATATCCACGGTTGAGACGGACAAGTTGTGGCTCTTGACCCGGTGTGGAAAATGTGGATACGGGCGGGGGAACTCGGGGAATAGCCTGAACATGAGGTGACCGAGACGGAATCCTTGAAACATGACCCGGGTCCGTGTGAGAGCGCTCACGAGTTAAACGACCAGCACCAATCACGGGAGCAGTTGCCTACATGTCGCTTGAGCTACATTACAGGGTGCTCAGAGACGCACTTACATTCTCGGTTTGGACACTAGTGATGTCTGATGGTGCGTACTCGGAAGGAATTTGTGGGGTTTTTCGTCCAAGGATACCCTTAACTGACCTGAGTGATCTCGAAGGGGACGCCTTAGTGGGAGATGATTGGCTGCCTTGCCCAGAAGTCGAGGCGTTCGTGGATGCATTAACATTCTTGAGGGCGGGTTTCAAGTTCGACCTCGTTTTAGTTGTTGCCACTGGCGTTGGAATACGGCTACTTTCTAGCACATTTTGAAACCTTGGGATAGACGTTGGGGTTGTAGGGGCCGTTTTGATAGGGGGGCATTGGCGGGTCGGCGGGGTGGAAGGGAGCGGTGGGCGCTGAGAGGAAGACGGCAAAGGATCATGGAAGTTTTGTTGCGAAGTATAAGGAAAGATTACTGGAGTTTGGGCTTGGGTGTTGGGAGAGTTCGTCATTCTGTCGATGGTGTCGCGTAGAGACGGAACCAACTGCGCTTCAACGAGAGGCAAGTCCGCCAGCTGGCTCTTGCGCTTTGAAGTCTTGCTACTCGTTCCGTTGGCTTTTGAAAGTCTTCTATTCAGAAACGACATCCGCGAGACGAGGCCGGGTTCCGTCGAAGACGCCGACGACGAAGGTGGGAGTTGCGCGGTTGGCATGGAGGCAGGGACGAATAAATCATGGAGTTCGGCAACAGGTTGATCCGCTGCCGTGGTACGACGGATTGGTGTTTCCCCGGACTTGTCATCTTCGTGGTGTTGGTGCGTCAAGCCTGCGGCGGCGGCATAATAGGATGGCGGGTGAAAACCCTTCGGGGCGGAACTCGATTGGAAGTAGTTAGCAGACGAAATACCGGGCGAGCGGAATGCGCTCTTGTTCTTTGAGCGGGTTAGAGGCATCAATGCGAGTGGGTATGTGGTGCTAGCCGTGCAGCTGTGAACAATCGTCCACAGAATGACCGCCAAACAACCAAACAAAGAGCGTGAACGAATCACGTGATGGGCCATCTGTGAGGCCCCGCAACGACTTCAAGCTTCAAGCTTCATGGACGCAGGGCATGGATCCTCTGGCAAGTCTTTCCACAGAAACAGCGAAATAGACCAAACGATTAGAAGTGAATGCCTGTTGGAGCGATCATAATGTCACAGATGGGATCTGACTATCCACGAGGTCATTAATTGATATCACCCTGTTACAGAACTTGAATTCCGCATCGTGAGTCATCGCCACGGTTGATTAAAATTTCAAAGCGGTGTATAATACCATATGTCTGCGGGGTGTAGGAGAAAGATGCGATCCCGGTACTTGCGATGGGTGACAATCCACATGAAGAGCCGGATCGCACCACCGAACGGCGTTGATCATACTTGGGCCGGGTATTCTTTAGAGAAATCTTGTTCTGGAAAATCCGTGCCTCGCGATGCACTAGCAAGCCTGCCCGAGTCGTTAGACAACATATTCACCGACCGTGACAAGTCCGCGTCCATTACATGATCACCTTGGCTTCGTCTTCTTGCTGCGGGTTCGACTGCTTTGTCCAAGCCCGGGTTATCTTTTTGAGAGCCAGTAGAAACTCCTGATCGCGAATGAACAGCAGCACGTAGACATGTTGGTGCCAGTAAGAGACAACATTAAGTTGCGCCACGTCGGAGGTCGCTTAGGTAAGTCAGCGCGTCAAGGCGTGCCAAACATTACGGTATTACGGTATAGTAAGGTATAAGACTGACCACAAATAAGACCACAAATTATGCGACACTGGTGACCAGTTCCAGAAAGATAATCGTAGAAAAACCGGGAAATATCGCCTATCATGCATCATCGTCCACCACGACAATGTCCCCCGAACCGAATCATATTCGGAGTGACGACAAAGCCTCCTATGACCCTAGCCCGACCCCGATTCTCTGATTCTCGGTCGTTCTCCACCTGCGCCTCTGATTCAGATGCTGGACTTGGTGGTGACTTGGCTCGCGCAGCCCTGCGCGGCTCTTGCATGGCCCAAGGTTTCGGCGTTTCGGCAACACGTTCCACGACATCGCGAAATGCCCGGCATACGCCCATCGCGGTCTTCGCTGACGTCTCGATGAATAAACATCCCATTCGCGCCGCATAGGCTGCCGCTTCCTCTGTCGATACCTGACGTGCAGACTCCTGTATTTGGGTTGCACAGTAAGGTTCAATGTGGCGCCAATGTACCATGTGCCAGTTGAAGCACTGAAACACACCTTGTCTGCCTTATTTCCTACGATAATCTTGACGGTAGATTCAGAAACGTATTTCTTCCGCTCCACGAACCACCACGGGAGCAGCTCGTACGACTCGCGATCTGTGATATCATAAACTACGACGGCCAATTAAGTGAGTTGTATCGCTACCGAAGTCAAAATCCGCCAAAGATGTATGACAAACCTAGAAGAATCCCCTGCGTCCCGCGATAATACGAGGAAGTGATTGCACGAAGGCGCTCCTGCCCGGCGGTGTCCTACCACAGAATATCCCCAAGCTGTCAGGATTTAGAGAACATCCCCCAAAAGAAACGTACCCAGATCGTGAGATTCACTTTCTTTCCTTTCACATCCAACTTATCTGACTGGGAATCGAATGAACCCCGCACAATAATATCGACCTTTATCTGATATTTACCCATGTATCGACTCCGACTGTCGCAACAGCTTCAGGTTCCGGAAGCCACCGTTGATCTGTAAAGCGCAAGAGCAGGCTGCTCTTCCCTACAGAGGCGGCTCCGATCATCAAAATCTTGACATGGATTGGCATATTCTGGTTCGTAGACTCTGCTGACATATTGACGAGGGTTTGCTGTGTGAGTGAGGATAGCAGATCGAGGGGTTTACGGTACTCGAGGGGAAGGGTGTGGCCGGAGGTTAAATAATGAAGAGTATATGAAATATGCATCTCCGAATCGGTAACTTGAGGGACAGTGAAACATGTCGACGCAAAGCGATTGAAGCCCGTGTAGAACCAATCTAGTTATGGTGTCAACGGTTATCATCGATGGAAAGACTCGGATGAGTCGGACTTTTGGAGCTCCAACAATATGTAAACCACCACCAAGAAGCGGGCAAAGTGAAGCAGGGGAACAAAGCAGCACTCTTCTTCAAGCGCCCAGTGGGGAAATATGCGCATGAGGTTAGTCCAGGGTCACAGGTGCGTGATGATTGGTTTCCCATTTTCACATGAGACGATGGTGATTTTCCAATTACACAGTGGGGGAGAGGCCGTCGTGTTCAGAAGGTATGGGGCCCAGTTTGGTGAGGATGGCGCCCGAAGTCTGGCTATTTCTCTTGAATAAACAGCGGCACTGCGTAGTATGGGAAAGAAGTTATTAACCCAATGACACAATGCTATCGGTAGTTCAAGGTCAAAGGTTTCATTCGTGAAGCAGCTCTAGACATACGCAGAGCCTGTGAATTCCGGGTGCGAAAGAATCTTGATGATCCTCACTTGCATCAAGCAGTTAACGTGCGTCAAGTCGGAGCTAGCTCAACACCAACAAGCTTCGGTGAGGGAATCATAACGTGAATTATGAGTGGCTCGAGTATTCAAGACACAGAAGCACATTACCTTCCAACTGGCTCCCGACGCGATATCACCCGAGCACCACAGGGCAAGGATTGCTTCAAAGTCTAAGCGGGAATAGGCATCCTGAATATAATGAAGAGTTTCAGGGGCAGCTCGGAGTTTGCGGTCAGCCTCATGCGGCATGCGGGACAGAGCGGCCCCGTCATGGGCCAGTCGTGGTCTGTCTGATTCCAATCCTGGAATGACACGCGGAGCAAAGCGACATGGGGCAGAAAGGCTTCCGGGATCCCTGAGAGGGTATTCCGTTAGCCGCCGGAGACTACTTGCAATGCGCGGAAAGAGGGGTGGATTCAGAACCAGCCATGACTACAAATAAGTTAGACGATGGTACAGGAGTATGGTGATGATGATAACGTCATCATTCCTGACAACATTCGGAAAATGTGCCCAAAAAACAAGCAGAGTACAGCGAAGCGCCCAAACGGTGCCTGATGCAGCGATATGTCGGTCCAAATGGCAACGGAGAGGATGACAATGACAAAAGATTGGACTCTTCTGCCAAGGCGATTACGCCACCCATAGCGTTATGCTGCGTAATGCTCGCCTCTTCCTGTCAAGCTGGGAAAACTCAGGCCGTTGAAGCGAAAGGCAAGTGATGGGCCAAAATGCGCAGTAGCTCTTGCTCCATCCCTTGCACTTTTTTGAGGTACAACGTGATGGATTGCGCGATATCAGCGATCTCGATGTTCCCGATAAGTTTGAACTTCAAGGCTTGGAAACTTGGATCGCCGTCGTAGTAAGAAACAGGGAGACTGGATACACAGCATGTCAGTGGCGAGTATTAGCTGTTGTATCATATACATACAGTGAAACTTTGAGTTCACGGAGACGTTGTTCCTCCCACAGTTTTGCGTGCTTCAAGAAGCGGAAGCATGACATCCCAGTTTCGGCAAGATGTGCTTGCTCCTCCGGTGTCAACGATGCATGATATAATCTTTGATTATTGGGGTTCCCAAGTGCCCAAGGAAAGTAAATTCGAAGGTAGTGGTGTAAGCGATAGGACTCTTCAGCGTGCGTCCACAAAAAAAGAACATGCTATCGCAGGTAAGAATAGTAATGCTGTAAGAGACAAGGGAACGGACCATTCGAATGATTTGCTCAATAATAGAGACGAAAATGCGACGCATCGCGTCGAGACGTTCGGGGTTGAGGAGCTTCTTTAGTATGCCCTTGTCCGATTTTTTCAAGACGCGTATATTCGGATTGGGACGCGTTTCGTAGAATCGCTGCCAGATCAGTGCCCATTTTGCGTGCTCCCGTGAAAATTCGCGCGCGCGTTCGACTTGGGATAAGATGTCGAGCAAGTCTGGGATGTGATTGAAGGATAATGTCGGGTGAAGTACGCCTTGGGCTGCATGTATTAGGGCGCTCAAGGGCGGCTCGGCATCTACGGAGCCGGGTGGAACTCTGAGGTCGACAAGGTCTGACATTTCAAACGCGATTGAGAAGCCAGCTGTTGATGCGTAAGTGAAACTACACTGACCACGGATCTTCCCATATTCCTCTTCTGTGTGATCTGGTTTTTTAAGTAGCATCTCTACCTCTTTAACATCCATTGGACCATAAGGAGATAGAGTAAGCCTAGGATTGACCGGAAGGTGGGTGAGGCCGGTGAGGATTCGAGGGTGTGGGACATGGGAGATCGCGGGACCAAATCGGTTTTTGCGCGGCAAATTCCGAGGAAACATAAGATGCTTAAATATCATCGGGTTTCTTCTGGACCTACTTACAGCGATTAATTTTGACCAAATCATGAATACGGTCGCATCTTTTGCTAATAATCAGACTTTTGGAGTCAGTGCCATAACTTCTGAACAAGATATCAACATGCTAATTTAGAAAATAGTGGGTGTGTTACTGCCTTATCGCCTTCATTGTGGCATGCTCACTCTCCTGTTCACTGCTTTTCCTTAGATGGATTGATTCTCCTGCATCAAAGGGATGCCTTGTTCATGTACCGTATATATAGGACTTGCACCCGAATGTAACAATCCATCCAGTGCTCTCGAAATGTCCTGTGTGCTTCTGAGCCGGTCTCGTGTCTATCCTCTCGCTGCGTTCGCTGCTACCCACTCGCGCTCTTCCATTTCGAGTCTTTCGACCCTAAGCCCGGATTGGCACTGTCAGGGGGCTTAGAAACTCCCTTATCACCAGGAGTGACTCCGGTCCCTGAAGAACCCTTGTCTGAGGGATAATGTTTGGGGTAAGGGCGATACACGTCCAGTGGCCGATTATGGCCATTACTAGAAATTCCAATCATCACGAAGGGCCTTTAGACTCAACAAGTGGATTTCCTTACCGAATTGGTCCAACAACTGGGGCAGACAGAGCAGAGGAAACGGTCCATGCCGCAAGAGCAAGGACAGTGAGATTCATGTAAAAGCGCATGTTCGAAAATCTTTGAATGATGAAAAGGATCCGAGTAGGGATGGATGCAACTGATGAGCGTGCGAACAGGATGTCTGGGCAAAGTCGGACAGACTGGGCTGCAGGGCGGAGTCAAGATCATGGCCATGCCATACAAGACAACGCTCTGTGCTCACCAACCAGTGCCTTGGAAAAGAAACAAATGCTGAACCGCCTGGGCGAGGAACTGAGGAATTCCTTCCTGTGGACAGCGACAAATTTATAGTGTGCGAAAAAAGGAGTTGGGCAGTTTTGGCGGCAGATTACATACACAGTCACGTCCCGTAAAAGGCGAAAACCCAGTAGTTTGGTATTCACTAGCCGAGCTGTCAGAACTTCGTACTCAGACAAATAAAATGGTCTCGGAAATATATTGACTGATTGATGTAAGTAAAACAAACAAAAAAAAGGTTAAGTAATCGTTCCACTTTTTTTTGCTGAGTTGAGTGGGGGAGTCCCGGGATAGAACACGCGAGAAAGTGGGCATTATTTTAGCCCCAATACTTCGCTTGCCGGAAGACCTGGGACCAGCAGGGGAAGTCGGCGCAAACACGTGTGCGAGCGAAGCGGCGGAGAACCACGAAACTGCGTGCCCGGGCACAGCGCTTGCACAAGCGGGAACGCCGCGGACGGGTGCGTGCGAGTGAAAGAACGCGCTGCGGAGCCAGACACGGCAGGGGAAGGGGGCAAGCACGGCAGCGC
>Ga0137397_10003013_pt1 | contig 11747 bp, 12 predicted proteins | sample czorhiz116metaG_FD_106658 | JGI IMG/M metagenome (GOLD analysis project Ga0137397, IMG submission 106658) | Vadose zone soil microbial communities from Angelo Coast Range Reserve, California, USA - czorhiz1.16 metaG | ecosystem: Environmental > Terrestrial > Soil > Vadose zone | place: USA... | reverse complement strand
CCGACCGCCACTTCGGCGTGGGCTGCGACCAGGTTCTCCTGGTCGAAAAATCGCGTCGGGCCGATGCCGATTTCCGCTACCGCATCTGGAACGCCGACGGCGGCGAAGTCGAGCAGTGCGGCAACGGCGCGCGCTGCTTCGTGCGGTTCGTCCACGACAAGGGGCTCACGAAGAAGACCGAAATCCGCGTCGAGACGCTTTCGGGAGTCATCGTTCCACGCCTGGAGCCCGATGGACTGGTGAGCGTCGACATGGGCGCGCCGGTCCTTGAGCCCGAGCTCGTGCCGTTCGATGCGACCGGCTTGAAAGCCGTGCAGTCCGGCCTGCGCTGGCCGCTGCAGGTCGAAGGTCGTGGAATCGAGGTTGCGGTCCTGTCCATGGGCAACCCGCACGCGGTGCAGACCGTCGCCGACGTGGAGAGCGCGCCGGTCGCGAGCGAGGGTCCGCTGATCGAGCACCACCCCCGGTTTCCGAAACGGACGAACGCGGGCTATATGCAGGTCGTGGACCGCTCGAGCGTGCGCCTGCGCGTCTGGGAGCGTGGCGCCGGCGAGACGCTCGCCTGCGGCACGGGCGCCTGCGCGGCGGTGGTGGCGGGAATCGGAGAAGGCCTGCTCGAGGACACCGTGCGGGTCGCGACGCGCGGCGGCCAATTGACGATACGCTGGGCTGGCGGTGAAAATGATCCCAGCCGCTCCGTGTGGATGACGGGACCCGCCGTGACCGTATTCGAAGGGGAGATAGAGATTGAAAGCTGACGATGTCGCGCGCTACCTGCGCGAGAACCCGACGTTCTTCGAGACTCACGCCGACATGCTCGCCGAGATCAGCATTCCCCATCCCCACGGCGGGCGCGCGATCCCTCTGTCCGACCGGCAGCTGTTGACGCTGCGCGAAAAGAGCAGGGCGCTCGAGTCGCGTCTCACCGAGCTTCTCCAGATCGGCGAGGAGAACGACGCGATCGGCGAGAAGATGCATCGCCTCTCCCTCGCGCTTCTCGCCGCGCCCGACTGGCAGAGTCTGCTGAACGTCCTGTACCTTCACCTGCGGGAGGACTTCGCGGTGCCCCACGCGGCCCTTCGGATCTGGGGCGCCGAGCGCGGCGCGCCCGAGGGGGCCGGTGGTTCTCCGGAGTTTCGCGGCGCCGGCGAGCAGCTGAAGCGCTACGCCGCGTCGCTGTCGCAGCCCTTCTGCGGTCCGAGCAGCGACGCCGAGGCGGCCGCATGGTTCGGCGAGAGCGCGTCGCACGTGCGGTCGGTGGCGCACATGCCCCTGCGCGACAGAGAGTGCTTCGGCATGCTCGCGCTGGGGAGCGAGGACGTTCTGCGCTTCTACCCCGAGATGGGCACGCTGTATCTCAAGCGCATGGGCGACCTGGCGAGCGCGGCGCTGCTGAGGTTTCTCTAGCGGCGGCCGGCGGGATGGCGCGCGACCCCCGCCAGAGTCTGCTCGAAGAATTCCTCGATCAGCTTGCGCATCAGAGGCGCCTCTCCGCGGGAACCGCGCGCAACTACCGCCGTGCGGTCGAGGAGCTTTTTGCCCTGAACCCCGGGGCGACTCCGGACAAGCTCGATTCTCAGCAGCTGCGCCGCACCGTGTCCATGCTGCACGCGCGCGGCATGTCGGGCCGGACCATCGCCTATATGATCTCGGGCTGGCGCGGCTTTTTCAGCTGGCTGGTCAAGCACCGTGGCTTCTCGCACAACCCCTGCGTCGGACTGCGCGCTCCGAAGAGCCCGAAAGGCCTGCCCAAGGCCCTCTCGCCCGACCTGATGGCCCGGCTTCTGGAAGGTCCCGCCAGCGCTCCGGTGCAGTGGCGCGACAAGGCGATGTTCGAGCTGTTCTACTCCTCGGGGCTGCGTCTTGCGGAGCTGGTAAGCCTCGATACTGCGGACGCCGCAGGCATCCTGCGGCAAGCCGAGGTCACGGTGACCGGCAAGGGCGCGAAGACGCGCACCGTGCCGGTGGGGAGCAAGGCACGCGCGGCGATCGAGACCTGGCTCGCGATGCGGACCGCGCTTGCCCGGCCCGAGGAGGTCGCTCTTTTCGTCGGCGCGCGGGGCGGCCGCATCGCCCCGAGCTCGGTGCGCTACGCCCTGTCTCAGTGGGCGCAGCGCCTCGGCCTGCCGCAGCATGTCCATCCGCACATGCTGCGGCATTCCTTCGCGACCCACGTACTGCAGTCCTCCGGAGATTTGCGCGCGGTACAAGAGATGCTCGGGCACTCGAGCATTTCTACGACGCAGGTCTACACGCACCTGGACTTCCAGCATCTCGCCAAGGCCTACGACGCGGCCCATCCGAGAGCGAAGAAGAAGACGCCGGCCACGGAGAAGAAAGAGTGAGCGAGGCGGCCGGGCCCCCTGGTGTGGGAGAGCTTTTTCTCCGATTCACGCAGGTCGGCGTTTCGGGTTTCGGCGGCGTGATGCCCTGGGCGCGCAGGATGCTGGTCGAAGAGCGCCGCTGGCTGAGCGCCGAAGAATTCAACGAGGCCCTGGGTCTGTGCCAGCTGCTTCCCGGTCCCAACATCGTGAACATGGCCGTGTGCGTCGGCACGCGTTTTCGCGGCGCCCGCGGAGCATTTGCCGCGTTCATGGGTCTGATGTGCGCCCCGTTCGCGATTGTGCTCGTGCTGGGCGCGCTGTTTACGCAGTACGGCGATGTCCCGGCGATAGCGTCGGCGTTCCGCGGTATTTCGGCGGCCGCGGCGGGTCTGATCGTCGCCATGGGGCTCAAGATGGCGGCGAGCCCGCGGCTGCGTTCCGTCATGGCGGTCTTCGCGCTTGCCGCCTTCGTAGGCATCGCGCTGGTGCGCCTGCCGCTCGGCGTGTTTCTGCTGGCGGCGGCGCCCGCGAGCATAGCCGCGGCGGCATGGAGAAGCAGATGAGCGACGCGCTGACGCAGCTCGCAATCGATTTCTCGCTGTTGTCGCTGATCACGGTCGGCGGGGTGATCACCGTGCTGCCCGAGATGCACCGCAGCGTCGTCGAGGTCCGCGGCTGGATGAGCGGCGCGGAGTTCGCGCAGTTGTTCGCGCTCGCGCAGGCCGCTCCCGGCCCGAACATCCTCGTCGTCAGCCTGATCGGCTGGAAAGTGTCGGGCCTCGCCGGTGCGGCGGTCGCGACCGCGGCGGTCTGCGCGCCTTCCAGCGTGCTGACCTACGCGGTGTCGCAGATCTGGCAGCGCTTTCGTGGCGCCCGTTGGCGCAAGCTCGTCGAGGAAGGCCTGGTGCCGGTGACGGTCGGACTGATGCTCGCTGGCGGTTATCTCATCACGCTCGCGGCCGACCACTCCGTTGCGGGCTTCGCGATCACCGCCGTGACGGCGGCAGTCGTTCTGACGACCAGGATCCATCCTCTCTGGTTGCTCGCGGGGGCCGGACTGCTCGGCCTTGCCGGCTGGGTCTGACCAGCACGCTCTTCCCGTGAGCGCCACGCCGCAACTGAGGCTGAAGTCCGGACGCGAGCGCTCGGTGCTGCGGCGTCATCCCTGGATTTTTTCCGGCGCAGTCGAAGAGATCGTCGGTTCTCCCCACACCGGCGACACGGTGCAGGTGCGTGCCATGGACGGGCGGTTCCTCGCCTGGGCGGCTTATAGCCCAGCTTCCCAGATCCGGGCGCGCGCATGGAGCTTCGACGAGGCGGAGGTTCCGGGGCCGGAGCTGTTCGAACAGAAGATCGAAATCGCGCTCTCGCGCCGGCGGGCGGAAATCGCGGCCGAGTCCACCAACGCCATGCGGCTGGTGCACGGCGAGTCGGACGGACTTCCCGGGCTGGTCGGCGACCGCTACGGCGACGCGCTAGTCGTTCAGTTCCTAGCCGCGGGCTGCGAGAGATGGCGCGACGCGCTGCTTGGAATTCTTCGCGAGCGCAGCGGCTGCTCCCGAATCTACGAACGGTCCGATACCGATGCCCGCGAGCTCGAAGGCCTGCCCGCGAGATCGGGGTGGATTTCCGGCGCCGCCGGGGACACACCGCTGAGGATCGCCGAGCACGGCATCGAGTACGAGGTCGACCCCGCCTCGGGGCAAAAGACCGGGTTCTTCCTCGATCAGCGGGACAACCGCCTATCCGTGAGGCATCTCGCCGGCGGGCGGGACGTGCTGGATTGTTTCTGCTACACCGGCGGCTTTTCTCTTTCCGCGCTCGCCGGCGGGGCGCGTTCCGTTCTGTCGATCGAGAGCTCCGCTCAGGCCCTGGCGCAGGCGAAGCGCAATCTCGGCTTGAACCGGATCGCCGCCGGCGGCGCGGAGTGGCTCGAAGCCGACGTGTTCCAGGCGTTGCGCAACCTCAGGCGCGAAGGCCGCGAGTTCGACCTCATCGTGCTCGACCCCCCGAAATTCGCGCCCACGGCGAAGGACGCCGCGCGCGCCGCGCGCGGATACAAGGACATCAACCTGAACGCGCTCAAGCTCTTGCGGCCGGGCGGGCTGCTCGCGACTTTTTCCTGCTCCGGGGGTGTTTCGCCCGAGCTGTTCCAGAAGATCGTCGCGGGGGCCGCCGCGGACGCGGGCGCACCCCTGCTGCTGCGGCAGCGATTTCGGTCCGCGCCCGACCATCCGGTGCGGATCGAGTTCCCGGAGGGGGAATACCTGAAGGGCCTGTTGCTGGAGAGGACTTAGCGCTCGAAGCCCATATCGCTCGCACGGTTGCTTTGTCATCCGGAGCGTGCTGTAATGCGCCCCTTTTGGGCGGCCCGCCGGTCGCGAGGGACGCTTCGCCGGCAAACTTTTCCGGCGCGGCATGCTCAAATGACCTTGCCCGAGCGGATCGCTGCGGCGGGTCGCAGGAAACACCCTAGGAGATCGAATTGGCGGTACAGGAAACCATGGTTCCCGTGACCATTCTCACCGGCTTTTTGGGAAGCGGCAAGACCACGCTCGTCAACCGCATCCTCAAGGAACAGCACGGTCACCGAATCGCCGTGATCGAGAACGAATTCGGCGAGGCCGGCGTGGACAACGAAATCCTCCTGAACGAGACCGGCGGCGAGCAGATCATCGAGATGAACAACGGCTGCGTCTGCTGCACCGTGCGCGGCGACCTGATCCGCATACTGGGCGAGCTCAAGGAGCGGCGCGACTCGGGCAAGCTCGACTTCGAACGCGTCATCATCGAGACGACCGGAATGGCGGACCCGGGTCCGGTTGCGCAGAGCTTCTTTATCGACGAGAAAATCGGCAACTACTATCTGCTCGACAGCGTCATCACCATGGTCGACGCGAAGCACGCCTCGAAAACCCTCGACGAGTTCCGCGAAGCGCAGGAGCAGGTCGGTTTCGCGGACCGCATCCTCATGTCGAAGACCGACCTCGTCTCGGAAGACGAGCAGGAGGCGCTGAGGAAGCGCCTCCTCAAGATGAACCCGCGGGCGCCGATCAAGAAGGTCCATTTCGGAAACGCGCCGATCGACGAGCTCCTCGATATCCGCGGCTTCAACCTCAACGCGGTGCTCGAGCTGGACCCGGAGTTCCTCGAAGACGCCGAGCACGAGCACGACGAGCACGTCAGCTCGTTTGTGTTCCGCTCGAACAAGCCGTTCGATAGCGGAAAGCTCGAGGAGTTTCTTTCCGGGGTCGTGCAGATCTACGGCCCGGACTTGCTGCGTTACAAAGGAGTGCTGTACATGAAGGGCAACACCCATCGTGTCGTGTTTCAGGGCGTGCACATGCTCATGGGGGGCGATCTGGGTCGCCCCTGGGGCAAGGACGAGAAGCGCTCGAGCACGATGGTTTTCATCGGCAAGAATCTGCCGCAGGAGCTATTCATCAAGGGGCTAGAACAATGTTTGGTCGAAAAGCAGTAAAGAAGCCTGCGCCGAAAACGGCGAAGGCGCCGGAGGTGAAGACGGTTGCCGCGGCGACAGCCGAGGAGAAACCGGCGAAAAGGAACGGCTTGACCGAAGCCGAATTGATGCGCGCGCCCGCCTCGCAATACATGAGCGCCGAGCAGCTCGCGTTCTTTCGCGAGCGCCTGCTCGAAACGCAAAAAGAGCTTCTGGAAAAGGCGAACGTCACCTCGGAGCATCTGCGCGAGCACGAGCTCGAGGCCGATCCGACCGACCAGGCGACGATCGAGGAGGAATACGCGCTCGAGCTGCGCGCCCGCGACCGCGAAAGGAAGCTCCTCAAGAAAATCGACGAGGCCCTGCGCCGCATCGAGGAGGGCAGCTACGGCTATTGCGAGGAGACCGGCGAGCCCATCGGCATCGCCAGGCTGATCGCACGGCCGACCGCGACCCTTTCGGTCGAGGCGCAGACCCGGCGGGAGCAGAAGCAGCGGCTCTACGGGGAGTAGGCATTATGAAGCCGCGATGGCGGCTTCGTTTGTGGTGCGCTATGCTGTGGTCATGAAGGGTACGTTGCGCCATCTGATTCTCGCCGCGGCGCTGGTATTCACCCAGCAGGCGGCACAGTTGCACGCGCTGTCGCATCTCAAGTACGACTTGATCAAGGCCGAACGGGGCGGAAAGTGCGTTCCTCCGGTCAGCCATCCCGCCGAGCAGTGCATCGCGTATCACGCGGTCGACAGCGCCATTCCGAGCCTGGTTGCGGCGATCGACCTGCCTCGAGTCGCGCTGCCGGCCCTTGCAGCGGTCGACTTGCCGCTGCAGTTCCCGCCGCGAATCGAGTTCGATTCGCGCGCTCCGCCCGTCCTCTCCTAGTTCGGTAGCTCAGCGCTCCGTCTCGCATGCGCGAGGCGGTCGTGTTTCGCAGGCGCCACTCGGCGCTCGCGATTCGCTTCAACTGGAGAGGAACATGTTCGAGAAAAATGCTGTGGCACTCGCCGTAGCGGCGACGCTGGCTCTGCCCAATGTCGCGGCGGCGCAGTCGCAGGAGGAGATGCGCGCCTTGCGCGAGCAGGTGAAGCAGCTCGACCAACGGGTGACGGACGCGGAGGAGGCCGCAGTCCAGGCCTCCAACCGCCCGGCAGGCGAGAACGCGCTCAACCCGGCCGTCTCATTGATCCTGAACGGAATCTATTCGAATCTTTCCCAGGACCCCAATACATACAAGATCAACGGATTCGTCCCCACGAACGGCGGCGTCGCGCCGCCCCCTCGCGGCCTGAGTCTGGGCGAGTCGGAGCTTGCGATCGCCGCCAATGTCGACCACACCTTCCGCGGCACCGCGATCTTCTCGGTGTCGTCCGACAACACGATCGAAGTCGAGGAGGCGTACATACAGACGCTCGCGCTGTCCTACGGCTTCACGATCAAAGCAGGACGGTTTTTCTCCGCTGTCGGGTACCAGAACCAGATCCACGCGCACGCCTGGGACTTCACCGACGCGCCGCTCGCGAGCAAAGCCTTTCTCGGCAACCAATTGAGCGACGACGGCATCCAGCTGAAATGGGTGGCGCCGACCACGCTCTATTTCGACGTCGGCGTGGAGGTGGGGCGTGGCAAGAGCTTCCCGGCCGGACCCGACGGCGGGCGCAACAAGAACGGCTTCGGTTCGGGCAACTTCTTCACGAACGTCGGCGGCGATTTCGGGACCGGCACGGCGTGGCAGGCCGGGGCCTCGTATCTCACGACCTCGCCGCAGGATCGCACTTACGACGACGTCGATTCGACCGGAACGCCCGTCATCAATAGCTTCACCGGCGAGACCAAGTTGTGGGTGCTCGACGGTATTCTGAAATGGGCGCCGAACTTCAACCCGACGGAAAGGTATTTCAAACTGCAAGGCGAATATTTCCGGCGCAAGGAGAACGGCGATCTGACCTTCGATACCGCGACGCCGCCGGCATCCTCCGGACCGCAGACCGGCGGGTATGCAACACAGCAGTCGGGCTGGTACCTGCAGGGCGTCTATCAGTTCGTTCCGATGTGGCGCGTCGGCTATCGCTACGACCGGCTGAATGCGGGCACGACGAACATCGGCCTGGTCGACTCGGGCGCGCTCATCGCGGCGGATTTTCCGATCCTTGCCGCGTATAACCCGACCCGGCAGACGGTCATGGTCGACTGGAGCCCGAGCGAATTCAGCCGAGTCAGGCTGCAGTACGCTCAGGACAAGTCACGATCGGATGCGACGGACAACCAGGTCTTCCTCCAATACATCGTCAGTCTGGGCGCGCACGGCGCCCACAAATTCTAAGGATGCGAACATGAAGACGCTTCTGAGATTTGTTGTCGCATTGAGTCCGGTCGTCATTTCGCTGCCGGCAGCAGCAGCGCTCAACGTGTTTGCTTGCGAGCCGGAATGGGGTGCCCTCGCCCAGGAGCTCGGCGGGGACAAGGTCTCGGTATATTCGGCGACGACGGCGCTGCAGGATGCGCACCGGATCGAGGCGCGCCCGAGCCTGATCGCGCGCATCCGCTCGGCCGATCTGCTGATCTGCTCGGGCTCGGAGCTCGAGATCGGCTGGCTTCCTCTGCTTCTGACACAGAGCGGAAACAGCAAGATCCAGCTCGGAGCCCCGGGCTACCTCGAAGCCTCGCAGTACGTCGCAAAGCTGGAGATTCCGAAGGTCATCGACCGGGCGCTCGGCGACATTCATCCGGGAGGCAATCCGCACGTCCACACCGACCCGCGCAACATAGCGAAGGTCGCGACGGTATTGGAGGATCGCTTGGCTGAGCTGGATCCGGCCAACGCCGAGACGTATCATTCCCGCGGCAAATCGTTCCTCGCGCGCTGGCAAGCGGCGATCTCGCGCTGGGAAAAGGAAGCTGCGCCACTCAAGGGCGTGCCGGTCGTCGTGTACCACAGGGATTTCTCGTATTTCATCAAATGGACGGGAATGCGCGACGTCGCGGCCCTTGAGCCGAAGCCGGGGATTCCGCCCACCCCCTCGCACCTCGCCGAGCTGATCGATCAGATGAAAAGCTCCCCCGCGAAGGTGATCATCTACTCACCGTACAACAGCCCGCAGGCCGCGCAGTTCCTCTCCAGCCGGGCCGGCATTCCCACGGTGATGATCCCTTTCACGGTGGGCGGAACCGACGGGGCGAGGGACCTCTTCGGACTGTTCGACGACACGATTCGGCGCCTGCTTGGCGTCCTGAAATGACGCTCGATGCTGCAAGCTTCGGGATTCTGTGGCCGGCCTTCATCGCGGGTTTCCTCGTCGCCGCGACTCACGTTCCGCTCGGCATGCAGGTGCTCGCACGCGGGATCGTGTTCATCGATCTTGCCGTGGCGCAGGTGGCGGGTCTGGGCGTGATCCTCGCGCACTACCTTGGCTGGGAACCGACCGGGGCCGCGGTGCAGATCGCGGCGCTCGCGGCGGCGCTCGCCTGCGCCATGGTCCTGACGTGGACGGAGCGCCGGTGGCCCGAGGTTCAGGAAGCCATCATCGGCGTGGTGTTCGTGCTCGGATCGAGCGCAGCAATCCTGCTACTCGCCCATGATCCTCACGGCGGGGAGAACCTGAAGGAGCTCCTCGTCGGACAGATCCTCTGGGTGACCCCGAGACAGCTCCTGATCGTCGCTGCCATCTATGCCGTCGTACTCGCTCTTTGGTTCGGCCTGGGCGAACGGCTGGGTCGGATCGGCTTCTACGCCCTGTTCGGCTGCGCGGTGACGGTGTCGGTGCAGCTGGTTGGGCTGTACCTCGTCTTCGCAACGCTCGTCGTGCCCGCGCTCGCCACCTACTACACGAAAGGCCGGCGACACCTCAAGGCGTATGCCGTCGCCGTGCTGGGCTATGCGGCCGGCCTGCTCGCCTCGCTGTGGCTGGACCTTCCTTCCGGATCGATGATCGTATGCACCATCGTCGCTTTCGGCGGGCTGGTCGCGCTTCTGAGCCGTCCTTCCCGCGTTGCCTAGAGGGCGATGCTAAGCTAGGCGTCCGCTCGGTGAGCCGGAGGGCTTGATCGGCGGCACCCCGACCCCATCTTGCGCTGACGCATGGAACAATTCCACGGAACGACGATCGTATCCGCGCGCCGCGACGGCAAGGTTGCGCTCGGCGGCGACGGCCAGGTGACGCTGGGCAACATCGTGGTCAAGGCAAGCGCGCGCAAGGTGCGACGCCTCCATCACGACCGCATTCTCGCCGGCTTTGCCGGCGGTACCGCCGATGCGTTCACGCTGTTCGAGCGCTTCGAGTCCAAGCTCGACAAGCACCAGGGGAACCTGATGCGCTCGGCCGTCGAGCTCGCCAAGGACTGGCGTACCGACCGGATGTTGCGTCGCCTTGAAGCGATGTTGGCCGTCGCCGACCGCGAAGCCTCCTTGATCATCACCGGCATGGGCGATGTCATCGAGCCCGAGTCGGGACTGGTCGCGATCGGTTCGGGCGGGCCCTACGCGCAGTCGGCTGCGCGGGCCCTATTGGAAAATACCCAGCTCGACGCCGAGAGCATCGTGCGCAAGTCCCTCTCGATCGCGGCGGACCTGTGCATCTACACCAACCACCAGATCGTCGTCGAGACGCTGGACTAGCGCAGCCGGGCTTTCCATGTCTTCGATGACTCCGCAGGAAATCGTCCACGAGCTCGACAAGCACATCGTCGGCCAGGCCCGGGCGAAGCGCGCGGTGGCGATCGCCCTCAGAAATCGCTGGCGCCGCCAGCAGGTGGCCGAGCCGCTGCGCCAGGAGATCACGCCCAAGAACATCCTCATGATCGGGCCCACGGGCGTAGGCAAGACCGAGATCGCGCGGCGCCTGGCGCGGCTCGCGGACGCGCCCTTCGTCAAAGTCGAGGCGACCAAGTTCACCGAGGTGGGCTACGTCGGCCGCGACGTCGACACCATCGTTCGCGATCTGGCGGAAATCGCGATCAAGGACACGCGCGAAGTGGCCATGAAGAAGGTGCGCAGCCGGGCCCAGGACTCGGCCGAGGAGCGCGTGCTCGACGTGCTGCTCCCGGTTGCTCGCTCTGCGAGTCCCTTCGGAGCGGATGAGGCCCAGCCGTCGGGAAAACCCGCCGGCGACGAAGACTCGGCGACGCGGCAGAAATTCCGCAAGAAACTGCGCGAAGGAGAGCTCGACGACAAGGACGTGGAAATCGAAGTCTCCGCGCCACAGGCGCACATGGAAATATTCGCGCCGCCCGGGATGGAGGACCTGACGCAGCAGATCCAGGGTATGTTCCAGAACCTAGGGGGCGGCCGGAGAAAGCTGCGCCGCATGAAGATCCGCGAGGCGATGCGGATGCTCACCGACGAGGAGGCCGCGCGCCTGGTCAACGACGAGGACCTGCGCGCCAAGGCCCTCGCGAACGTCGAGCAGAACGGCATCGTGTTCCTCGACGAGATCGACAAGATCGCGAGCCGCGGCGAGATCGTCGGAGCCGACGTCTCGCGCCAGGGCGTGCAGCGGGACCTGCTGCCGCTCGTCGAGGGAACGACCGTCTCGACCAAGTATGGGATGATCAAGACCGACCACATACTCTTCATCGCGAGCGGCGCGTTCCACCTCTCCAAGCCCTCGGACCTGATACCCGAGTTGCAGGGACGCTTTCCCATTCGCGTCGAGCTCGATTCGCTGTCGGTCGAGGATTTCGAGAGGATTCTCACGGCGACCGACGCCTGTCTCACGCGCCAGTACCAGGCTTTGCTTGCGACCGAAGACGTCGACGTCACCTTCCTGCCCGACGGGATCCGGCGACTCGCGGAGATTGCCTGGTCGGTGAACGAGAAGACCGAAAACATCGGCGCGCGGCGCCTGCATACCGTAATGGAAAGACTGCTCGAGGAAATCTCGTTCGATGCCGGCCGGCGCGGCAAGGAAAGCATCAGGATCGACGCCGCGTTCGTCGACGCCAAGCTCAAGGAGCTTGCGCAGAGCGAGGAT
>Ga0137397_10003012_pt1 | contig 11747 bp, 19 predicted proteins | sample czorhiz116metaG_FD_106658 | JGI IMG/M metagenome (GOLD analysis project Ga0137397, IMG submission 106658) | Vadose zone soil microbial communities from Angelo Coast Range Reserve, California, USA - czorhiz1.16 metaG | ecosystem: Environmental > Terrestrial > Soil > Vadose zone | place: USA... | reverse complement strand
GGAAGCAAACGAGCAGCCATGGACAAGCGGGGCATTCGTGACCCCTCTTCTATGTCGCCATGCTATTACCCTCGCTCTCTTCCCCCGTCTTGATGTGTGACTCCACACCAGACGCTACCGTGCTAGCGCTGACGGGCGACGTCGGAGAGCCCGTCTGCGTCGGCGGCGTGTAGCCAGGAGTCCCGGCGTGGTAGGGCGGCCAATACGAGTGATATCCAGGAGGCGGGTAGTATTGATAATAAGCCTGTTGGGACTGCGCCTGTGTTTGCATCGGAGAGCCTTCGCCAGACGGCGGAAGGGCGTGCGGAGATGCGGGAGTGTAACCGTGATAGGGAACCATCGGTTGCTGCGACGCCTGTGCGGGTAGCGGTGAGCCTGGAGAGCCGGCGGGCTGCGTGGCCCCTGGAGGAGGTGGCCCGGGAGGTGGGTACATAGCGCCGGGTGCGTAGATACCCGATGGCGCCGGCATGGAGAAGCCCATAGGGTAGGAGTAGGCCGGGGCGAGGCCGTACGTGGCGGCATAGTGCGCGTGTTGCAGCATCGCCATATTGGGGTCGGCGAAGCCGGTCGGTACGACGGGGTAAGGGGAGCTGCTCTCCGTGGGCGACGTCGGGGTACTCGAGCTCGCGCTCGAGCCTTTCGGCTTGCGTTTGCCCTTTTGGGTCGCATAAGGGTCGTATCGCTTGTTGCGCTTGCCCCCGTTCGCTGCACCACCCGCGGCGGCGATGGCCGGGCTCACTTCCATGGGCTCGCTGAGCAGCGGCATTCCTACCGCCAGCGCCGAATTGAGCACGTGCGGCGACGGCTCTACGTCGTCAGACTCCCCGCGATATCGAGGGATGCCATCAACGCCGATTTCGACTTTGGGCGGATTTCGAAAATGAGTCTTTTCCAAGTATTCCGGGCTGATGTCGAGAGATGCGAGTTCGGGATAAGACGACGCGGTGCGAAGGCGGCCTTGTTCCACGTCTTCGATCTTATAATACGATATGAGGTGCTGAGAAACGCCACTGATGGTCAATGAAAAGGTCTGTGTGGGACGGTCAGCCTCCGCAGAACGTATGGCATCAACCATCATTGAAATAAAAATAAAAATAAAAAACAAGAGCATTCTGGTGGGCGCCCCGCACTTTTATAATAAAAAATATCTCCCTAGACCCCCAAGGGCGCCCCGCTTTACGTCAAGTAAAGGATCACCGGACTGCGCAAAAGTCGCCGAAGGAGATCGAACTCCCGAGGCCTGGACTCTATGACGTTGTTTGCGTGTTCCAGAGAGGGGGTGATGGGGAACACAACCCCAGGACGTCGTGGAGTAAGGGTGTAAGAGCCGCCCGCGGGGCCACATGATGATGGAGTGTAACGAATGGTGCCAAAGAAGACAAACGGTCGCACCTTTTTCATCATGCCTCCCGTCTTGAACTTGTAGCTGTTCGTCAGGCTGCCGACCAGACTCCGCTCGCGCTGCCTGTCGATTCCCAGCCGCGTGGTCTCCCCGCGGGGGCGGCTGAGCGTCTGGCCTTCCAGCTTGCCACCGCCGCTGCCGCTGGCGTCCACGCCGCCGGACTGATCGCCTTGTTCGGGGGCGTCGCTGCGTGGGCCCCTATGACCCGCGCCACGTTTCTCGGTCTCGCGATAGAGGAGGAAATTTCCGAGTATCCTGCTTGGGCTCCAAAAGAAACCGTCCGTCCAGCGCTTGATGCCGCTCTCGTCCTCGTCAAAGACAAAGACGGAGCCGGAGGTGATCATCTTGCGTTCCGAGTCGACGAGGCGCCGGGTGACGCGTGGGATCATCCCGCGGCGTGCGGCCTCGAGGATGAGGAGGGCATCGCCGGTGGTCTCTATCCAGCCGGACCAGGGAGGCTCCGTCCATGTGGTGGAGGAGGAGGAACCCTGAGCGTTGTTGCTATGGGAGTCGGGGGGCGATGACATGCGTCGTCGGCCTGCATGGTGAGCATATGAGGAGCGATAGATATGTTGTTCGGGTCGGTACGTAGACGAAAGGAAGTAAGATAGGAAAGGTGATCAGCCACCAATCAAAGTTTGGTTTGGGGAACAAAGTTGGCTCACCGAGCAGGAAGATTTACGGGTGGAGGGCGAAATGACTGAGAGCCTATTTAGGATTCAACACCCGCTGACTCCGCAACTGTGAGCGCTCTGCGGAGAGAGCACCGAGGGAGTTCTTGTACTTGCGAGTGCGCCAGACGGGGGCAAACAGGGCAGGGGGCCCTATCGCTAACAAAAGGGAGGGCGGGGACGTTGTTAAACGAGTCGTTCGCTGTGGCTGAAAAGCCAGAGCAAGAGTCTGCCAGATTTTCCTTTTCGGGTAACCTCTTTGACAGCCCGAATTGGACGCCTCAGCTCTCTTTATTCTGTCTATTTTCTACGTCTCAACACACTCTCCGTCAGCGCACGCAACATCGCCACAGTCACCACCTTCTGCGCCCGCTCCTCGTCCACGATCGTCGTCACAGAGGTCGACGGCGAGACAGCGGCAGAGGCCGGCGGCATCAGCTCGTTGCTCCCGGAATGCCCCAGCTCGTCGATGGTCGAGAAGCTACTGAAGGTCGACTTGAGTCGTTTCGAGGACGGGGACATGCTGTGTGGCCTGTCGTCAGCCAAGGATTTTAAGTCCGCGCAGGGATATCACCTTAGAACGCTCGCTTCGTCGTCGTCGTCGGGCGGGGGCCGTTTAAGCCGTGAATGGAAAAGGAGCACGGAGCGCAGCTGTGCGGCCGCTTCAGCCACGTCGTTTTCCACCTCCCTTTTAGTCTCCTCGATATCGCGCTTCGGCACCGGGTATCGAACCGCCCTGTCGATCTTCACGTTGCCTTCGATACATCGTATCGATAGATCGTAAAGTGCCGTGACAGTTGCATGCATCGGAAATTCTGAAAAAAGCAGTCGGTCGACTTTCTTCGGGCCAACTTGGCGATCGACATACCGGTATTTGGAACACGATACGACTGCAACATCATCCGGAACTCCCTCGAGGGCGTGCGAAGATCCTTGTGTTCTAACCACCCAAATGTGGCATCAAACAGCTCACTAAGCAACCCCTGGCGATTGGTAACAAGTACAGTAGTACTGGCAACCGCTCATACAGCTTACCTCGAAGACTTTACCCCATCCAGCCGTATTTCCGGGAGCGGATTTGAGCCAGCTGATTCGTCGAGACGGGTCGTGAAATGACGTGACAGTGTGTTCATCAAATTGACCAGCACTTCAAACACCTTGCTGAAAAGAACCCAGTCCACTGTAGCGCCGAAAGTTAGATCGGCTGTCCCGAATATTCGTCGAGGCTCGCAAAATGCACACCTTCGCTGTCCGTGGAGCATCTCGCCACCCAATCCGACGCAAAGTCCTTCCACGGGGCGATGGCCAGTTGCAAATACTCTAATTACAAGTAAATCAGTCGGCTGTCTGCCCGAAACAGCTGAACAACTTACCTTGCCGGGACAGGATTTCCACGAGCCCACCGGCCGTGTCTAGGCCCATGGAACTCAGCACTTGCCTGAACTTCTCGTCTAGGTCCTTCGTTTTTGAGGATAAAGAAAACGTCGCACGAGATCCTATGATGCCCTTTGCCTCGTAATCGCCGGTCTGTCTCGCGTGAGAGTAGTCCCAGATACAGCCACACAAGAAAACGTACCATGAGATGCAAATCATCTGGTAGGGGCTCAGATGCGTCCTGACCCCAAAGCACAAATAATATCGAGGGAATGAAATGTCGATCCTCAGGGAATGTATCGATCACTTCACGGAATCGAGCGCAGTCATCTAAAACTCGGTATTTCCTGCATACCGTCAGTCTTTTTCTCATCGTATTTGTTACTTTGACATAAAAAACGCACTTTTCAATCTCGTCATCCACGTCATGTAACGGCGAACACTCAAACACAACCAACCCGGGCGAGCGCGACGCCGCGTGCGGTGCAAGCGGAATGGAAAAAACGCGCTCGGATACCCACGCGCCGCTGTTCGGCACGTCGAACTTTTTCTCGACCCATATGGCCGTGCCGTCATTCTCGGGGTTGAGCGAGAGCCACAGGCAGTAATCGAACGGAGCCGGATTGCCGACATGCGCGCGGAGCGCAGCGAGGAATGTCCCGGGTGCCCATCGGCGTTCGTGCTGTTCGTGGTTCTGCGTCGTCATAAAGAAACAAAAAAGGGTGATTGGCGCGATGCTCCCCAAAAGCCAGAAAATATTCTCTACCTCCTTTAATCGGCGTGCAAGCTCGTCATCCGTCTGTGGAGGCGCATATTTCGCCGAGACGCGCCGGCGTACCGTCGTTCTCGCCCTCGCCGTTCGCCTGGCCTCGGGTTCGTCATCAGCTTGCGGACGCGTTTCTTGCCGCTTCTTCGTCTTCTGCCCAGTGTACGCGTCGCTGCGGCGCACGGCATCATTGTACAGGACACGCTCTGACGTCTTGTCGGCCCAGCGCCTCAGCGCGCCACGCACAAGCGTGCTCGTCCTCGCGAAGGCTGACGCACGTGCTTCGTGTTCCTCGGCGTCTACCGCGGGCGCCTTTCCTTTACCCTTGCTTTTCCCGTTTCGCATCGGTGCGGCCGTCGGGGATGCCATCTCGATGTCTTGTGGGGATATTGGAGACGTTCCTGTTTTGGCCATTGCTTTCAACGAGGGATGCAGCTCTTCAGTCGTGGCCTGCGATGGACCAGGCGGACCCATGCTGGGTAACCTCGAAACGGATTGACGGGCCGAGACCGGCGGGGAGGGGAGCGAAGCCAACGAGCCTTTCGCAGACATCACGAGTGGGCTCAGGATGTCGGGTGCAGAGATGGACGGTATAGAGGGCCAACCGAACAAGTTGTTGGAGGACTTTTGTTTTGTAGGAGAGCTAAAAGACGTCGCAGTCGGTGTCCCCGGAAGGGATATGGGTTGCATTCTGAGAGGAGGCGGGTGTTGTGGAGTAGTACTATCGCCCTGCCGCACCCCATCCGCAGATGGCTTGAACCCATCGACGATGGTTGGCTGGCGCTCGAGAGGTGGGTGTTTGGTTGATCCGTTCAAAGACGGTGCAGATTGACTCGTCGTCAAATTAGCTTGCTGTCGGCTTGAGGTGGAAACTAAGGTAAGCGGAGATGTGTTGATAGGTGGAAGAATCGGCCGTGTGGGTGTCGTCGACGTCGAGGCTGCAGGGGACGACGAAGAAGGGCCGAAGATATTCGCTGTGGATCCCTTCTCAGCTTGGATAGGTGTTGTGGATGATGGCAGGCCGGACGGTTTTCCTGGAGAGAACGCGGTCGCCTTGGGGTTGAGCACAGTCGCAGAGGGCCGATCCTGCTTCTGCTCCAAGAATGCAGTAGTTGATATGGGTGGCGTTGGAGCAGCTTTGGGGTCGGCCCTCGGTAAAAGGATATTTCTGGGGAACCCGGATGGCAAACTTTGCGAAGCAGAGAAGGCGGAGGATGACAGCGCGTCAAATCCCGCTACGGGCGCTGGCGATGTCGATGGGATAGCGGAGGATTTGGCAAAGGGCAACCCAAAGCCAGACGTAGCTGTTCCCTGGTCCCCGATCTTTGACACGACTGGCGCAGACGTAGATGCACCAAAGGGCGAAAACGAGGAGGTTGTCTCCACAGATTGGACACCCGTCGTACCCAAAGTTGCCGGGGGCGCTGAAGATGTCCCAAAAGCGGAGGAAGCGCTGCCGAACGCAGAACTACCCCAATTCCCAAAGACATTCGGCGTCGTCTTGAGATTTGCAAACGCTGAAGCTGCGGGCGGGACGGATCTCGCAGCTGAGGGTATAGCAGACCCAGATGCCAGGTTGGAATTCCCAAAGGCGGAAGCGGGCGGCATCCCGAAAGCTGAGGTCGACGAACTTGTACCAACCATGACTGAGTGTGAAGGCCGAGCGTCAAAATTGTCCGTAAGCCATTTAGTAGCGCTAGGCTTCAACGGCTGGGGTTGGTGCTGAGACTCTGAAGGCGCATCGGGTTCTTCAATCATTGGCTCGCCTTCTCGTAGAAAAGCCTCTTCCTCGTCATAGTCATTAGGCTCGGCGTCAGCAGCCATGGCCCCTTCGTCAGATATCACACCATCGATGATATCAGGGATGGACATATCATCGCGTATGGTCTCTATGCCTTCGATAGTATCCTTGCCGAAGAGACGCTCAAGGATGCAGGCTACAAGGTAGACCATGGCTCTATTTCCCTGTTCTCTCAACAGGGTGGCAAGCTCGGAGAATAGGAGCATCCCTTCCTCGTCGACTATCAAAGGGGACTGCTTTGTTATCGGGGAGGACTTGGCCTGAACGTGCTGGCGAAACTTGGTAGTAAGGAGGAAAACCGGGTGGGAGAGGATGGCCGAAGGGATGTCGTCGTGCCGCTCGCGCTGGTCACGGATATGGATGAGACGATGATATATGCGCATCTCGAGTGCATTCGATGGCTCGTAGCGATCACGTTGATCCTCATAGAATTCTTTGAGGCTTTGTAGGGCTGTTCAGAATCAGAAACTCTCGGTTCAAGAACGAAAATTGACGGGGTCCTCACTGTTCATCAATTGCTGCTCCTCCAGCGCGATAGAGAACCCTCTGCGATCGCGCTCAAAATGCAGCGCGAGTATGTGGAAGCGGGCGCAGCGCTCGTGGCACTCGATGGCCAGTGCGCCGGTTTCGTGTTGCATGGTGAAATCGTTCCTCACCGCACGCGAGCGATCGCGGATGAAGTCGAACGTGGGAGAAAAGCCTTCTCTTTGAAGGAGTTCATGAAAGAGATAGTCGAGGGTGCGCTGCCCAGAACCGATCCGTCAGGGCGAGACCCGCGGAGTTGCACGGTCGCGAACGAACCTTCAAGACAGGTGGCGGCCGCAAGTCGGACGGTAACGTTTTGTCGCCCGCCGCGCGTTCATACATTTTCACGGCGCGCTTATGGTCCACGCGCTTCGTTCCGGGAATCTTGGAGATATCAGCGAAAAGTTTCTTCGTGTATCCATGTATATGAAAAGATACGTACAACTTCCCAATTGAACAAGTTGTTCTCTCGTTCCCGGCGGTATCTTTCGAACCGAGGACACATGTCCCTACACGTCCCTACCATGGTGATAGCTTCGTCAAGGCGCTTCGGGACTTGCGGGTCGTCCATCTTGCCCTCCGCTATAGCCGTCTTTCTCTCCACCTCGCGGGCCCTAACGAGCTAGAGCGATGTGCCCAAGTACCGGGGTTCTTCGCAAGTCTTATGCGGATGAATACGGTCCAGAACTCACCTCTTGATAATATCGTTCGCGTTCCTCGAGCGTTTCGAGTACAGGCTCGTCGCCAGGGCTCGGCTCTGTTCCGTCCACCGCAGCCGCTTCGGTATCGTCCTCCACCTCGGAGACATCGCCAGTACGCTGCGAGGACCCAAAGTCAGGTCGCGGAGAACGTCCCTTTCCCCGCCCGCGACCATGTCCGAGACCCCGTGCCCCACCCCGCTCCCACTTTGGCGCGTCCGCTGCGAGATGCCCAGATTGGAAGGGACTGTTGGAGCCACTCCGGTCTGGAGCGACCCAGGTCTTGTTTTTGAAGGTCCCACGCCTTACCGCGGACGGGTTGGCATCGTGTCCACGGTGGGGGCGGGTGTGGGTGGGAAAAGATTCCATTCACCGCGCTCTTTTTCCTCGTAGTTTGTGATTAAATGAGAGCAATGCTAGGGGAAATGGGAAATAAAGCGTGGAACAAGGCGTGGCGATGTGGTTATGTACGAAAGGATTTAGACGCCAAAGCTCATAAAACAAAACAACTCCCGGGCCGGACGTCCCGTACAACCCTTCGCTCCTCCAGTGTCCTTACAGGCAACCTACGGGCAGTTCTGTCTCAGTTGCAACAACAAGTTTTATTTTAGGTGAACTCCTGAAGGGGAGAAACAAGAAATGTCACAAGAAACAAATCCAATAAATGAATGGAAAACGTAGTAAATATGCTATGCAACGTCAGTCATAAATGTGGGCACATACGTCCATCTGCGTCAATGGTACGTGGAAATTGAATCATAAAGCACAAAACCTAAGCTATTGCGATGATGCGAATGATAATGACACCTTTATGAGGTACCATTTGAGTTGGCCAAACCGAGTCTATGTGAGCTTAAATGATAGAGAAAACTCCCACCAAGATAAAAAACAGGTTTCTACTAGATGTCCGATGTAAAATGAGTGTGTCCGTAATATGGGCATCGGTTGCGCAACACGGTATCCGGCCGGGCAGCATGCACGAAGGGTCGAAAAATGATCCATAAAAATCGAGAGATCCGCGATCAGTACGAGAAGATCATCAACCATGGGTTGAGCACGATCGGAAATAGGATGTGACTGCCAGCCACGACCGCGAGCGGGAAGATGACGGCCCAGTCGTAGCCCGGTACTTGCCACCCTTGGGGTACGAGGTTTGTCGAGAGGACGATCATCATGGCGAACATGAAGAAGCCGATGACGAGCGACAGCCAGAAGCGGCGCAGGATACGCGGGACCTCGATGAAGAAGTTGGACCGTTCGACCTCCTTCTTTGTCGCGCCCCACGTGATGTTATACGAGAAGAGGTGTGCAAGGAGTGCCTGGGACAAGTGGATGGACAGACCGCCGAAGAAGAAGAAGCTGTGCATTCTTGAGAAACCGAAAGGTAACGCTCGATGATGTATGACACTTACAAGAACGGAACCCAGGTGATGTTCTCGAGGAAGGAAGATATGATGCTCCTTTGACCAAGACGGTACTCGAGTAGCGTATAACCGATGTTACCGGCGCCGGGGAAGACGACGGTGCATGCGAGCCAGATCTCGAAAGAGTGCATGTAGAATCCGTCGACGTTGAACGCCAAGCCGAGGACGAGATAGTTCAGCAGAGAAAGGAAGGCAGATGCGGCGAGGCCGTAATATGAGAACATGTCTATGCCCGAGTCCGTGTTAGGGCCAATCCCCGATCAATGGGTACCAAGATACTCACAAGCCATCATGCTGACTTTGTAGTGAACGGGCGCGCTCGACCATAAGAAAATGCGCAGCTGCTTGTTGATGGGACCCAACCGCCACCATTGAACAAGTGGGTTAAATATAAGCTCATTGCATCCTATCAGATATCAAACAAATCAAAACCATGTCAACGCTGATCGCAGGGTAAACAGAACCCACCATAAGAGTACTTCTGCCATCGGTTCAGTTCATCGTCGCATGTCAATGAGACACCTTCCTTGAAGCCGCCTTCCGAATAGGTCGACCACCGGATGATGTATCCCTTGAGCTACATCCCGACAGTCAGTCCGGGTAATTCCAAACCGAGGACAAAGAAACCAAACCTGTAGACGTAAGGCCATGTCAAAGTCCTCAGACACGTTTTCCTCTGACCAGATCTTCTTCTTGTTATTGTCACCGGTGTCCTCGAACGCCGCGTCCTGGAGCGCAGACCAGCGGAGGAAGGCGTTGTGTCCGACGAAAGGCGCGACTTCTCCGTTCGCGCAGGCCATGGAGATACACTTGTTGATGCGGCGAGTAAAGTGCGCGATACCGTTCTCAAAATAGTGATGAGCAACCTGCATGACATCTATCCGACAGATTTGAGCATTCCGACCAACCGAGGTTAAGCAGAAAAGCAACGAAACAAAGCTCACCAGAGTCGTGCTGAATGATAGCAACTTCCGGACATTCGGCAAGCTCGCGAGCAGCGTCTCGGAAGCAATCCTGGTTAGAGGAAAATAATGAGCAATCGGCAACCGAAAGGCGAGCGCGCGCGCGCGCGCGCTAGTGCAAAAACAACCAGGTCGTACCTCTGGAACGATGGTGTCAGAGTCGACGATGAGAATAATCTCGCCGATGCGGAGCGCCTTCGCATTGTGAGCCCAAGCCTTGTGGAGTCTTCCGCCTTCCTCGTAACTTTCTTCGACCGCCATGCGCAGCGCCTGCTCCTCGATGTCCTCAGCATCGTCATCGTCATCGGAGTCCGCGAGAGACGCTTTCTCGCCACGCTCGATCTCGAGCCGGCGAATGATCTCTTCCATCTTGAGGCTGAGCGCGAGACCGTAGTTCATGTTGCTCGCCTTCTTGAACCGTCCGCGGCGCCTGAATCCTCCTTCCGAGTCGTCGTGTTTCGGCCGCGCCACCCAACCGATGCCATGATCTGCGTAGAATCTTATGCGTTCTTCGCGGTCTTGCTCAGAGATGAGTTGCAAGCCATCATCGTGAACGAAAATCGCTGAGGTGCCACCCTGCCGCGCGTAGGTTTGCATGGCCTTCTTGATCGACATGATGGACGGGGCACTGAATTAGTGAGTCGATCAGCGATTAATCGAAGGGTGGCGCGTTATACGTAACAAGGGCGCTCACATGGTCTGTTCAAGACTCTCTTTGTACACAGGCAACTCGACAGTAACGTGGGGTAGGTGTGCATCGACTTCCTTGTTTGCCGCAGGTTTGAGTGCAGAGTAGTACTTGGAGTTCTCGTGATACTGAGCAACAGGGCCGAAGCTGCGAAGCGTTGTGGGTTATGTCTGGAACGGAACGTTGACGAAAGGTAGTCTTACACATAGGAGACATTTGTGATCACTTGAAGCGAGAAGAACTGCCCACGGGCACTCAGTTGACGTGAGGGAGACGGGTAGTAAGAACGCAGGCTTACGAGCGAAACGCAGAAAAGGAGCGGCGCAGCGGCCAAAAGGGCAAATCGAGTATAGTCGTTGGTCAACCGGAATTCTTGGAGTAAGATGCTGGCGCCGCTGCCAATGAAGTCTGGCGGTACGTTATCCTGTCAAGTACAAATTGCCGGATCACTAAGATGTGAAGCTTACACGTTGACAGCGCTAAGCCGAGGCCACCATACACCGGGGCAAAGTATCGAGTCGGCCGAGCGCTCACCCGACCGTTCTCGAGGTCACGTGGTGCTGCGGCTCGGTTTGCTCTCGATCGAATCCGCCATCCCCACAGCGAACCCCCCGAGATGGGCTTCGGACTTTGTTCGGGTTCGGCCCTTGGGTCAACGTCTTGTGCTTGTGACTTCTCGTTAAGCTCCACATCCGAGGCCGAGTTGCTCGCAGACATGACCGCAGGGGTTGCAGCGACGCTCGCCCCCGGAGTAAGAATACTCGGCGCGAGCGAGTTGCGTTGGGTCCAAACAAGCTTGATGAGGTGGTCCTCAAAGTCACGGCACAGTGGAATGATGCCATCTAGGTTGTCCGACCAGACAACCAGCACCCGTTCGTCGCGCTGCAGGCGGTATGAGTGAGTGAACGGAAGAAGTTATCTATGGGGGAACCAACTTACAATGAAGGCACCGCACTGCTCCTTGTCAGCGCGCGGTAAATCGGGCATGCTGTCAAGAATTTGGATGCGGGTGTCATCATCGACGTAAATGGCAGTCGCGTTCTCATCCCTGGAAAAAGGCAGGGTCAGCCCGAGTTTAAGTTATACCATGGATACATAGGAACCTACACGGTGCTGAGGGCAACGTGGACCGCGGCGCTTCGCAGCTTGACCGCGACGACAGGGTTGAGGGCGCGGACAGCGGCCTCAAAAGGCTCCAGGAAGCGGTTCTCGTAGGGGAATACGCGATATTGCCCAGTTTGGATACGAAGGCACACGCCGGCGTGGATGTTCTCCGCGGACGGCTTGAACCAAGCGTCACCTTGAGTCTGCAAAACATATGAGACAAAGACGGAAAGTCATAGAGGCATCGTAGTGACCTGTCTGAAGATATGGTGCAGCAATGCGTCGTATGCGTCGTAATCCATGGCTCAGCAGTCCTCGAGGGTGAACAAAGG
>Ga0137397_10003009_pt1 | contig 11750 bp, 10 predicted proteins | sample czorhiz116metaG_FD_106658 | JGI IMG/M metagenome (GOLD analysis project Ga0137397, IMG submission 106658) | Vadose zone soil microbial communities from Angelo Coast Range Reserve, California, USA - czorhiz1.16 metaG | ecosystem: Environmental > Terrestrial > Soil > Vadose zone | place: USA... | reverse complement strand
GGCGCTCCACATTGGCGGCAAAACCTTTGATTTCGAGGTGGACCATGAGCAGCGTCAGCCAGATCAGTCCGGCGGCAACGTGCAGCCCGTGGCAGCCGACGAGCGTGAAGAAGGCGGACAGAAACGCGCTGCGTTGCGGGGTCGCACCGATGGCGATCATGCCGGCAAACTCGCGGATCTCGAGAGCGAGAAAGACTGCCCCGAGCACGAAGGTGACCACGGCAAAGACGTAAGTGGCGTCGCGGCGCCGCGAAGCGATCGCCAGCGACATCAGCCCGCATGTGAAGCTCGAGGCGAGAAGACAAGCGGTCTCGATCGCGACGCTGGCCTGATTGAACAACTCCGCGCCGGTCGGGCCGCCCGCGGTCGCGCGCACGAGCACCGCGTAGGCCGCAAACAGCGCCGAGAACATCACGATGTCGCTAAGGAGGAAGATCCAGAAGCCATAGGCCACGACGATCCGCTTGGGGGCGGGACCGGCTTCGCTGGCGCTCGGCAGCGCATCGTTGCGAACATCATCGATGGCGACAGCGATATTCATCGGGCGACCTCCGCTTGGTGACTCTGTTCGAACTGAGCGATCTGCTCAGCCGGTATCTCGACCTCCTCCTCATTGCGGAACGCGAACACAAGGAGTGTCGCGAACGCGCCCAACAGACCCAGACCGACCATCCACCAGATGTGCCAGATCAGTGCAAAGCCAATGACGACCGCAAAGAACGCATTGACGAATCCGGTCGCGCTGTTCTTCGGGGTTTCGATTGGCTCGTACTCCTGCGGCTGATCTGGCGTCGCGTGCGCGCGTTGTTTCCTGCTCCAGTATGTGTCTCTCTCGGCGACGCGGGGCAGGACTGCAAAATTCCAGGCCGGTGGCGGCGACGCTGTGGCCCATTCCAGCGTGCGGCCGTTCCACGGATCTCCGGTCACATCGCGGAGCTGCTCGCGGTTGCGAATCGAGACCACGAGCTGCACGATCGTGCAGACGATACCTGCCAGGATGACGACGGTACCGACCGCCGCCAGCAACAGCCAGGGTTGCCAACTGAGAACGTCGTAATGCTGCATGCGCCGCGTCATGCCCATCAGGCCCAGCACGTAAAGCGGCATGAACGCGAGATAGAAGCCAATGAGCCAGCACCAGAACGAGGCCTTGCCCCAGCGTTCGTCGAGCGTGAAGCCGAACGCCTTGGGGAACCAATAAGTGTAGCCTGCCATCACGCCGAACACGACGCCGCCGATGATGACGTTATGGAAATGCGCCACCAGGAACAGGCTGTTGTGCAGCTGGAAATCAGCGGGAGGCACGGCCATCAGCACCCCGGTCATGCCGCCGATGACGAACGTCACCATGAATCCGAGCGACCACAGGACCGGCACGGTGAAACGAACGCGCCCGCCGTACATCGTGAACAGCCAGTTGAAGATTTTGACTCCGGTGGGCACCGCGATGATCATCGTCATGACGCCGAAGAAGCCGTTGACCTCTGCGCTCGCTCCCATGGTGAAGAAGTGGTGCAGCCAGACCAGGAATGAGAGAACGCAGATCGCCATGGTGGCGGCAACCATCGAGCGGTAGCCGAACAGCGGCTTGCCGGAGAAGGTCGCGATCACCTCCGAGAATATGCCGAACGCGGGCAGGATCAGGATGTAGACCTCCGGGTGACCCCAGACCCAGAACAGGTTCACGTACATCATCGGGTTGCCCCCGGCATCGACCGAAAAGAAGTGAAACCCGAGGTAACGGTCGAGCAGCAGCATCGCCAAGGTCGCGGTCAGGACCGGAAAGGCCGCGACCATGAGCAGGTTCGAGGCAAGCGCCGTCCAGCAGAACACCGGCATGCGCGTATAGCCCATGCCGGGCGCCCGCGTTTTCAGAATCGTGGTGACGAAGTTTATTCCTGTCATGAGCGTGCCGACGCCGGAGATTTGCAGCGCCCAAAGGTAGTAGTCGACGCCGACGCCGGGCGAAAACTGCAGCTCGCTCAGTGGCGGATAAGCGACCCAGCCGGTCTTTGCGAACTCACCGACCGCCAGCGAGACGTTGACCAAAAGGATGCCCGATGCGGTCAGCCACAAGGCCACCGAGTTCAAAGTCGGAAAGGCCATGTCGCGCACGCCGAGCTGCAGCGGCACCACGAAATTCATCAGCCCGATCACGAACGGCATCGCCATGAAGAAGATCATGATGGTGCCATGCGCCGAGAAGATCTGGTCGAAATGCTCCGGCGGCAGATAGCCTTGCGCGCCGCCAGCCGCGAGCGCCTGCTGCGAGCGCATCATGATCGCGTCGGTGAATCCGCGCAGCAGCATGAGCAGCGCGAGCACGATGTACATAACGCCGATACGCTTATGGTCGACCGACGTGAGCCACTCGCGCCACAGGTAAGGCAGGTATCCCTTGAGCGTGACCCACCCAAGAACAGACACCACGCCCACGACCATCATCGCCGTCGCAGCCATGACGATCGGCTGGTCGAACGGGATCGCGCTCCAGCTGAGCTTGCCAAGGAAATTCATCTTTCGGCTCTCTGTGACATTGGATGGGTGATCGAGGGTGAATCGTCCGGCCGCATCCCGGCGCTCAAGATGCCGCTGAAGAGACCGGGTGCGACGGCGCGATAGGTGAATGGCACAACCGCGCTGCTCGGCTTGGCCAGATCGGCATAGGCTTGGGCGTCGAGCTCCGGACCGGCGCCGCGAGTCGCATCCACCCATTGTGCAAAGTTCTCGGCCGGCACCGCGTCGACGTTGAACCGCATGTCGGCAAAGCCGCTACCGCTGTAGTTGGCCGACAGGCCCGGATACGTTCCAGGATGATCGGCCTGCAGATGCAGGCGCGTCATCATTCCGGCCATGGTGTAGATCTGGCCGCCGAGCTGCGGCACGAAGAAGCTGTTCATCACGCCCGAGGAGGTCAGCTCGAAGCGCACCGGCGTGCCGACTGGAATGGTCAGTTGATTGACGGTCGCGATGCCTTGGTCCGGATAGATGAAAAGCCATTTCCAGTCGAGCGAGACGACCTGAATGCTGATGGGCTTCACCCTGGAGGCGATTGGCTTGCGTGGGTCGAGGTCGTGTGAGCCGACCCAGGCGACACCGCCAACCAGAAGCACCGTCATGGCCGGGATCGACCAGACGAGCATTTCGAGACGGCCGGAATACGTAAAATCAGGCAGGTAGCGTGCGCGCGTATTGGATGAGCGAAACCACCAGGCGACGCCCAGGGTGGCGAGGATCGTCGGGATCACGATCGCCAGCATGATCCCGAGGGCGTTGAGCAGAATTTGCCGTTCGGCGGCGGCGATGGGTCCTTTCGGATCGAGGATACCTTCCGTGCAGCCACTCAACGTCGCGGCGCTGATCAAGACGCCGACCAGGAGACTGTATCGCATGTTAGACCTCATCTGCCCTGACGCTGGTGAAATTCCATGCGGTTCTGGTGGAGTAGGGTAGGAGTTCGGCTTGTACAGATGCGGCACCAGTCCGAGCGCCACGCGATGAAAGAATGGATGACGACGGGTCGCCGCTATGGTCGGCCAAGAGAGCCGCAAACAGCAGGAACAAGTAGAAAATCGAGAACACGAACAGGTGGGAGGCATCGCGGCGATCGGTATCGCCGCTTCTGCGCAGACGGAATGCGAGCACAACGAAGATCACTCCGCTGATAGCGGCGGTCGCGGCAAAGATCATGCCGACAAAGCCGAGTGCCCACGGGAGCAACGACATCGGAACCAAAAGCGCGCTGTAGACGAGGATCTGCCGCGTCGTGGCGACCCTTCCGGCTACGACCGGCAGCATGGGGACGCCGGCACGGGCATATTCGTCGCTACGATTGAGCGACAGCGCCCAGAAGTGAGGTGGCGTCCAGAGGAAAATGATTAGGAACAAGATGAGTGGCTCCAGGCCGACCTCTCCGGTGGCGGCTGCCCAGCCGATCACTGGCGGAAGTGCGCCGGCGGCGCCGCCAATGACGATGTTTTGAGGCGTCTGTCGCTTCAGCCACACCGTATACACCACGACATAGAAGAAGATCGCGAAGGCGAGTAGCGCTGCCGCTTTGACATTGAGCGCGAGAGCAAGAACCGCGACTGCGCTGCAGGCAAGAACAAGCACGAATGCAAGCGCTTCCGCGCGCGAGATCGTGCCGCGCGGGATTGGACGCATGGCCGTGCGAGTCATCACCGCGTCGATGTCGGCGTCGTACCACATGTTGAGGACGCCGGCGGCGCCCGCTCCTGCGGCGATTGCGAGAACTGCAATGGACCCAAGGAATGGATCGAGATAACCGGGTGCAATGACCAATCCGACAAGCGCAGTGAAGACAGCAAGCACCATCACGCGTGGTTTCATGAGCATGACGAAATCAGGTAGGCGCGCTGCCAGACGCGACGAGGAAGGCACCTGCAGGCGCGAGACGGAAATTGCTGTGGTCTTCATGGTCAATTCCTCTCAGCGCCGGAGATTTGTTCTCGCGAGGGACAATTTGACGATCTCGAATGGCGCGGTCTATTGCGCGCAGGTCGACCCTGACACCGATGTGGTTGCACTGCGCTGCACCTTGGTTTAGCTCGACGCGTTGAATGTCCTGGGACACTCTCGGCCATGCTGCTGCCGCTAAGCGTGCACTGGACGCGCATGCGTCTTATCAGAGGCCTAGGTGCTAGCCAGGGCCGAAAACCTCCGCCTCACCGCTCAACGGCCAAGCTCAGGAGTGTTTCCCGCGCTCGGCGGCTCCGGGATCAATCGCGAGCTGCGCTGCCCGGTGAAATAGGACCAGAGCCATTGGGTTCGCACTCGTCGCCGGTTCTGCAGCTGTGGAAGCGCCATGAGATGAAGGAAGACCCAAACCAGCCAGGTGACAAACCCACTCATCCGAAGGCGCCCGCTCTCTAGTATCGCGAAATTCTTGCCGACGACCGCCATGTTGCCCTTATCGAAGTATCGGAATGGACGTTTTGGTTCTCGTCCCTTGAGCTGCCGCGAGATCAGGCGTCCGACGTAGTGCCCTTGCTGGATCGCCGCTTGCGCCACGCCAGGCACTGGCCGGCCGTCGCAAACGACCGATGTCGCATCGCCGACGACGAAGACGCCGGCGACATCTGGAGCATTCATGAAGGGGCCAACCAATACTCTGCCCGCCCGATCTGTCTTGGCACCAAGCAGTTTCACGATTGGTGATACCGCGACGCCTGCGGTCCACAGCACTGTAGCGCTTGGAATTCTTTTTCCATCGGCGATCACCCCATTCTCGTCGACCTTCTCCACTTTGACACCGGTTACGACCTTGACGCCGAGTTCCTCCAGCCGGCTGGCGGCTTTTTTGGCCAGACTTTCGGAAAACGTCGGTAGAATTCGCTTGCCACCCTCGATCAGAACGATCGAACTTTTTGCGGGATCAATCCGCCGGAACTGCCCGCGCATGGTGATCGTGGCCATTTGTGCCAACGACGCCGCTAGCTCCACTCCAGTGGGTCCTGCACCAACCAGGATAAAAGTCATCTGGCGCGAGCGTTCATTCTCATCATCCGTGGTGTCCGCCGATTCATAGGCGCTTAGAATTTTTGCACTAATAGTCTCGGCGTCGCCTAGACTCTTGAGACCCGGTGCATATCTGGCAAACTCGTCATGGCCAAAGTAGCTCGGCCGCATCCCGGTAGCGACTATCAAGTAGTCAAATTGGATCCTGCGAATGCCGACTGCGGGGGAGGACGCGTCGACTGATCGAGAGTTCGAGTCCACGCCGGTCACTTCGGCGAGCATCACACTAACATTTTTCTGCTTGGCAGCGAGTTGCCGGATCGGGGCGGCAATCTCGGATGGCGCAAGAACCGCGGTTGCGACCTGATAGAGCAGTGGCTGGAAGATATAGTGATTGCGTCGGTCAATGAGAACGACGTCGACATCGCATCGCTTCAAAGCGCGAGCCGCGGCGATACCAGCGAACCCGGCGCCAACGATCACGATACGCTTTCGTCGGGCGCTAGATGTACCTGCCACCGGTGAGCCATATTCCGGCCGAGCAACGTCCGGGGCTTGCTGTCGAATATCTTGCAACATCTCACTCATGGCTCGCCTTTTGGTTTGGCTAACAGATTGAAGTTGTCACCTTCCGGGGGAAGCAGGCTATTTGCCGAAGAACATCATGTTGCGCGCGTAGGCGCGCAACATGGGTTCATGGAAGTCCCGAAGATCACGAAAGGTCATGCGGCGTCCGTTCTTTGGGATGTCGCCGCTGACTTTTGATACTTGCTCCGCAGCTCGATCAGTCCCATGAGGATCTCGTCGCGCTGTGACTCCAGCTCGGGAATCGAGCGCGAGCCGACCTCGGCATGAACGCTGTCGATGAGCTTCTTTTGCACTTCGGGCGTCAATACCGGCTGCCCAAGAACCTTCCACCAGGCTGTCATAGGGCCGGTGAACTGCTGAAAGAAGTGCTCGATGCCGCCTTGGCCGCCGCCGAGGTGGTTGAGCATCATGTTGCCCATGATGCCCCAGCGCATGCCCGGACCCCAGCACAACGCGGTGTCAACGTCCGCAGCGCTGACCACGCCTTCGGCAACGAGGTAATAAACCTCCCGCGCGAGCGCCGCCTGCAGACGATTGGCGACGTGCCCGGGCACTTCCTTGCGCAACCGGACGGCTGGTTTCCCCAACCCCGTGTAGAATTCCGCGGCGCGCTCGATGGTCGCTTCCGAGGTCTTGGCGCCGCCAACGATCTCGACCAGCGGAACCAGGTGCGGCGGATTGAACGGATGGCCGATGACACATCGCTCGGGGTGCAAGCGGCAAGCGGATTGAATCTGGCTCATCGTAAGGCCCGAGGAACTCGAGGCGATGATCACGTCGGCTGGCAACAGCTCGTCGAGCTGGCGGTACAGCTTCCCCTTGAAATCGATCCGCTCGGGCCCGTTCTCCTGGACAAAATCCGCGCCCTTTACCGCCGACGGCATATCACGCGTAAACGTGAGTTTTGATTGTGACGCGTCAGGCGCGAGGCCCAATCGCTCAAGTGCCGGCCAGGCCGCCTTCACGAACCGTCTCAGGGACGTCTCAGCATCCGGTGCAATATCGGTTGCGACGACTTCCAGTCCCTTCGCCAGGAACAGTGCCGTCCAGCTCGCGCCAATGACGCCGGTTCCGATGATGGCGATGCGGCGAATAGGCTTGTTGTTCGACATGGTTTGGTTCTCCTTCAGGTCGGATTTCAGATTTCAGTGAAAGCGATGCCAGTGAGATTGCCCTGCCCATAGAGAAAGTTGCGGGCTTCCGATCCATCGAGCTTGGCGGCATAGATCGATCCGGCAAAATCGGTCACAAACATCCGATCGCCGGGGACATCCAGCGCGATGCCGATCCCCTCCATGAGATGCGTCAGCACGATCTCTGGCCCTTGGGGCTTTGCATCAATGGACGCACGGTTCACCGTGTTGCCGCGGGGAGGGTCGCCGCGGTCGGTCCAATAGAGCACGCGATTTTTGACATCGAGCTCGAGATCAATCGGCTCAGGCAAGTGGTCGAAGAATACTTCGACATCCGAGCGGTTGGCGGCGGTCTCACCCTTAGGGATTTCTAGGCCTGCCCGAAAGATTCGGCCCTGCTCCCCATTGTCCGGGCCTTTTTGCGTCCAGTAGATTTGCTTGTGTTCAGGATCGATCGTGATCCCAACGCACCACCTGGTCTGGTCGCGCCGATCCGCGTCGCCCCGGCCGGTCTCGACGAGCGTTTCAATCTGCGAGCCGTCAAGATTCGAGCGCATCACCCGCATGCCTTCGCGATCGCACCAGTAGAGCTTGCCGTTCTTCTTATCGAGGTGGATCTGCTTCGGCGTGAACGTGCGGCCCTCGGGAACGATGACCTTGCGATTCTTTCCATCAGTATCGGCCCGCTCGATAGAGCCATCGTTTGTGCCGGGACTAGAGCCCATGTTGGTCCAATAGATATGGCCAGCCTCGACGTCGACCACGATGCCATCCGGAAGGTGACAGTCGGTCACAATGACCTTCCGATCGGAGCCGTCCGGCCACATCGAGTGAATACGACCACCGCTCAACTCGAGAACGTACAGTCGGGCAACCGTGCCTTTGCGGCCGGACGCGGGCTTCGACTTCGAATTCGTCGTTATAGCTTCAGTCATGCTGATCTCCTTTTGCCGCCGGGCTTCGATGCCGAGGTTCTCCCGCGGTATCTCTCCATATCTGTCCGTTCGTAGGCGCTACGCGGCCGTTGCAGATTTCACGGTCCTGGTGAAGTCAGGCGCGCGCTTTTCAAGAAATGCCGTCAGTGCTTCCTTGGCGTCGTCAGAGCGAACCTGCGCACTGAACTCTTCGTTCTCGGCCTTCATTGCTGCCTTGATCTGCTCCCGAAAGGACCGCTTCATGAGTCTCTTGCTTGCTTGCAGCGCGCCGGCCGGCTTCGCCGCCAGCTTTCGCGCTGTTTCGGTCGCCGTCGCCAGCAGGATCTGGTCGGATACGACCTGAGTAACAAATCCCAAATCTGCAGCGCGCTTCGCATCGAAGGACAGTCCCAACAAGATCAACTCTGCCGCACGGATGTGCCCTATCCTCGCTGGAACCAAAAAGCTCGATCCAAATTCCGGCACTACCGCAAGATTGACGAACGGCATTTGGAATTTCGCGCTCTCGCCCGCGTACACGAAGTCACAGTGCGTCAGCATGGTGGTTCCGCCTCCAATCGCAGCGCCCTGAACGGCTGCGACCAGCGGCTTATCGAAATCGTTCAGCGCATTCATCAGCTGAGCCTGCGGAGAGGCTCCCGGCCCCGGAGGATTCTTCAGAAAGTCCTCCACATCGTTGCCCGCACAGAAAGAATCGCCTGCGCCATGCCAGAGCACGACGCGTATGCGTTTGTCCTTGGCCGCGTCGTTGAAAACGTCCGCCAGAGCCGCGTACATGCCCGAGGTCATCGCGTTTTTCTTGGCCGGACGATTCAAAACGACGCGCAGGATGCTTTCGGACTGTTCAGTAATAATATCGGCCATCACCGAGCTCCTGCGTCCATCAGATGAAATTTCAGAATTGGCGCCACTATGCTGCACACTCAGGGACGATGACGTTTCGGTCGTGACCTTCGTCGGCGATGTCCTGCATCGCCACTTCCAGCCGGTCGTGGCAATCGCAGCGCAGCAGCGGAGCTCCTTCGGTCAGATCGCCCATGACGAGCGCGAGCGCGGTTTCAACCCGTTGAGTGCCGTTCGAGATATCGCGTTCGAGCCCGATGGCATCAAACATCCCCCACCTCGTCGGCAGGCGGGTGGACGCAACGCGCCAAAGCGTCCAGGTGTGCACATCTCTCATTGTCTCTGCTCTCGTTCCAAGCATCTTCGGAGGAAGTCAGGGTCTTCCGCGGCATCTTGTCGTGTCGGTGCTTTCCAATAGCGTTACGCGGCGCGTCCCTTGGCTTTCGGAATGGCGCCACTTGCGCGCAAGCCATCGATTTCGGTCGCGTTGAACCCGAGTTGGCCGAGAACCTCTTCGTTGTGCTCTCCGATTTCCGGAGCGCGCCTTGCAGACACTTTGGCAACGCCATGCACCTGAATCGGACTGCTGATCGTCGAGGTCAGTTTGCCGCCGGCGCCTTCGAGCGGAACGACGATGTCATTCGCGCGCAGCTGCGGATCGTTGATCACGTCCTGCGGCCCGCGCACGGCGCCGAACGTGACGTGGACGCCATTGAAGACCTCGGACCAATGCGCTATCGGCTGCGAGCCGAAGACCTCGTCGAGGATCGCCGTCAGCTGGGACGCGTTCTCCACCAGCTTCGCCGGATCGGAAAATCGCGGGTCTGTCAGCAGATCCGTGCGGCCGATCGCCTTTGCCACGGCCGCCAACTTGTCCGGCGTGACAATGAGAACGAACCAGGTGCCATCGCCAGCCCGGTACACGTTCAGCGCCGCATTCGCGGGATTCTTGCGATCATGCAGGGCAAAGAACTTTGCCTCACACAGCGCCGCCTGGATCGACACGCTCGCCGACCAGACGCCCTGGGCGAGAAGCGAGGTCGTGACGTAGGATCCTTTGCCGGTGCGTTCACGACGATAAAGCGCCGTGACGATCGCCGAATAGAGGCCCACGGCGGTGGCATTGTCACCGCTTCCGGCCACCGGCCAAGTCGGCGGCGCGCCGGCGTCGCGCGTCATCGAGAGCAAGCCGCTGCGTGCCCAGTATGACGTGATATCGAAGCCCGGCAGCTCGGCATCCGGCCCCTTCTCGCCGAAGCCTGTAACATCGGCGTAGATCAGGCGCGGGTTCCACTGCGCCACATCGTCATACTCGAGCTTCAATCGCTTGCGTGCGGGATGCGGCGTATTGACGATGAGCACGTCGGCCCATTTGACGAGCTTCTCGAGAACCTTTTGGGCGTTCGGGGATTTCAGATCGAGCGCCATGCCACGCTTGTTGCGGTTGGCCAAGTGCCAGGGATAGGCATCCTTCGCTTGCGGCTGCGGCGGGATCTGGTGTCCATGTCTCCAGAGATCGCCATTCGGCGGCTCTACCTTGATAACGTCGGCGCCGAAGTCGGACAAAATCACCGCGGCGCTGGGACCCGCGATGAAGCTCGCGAGGTCCACCACCTTCAGTCCGGAGAAAACGTTGTCGTTTGCCATGACTATCCTTTCTGAATCGTCGTGTGCGGCTGGTGTTCTTCACCGCCCATGGAACTGAGGCGCGCGCTTTTCGAGGAAGGCGGTGGTGCCCTCCTTCTTGTCCTCGGTCGCGGCGCATAGGCCGAAGTAGGAAGCCTCGAGCAGCGAGCCTTCGCTTTGGCTCGTCTCCAGACCCTTGTTCGTCACCTCGAGCGCGAACTTGACGGCGATGGGAGCGTTGGAGGCAATTTTCTTTAGGATGGCTTCAGCGCGCCTGATGAGATCAGCTGCCGGAACGAGCTCGTTGACCAGACCGATACGATAGGCCTCCTGCGCTGTGATCATCTCTCCAGAGAGGATGAGCTGCAGCGCGCGACCCTTGCCGACCAGCCGCGGCAGGCGTTGCGTTCCGCCACCGCCCGGAACAAGCCCGAGTGTGACTTCAGGCTGGCCGAATTTCGCAGTGTCAACCGCGATCCTGATGGTGCATGCCATCGCGGTCTCGCAGCCGCCGCCGAGCGCAAAGCCGTTAACGGCCGCGATCACCGGCTTGCCGAGATTCTCAATGAGATCGAGCACTCCCTGCCCGAAACGGCTGGACTGTTCGGCTTCGAACCCGGTGGCATGCGCGAGCTCGCTGATGTCGGCACCGGCGATGAACGCTTTGTCGCCGGCTCCCGTCAGGATGACACCGCGCACCGTGGCATCGTCCCGCGCATCCTCGAAGGCGGTCTGCAGGTCCTTCCATGTCGGCGTATTCAGGGCGTTGAGCACCTTGGGCCGATTGACCGTCACATACGCGATGGTACCCTTTTTCTCGTACACGACATTCGCGAGCGTCAGTGTTGCCGTTGGTGATTCGGTAGGCACCACTGCGGGCGAAGGCGTGAATGCTGATGTTGCGGAAGCCATGTTCATATCTCCTGCCTGGAGAGGACGAGCTAGCGAAGGACCGTCGGGGCGCGCTGTGGTGTCACACGAAGGCGCCCAGGCCGGTGATGGCCTTGCCGACGATCAGATTTTGCATCTGATACGTGCCTTCATAGGAGTAGAGTGCCTCGGCGTCGGCGAAGAAGCGGGCGACGTTGTAGTCGGCGACGATACCGTTGCCGCCCAAGAGCTCGCGGCCCCATGCGACGGTCTCGCG
>Ga0137397_10003008_pt1 | contig 11752 bp, 10 predicted proteins | sample czorhiz116metaG_FD_106658 | JGI IMG/M metagenome (GOLD analysis project Ga0137397, IMG submission 106658) | Vadose zone soil microbial communities from Angelo Coast Range Reserve, California, USA - czorhiz1.16 metaG | ecosystem: Environmental > Terrestrial > Soil > Vadose zone | place: USA... | reverse complement strand
GTCGACGACGATGCCGTCATCACTCGGGACCGGCGCGACGACGATCAGTTCCGATCGTCACGGTTCTCCGTCGCCGTCGAATCCCACGAACAACACGACGGAAGTCCACGGGATCGTGCGATCGCTGGCTGGACTCTGTCCGACGCTGCGCTTGTCGGTCGAGAGTCGAATCGTCACGACCACGGCGTCGACGGAATTCTCCCACGGAGGGTGCGCGGCCGTGAGAGTCGGGAGCAGTGTCGAAGTCAAGGGCACGGCGCAGGCGGACGGCAGCGTCGCTGCGAGCCGTCTCGAGATCCGCGGCGAGCCGGACGAAAACGATGACAACGAGGAGAACGAGGTCGAGGGAGTCATCGTCAACAAGGCGGGCGTGTGCCCGAGCTTGACGTTCACCATCGGGAGGACCTCGGTGCGCACCAATGCCGCGACCTCCTTCCACGACGTGAGCTGCGCCGCTTTGGTAAACGGCATGGCGGTGGAAGCGAAGGGTCAGCGCCAGAGTGACGGCACCCTGCTGGCTTCGCGCGTCGAGGGACACGACGATTAACAACGCTCTTCGCCAATGTTAGAGTGCGGCGGTGATCGACTCACGTCTGGTCGAGTCCCTCCGCGGATCCCGGCGCATCCTGGTCTTCACCGGCGCCGGCGTGTCGACCGCCAGCGGCATTCCCGATTTCCGCGGGCCGAACGGCGTGTGGACGCGCCGCCGTCCTGTGTACTATGACGAGTTCCTGGCATCGGAGACGGCGCGCGTCGAATACTGGGATTTCAAACTGGAGTCGTGGGAGATCTATCGTCACGCGCGGCCGAACGCCGTGCACGACGCGATCGTGGCGCTCGAACGCGCCGGCAAGATCGTCTCGGTCGTGACGCAGAACGTCGATGGGCTGCACCGCCGCGCCGGCACGTCACCGGCCTTGCTCGTCGAGATGCACGGCACGGATCTGCTTGTTCAATGCTTGCAGTGCGGCGCGATGAGCGAGCCAGCCGCTCATTTCGAGGCGTTCAAGACGACGAGGCGCGCGCCCCGCTGCGCCTGTGGAGGCCTGCTCAAGCCGGCCACCATCAGCTTCGGCCAGCCGATGCGTCCGATGGACCTGGAACGGGCTTCGACATCCGCGGCAAGCACCGATCTGGTGCTGGCGCTCGGATCGACGCTCTCCGTGTATCCGGCGGCCTCCATTCCGTTGTTGGCTGCCGAACGCGGCGCGCCTTATGTCATCGTCAACCAGGGCGCAACCGACCACGATGATCACCCGGCCGTCACGTTGCGGCTGCACGGCGACGTGACGACGATCGTGCCGCCAGCCGTCGAAGCGGCGCTCGCCTCGCCGTCGCATTGAGCGCACACGCCGACCCGTGCGCACCGAGCGGGCACTTCGCCCGTCGATGCCCGAGTGCCGCCGGCTTTCCGCTGGGCTCCGTGCCGAGAACCGGAAATGCGTGCCGGAAGGTTTTGGGTCAGTCGGCAGCGCTTCGACGCGGCGGCCGAATCCGCTTTCTGATGTCCGGCCAGAACTCCTTCAGCTCATTGGAGAGCGCGTCCCACATGACCTGCGTGCCCCATCGCGTGAGCGTGGCCGTTGTCGAGCGATTCGCGGACGCGTAGTAAACATTCGCGATGGCACTCGCGCCCAGATTGCCGGCGATGTCCGAGTAGTTAGTGCAACACAGCCGGGCCATCCGGCCGAAACGGCAGTGTGAGCGACCGCTCCAGCGTCACGGCGTCGCGGCGCAGAAATCCGTCGACGCCGATGATCACGGCCGACTGTGGCACGTTGAGCCTGAGGCTGCGGTGCAGCCGATCCCACCAGGACAGCAGGCTGGAGTAGTTCGAATCGGTTTCGTCGGGCCGCATCGAATGATGGATCCCGTGCATCCGCGGCGTCACGACCAGCCGCACCAGGCCTCGCTCCACCTCAATCGGCAGCTCCAGATTGCTGTGGTGAAACACGACCGAGAGCAGGAGCATCTGCTGCCAGAGGCGAAGCGTGTCGCGATCGACCCCGAGCAGCAGCACCTGCGCCGCGCGGAAGCCGGCGGCGAGCGCAAGCTCTCCGAAGTGAAAGCGCAGGCCCGTCGTGCTGTCGAGATCGAGATCGATGTGATGCACCGCGTGGTAGCGCCAAAGGAACGGCACGCGATGATTGAGCCAGTGCCAGAGGTACAGGGTGTAGTCGAGGAGCAGGAAACCGAGCACGATCCGCGGCGCGCGCGGCAGTCGCAGCCACTGCAGCACGCCGATCCGCCGACGCTCCACGAGCTTCGCGGCCGGCGCCACGATCGGGAGCTCGCTCGCGGCCGTGGTCGCCGCGGCCAGCAGTCCGATCGCCAGGTTGCGCGCCACACGTTCGACGCCGGGCTCCCTGCGAGCGCGAAGCGGGCGAAGCCGCTCGGCGACGAAAAGGGCGCCCACCGCCACGCCGAATGCCAACCACTTGATCGAACGCATCACGCCGAACCCGAACCCGTCGCCCTGCAGAGCAACCCTTTCCGCGTCGCCGTCCGTCACGCTCCTAGGCCACTCTTAGGCCGACCCTTTTCGGGTCGCCAGCCGACGATATTCAGAGCTTCGGGACCATCCACGGCACCACGTAGGCCTGCAGCATGGCGAGCAGCCCAATCAGAGCGGTCAGGACGAGGCTGTGCATGAACACCTTGGCAAAAATCTCGCCTTCGCGCCCCACGGCCCCCACGCCCGCGGCACCCACCGACAAGTTCTGCGGGCTGATCATCTTGCCCATGACGCCTCCTGAACTGTTCGTGGCGCCCATCAGAATGGGATCGAGCCCCGACAGCTTGGCCGTGGTGGCCTGCAAGGGACCGAAGAGCGTGTTGGACGAAGTGTCGCTGCCGGTGAGGAAAACACCGATCATGCCGAGCCACGCGGAAAAGAACGGGAAGAGCACGCCGGTCCTCGCGAGCGCGAGCGCCATCGACGAGGTCATCCCGGAATAATTCATCACCGTCGCGATCGAGAGAATGAACGCAATGGTCACCACGGGCAACCGGAGTTGACGAACGGTCTTCACGAGCGTTGTCACCAGAACACCAGGGGCCATTCCGTACATCATCATCGGCACGGACGCGACCAGCGCCGCGACGAACACGAGCGTGCCGGCCGCCGCCAGAAAGTCGAGCCGGTAGGTCAATGGGTACGGACTCGACGCCGCGACGACCGGCTGCTCGCGCTGGACCAGGGCCGCGGGTTTGCCGTCTTGCATCCTGAACGCGCCTGGCCAGCTGAATTCCCAGACTGGGAAGCGGAACCCCTGCGGGTCGGCGATGGCGCTGGCACCCAGCCACGGGTCCGGGCAGAGGCGATTGCCGCCCTGCCCGCACTTGAGCAGCGCCGTGACGTTTGTCGGCGGCTTCAGGTTCGAGAGGCCCGCGAAGTTCCCGATCTGACCGATCAGCACGGTGACGATCAGGATTCCGTACGTCGCATACGCGCGGAAGACCCGGCTTCCGGCATCGCGCGCTGTCGCGGTTGCGGCTCCCGCCCTTGCGCCTTCGGTGAATTCGTGGGCCGGATGCCACACGCGCAGGAGCAGCGCAACCGACATCAACGAGATGAGAGCGGACAACGCGTCGGTGAGCTCCGGCCCGACGAAATTCGACACGGTGAACTGGCCGAGCGCGAAGGTGCCCCCGGCGGTGAGCACGGCCGGCCACACTTCGATCAGACGCCGCCATCCGGCGTACAACACGACCAGGTACCCGGGAATGATCAACGAGAAGATCGGCAACTGACGGCCGACCATCGCCGACAGCGCGCGCGTGGTGGTCTGCGTGTCATAGCCCAGCATCGGCGCCAGCAGCCCACCGAGTGTCGTGACCGGAATGCCGAGCGATCCGAACGCCACCGGGGCGGTGTTGGCGATGAGCGCGAGCCCGGCGGCCATGATGGGCTCGAACCCCAGACCCGCGAGCATCGACGCCGTAATCGCCACAGGCGCCCCGAAGCCCGCAATGCCTTCGATGAGCGCTCCGAAACAGAACGCGACGAGCAGCAATTGAATGCGACGGTCGCCGGTCAACCGCGAAAGCGAACGGCGGATGACATCGAAGTCGCCGCTTTCCACGGAGAGGTTGTAGAAGAAAACGGCGCTCACCACAATCCAGCTGATGGGCCACAGCCCGAACGCCATCCCGTGCGTGGCGGCGGCGATTGTCAGCGAGAACGGCATGCCCCAGACGAGCCATGCCAGCACGAAGGCGGCGGCTGCCGCCGCGATCGCCGAGCGCCACGGCGCCACGCGGATCCCGGCCAGCAGCACGGCGAGCAGGAGCGGGGGCAGCGACGCAATGAGCGCCGAGAGGAGGACGCTGCCGCCAACGGGGCTATAGACCTGATGGAAGACTTCGGCCATGGGCGTGCATTATGTGCCGAAGCTCAGCGTCATAACCAGCCCACCGCCGGCGTTCACCGTTCAAGGTTCGTTCGGGCATTCGCCGCAGAACCCGAACCAACCTTGAACCCTGAACCCTGAACGTTGAACCCCCTACTGCCCGTTGATGCCGTAGACCTTGATGTGCATCGACCCCGGCACCATCGCCGGCCGCGCGTTGGCGGGCGAGCCCTCCGGCGGCGGCGTATATTTTGCGGCGGCGAGGTAGATCCTGTGCGTCGCGGGATCGAGCGCCATCGTTCGCGCGCCTGTCGCCGTCTGCAGCATCTGCACCACCGTCAGCTTGTCCGGTGCATCCTCGTGCGCGATGGTCACCGTTCCGGTGCTGCACGACGAGAACGCGTACCCGGTGCCCGGGTCGAACCACGTCGCGTCCACGCCGCCGCCAATCGGCACCTCGGCGATGATTCTGCCGTTGGTCGAATCCATCATCAGCATCTTGTTGTTGTGCGCGCCGACGAAGAGCCGGTGGTTCTTCAGGTCGATCGCCAGCCCCGCGGCTGATTCGCCCGGCGCGATTGGCCAGTTCGCGACGACCTCGTGCTTCGCGACATCGATCACGACGATGGTGCTGGCGGTCTCGTTGTTCACATACACGCGTCCGGCGACCGGGTCAGGGACGCCCGCTTCCGGCTTCCCGCCGAGTGGGATGGTCGCGACCACGTTCCCGGCCGCGTCGATCACCGTCGCGGAACGGCCGGTGCCGTTGAACGTGTAGACCTCTTTCTGCTTCGGCTCGTACATGATGAAATCGGGGTTCCCCTGCGTCTCCACTTTCTTGATGGTCTGCAGCGTCTTCGCGTCGACCATGCTCGCTTTGCTCTCGCGGCCGTTGCTGGTGAAGATGTGACCGTCCGACGCGATCACCGCGCCGTGCACGCCGGGCGTGTCGGCGATCTCGCCGACGACGGCGTCTTTGGTCAGGTCGTACACGACGACTTTCGTGCCGTGGCTGATGTAGAGGCGCTTGGCGGCCGCGTCGAGCGTCAGATAATCCCAGCCGCCTTCGCCGCCGATCTGCACGTCCTTGATGAATTGGTACGGTCCGTCGGCCGCCTTCGGCGCGACTGCCAGCGCGCCGACGAGTGCGGCCGCTGCAAGAACCCCGATAGATATGCGCATATGCCCTCCACGGTTCGGCCAAAGCCGGTCACTACAGCCGCTTTCAACGCACGGCGAGGTTTCAGCCTCGCCGAACGGCGACCTTAAAGGTCCGCCTGCTTCACAGTCGCGGCGCGCGCGTTTGCGCGGCAGTCGTGCCGATGAACGCTCCTTTGACGCACGGAACTGTAGAATGTCGTTCGCGAATGGTCAACGGCGATGATCCGCAGGATGGCGTACGTCTCGACGTCTGGCTCGACGTCTCATGCCTGTTCAAGACGCGGTCGGAAGCGCAAAAAGCCTGCAGAGGCGGCAAGGTGACGGCCAACGGCCAGACGGTGAAACCGAATCGGCGGGTGCGGGTTGGAGACGAGCTCGTGATCAGCCGGCCGCTCGGGCGCAAACAGCTCGTGCGCGTGCGGAAGTTCGCCGACCGGCATGTGGCGCGGGCGCAAGCGCGGCTTCTGTACGAGGACCTGACGCCGGCCCCCACCTCAGAAGAAATGGAAGCCCGGCGACAGGAGCGTCTCTATCGCGCGGCGACGACGCCGCTGCGCGCGCCGGACAAACGTCAGCGGCGCGCCCTGCGGAAGATGAAGGGGCGCGACGATTAGGCGTGGCGGCTGGCACCGCTAAAGCGGTGCCCTACTTTTTCTTCGCTGGCACCGCTAAAGCGGTGCCCTACTTTTCTTCGCGGGCGTTTTCTTCGCGGGCGTCGCCGTGACGGCTGGCTTGGCTTCGATTTCTGTGGCGACCATCTTGTAATAGACGGTGACCTTGTCGCCCATCTTCGGCGTGCCGCCCTTGACGTCCTTCGGGACCTCGAACTGCCATGTTTCTTTCGCCGACTTCTCGACCGTCACGGTCCCGCCCTCCGAGGCTTTGACGGTGCCGGAGAACTGGTAGGTCCTGGCGGCCGCGTATCCGCTGACGACGAACGCCGCAATCAGAAGCGCGGCAACGAACACGATGAGAAGAACCCGTCGCATCGAAGACTCCTTTCGGGATTTGGGACTCGGGATTGGAGATTCGGGATCGGGATTTCGAGCCGGAACCCCGAACCCCGAACCCGGAACCCCCGAATCCGGTCGCGCTCTACTCTGGTCTGTTCCCAATATCCCCGCCCGTGGCGCCGCTCCCCTGGCGATAGTTGCGCGTCCCGCCGGCTTCGGTGCCGAGGCCGCCGGTCACGCCTTCCGTGACGTCGCGCGATCCCGAGTGCCCGGTGCGATCGTGCTGCGATCCACCGACCATCGACTCCGTCTCTTCGTCACTGCCGTGGGTCGTCTCGTGCTCTTCGCGGCTGCCGTGCATCGGCTCGTCGTGCGTGGCGCGCGAGCTCGGGGATGGATTGATATCGCCGAGTATGCCTGACTGAATCCGGTCGTCCTTGGACATAGGTTCACTCCTCGACGTCAATCTGTCGCAAGGGCGGTGCCACGGAAAACGGTTCGGCTGCCCTCCTGCTGAGCGACTTTTATCGACGCGCGCAGCACCTCGGCGACGCTCCATGCCTGCGCGATGCAGCCGCGCGGCGTGTACGGCGCTTCCGCGTCGAACACTTCGCTGATCGATCCCACGCACCCATCGTCGAGGTGCGGCACGAAGCCCTCGAGCGCGTGGCGCGCGCCTGACAGGTCGTCGGGGTACACCTTCAGCCACGCGTCGACGAAGGGGCCGACGAGCCAGCCCCACGCGGTGCCCTGGTGATACGCCGCGTCGCGCGCACGGAGGTCGCCGAAGTACCGCGCCTTGTACTCGGAGTCGCCCGGCGCGAGCGACCGCAGGCCCACCGGCGTCAACAGCCTGTCGCGGACGATGCGCATCACCGGTTCCCAGCGCTCGCGTGCGAGCACAGGGTTGTCGAGGGCGATGGCAAACACCTGATTGGGCCGGCATTTCGGGTCGTTGCCCCCGGACTCGGCGTCCACGACGTCGTACAGGTGACCGCCCTCGGCGAACCAGAATCGCTCGTTGAACGACTGCTGCACGCGCGCGGCGCGGCTGCGGTATTCCGCGGGATCGTCGCCATGCTCCGGCGCCCACCGCTCCATCAGCTTGAGCGCGTTGAACCAGAGCGCGTTGATCTCGACCGCCTTGCCGCGGCGCGGCGTGACGACCCAGTCGTCCACCTTCGCGTCCATCCACGTGAGCTGATATCCCTGCGCGCCCTGCACGAGCAGCCCGTCGCGTTCGTCGACGTGGATTCCGAAATGCGTGCCGCGCACATGGCGTTCGATGATCTGCTTCAGCGAGGGATAGAGCAGGGACAAGGTCAGGCGATCGTTGGCGTAATCGACGTATCGCTGGATCGCGTGGAAAAACCACAGCGTCGCGTCGGCCGTGTGATACAGCCCCTCCTTCTCGCGTTCCGGAAACATGTTGGGAATCAAGCCGTCGCGCACGTAGTGCATGAACGTCCGCAGGATGTACCCCGCCTCGACGTGGCGGCCCGTGACGAGCGCCAGCCCCTCGAGGCTGATCATCGTGTCGCGCCCCCAGTCGGTGAACCAGTGGTAGCCGGCAATCACCGTGCGCACCTCGTCGCCATACGCGTGGGCGCGCGCGGCATCCTCCACACGTCCCGCCGGCGTGATGATGAACTGATCCGCCGCGAGCACGAGCTCGGCCGGCACGCCATCACGCGCTTCGGGCGCGGCCTGGGCCATGAGCCGCCGCCGCCGCCCGCGCTCGGCTGCCAGCGCCGCCGTCGGTTCCATGACCCGCATCGTCTCCTCTGTTTCAGTGGAGGCGACGAGCGTCGCTGGCTGCCCCCGCGACAGCGGGAACCGGAAGTAGCCGGGACTCCAGAGATCGCCGCGCGCCTGATAGCCGCGGCTCTCCTCGACCGGATAGAGGACGTTGTCGATCCGGCGCGCCTTCAGCGTGAACGCGGCTTTGTCGGCGAACAACTTGATGCGCAGCGCCGGCAGCGGGCTGCCCGTAAGGCAGATTTCGAATTGATCGCCGACGGCGCGGAACTCGTACGGCCAGCCGAGCGGCTCGCTGACCGGCAATTCCTGCGGCCGGAAATTCACCGACGGCCGGAGGGCCAGCTCGACGCGATCGGCGCCGGAAACCAGCTCGTACATCAGATGCACGGTGTTCTGCATGTGCGGCATGAAAATCCGCTTGTCGATGACGAACCCTTCGACGTCGTAGCGCCACACCGGCAAGCCCGCTTCGAGCCTGAACTCGACGAGGTAGCCGGTCCCGCGCGCGTCGGGCGCGTCGCCCGATCGCTCGCGGCCACCGACTTCGAGTTCGCGGCCGTCCCCCAGGCACAGCTGCTCCGCCACCTGGCTCAGCATCACGCACCGGCCGAGCGGCGCGGGCAGCGCGGCAATCAGCACGCCGTGATAGCGTCGCGTGATCACGCCCGACACCGTGCCCGAGGCGTAGCCACCCAGGGCATTGGTCACGAGGAACTCGCGCGTCACGGGCGCGTCGGGATCGCTCGAATCGGCGGGCGGCCACGGGATGCGCCGGACAGGTTCAGTCATGGATGAACGGCTCATGCGGTTCGGCGCACGAGCGGAATCGGGAGGCGCGGACGTCGCGGTCCCGGGCTCAGCACCAAAGCCGATTCGGCCGGCACGTTCCAGCAGTCGTCGGGAAAAATGTCCGGCGTCCCGGTACCGCCGTACGCGGGATCTTCGCTCGACCAGCGGATCATCCAGTCCGTGTTCTGTGGCGGCGCGAGCAGCGGCTCGGCGATCGAGGTTCGGTCGAGGCCCCTGCCCAGATTCACGATCAGCACCCGATCGTCGAGGTGATCCGGGGTGAAGAATCGAAGCGCCAGCGCGGACGCCGAGAGCACGGCGCCGTCGACACCGCCCGGCTGCTGCGCGCAAAACGCCGCGTCCTCGCGTCGCAGCCGGAGCAGATCGGCGTGCAGCGCATACGCGTCCGCGTGTCGGTCGCGCTCGGTGAAATCGAGCCAGCAGCGCTCGAACGTCGCGACGTCGCCCGGGTGGGCCAGCACGCCACGCCACCGCTCCAAGTCGGCCATGCTCGGAAACTGCGTGAGGAATTCGCCGCGCCCTTTCCGCACCCCCTCGGCCAGGTCAGCCTCGAAGTCGGCGAAATACAGAAACGGCGTTGACGCCGAGAATTCCTGTCCCTGAAACAGCATCGGCGTGCCAGGCATCAGGAGGAGCAGCGCGGTCATCGCGCGCCAGCGCGCCGGGCTCGTCAACTGATGACCGCGGAGCCCGCGCGCCGAATTCGCGATCTGATCGTGATTCTGCAGGAACGTGACGAACGCGGCCGGGGGCAGACCCCACGCAGGCGCGCCGCGCCGATTGCGCTGCCAGTGATAGTGCTGCCCCTGGAAAAGAAAGCCGTACTTCGCCGCCGAAATCAGCTCCTGTGGCGCCCCGCGCGTGTCGCTGTAGTAGGCCTCCGCGCGGCCGGTGAGCGCCACCATCGCGCTGTGGTGGAAGTCGTCGTTCCACAGCGCATCGAGGCCGTAGCCGCCGTCGGCGAGCGGCCGCGCGAGCCGCGCATCCTCCGGCTCGTTCTCCGCGACGAGCACGATCGATCGCTCGCCGGCCGCAGCGCGGGCGCGCCGGCCGATGGCGGCAACGATGAACTCCGGCGAGCGATCGTAGATCTGCTGGGTCGCGTCGAGCCGCAGGCCATCGAGATGAAACTCGCTGATCCAGTAGGCGGCGTTGTTGATGACGAACTCGCGGACCGGCGCCGCATCGTCGCCGTCGAAATTGATCGCGTCGCCCCATTCGTTGTCGTAGCGATCGGTGAAATACGCCGGCGAGAACGCGCGGAGATAGTTCCCGACCGGTCCCAAATGGTTGTAGACGACGTCGAGAATGACGGCGAGGCCGGAGGCGTGCGCGGCGTCGACGAAGCGCCGGAAATCGTCGGGGGTGCCGTACAGATGCGACGGCGCGTAGAGGGCCACCCCGTCATACCCCCACCCGAACCGCCCATGGAACTCGGCAACCGGCATCACCTCGATCATCGTGATCCCGAGGCGGGCCAGCTCTCGCAGCTCGTCCGTGGCGGCCGCATACGTCCCCGCCTTCGTGAAGGTGCCGACGTGCATCTCATACACGACCTGCCCCTCAATGCTGACGCCCGCCCAGGCGTCATCGGTCCAGTCGAACGCGCGTGGGTCGACGATCTGAGACGGCCCGTGCGGGCCTTCGGGCTGGAACCGGGACGCCGGATCCGGATACAACCGCTCGTCATCGCCGAGCTTGAACTGGTAACGATCGCCGGCGACGGCCGCGATCCTCCCGCTGAAATACCCGTCGGGCTCGGCTTCGAGCGGCGTCGAATCGCCGGAGCTTGTGACGACGTGGAGGCGGTCGACCCGTGGCGCCCACACGCGAAGGTGTGTGAGCCCGCCTTCGATCGGCTCGGCGCCGATCGGCAGGCGGCGGCGGGTGGACGCGGTTCCGTGCTCTGACGATTGAGAGATCGCTGAATCGGGCATGGGCAACCGCCCCGAGTGCACGAACGGTGCCGACCCGACTCAGCCGGGCACCGACGCGCCGCCCAGAAGGCTGCGGACTGTTCGCGCGAGCACCTCGGGTGTGAACGGCTTCTGTAGAAACGCCGCGCCAGGTGTCAGGTCGCGATGCATCAGCGCGTGATCTGTGTAGCCCGATATGAACAGCACTTTCATCCGCGGACGGACCGTCGACAGACGATCAGCCAGATCGCGGCCGCTCATGTGCGGCATCACCATGTCGGTGACCATCAGGTGGATGGCGTCCGGGTGGCGTTCGGCGACGCGCAGCGCCTCGACCCCGTGGCGCGCCTCGAGCACGACGTAGCCGTACCTCCGAAGCACCTCGCGCGCGAGCGCCCGCACCGCATCTTCGTCCTCGACGAGCAGGACCGTCTCCCAGCCGTGCGTGGCGTCGGTCACACGCCGGCCGCGATCGGCGACCTCGGTCGCGGTGCGCGACTCGGCCGGCGGCAGATAGACCTTGAACGTGGTGCCGTGACCGGGCTCACTGTAGACCCAGATGTAGCCGCCGCTCTGCCTGACCATGCCGTACACCGTGGCGAGACCGAGCCCGCTGCCCTTGCCCTGCTCCTTCGTGGTGAAGAACGGCTCGAACACGCGCGCGCGAGTCGCCTCATCCATGCCGTGTCCGGTGTCGCTCACCGCGAGCATGACGTACGGCCCGGCCTTCATCGTGACGTGTGTGACGGCATAGGCGTCTCCGAGCTCCACGTTCGCGGTCTCAATCGTCAGCCGCCCG
>Ga0137397_10003006_pt1 | contig 11756 bp, 7 predicted proteins | sample czorhiz116metaG_FD_106658 | JGI IMG/M metagenome (GOLD analysis project Ga0137397, IMG submission 106658) | Vadose zone soil microbial communities from Angelo Coast Range Reserve, California, USA - czorhiz1.16 metaG | ecosystem: Environmental > Terrestrial > Soil > Vadose zone | place: USA... | reverse complement strand
GACCTTCACGGAGCCGATAGTTTGCGGTCAACCCGTCGGGTGACAGGCTGAACGTGTCTGCCAGGTCCGGCGTGAGTGAGCCGTTCTTTGAATCGGGTCTCGTCAGGCCGGCATAGATCAGCGGGATCACGTCGGAGCCGGCAAGCACAGGCTGAAGGGTCCGAACGTTGCCAGTGGTGGCAATCACCACGCGACCGCCGCGCTGGGGCGCATCGGGTGTCAGCGACGCCGTCGGCGGCGGGATCGTTGTTGTGCAGCTCGCCAGAACCATGACTACAGCCGACAACGTTCGCGATCGCATCATCGATCTCCCGCAGCGATACCCGGCTGCTGCGTTGCCCACGAGGCGATCTGCGAACGCGTGCGGAAGCCGAGCTTGGTCCTGATCTGGTCCACGTGCGACTCCGCCGTGCGGACCGAGAGCGTGAGCCGTTCCGCGATCTCCTTGTTCGTGAGTCCCTGCGCGATGAGGCCCGCCACTTCGCGCTCGCGGCGCGTCAGTCCAAGCGCAGATGTGCTACGCGTCTCGCTCGGATAGGGCAGGCCGAGCCGCTCAGCGCGCTCCCGCAGCCGTTCCAGGTACCAGGTGGCGCCGGCCTTTCGATAGAAGTCGACGACCGATGCGAGTGATTTCGCCGCCGCCGTTCGGTCTGCGGCCGTCCCGCGCGAGACGAGAAGCTCGCAATATCGGAGGGTGATGAGATGGGTCCGCAGCGGATCGGGATTGTTCGCGTTGCGTGCTGCGACGAACGCCGTGAGCGCTTCGATCGCTTCGTCGTGTTCTCCTCGGCGCCATTGTCGCTCCGCACCGACGTACTCACGCGTCCACATGACGACGTCCGACCAGGCCAGAGGAGGATCGAATTCGGGCCACGACGCCAAGTCGATCCAACGGCTCGCCGCGGCCTCGTCGCCCGCCTCGCTTGCGGCGAGAACGCCATAGATACCGAAGATCGCGAGGTAGTCGTTTGGTACGAGCGGGCGCGCGACAAAGGGCGCCATCATTTCCAGTGCGCGCAGCGCGTAGGCGCTGTCCCCGGCGATCATCGCTCCCTGCACGACGTACTCGATCAGTGACGTCGCCAAGGCGAGGTCGCTCACCACGAGCGGCATGCCACGCCCATCCGTCGCGTGCTGGTCGATCTCACCGCGTCGGAGAAGCGCCTCGCGGAGCTCCTCCACCGTGCTCATCGGCGCAGGGCCCGTCCGAGCGATGTCAACGAACGCTCGATGCAGACCCATGTGCGCCGAGACCATCGTCCCGTTTCCCTCATCGAGCGACCAGTCGTCGTGCATGCGGACGAATTCGTCCCAATCCGGCGTCGCCAGGAGCTCCTCGAGGCGCCGGAGGTCTCGATCGCCTGGATACTCCCCGTCGAGATGTCGGATCCTCGCCTGCAGCGCACGTGTCTCGTCGGTCTCGCCTGCGAGGTGACGCAACAGGCCTAGCAGTTGACGTGAGGTCGTGATCTCCATCTGCATCCGCCCGTTCTCGGGCGTCAAGGACGTGATCGCGACGGTCTTCCGCAGCCAGGCGAGCCACTCGGGGACGTCGCCCATCGCGTAGTAGGTCTCCGCTACGGTCCAGCTCGTGACGCCTTCTTCCCACCCTGCTTGGCAGCGGTGTGCGATCTCAACACCGCGCTTCGTCAGTTCGAGGGCCTTGTCGTAGTCGCGGTTTGCGCGAGCGCTAAGTGCCAGTCGCGACTGGTGCCACGCGAGGCTGGGGCTGTCCCCGAGAGGCTCCAGCAGGGAGCTGACACGACGATTCGATTCTTCGTTCAAGGACAGCGGCAAGAGCAGATGCCGTCGCCTGACATTTCCAAGATGGAGGAGTGCCCCGGCGAGAGCTCGCACGTCTCCAAGACGCTCGTACCGATCAACGGCATCGCAGATGGCGGCATACACCTGCGCCCGCCGTCCCAGTCCTCCGGCCGAGCGCGCAATGAGCATCGAGAGATCCGCGAGCGTGCGGTCGTCGTCAGGCGCAAGCGCCCGCGCCTGTACGTAATGCGCGTGCGCCTCCGCGAACGCACCGCGCCGCGCATCCTGATCGGCCGCCTTCCGGTGGAATGCAAATGCGCGTTCACGGTCACCTGCCTGTTCGTAGTGGTAGGCGATCGCGGGGTAATCGACAGTCTGCTCGTCGGACTGCTCAAGGGCACCGGCGACGCGCTGATGGAGCAGCCGTCGCTCGCGAGCCAGCGGCTCCTGAAGGATGGCTTCGCGCACAAGCGCATGTCTGAAAACGAATGCGTCCGTCGCATGTCGCTCGTCGTCAGTGATGATCTGCGTCCGCGTCGCCGCGCGGAGCGCGTCGACGACGTCCGCCTCCTCAAGACCCGATGTGCGTCTCAGCAGATCGAACTCGAAACGCTCACCGATGACCGCGGCGACGATGATGGTCTGCCGCTGACGACCGTCCAGCTCCTGGAACCGTTCGTGGACGGCCTCCTGAACGGAGCGTGGGAGCGGCACGTTCCGCAACGTTCCCAGCTGCCACGTCCCATCGCGCTCGATCAACTCGCCGCGACGGACGAGTGCGCGAAGCATCTCCTCGAGGAACAGGGGATTGCCGCGACACTGCGCCTGCAGGAGCTCGCGAGTCTCCCGGGTCGTCCGGAACGTCGGGCCCAGGATCAACTTGAGCGCACGACTCATGTCACTGGCCGTGAGCGGCCGCAGCGCCAGGTCGGTCATACGATCGCGCGGGATGTCCTCGAGCGCCCGTCGCAGGGCGGCGCGCTTCGCGACCTCCTCGTTCCGATAGGCGCCGACGAGCATGAGGCGCTTTCGTAGGCGTCTTGCGAGATACGCGAACAATTCCAGCGAGGACTCGTCAGCCCAATGCAGGTCGTCGATGGTCAACATCAAGGGACGGTCCTCGGCGACCTCTGCGACCGCCCGCGCGAACGACGCATGTGCGCGATAGCGCTCGTCCGCGGATTTGATCGACTCTGCCGCAGTGACGTTCTGTCCACCGCGCAAGGCCTCGATGACCGCAGGTCCCGGTTCTCGGACGGTCCTCAGGAGATCGACGAATGGCCCGAACGCGCGTGGCATCTCGAGTCGTTCCCCTTGAGCCCGGAGGACGCGTAGGCCGGCACGGCGGGCGATCTCGGTCGCGCGCCCTAGGAGCGCGCTCTTGCCGAGACCAGCTTCTCCCGAGATCAGCAGTGCGACGGAACCTGCGGTCTCAACGGCCGCGGCGAGCTGTCCGATCGCGGCGAGCTCTTCGTCGCGGCCGACGATCTCCGGGCAGGCCAAACGAGCCAGCGGTCGGCTCCCCACGCGGTCATTCTCGGCGTCGTGTCCAACATTCAGGCGGCGTCGGCCGCGGGAATCGCCCGATCCGGCGCGGTCAGTCTCGACCGCGCCGGATCCGAGCGGTTCTGTCACGGGACGAGCGCGGGGCCGGAGGTCGTGTCGCCGGCGGCGTTAGCGCCGTCCTGCACCGGGTAGCTGTGGCTGTCGCCCGGGTCGAACTCCGTGAGGTGCACGTCGCTCCGCGGCTGCTCGATCTGGGTCCCCGCACGACCGGGCGTCGCGCCCTGGACCGTACCGCAGGCCACCAGTGAGGCCGCCAGCATCGCGATGGCGAGGCACCGGACACTCGCGTTGATCTTCGACATCTTCCTTGCCCTCCCTTCTTGGGCTGGCCTCACTTTCCGTTCGGGAGGGGGTATCGGGCATCCGTATAACTACTGGTCCTCGGTGCCGGAAGTCACTTGCCCAGGAACTGCGCCGCCTCTTTTGCCGTGAACCCGAGCTCGCTTCCCGTCGGCGGCTCTTCCTTCATCTGCTCGATCGAGCCACCGGGCATCTCGCCGCCGGGCTCGACGAATGCGGCCGCCCGCTCCATCGCGGCGCGGTAGTCGGCGTCTGAGAGCCGCCCGCCGGACTGTCCGCTCTGCCCGTGGGCGCTGCCACACGCCGCGATCGTGACCGCCAGGATCATCGCTGTCACTCGCTTCGCCATCGTTTCTTCCTCCACGGTTGATGGCGCGAACGTAGGCTCGCGACCGCCTCGGAACAGCAGTGGAAGTACCCAAGCCGGTACCGCTCTTCCGGTACCGAATCTCTAGGCGAGGCCGGACTCGGTGGCCCAGACCGCGATCTGTGCGCGATTGCTCGCGCCGAGCTTCCCGCGGATGCGCTCCAGGTGGCTCTCGGCGGTCCGCTCGCTGATCACCAGCGTCTCGGCGATCTGCTTGTTGGTGAGGCCGCGCGCCACGAGCGTCACGACTTGCTGCTCACGCGCGGTGAGCGCCCGCACGTTGTTGGTGTTGGCGGCAGGCGCCTTCGGGAACGGGACGTCATGTGCCGCGGCCCAGCGCTGCAGCTCGCTCATGAACCAGGTCGCCCCGACGTCACGCCAGAATGCGACGGCTGCTGTCATCTCCGAGGCTGCTGCCGCGGAGTCGCCGCGTCCCGCGAGCAGCGCCGCGCGCCGGCACCGGGCACGGGTCGCCAGGTACGGCGAGGGCACGGCGTCAAGGATGACGATCGCTTCTTCGAGGCCATGCAGCTCCGCGTCACTGTCGCCTGTGGTCCCGTCGCGCAACGCAACGGCGACCAGGCGCCGCGCGCGAAGTGTCGGTGTCTCGCGCGGCAGATCATCCTTCAGCCCGCGCGCGATCCACGGCTGCGTGTCGGCGCCGACGTCGATCGCATCGAAGAGCGCGCAGACCACGACATCGTCGTGGTGCCACCAATGGTTTCCGCGTGGACCGAGGAACCGCTCCGCGTGTGCAAGCGCTGCGGCGTGGTCCCCCGCGAGCGAGATCGTCAGCGCGGCATATGCCGCCTTGGTGCGCGCCACTGGAGTCGTGTCCATCGCGCGCACCGGCGCATCGAGCTCACCGAGCTGCGCTGGCCCTTCTCGGGCGACGCGAATGAGCGCGACCTCGATCCGCGTCATGGCCTCTTGCTGGGCACCCGTCCCCGCGAACTCGTCGGCGAGCGTGACCGCCTCGTCCCAGCGGCCCTCACGAACGGCGAGCGCGCACTCTCGCTCGACGGAGATCATGTTCCGGTAGCCGTTCATTCGGAAGTGGGCCTGCTGCGCCGCGCGGAGCCGATCGGCTTCCTCGCGATCGCCAAGGTACAGAGAGGCGACGATCAATGAGTTGTAGGCGCGATGGACCTCCGGTGGGGAGCGGCGCTCCGTAGCGACCTCGAGCGCCTGCTGGATCAGCTCGGTACCGCTCAGGTCCCCCTGTGCGAGCTTGGTGAGGCCCATGTGTTCGAGCGCGAACACGAGTGGCACGGTAGCGCCGCATCGATCCGCGACGTCGCGTGCGCGCGTCGACCACAGATACACCGCCGCCAGGTCCCCATCGCCATGCCAGTGTGTCCACGCGGCGTTCATGTACGTCATCGCGAGATGGAAGCTGTCGCCGAGTGGCTCGAGGATCTGGATCGCCCTGTCGACCGCCCGCGAGGACCGCTCCGGATCGCCGAGTACACCGTGGGCGAATGCCTGCCGCGCGACCATCGCACCACGGACCAGCTCCGCGCCACGCGCCGTCGCGATCGCCTCGGCTTCTTCGGCCGCACGGAGAGCCCGACGCCAGTTGAAGGATCGGAACGAGTACTCAGTCACCATCTCGTAGAGGTCCAGCAGATCGGGATCGTCGGCTGGCGACAGCGCAATCGCGCGTTCGACGTGACGGACCGCCTCGACGTTGGCCATGAGTCGACCGGCGGACCTCGCGGCGAGCGCGTGGTACCGCCGTGCGCGCTCATCGTCGCCGGCCTCGTCGAAGTGATACGCGAGCTGCCCGGCGACCATCGGGTCTGATCCCGACCGCCGTTCGATCGCCTCGGCGACGCGCTGGTGAAGCACGCGACGTTCACGCTGCATGAGCTCGCTCAGGATGCTTTCGCGCGTAAGCGCGTGGCGGAATTGGAATTCGTCCCCCTCGCGCTCCTCGATGAGCTGACCGTCGATCGCGGCGCGCAGCGCGTCAAGCACCACGGAGTCATCGAGATCTGAGAGCCCACGCACCAGTGCGAAATCGAAGCGCTGCCCGACAACAGCGGCGATCTGAATGGCACGTCGTGCATCCGCCGTGAACGGCGCCAGCCGTTCCAGGACCGCATCGCGGACGGAGGGTGGGGTGACCAGACCTCCGATCACGTCAGGGAGGACCCAGCCACCGCGCTCCCACCTGAGATCCCCGCGCTCGGCGAGCGCCTTGAGCACCTCCTCGATGAAGAACGGGTTCCCCTCGCAGCGCTCGATCAGCGAGCTGCGTATCCGGGCGGAGATCGGGCCACCGAGACCGAGCGTCGCGCGGACCATGGTCGCGGCGTCGTCCTGCGAGAGAGGAGCAAGCGTCAACGTCTCGACGCCGAGTCGAGCCAGGTCCGCGAGCACGCCACGTAGTGGGTGAAGCCGGTGAAGCTCGTCCGACCGATACGCACCGATAAGCAATAGACGCGCCTTCGCGCAACGGCGTGCGATGGCCGTGAAGACCTCCAGGGTCACTTCGTCCGCCCAGTGGATGTCCTCGACCACGACCATCAAAGGCGCCGCGCGCGCGAGAGCGACGAATAGCGAGGCGAACGCGCTTCCGGCTCGGTGGTACGTCTGTGCTTGCGGCTCCGCCGGCGTTCGATCCTCGGTCAAGAACCGCGCGAGCTCTGGCGTCTCGTTCTGTAACGCGGCCCGGACGGTCGCGGCGTCGCGTCCGGTAGCCGCCGATCGCAGGAGATCGATGAACGGCCCCAGCGGCCGCCGCGCCTCGGCCTCCGCACACTCGCCGACGAGCACCCTCGTGCCGGCGCGACGTGATCGCTCGACGAACTCGCGGAGAAGTGCGGACTTGCCACCCCCGGCCTGGCCGGAGATGAGCACGCCTCGGCCTTGACCACGCACGACTTCGGCGTGCGTCGTCTCCAGCTGTTCCAGTTGGTCACCCCGTCCGACGAGGATCGGGCAGCGCAGTCGCGTTGGCGCGCGGTCCGCAGGCATCTGCCGACTCTAGTCCCGGCCCCTGGGTATCCGGCCATCCGTGGAAATACCCAAGTTCCGCTCCGGAACGGGACCGCCGCGCGTCAGTTAGGGCGCGTCGCCCCGTAGCGCTCGGTCACCCACGACGCGATCTGTGCGCGGGTCTTGAATCCGAGCTTTGCGCGGATCTGCTCGACGTGGCTCTCGGCTGTACGGATCGAGAGTGTGAGACGGGCGCCGATCTCGCGGTTCGTCAGGCCTTGCGCGACAAGCCGCGCGACCTCGAGCTCGCGACGAGTCAGGTGTCTCGGCGCAGATAGGGCTGCGGTCGGCGCATCGTCCGCCATTTGGAACGCGAGCCCATGCTCCTCTGCCCAAGTGCGCAGCTGGCCCAGGTACCACGTCGCCTTGGCCTTCTGCCAATACGGAAGAACCGCATCGAACTCCGCCTGCGCGGCGGCGACATCCGGTGGGCTGGCACGCAGGTACAGCTCGGCGCGACGTTGCCGGATGAGCGACATCAGGTAAGTGACGTTGTTGTTGTGCTGAGAAAGCTCGGCCTCCGCGAGTACGACCGCGTATGCGGCAAGGGCTTCGTCGATCCTTCCGCCGTGCTCGGCGATATCGGCGTTGGCGAGGGCGATGTGCCGCTTGTTGAACGGTGGCGAAACAGGCAGCGGACGCTCCGTCAGCAACGAGGAGATGAATCGCTCTCGGGCCGGCTGATCGTCGCACGCATGCGACGCGAATAGACCGATGGCGTGGACGATCGACGCCGGCATCAGGCCCCAGTACCGGCGGCGCGTCTCGTCGTCATGAACCATCGAAGCGAGATCGACGCAATCCTTGGGACGGCCGGCCACGAGAAGCACTTCGGCGGCCCAATCCGCCACGGGCGCGCTCTTGCAATATGCCTGGAGCTGCGCGACCTCTAGGTCTGCCACCTCGCCCGGCCCGTCGCGTGCGACCGCGGTGAACATCGCCATGAGCCTCACCTGGTCGGCGTCTGAGCGCCCCGGCTCGGGCACCTCCGGCAGCAGCTTGAGGAAGCCATCCCAGTCCGCGTCGCGATGCAGGAAGCTGAGCTCGCGGACGATCCATGCCTGGTTGCCGAGACCGTGCGTCCGAGCCACCGTGCGCATCTGCTGAAGGACCTCGCGTTCCTCCGCGGACGACGCGCCGATGGCGACCAGCATCACGCGGAGCGCCATGAGCGTGCTGTAAAGCTCGTCCACCAGCTCGGCGCCTCTCGCGATCTTGACCGCCTCGCGGCACGTGATGACAGCCTCAGTGAGGCGACCCAGGCCGTACAGGCAGCCCGCGACCTGCATCGTGCTGAATGCGAGCTCACCCGGCAGCGCGAGCGCAGTCGCGATCTCACGTGCTCGCTCCGCGAAGGCGAGGCCGGTGCTCAGCTGACCCAGCCTCCCCTCGTGCGCGGCGATCTCGGAGTAGGCGCGGGAGAGCTCGGCCGTCGCGCCGAGTGGCACGAGGAGAGCGAGCGCGCGATCGATCGGCTCTCGGCTCGGGATCTCGTCGCTGTTGCGGTACCCGATCTCATACAGCGCCAGGTGCGCCCGTCCTTGGATCCGCGTATCTCCGCTCCGCTCGCCGATCACCAGCGCTTCGGCCGCGGCGCGCGTCGCCCGTGGATCATCTCCGCTGCGCCGCAAGTAGTCCACGAGCGCGAGCTGTCGCTCTCCCTGCTCCGCGTCACCGTCACCCGCGGTCGCGATCGCGCGCTCCATCGACCGCGCCGCGCTCGCGTAGTCGGTGCTCGCCACCGCGTCGCGTGCCGCCGCTTCGTGATAGCGGCTGGCCTTCGCGAGCTCGCCGGATTCCTCGAGGTGGTATGCGAGCTCGGCGGCACGCAGCGAGGAGCCACCGCGATGCTCGAGGAACGCCGCGATCTTTCCGTGCAGTGCCACGCGCTCCGACTGGAGAAGCTGGTGCTGCAGCGATTCGCGCGTCAGAGCGTGACGGAAGGCCAGGGGCTGGTCCGGAGTTTCCTCACTCAGCAGCCGCGCGTCGATGGCATCGTGGATCACGGGAGCGAGCGCGTCCATCGGCGTACCGGACACCTCCGCTACGAGCTGACCATCGAAGCGATGTCCAGCTACGGAAGCCACGAGCAGGATGCGTTGCGCCGCGGGCGTGAGTCCGGCCCAACGCGCGATGACGCCGTCGGCCACGCTCGCCGGGATCGCGTCGCGGATCCCCCGCACATCGCACGACCACGCACCATCCGCCCAGCGGAGGCGGCCGCGCTGGCGCAGCGTGTCGAGCGTCTCCTCGGTGTGCAGGGCGTTGCCCTCGCAGCGCTCGTGCACGAGGTCGCGGAACTCGCGCACATCGAGCGGCGCCGCGTCGCGCAGCCCGAGCCGTGCCTGGATGAGTCCGCCGGTGCCCTCCGCGTCGAGCGGCGGCAGAGGAACGTCCGTGATAAGGCGCGCCTTCCGCAGCTCGGCGAGCGCGGGACGTAGCGGATGGCGCCGATCGAGTTCGTCGGTCCGATAGGTGGCGACGAGCAGCACAGGGCGCGCTCGGAGACGGCGCACCAGATAGCCGAAGAGCTCGAGGCTCGCGCCGTCCGCCCAGTGGAGGTCCTCGATGAAGACCGCCAGCGGACCGTCACTGGTCAGCTCGCCGAGGAGACCAAGGATCGCGCCGTGCACCTGGTAGCGGTCTCGACCAGCATCACCGGGCGCGCTCGCGGCAAGGGAGACGAGCTGGCGCGCTGAAATGCCGCGCTCGCTCAGCGATCGCGCGACGCGCTCGGATCCGAACGCGCGCTCGCACGACGCGACCACGTCCGCGAATGCCCCGAACGGTCGCTGCGACTCGATCTCGACGCACGCGCCCTCGACGACCGGGACGCCGCTGCTCCGCGTATCCGCGAGGAACGCGGCAAGCAGCGCCGATTTCCCCGAGCCGGCATCGCCGCCGATCACGACCGATCGGCCGTCGACCTGTGTCGCCTGGAGCGCTGCGTTGAGGGCCGCGAGCTCGCGCTCGCGGGCGACGAGTGGGCCGGTGATCGGGTGACTGGACGGGGGATCGGCGCGCAGGGTCAATCGACGGCCGGTCTCGACCGTCAAGACATCATTCGATCTGCCTGCCCGAGGCTCCCCATCGGCCTGATTGTCCGCGCGCCGTCTATAGGAAGGAGCGCCGACGCGGTCCGTATCGACCGCGCCGGCGTCCTTGTGTTTGGTCACGGCACGAGAGCTGGCGCTGAGGTCGTGCTGCCGGCTGAGTCGCTGCCGAGCGTGGCGTTGCGAGCCGCGTTCGCGCCCTGCTGGGCGAGACGCTGTTGCTCGTTCTGCTGGTCGAGCGAGATCGCGCTGTGGCAGCTCGCATCGCACCAGCCGACGTAGCCGGGGGTGTCGTTCGCGTCGAACTCGGTCAGGTGGTTGTCGCCTGACGCGACGTTCGACGGGATACCGGCGCCGGCTTGTGACGCTCCCTGGATCGTTCCGCAGGCGGCGAGCGCGATCGCGAGCAGTGTTCCCGCGACCCAACGCCCATTGCCGTTCTTCTTGGACATCTGTGCCTCCTTTCGTGGCATGAAGGCACTTTCGTTCTGGCCGGAGGGGCTGCCATCCGTAGGACTACCGGGACGGGGTACCGGAACGTCTAGTCGGCTACGGGGCGCACCTCGACGATCCCGCCGGCCGGCCACCGCTTCGCGATCGCGATGGCCTCGGCCTCGTCCGCGACCTCGACCAGGGCGTAGCCCCCGACGGTCTCCTTCGCCTCGGCGAACGGGCCGTCGCTGACCAGGGGGAGGTCCTTCTTGCGCACCCGACCGTGTCGCACGGTTTTCGTCCCGCGTCCGAGGCGGTGTCCCTCGACGATCTGCCCGCTCTGTGTGTGCTCGGCGAACCAGCGGCCGATGTCGGCGATCGCCGCGCTCCGTTCTGCGTCGGGCAGGGCCATCCAGTCGTCCTCGACCGCTAAGAACGTGAGCAGGTAGCGCACGGCGTTCCTCCAGCGGGCCTCTTTCCCAGGCTCCACCCTACCGACGCGACGGGCGGGGCAGAATCGACAAAATGACGTCTTCCGACGGCCAGCTGATCGAGGCGATCGAGTCGTCGCTCCTTATGTACCCGCCGGTCGCGGGTCTCACCGAGCCCCTCGGCATCCCCGGGCTGGCGGGGCGCGTCACCAAGCTCTCGCACCCGCTCGCCAACCTGGTGGGCTCGGCGCGCCTGTCGGACAAGGACGCGGACGCGACGATCGCGAAGGTGAAGCAGCGCTTCGTCGGCGACAAGAAGGCGTTCGGGTGGGTCACCGGTCCCGGCGATCGGCCGCGCGACCTCGAGCGACGCCTCGCCGCCGCGAATCTGCATCCCATCGCGCACCTCGCAGGCATGTCCGCGCCCGTCGACCTCGCGATCGCGCCGAACGACAAGGTGCGCGTCCGCGAGGTAACGCCGGCCGAGGCCGCGCGCGAGACCGACATGATGGGCCGCGCGTACGGCATGCCCGCGGAGATCGTCGACCTGTTCAACAAGATGCTCGTGGCGAGCCCGCGCATCAAGAGTCGCGGCTACTTCGCGTACCTCGACGGCGACGCACCCATTGCCTGGAGCTACCTCGTGAATATCCCCGACTCCAACCTGGTGCTGCTTGGTGGCGCGGCCACGCTGCCCGAGGCACGCGGCCGCGGCGTGTACGGCGCGCTCGTGAGACAGCGTCTGGCCGACGCGCGCGCCGACGGCCGCGTTGCCGCGGTCATCCAGGCCGATCGCGACACGTCTGCGCCGATCTGCGCGAAGCTCGGCTTCCGCGAGCT
>Ga0137397_10003005_pt1 | contig 11762 bp, 11 predicted proteins | sample czorhiz116metaG_FD_106658 | JGI IMG/M metagenome (GOLD analysis project Ga0137397, IMG submission 106658) | Vadose zone soil microbial communities from Angelo Coast Range Reserve, California, USA - czorhiz1.16 metaG | ecosystem: Environmental > Terrestrial > Soil > Vadose zone | place: USA... | reverse complement strand
CGACGGTGCAGCTCCGCGGTGATTCGTCGATAACCGTAGCGGCGGCGATGCTCCAAGGCAATTTGTTGGATCGCAGATCGCACTTCCATCTCTTCCTCAACAGGTTGCTGTTCCTTCAGCGACCGGTAAAAACTCCGGCGACTGACCGGCACCATCTGACACATGCGCTCGACACTCAGGCTGCCTTGCAATGACATCACTTCTTGGATCTGGTCGTAGATGCCATTTCGCCAGAGCCGCTGTTGCGCTGGCGTCGAGCCTCGATTTTTTGCAAGGCACCTTTGAAAAAATCCACCTCCAGGGTCTTCTCTGCCAAAAGCTGTTTCAAGCGGTGGATTTCCTTGCGGTGAGCAGATGCGTGCGTCCTGGGCCGCGACGCATCTTGTCCTGGTTCAACCATCTCCAGCTTCCTGCGCCACTTGTAGAGGCACCTCGGACGTACCCCGAGTTCTCGCGCTAACTCACCGACATCTTCGCAAGTCTCCATCCGTGCGACAGCCATTCGCTGAAATTTCCGGGAGTATCGCTTTCTCTCCACTGTGGTTCCTTTCCCGGAAACTGTGCCCTATTTTTGTGTGCCACTTCAAGGGTTCACTCCATTGGCCGACTGCACCCCTCTGATGAGATAGTTTCGATGGGCACACTTGCCATTGTTTGAGTTTCCGCCTCACAAGGAGGTCGGGGACTTGCCTATTTTTCGATCACAGTGCCGAAAGCAACTAGGTCGTCGGGAGTAGCGAGGCGGACTTTTGGCTTCAGGTCAGCGGCGTAGCCTGACTTTCTAACAGCGTCTTCCTCCGACGTAGCCGAGACAATCTTACCCTGTAGCTTTCCGAATGAATTGATGGTAGCGCGCGTATTTCTTCACGCTGCTTTCTCCTTCTTTTCCAGTGACGAAGCCTGACCCGCATTCGGAGTCCAAAACGACGTTGTGCTTCTCATTTCTTGACGGCGGGAACTGGAGCGGTCAGACCTCTCCGGTCCATCTTCTGAGTACATTCCGCAAGTGCTCGTCACCCACTTTGACTTCGGCCCAAACACCTTGATCCAATATCAAGGAACTCCGGAAAGGCGAGATTTCACCGCGCCCAGTCTACTGGTGAGGCGTTCAGAAAGGCATTATTGTCTATTCAATCGAAGGATTCCACGAAACTTGAAACCGCTTGTCCGCTCAATGCAAACGGCTCATCATTCCGCACTTCAGATGAAACTAATCCAGGCGTACCATAACTACTCCCAGATCAGGGAGTGAAAGAATGCCCACCTTGCCTGTTCCTAAAGCCCGCCGCTCGAAGCGGGTGGTGTCGAAGAGGCGCGCGAGTCTAGTCGTCAATCTGGATCGCAAGCCGAAGAGACTCCCCTGCCTTGTCCTCGATTCCTCTATAGAGGGCTTCCGGCTGCGCGGAAGTTTCGAACTTAGGCGCGGCCAAGTGGTCGAAGTTATCCTCGATGAAGAGATGCCCAGCGCCGAGCGCTGCAGTGTGGTCTGGGTCGGCAGACCCGGCTCCAAGCAGGGGGGAAAAGTCGGTTTGGAAGCCATCTAGACGGTCCTCCGACAGTGGCCTCACCGCTATCGGAAGCTGAAATCAATCCCATAACGCGACACTCGGGATCGAGGGCGAGTCTCACGGCCCGTTGATTCCGTGCGACTTAGCCTCTGATTTGAGAGAAGGAGTTTTTTCCCGAATCTTTCCCAGGGCGTCCGGCGAGTTTACGTATCCATGCGCCGATCGCGGAGTGCTGCTCGGCACCCATCTCTTCAAACAATACGCCCATGCCGAAAATCCCAAAGCCGCCGCCAGAGTGCATGTAGATCACTTTGCCGTGCAGTTCACAAGTGCTCATGCCATCACAGATGCGGAGACGTAATTTCGTACGAATGGGAATGGGTTCGAGCGTATCGATATAGCAACCACGTGAGCTCAATTCCGCAAGCTGCCCGCGAACCCCCGTTCCGTCGCGAAGGGTAACTTCGGCATCTGCGAAAAATGAGAACCGCGGATTGGCACGTTTTACAGCGTAGGAGGCTTCAGCCATAGTGTCTCTCCCGTCCGCGAACAGCGATTCGTGTGGATTCATTATATACAACCACAGCGCGGCACATCCAGACGTTTGTACTGTGGATCACCGAAAGAGGTAACTGGCTCTCAGTACGGTTGGCTGACGCCTGGGAAAATGAACTTGAAACACAGCGGGGTCGATCATCGATGAACTCCGTCGAATGGCTCAACGACCAAATCACATAGGAGACATAGGAGGGTGAAAACCCAAATCTACCAAAGTCTTTGGAACTGGGCGCAATGTTGAGCCTATATTATTTGCTAGGTTTCTCCCCCTTACACCAGAGAGGAGTGATAGCCTGTTCTCCCGGCTGTTCCCCAAGCGATTGCGCAGGTCCCACGCGGAGTCTGCCGTACGCACTCTACCTTCCTATGGCGCATAATTTCGGTAAGCCTGTCGCCCTCGCTGGTCTCCTAGATCAGCGGTATACCGTTCGTTACCCCTTCTCTGTAACGGCGGAGATCCTGGAGCTCGAAACAGGAACCCGTTTGGGAGGCGTGACTTCCGACCTTTCTGTGCGCGGGTGTTTTGTGCGTACAACCAGCCTTCTAGAGGTACGAGCTCGGGTCCGCCTAACGCTTGCGAGGAAGAAACAGAAAGTGGAGATCCTCGCGACGATCCGGAGGGCTGCGCAGACTGGGATGGGCTTGGAGTTCGTAGATATCGACCCCGTTTCGAATGAAATTCTACTGTCGTGGATCGAAAGTCTCGGAAAGTTTGGCTAAAACACCCGCATAGGGCCCCAAGTGGCCGAAGCATATTACCTAGCGACAATGATCGAAAGACATGATGTTCCAACTTCCAACTATGCCGGCAACCGATGATCCTATGTCGAAAAGAATTTCGGAGGAGAATAGAAGACGCAACCCTCGCGCGAGAATTTCATTGCCGATTCGCGTACGCTCCGCCGATTTCGTGGACGATCATGTGGATGAAGTCCGGGCCACGATCAATGTGTCTCGCGGCGGTTTATATTTCATCTCGCAACGGAGCTCTTATCATCGCGGCATGAGAGTACTGCTAACGATTCCTTTTAGGGATTTCGTCGCTGACGCCGGTCCCGAAGAGCGGGGAGAAGTGGTTCGAGTGGAGCACTTCAAAGATGGCCGGACGGGGGTGGCAGTCCGTCTCCTGAAATCCACGGAAAGCAGGGCTGCACACAAAGTGCATTCGTCCAGAGCTGAAGAAACGAAGAAAAGTGCAATTCCCGACCATCGCTTAGCACTCCGTTTGCCCTTTTTAACCGAGGCTGAAGTGATGGAGCCACCTGCTGGGACATGGCTGAAGACCCGCCTCTCGGACTTGAGTCTGAGCGGATGTTATGTCGACACGCTACATCCACTACAGGTGGGAGCTCGAATCCGCCTGAAAGTAGTCAGGAACAAGATCATTTTGGAAGCGCTCGCCACCGTAATTTACAGTGAAGCAAGACTAGGAATGGGAGTTTGCTTCACTCAATTGTCGCCAGAGCAGAAATCAATCCTCGAAAACTGGCTGACTGACATTGTCAAAAACGGGCGCCCCTAGCGACACCACCTGCGGTGAAGTGGAAGGCTTAAGAAAGGCCAATGGAAATTCTGATGAATCACTTCCCAGTAGGGGAATGGATCGATTTTGTAAGACAAGTAGTCCACTCCGTACGGAAGGAAAAGATGAAGGAGCATTTGGAGCAAGGGTGCAAGAGCTGCTCCAAAATAGTCTCACTATGGCAGCGAGTGCGGCAGATAGCAGAGACCGAAAGAAACTACAGGCCGCCAGGTGACGCGACTCGTATCGCCAAGGCGTCTTTAGCAGGTTCGAACTTAACACTGGACCAAAAACGACCGGACAGCCTTGCTGAGCTACTTTTCGATAGTTTTTTACAACCTGTACTCGAAGGCGTTCGATCATCGAGCGTTGGAACAAGACAAATGCTCTATCGGGCAGACCCCTTTCAGATTGATTTCCTGATCGAATCCCAGGCCGGCGGCCGGAGCATAGTCGTCACCGGACAACTGCTGGATTTACGCCACGCGGAGATCGTCGGCCATAACCTGCAGGTCACACTGTCGAACCTGCGTGGCCACGTGGTTCAGACAACGACAAATCAATTCGGCGAGTTTTGTCAAGAGATTGAGAGTAGCGGTAACTTGGAGTTGAAGTTCCACGGAGCGAACCACATGCCCGTCGTAATCTCGTTGCGGGATGATCTCGGTGCGTGACGGAAATGGAGCTTGAGTGTCCCACATGAAGATTCTGATCGCAGACGAGATAATCTGCTGTCCGCATAAGTCCTGTATTTTCTGAAGGTTAAACTTAACACTAATCGAGCAGACATCAGCATCACCCTTCCTCACTGGGAAAACTGATTGCGCGGTCCCGGAGTGTATCCAAGATGCCAATAATCCGTTGGAAAGTCCCTTAAAAACAGTACTGACGGTCCATTTGGAAAAGCAGAGGGACTCTCTAACGTACTGATAGTACTATACTTTTTGAGCTTTTGGATTCCCTTTTGAGAACTGACTCGAACTATGGGAGTTAGGAAGGGGATCCATGCTCTGGCCCGTAAAGCAAGTGAGACGCGGCTTGTATTAAGCAATGGGGATTGAGGTCTGACTCGCGATGAGCGGCGCGGAGGCGATATGCCCTTAGATGCGTTAGATCAGAAAACGCTGACCAGCCTTCCCCGGCTGTCAGAGGTCTACGACGCTTACGGCGTCCAAGTCAATGCCTTGTCCGTCGACGAAATCTTTGCTCTCTACGAACGCACGGGGTTTCTGTATCCGGACAAAGCGGCGCGCCTTTTTCCACACCTCCCACAGGTTCGCGAAAACTGGCGACGGATGTTGAGTGTCGGCGAATCGCTGCTTTATGTATTGACCTCGGGAGACAAAAAGCGAGGGCGGGCGTCCCTAGCGGTTTGGCGGACAACGCAAAACGGCTGGATGTCACAGCACCTTGTCTCTGAAAACAATCCGTATGCATCGCGGGCGGTGATGCTGGCCGCGGCTGCTGCGAGTATTCGCAAGGGGTGCGATCTCTCGGCACAGAATTGGTTTCGGCCGGAGAACCGATTTCCCGCGCGAGTCTTCGGTTCGATGGTGCAGACGATCGGAGAATCTCTATCCTCTGTTCAAAGGCACGCATATTTCGCATTGCCCAGAACGCTGTCGCTGCCGACAGAAAAGCGAATTCGCGTGGTGCCATACAGCTCATCTCATCATGAAGCCCTTTTGGAAATAGCGGCTGCGGCGCGCGGCAGTATCTACATCGCAGCAGAAGAATTAGAGCAAGACGTTGAATTCACAGCGGTTGATGAACTCTACCGCGGCGTGGGACTGCGACGTACGCGGCATGTGTGGCTAGCCTACCGGACAAACAAAGAAGAACCAATCGGGGCTGCGATTGCTTACCGCGGACCTTTGGGTGTCAATTTCAGCTATCTCGAAAATCGTTGCGACCTGCTCCTGCACCCGACACTTCCTGAATCAGAGGTTTCCGAGACAGCTTCCGCGCTTCTGACCGCGTGTTCGAAGGCGTACGACGATTTCGAATTGGAGGAAATTCCGGTAATTGCCGAGGAAATGGCGACTCACGTCCTATACAAGCTGGGCGCGGAGTTTCTCCGCCACTATTGCCAGGGAATCTGGCTCAAAGATGGACATCCTCGGTTCTACCGGCACGTCGACGGTTTCTATACAAGATTATTGGCGCGCATGGAAAAGCAAGAGCTACAACCTGCACTCATAGGTCAGGAACGGTAATGAGTAGAGGCACGGCAACTGCCGACTACATCATGGAAGACCCGCGCGAGGCGTTGCGCCTCGAGCTCAAGGTCGATCCCAGCGCTTGGGTGCAAAAGTACCTGGCGCATCGAGTCTGCTCGGGCGCAGAGGTTCTTTCGGTCGGATGCGGTCCGGGTGTCATTTTGAGCGCAGTTACCAATTTGGATTCGTCGATTAGGGCAACGGGCGTAGACGTCAGTGAGGGCCGTTTGCGGCAAGCGAGGGAGAAAAACCGCGAGAAGTCGCGAGTGCGATTTGTTTGCGGGGATGCGCAGTCGATGGAGTTTCAGTCCGACAGCTTCGACCTGGTGTACTGCAGGATGTTGCTGCAATACCTAAAGGAAAAGGAACGGGCAGTGTCTGAGATGGCTAGGGTTTGCAAGCCCGGGGGCACCGTTTTGCTGCAAGACCTCGATGGCCAGCTTTTGTGGCACTACCCGGAAAACCCCTCGGTACAGCGAACGCTTGAAAAAGTCGTAGCAGCTCTGGGCGCAACCGGTTTTGATCCCTTCGTCGGAAGGAAACTCTTCTGGTTGGCGCAGAATGCCGGACTGACGAATATCGATGTCCAGGTTGAGTGCTACCACTTAATTGCCGGTGAAGCCGATCCGCACGTTTTGAAACAGTGGGAATTGAAGCTGGAGATTGCCAGGCCACAGTTGGCCCGAGTACTTGGCGGTGAGCTCGAAGCCCAAGAACAATCACAGGCGTTCCTCGAATATCTTCGCCGGCCCGACACGCTTACCTATTCGACGGTCTTCACAGTAGTGGGGAAGAAATCTTTATGAGCTGGAGCTGCAGTTCGCAGAAATTCTTGCCATCAGTTCGGGAGTCCCGGGGATGTGCTTCACGGCCTGTGGGACAAATGGGCCACGTTCGGAAGTGGGCCAATAGGTTAATTCTGATTGCCGAAAGTGTTTGGCTGGAGTGCGTACATGAATGACACAGCGAATCCGCATCATCTGGAACGAGGAAAAGACACTGGAACGAGGAAAGACCTGTTCCGACTGTCCGAGATGGTTCAGCGCCGGGAGCTGCGCGCTCGTCTTGCTGACGATTTTCAAGAAGGGAAGCGAAATATGTTGTTCAATTGCGACCACAAGACCGGCCTAGCAATGAGGGCTGGCCGTATTTTCTTAGCCGGTTTTCTCTCAGTGCTTCTGGCCGGTAGCACCGTAGCCCAGAATTCACGAAACGTCCCCGACGTCACTGCGATGAGCATGGAGGACCTGATGAATTTACAGGTGACCTCCGTCTCCAAGCGCACACAAAAAGTGGCGGACGCAGCGGCCGCGATTTTCGTGATAACGCAAGAAGATATCCGGCGGTCTGGAGCGACCAGCATTCCGGAAGCGTTGCGACTGGTGCCGGGCCTTGAAGTGGCTCGGATTGATCAGAACAAGTGGGCTATTGGCTCGCGTGGCTTCAACGGACGATTCGACAACAAACTGCTGGTTCTGATTGACGGACGAAGCGTCTATACCCCCTTGTTTTCAGGCGTGTATTGGAATGTCGAGGATGTGATGTTGGAGGACGTGGACAGGATCGAAGTGATCCGCGGCCCCGGAGCAACACTCTGGGGCGCCAATGCCGTGAATGGGGTCATCAATGTGATCACCAAGAAGGCCAAATCCACTCAGTCCGCGGTGGTGACGGCCGGAGCCGGAACGGAGGAGCGGGCCGCTGGTGGAGTTCGTTATGGCGGCAAACTGGGCGATAACATGTACTACAGAGCCTATACAAAGTATTTCGATTGGGGGCCTTCAGCATACCCATCAGGTATGACGGCTCATGATGGCTGGGATTCCTTGCGCGGTGGATTTCGCGCTGATTGGACACCGGCTGGAGCTAATTCGCTGACTGTACAGGGAGATATCTATCGCACCAGATTCGATGAGACTCTGACTGTGGCGTCCTTATCTGCTCCCTATTCCAACACGTTTCCCAATGATGGGAAGTACAGCGGAGGAAACATCCTCGGGCGGTGGAATCATACTTCCGAGGGATCTTCGATGTCGCTGCAGATGTATTACGACAACACGACAATTAGCGACCACTCTCTTTTCGGCGACCACCAGAACATATTGGACATCGATTTCCAGCACGGGTTTCACATTGGCGATTCGCAACAATTCGTTTGGGGGCTGGGCTACCGCTCAATCCACGACAAGAATAATCCCAGCTTTACGGTATCCCTACAACCCAACCAAGTCACTCTGAACCAGTTCAGCACATTCGTTCAGGATGAAATCAGCTTGGTTGACAATCGCCTGCAGATCACGCTGGGTTCCAAATTCGAGCGTAACGAGTTCACTGGTTTTGAGATTGAGCCCAACGCAAGATTGCTCTGGAACCTCACTCCAAATCAATCGATCTGGACTGCAGTATCACGCGCCGTCCGGACACCGGCCTTGACCGAAGAGGGGCTGCGGCTAAATTCAACGGTTATACCACCGGGGCCTTCGAACCCGTTTCCGACGGTGGTGGCGGTTTTTGGTAGCCATCAGTTCAATTCCGAAGACCTTCTCGCGTACGAACTCGGCTATCGAGTGCAGGCTACCAAGAATCTCTCGCTCGACATAGCAACCTTCTACAACAAATACTCAAATCTTCGCACTGCGGAGCCGGGTGCTCCCTTTCTAGAAGGGAGTCCCGCTCCGACCGACGTCGTCATCCCCTTTGTCGCAGGAAACAAGATGAGCGGTGGAACCTACGGCGTTGAACTGTTTGCAGACTGGAAAGTCGTTCCGAAGTGGAGGCTGGTCGGCTCATACAGCTATCTGCAGATGGACATTCACAAGAACGCAGACAGTCAAGATCCAACTCCCGACAATCCGAACGGGTCAAGCCCACGTCATCAATGGTATTTGAGGTCTTCGATCGACTTGCCCAAGCATTTCGAGCAAGACACAACTCTTCGATTTGTGGACCACCTTCCCAGCCTGAACCTGCCCAATTACTACTCTTTGGATGCGCACTTGGGCTGGAGGCCGGTTACAAGACTGGAGTTGTCGATTGGCGGCCAGAATTTGCTGAATAACTGGCATTTTGAATTTATGCCCGATTTCGTAAATACGTCGCCAACCGTGGTGAAGCGCAGTATTTTTGGAAGCATTACTCTGAAATTTTAACTTGATAGTGGATGAGCTCTTAGTTTGTCAGCAGCCAGCGGGCGGTTAATTTGATGTTGAGACGACTGGGAATTCTGATCGTTGCGCTCAGTGTTTCGCTGAGTTGGGCTCCCGAGGCCTTTGCACAGGCCGCGGACTTGTCCGACTCATCGGAATACTTGATTAAGGCTGGCTTTATCTACAATTTCGCCAAATTCGTAGATTGGCCAGCGACTGCTTTTGCCCAGCCGGATTCTCCAATTGTAATCGGCATTCTAGGAATAGATCCGTTCGGGCCCCTCATCGACCAGGTCGTCCAAAACAAGAAAATCGGGGCGCGGAGTTTTGTCGTAAAACGGCTGAAGTGGGGTACGGACCTCAAGGAACTCAGGGATTGCAAAATCCTCTTTGTGGGCGAGTCAGAAAAAGCGCACATAGACGAGTTGGTCCAGATTGTGAAGACTCTGCCAATTCTGACAGTTGGTGAAACACCCGGGTTTGCAGAGCGCGGTGGCGTGATTCGATTTGTCCTGGAAGACAACAGAGTGCGCTTTGAGATCAACGTGGAGGCAGCTCACCAGGCAGACCTAACGATCAGTTCCCGATTGCTCACTCTGGCAAGAATCATCCAACAAGCAAACGCAGACGCGAGGAAGCCGGGATGATCCTCCAGAATCTATCCATCAAGCGGAAACTCACGCTGATAACGATGCTAACGAGCAGCATCGCTTTGATCCTTTCTTCGGTTAGCTTTCTTATCTACGATCTCGTCTCATTTCGTAGCTTGCTCAGACAGGATTTAATGACCCAGGCTGAGATTATCGGCTACAACAGCGCGGGTGCCATGGAGTTCAAAGACGAGCCCGCTGCGACCGCGACATTATCTGCTCTCACGGCAAAAGAAGACATCGTCACGGCTGTTTTGTACAAGCCCGACGGCAAGATCTTTGCCCACTATTTTCGAGGCAATGCGGCGTTTTCCGGGTTTCTTCCCATCCATTTGCAAAAGAAAGGTTCCCGCTTTGAAGGGGGATATCTGGAAGTCTTCCAGGAAGTCACCCTCAACGGGGAACACGTTGGAACCCTGTTCTTACAGTCCGACATGCGTCAATGGAATCTGCGCGCAAAACGGTACGCAAATATTCTCATCATATTTGTGCTGGTTTCCGGTCTGTTCGCACTCTTTGTCTCTTCGAAGCTGCAGGGTTTGATCTCAAAGCCTATTCTGCACTTGGAAGACACGATGCGAATGGTTTCTTCAAACAAGAATTATGCCGTCCGGGCTGTCAAAACCTATGGGGACGAAATTGGCAGATTGATCGACGGATTCAACACCATGCTGTCAGAAATCCAGCAGCGGGATACCGCGCTGCAGAGCACCAATGGTGAGTTGAAGACCAGAACGCAAGAGCTGGAGCAAGAAGTATTTCAGCGTAAACAGACGCAGGAAGAACTGCTCAACGCAAAACACGCGGCCGAGGAAGCCAATCGGGCCAAAAGCACATTTCTTGCAAATATGAGCCACGAGTTGCGGACACCGCTCAACGCCATCATAGGATATAGCGAGATGCTGGAGGAGGAAACCCGGGACTCGGGGAAGATTGAGAATGTGCAGGACCTCAAAAAAATTCAATCGGCCGGCAAACACTTACTATCACTGATCAATGACGTGCTTGACCTTTCGAAGATCGAAGCCGGGAAAATGGGGCTCCACTTAGAGAGCTTCGAGGTGTCACAAGTGATCGAGGAGATGGTCACAACTCTTCAGTCAGCAGCAGCAAAGAACGCCAACTCAATTCACGTCCATCTAACGGAGAACGTAAGTGTGATGAAGGCAGATATTACAAAAGTCCGGCAGATCTTATTCAACCTGCTCAGTAACGCCTGCAAATTTACGGATCATGGCACGATCTCCGTGAATGTAGAGCAAATCAAGGTCGAGGATCGAGATTGGATTCAATTCCAGGTCCGCGACACCGGAATTGGCATCTCTGCCAAACAAAAGGAAAACTTGTTTCAAGAGTTTGCTCAGGCGGATGCCTCGATTGCCCGCAAGTATGGTGGGACTGGCCTGGGACTCGCCATTACTCACCGGTTCGTTCAGTTGATGAAGGGGCAGATCAATGTCGAGAGCGAGCCTGGACAGGGCGCCATCTTTACGGTGCAGCTGCCTACTCAGGTCGTTATCGAGACAACTGAATCCACGCAATCAGACAGTGCCGGTAAGGTTCCGGCGGCATCATCAGAAACCAAAACCGGCTTGGAAACGATTCTGGTGATAGATGATGATCCGTCGGTCCGCGATCTGATGTCGCGCTTCCTGACAAAACTGAATTTCCACGTGGTAGCCGCCGCGAATGGGGAAGAAGGAATTCGCCTTGCCAAGCAGGTTCATCCGCTGCTTATAACCCTCGATGTGGTCATGCCTGACTGCGATGGATGGGCCGTTCTGAATAGGCTCAAGAGCGATTCCAAGTTGGCGGAGATTCCGGTCATTATGGTCACGGTCGTCGACAACGAGGCCATGGGCCTGGAGTTGGGTGCCTCCAATTATCTAATCAAGCCGGTTGACCGGGACCGTCTTGCAGTTCTTGTAGAAAAGCACCGAATCACTCGGTCTACCACTATCACGGATGACAATCCGGTCCCCTTATCTTATGTAGCAGACCGCCCAGCAGGCAGCAAGGCAGCCGGAACCAGAACTTCCAGGAGCAGGAGAAACTAGAATGCCGAAAATTTTGCTGGTCGAAGACAACGAAATGAATAGGGACATGCTGTCCAGACGGCTTCAGCGCAAGGGCTACTCTGTCGTCACCGCGGAGGATGG
>Ga0137397_10003002_pt1 | contig 11768 bp, 12 predicted proteins | sample czorhiz116metaG_FD_106658 | JGI IMG/M metagenome (GOLD analysis project Ga0137397, IMG submission 106658) | Vadose zone soil microbial communities from Angelo Coast Range Reserve, California, USA - czorhiz1.16 metaG | ecosystem: Environmental > Terrestrial > Soil > Vadose zone | place: USA... | reverse complement strand
GTGACCTTCCACGTCTCCACCGGGCGCGATCCGCGCGCCGCGCGCGGCAACGGCGGCGCGGTGATCAACTACGTCTCGCACTCGCTCTCGCCGACCATCGAGCCGGTGGCCAATCTGTGCGCCTCGGGCGTGTTCGAGCGCTTCCCGCGGCTGCGCGCGGCCACCATCGAGGCGGGCATCGGCTGGATCGCCTGGTTCCTGGGCGCGATGGACGAGGCCTACAAGAAGCACCACTTCTGGGTGCGGCCGAAGCTCGCGCGCCTGCCGAGCGAGTACTACCGCGAGCACTGCTGGGCGTCGTTCCAGGAGGACCCGGCCGGGCTCGCGCTCGCCGAGCCCATGCACCTGGCCGACCGCTTCATGTGGGGCAACGACTACCCGCACCACGAGGGCACCTGGCCGCACTCGGCTCAGGCCATCGAGCGCACCATGGGCCACTTGTCGGAGACCGCGCGGGCCAACGTGCTCGGGCTCAACGCGGCGCGCTTCTTCGGCTTCGAGGTGCCGGCGGGGTCCGGGCCCGCGTGACCACCGGTACGGTCCGCGAGCGTCACGGCGCGGCCACCGTCGCCCATCGCGCGGCCGGGCGCGTGATGGACATCCTCGAACTGGTCGTCCGGACCCGTGACGGGCTGGCCCTGCGCGAGCTGAGCGCGCAGCTCGAGGCGCCGAAGAGCAGCCTGCTCCCGCTGCTGCGCACCCTGACCGCCCGGGGCTATCTCGAGCAGGGCCCGCTCGGCGAATACCGACTCGGCCCGAAGGCACTCGAGCAGGGGATGGGCTCGCCCGCCCACCGCGCGTGGCCGGAGATCGCCCGACCCGCGCTGCGGGCGCTGATGCAGCGTACCGGGGAGACCGTCTTCCTGGGCGCCCTCGGCGGCGACGGCACCGCGGTAGTCTTCGTGGACAAGGTCGAGAGCGAGCAGGTCATTCGCTACACCGCGGGGGTGGGCGATCGGCGGGCGCTGCACGCCACCTCGAGCGGCAAGGTGATCCTGGCCTTCCTGCCCGCCCCGGAGCGGGAGCGGATCCTCCGCGCGCTCCCGCTCAAGCGGTATACCGACCGCACCGTGACGAGCCTGCCCGCGCTGCGCGCCGCGCTCGAGGAGGTACGTCAGGCCGGGATCTGCGTGAACCTCGACGAGCTGGCGCTGGGCGCGGCGGGGATCGCGGCGCCGATCTTCGACCGCGACGGCCGGGTGGCCGGCGCCTGCGCGATCGGCGGGCCCACCGACCGCGTTCGCCCGCGGCTCAAGCCGCTCGCCGCGGAGGTGAGGGCCACCGCGCGCGCCATCTCGGCCCTCCTGGGCCAGCGTATCGATCCGCCGCTCGCGACCCGGAAGGACCCGCCATGATCCGCAAGTTCGCCACCGTCTATGCCGGCCACGTGGATCTCCCCGACATGGGGCAGATGGCCACCCCCGCCAACGAGCGGCGCTAGTCGAACGATCACCTGGCCACCTCTTCGAGAAGACGGAAGACGTCGCGCGGGCATTGGACGAGTGCGGGTACGATGCGATCTGGCTGGCCGAGCATCACTTCCAGCTTTCCCGGTCTCCAGCACGTCAACATGAAAGTCATGCCGGAGTTCGCGTAGCAAGATCTTCCCGCCCTCTCGCTCGTTCCCGGTAAGCGTTACCGCTCCGGAGCCGTTGGCCGCGCGTATGCGGGCGCCCAACGGCTTCTCCCGCCTCTCGCAGACCTTGCACGCGAAATGCTTCGGCTTCTCGGGAAAGGAGACCGCCATGGACGCGATCGAGTTTCTCAAGCAAGAGCATCAGAAGGCCAAGCACGCGTTCGAGACGCTGCTGGACGCGGCCCCCGCCCAGCGGGGCGCGCGGTGGGAAGAGCTCAAGCCCGAGCTGAAAGCTCACGAGAAGATCGAGGAGCAGTGTCTCTACGGGCCGATTGCCCGCGACGGCGCGTCGGATCCGGCTCTATCCGAGTGGGTCTCGGACCGCCACCAGGATGAGGTGCACGAGGTCGAGGGCCTCATCAAGGAGACCGAGCAGCTCGATCCCGAGGACGAGACCTGGCTCGCCACCGTGCGGCAGATCAAGTCGGCGCTCGAGAATCACATCCGGCAGGAAGAGCAGAATATCTTCCCGCGGATCGGCCGGATCTGGGACCGGACGCGCCTCGAGGAGGCCGGGCGGGAGATGAGCCAGGGCAAGGCGGAGAAGGCCGGCCGCCGAGGGTAGGCGGCCGGCCCGCGGGACGAACCCCTCAGCACCGAAAGGAACGAGCCATGGACCCTCGCGAGCGGAAGCAGGACGACGAAGCCCCCGAGATGGACGGGCGTGCGGAGGACATCGGCCCGGAGGATGAGCCTCTAGATCCGGACGACGACGACACCCTCGGCCGGCCCGTGCAACTGCAGCCTTGAAGCACGCCGACCGGCCCGCAGGCCGGTCGGCTTCGCTCTATACCGGAATCTTCTGGCGGGTCAGTCGTGACGGGCGTCGCGCCGTGCGTGGGCCCGGATGGACTTCCCCGCGCGCGACTTGGCGATGCCCGCGATGACCGCGATCAGCTCCTCGGGATCCACCGGCTTCTCGACGAAGACGTTGAACCCCGCCGCCTCCGCGCGGGCGCGGTCCTGGACGCGGACGTAGGCGGTGAGGGCCACCGCGGGAATCTCGCGCCCGCTCTCGCGCTCGACCGCGCGGAGGTTGCGGATCAGGGAGTAGCCGTCCTGGTCCGGCATCGCCAGGTCCGACACCAGCACGTGCGGCCGGATCCACCGCAGGAGGGCGAGCGCTTCCGCCGCGGAGGCGGCGGTGCGGACCGCCGCGCCCGCGTCGGTGAGCACGAGCGTGAGCATGTCGAGCGCGTCCTGGTCATCGTCCACCACCAGGATCTGCACGCCCTGCAGGACGGGGGTCCCTCCGCCGTCGGCGGAATCGGGCGGGGCGCCCGCGATCGGCCTGGCGAGGGGAAGCCGGACGATGAAGGAGCTGCCGTAACCTTCGCCCGCGCTCTCGGCCTGGACGCTCCCCTCGTGCAGCTCGACGAGGTTGCGCACGATGGCCAGGCCCAGTCCCAGCCCGCCGTGGCGGCGCGTGATGGTCGAGTCGGCCTGGCGGAAGCGGTCGAAGATGAAGGGCAGGAAGTCGGCGGCAACGCCTTCGCCGGTATCGGTGACCGTGATCTGCGCCTGGCCGTCCGCCCGCCCCAGCCGCAGCTCCACCCGTCCGCCCGCGGCGGTGAACTTGATGGCGTTCGAGAGCAGGTTCCAGACCACCTGTTGCAGGCGGCTCGCATCCCCGATGATGTGCCGTGCGGAGGGGTCGAGGATGACCGCGAGCTGGACGCCCTTGCCCTCGGCGACGAGCCGCACCGCGTCGATCGCGGCATTGATCACGCCGGCCAGGTCCACCGGACCGCGGTTGAGACGCAGGCTGCCCGTGATCACGCGCGAGGCGTCGAGGATGTCCCCGATGAGCTGGGCCTGGGTCTGGGCGTTGCGCTCGATCACCTCGACGCCCCGGGCCACCGTGCCCTCGTCGGGCTTGCTCGAGCGGAGGATGTGCGACCAGCCCAGGATCGCGTTCAGCGGTGTCCGCAGCTCGTGCGAGACGGTGGCCAGGAACTCGTCCTTCATCCGGTTGGCGGCTTCGGCTTCCGCGCGGGCGGTGTGCTCGCGGGCCAGCGACTGCCGGCGGTCTTCCAGCTCGTGCTGGAGGCGCTCGTGGAGTCGGGCGCTCTCGATCGAGTCGGCCGCGATCCGCGCGTAGAGATCCATGAGGCGCATCTCGCGATCCGAGGGTCGGTGCGGCTCCGCGAACAGGACGGACAGGACGCCGATCGTGGTCCCGCGCCGGCTGATCAGGGGCGTGCTGTGGCACGCGCGCACGCCCGCCCGCCGGGCCGCCTCGCGATAGGGGGCATAGATCGGATCCACCTCGGTGTCCTCCACCACGACCCGCCGCCGCTCCGCGTAGGCGGTGCCGCAGGGGCCGTTGCCGGGGGGAACCGTCTCGACGTGCCGGAGGAAATCGTTGTCGAGCCCGGCGTGCGCCCCGAGGCGGAGGCCCGGATGCTCCCCGTCGCAGAGGGAGAGCAGGCCGAGGCCGGTGTCTTGCTCGGCCATGGCGGCCGGCAGGACTTCGCGCAGCACGGATTCCACGTCGAGCAGACTGGTCAGGCGGACGCTGGTCTCGTGGAGGCGGCGGAGATCCTCGACCTGGACCTCGAGCTCGCCCACCCGCTCGCGGGCCGCCACGTCCGCCGGGCGGCTCCCGGAGGAGACGACCCGGGAGTGGAGCGAGCAGATCTCGGCGGTCGGATGCGCAAGCCCGCTGCGCTCGAGCTGGGCGAGGGGATAGGCGCAGAAGAGCCGGAACGCGTGCGTCCGGCGCAGCTCGTTCCAGAGTTCCTCGAGGCGGATGGTGGCGCCGGCCTGGCCGCGCGAGAGGAGCAGGCCGACCATCTCGCCGAAGACGCGCACGCGACGGCCGCCGCGCGCGGCCCCCGCCACCGGGCCACCGATCACTTCCGCGAACCGGCCCTCATCCGGCACCCCGTCGACCACGATTCGCGCGAGGGTGTCAGCGGCGTCGAGGGGCACGTAGGCCTCCGCGGCCCGCGCCGCGTCCAGGTCGATGCCCGCCGCGCGCAGGCGCTGCTCGAGCCCTTCCCGGTGCTCGGGGGTTGCGACGACGATTCCAGCCCCCCCGGCGGCGAGACCGCCACCGATGAAGCCCGTCAGAGCATCGAGCAGGGGCGGGTCCGCCTCGTAGAACTGCACGAAGTGCTCGAGCTCTTCGGTGGCCATGGCGCGAGAAACACTAGGCAACCCACGTGCCACCCACTATCGGAGACTCAGGGTGGCAAATCCCCGACAAATTGGTGCAATTCGCCGGATTCGCGGTCAACCTGCTGACACACCGGTATTTTCTTCCCGGACGGATTTACCGGCTCAGCGCTCCTCCCATTCCCAGTACTTCCGTCGGCCCAAGTCCTTCCGCCGGTCGTAGTGCTCGAAGAGCCGGGTCTCGTATTCGCGCTCGAAGGGCCGGCTCGGGTCATACTCCGGCGCCGCGGTGATCTCCTCCCGTTGCAGATCCACGTGGACCCGGGAATCCGCCCAGCTGACGGTCTTGATCCACTCGGGCGAGAGCGCCACCTTCTTGCCGGGCCACCAGTTACGGGTGTCGACGATCAGGTAACGAATGGCCCACGCCCGATCGTCGACGAGAAAGTCGTCCACGTGGCCGATGTCGCCGTCGCGGGCCGCGATGTAGTAGCCGGTGACGTCGCGCGCGCTGCGCAGCGACGGGTCGCCCGGCGCGCTCTCACGCTCGCGCGCGGCCATCTCCGCGACGACCGGATCGCCGTCGACCGGGGCCGGCACCGGCGGCATGCCGGGATAGGCGAGCAGGCCCCAGCGATACGGACCTTCCCAGTAGTAGCGGTAGTTGTAGTAGCGGGCTAGCGTCTCCTCCTGCTGGCGATCGACGGGTTTGTCGGCTTCCACCGGCGGGCTGTTCTCCACCTGCGCGCGCGTGAGATTCACCGTCATCTTTTCGGACACGGCGCCCCCCACCGAGAGCGGGGAGATCAGCACCTGGCGGCCCGGAAGCCACGTCCCGGTGTCCACGACCAGGTATCGGATGGTCCACGTGAGATCGTCGAAGTAGAGGTCCCTGACGCTTCCGATATCGCCGTCGACCGCCGCGACGGGAAGACCCTTGAAGTCACCCGCTGCTCTGAGCATGGCGCGCTCCTCCTGCCCGGGGAGCGAAGCATTTCCCGTGCAAGATGGGAAACGTCGACGGGCGCACGATTCTCGACCGCCACACTCTCGAGCCGTAAGCCTTACCGGGTACGACGGAACCGGTCCGAAACTCCTACCGCGCCCGGCACGACGATTACCGCGAGTCCGAGCAGCACGAGGGCCATGCCCGCGAGGCGGAGTGGGCCGAACCGCTCCCCGAACGCGAGCGAGGACGCGTAGGTCGCGACGAACGGGATCAGCAGCGCGAAGGGCGTGACGGTGGCGGCGGGATACCGGCGCAGCAGGCTGCCCCAGATCGCGTAGCCGAGGACGGTGGCGATCAGGCCGATATACAGCACGGCGGCGCGGCCGAGCCATGAGCTGGCCGCGAGCGCGGTCCCGAGCGCGTACGGCCCGTCGAGCGCCAGGGACAGCGCGAGCGACGGGAGCGGCGGGATCACACTCAGCCAGATCATGAGCCGCAGCATGTCGACCGGCGGCAGCTGCTTGACGAGCACGTTGCCGACGCCCCAGCTCACCGCGGACAGCCCGCACAGGATGAGTCCCGTCGCCGTCAGGCCGCGGCCGACGGTGAGCGCGATCAGCGCGAGGCCCGCGAAGGCCACCGCGGTGCCGGTCCACTCGCGGCGGGCGGGGCGCTCGCCCAGGGCCAGCGCGGCGAAGAGGATGGTGAAGAGCGCCTGGGTCTGGACCACGACTGCGGCCAGGCCGGGCGGCATCCCCAACGCGATCCCGAAGAATTGCAGGAGGAACTGGCCCAGGAACAGGGTGAGGCCGACCGGCACCAGGGTCGGCCAGGGCACGCGCGGGCGCGCCAGCACGAGGGCCGGCGCGGCCGCGATGAGGAAGCGCAGCGCGGTGAGCTGGGACGGCGAGAAATCATCGAGGGCCCACCGGGTGGCGACGAAGGTGAGGCCCCAGATGACGACCACGAGAAGCACCAGCGTGAGATGGGCCGGCGTCATGTCGCCCGACCATAGCACCGGGCCTGGCATCGGGGGGGCGTCCGATGGACAAGGCCCCGCCGCGAAGCGTAGACTCCCTCGGGAGGCGGCGCCCATGTCTACGCTGAGTCTCAAGATCGATCACGCGCGGTACATCCTGACCGTCGATCGCCAGCGCCGCATCATCCAGGACGGCGCCATCCTCATCGAGGGCGGCCGCATCACCCGGGTGGGCAAGGCGGCCGAGCTGGCCGACGCGCGCGCCGACCGCGTCATCGACGGGCGCTACCTCGTGATCACCCCGGGCTTCTTCAACGGACACATGCACATCAGCTACGCGCACCCGGTGCGCGGTATCTTTCCCGACGAGCAGGCGAGCCCGCTGCTCCACGTGTTCAACCTGCAGTCGGCGATGACCGAGGAGGAGGAGTACCACGCCACCCTGCTCGGCCTGGTCGAGCTGGTCCGCAACGGGACGGTATGCTTCCTCGACCCGGGGAGCACCCAGTTCCCGGACGCGTGCCTGCAGGCCTACGAGGACGCGGGCATCCGCGTCGTGCTCGGGGAAGCGGTGACCGATCAGGAGGCGCCGTGGAAGCTACCGCGCTACCCGGCGTCGGAAGCGGTGGCCCGCACCACGTCGTTCATCGAGAAGTGGAACGGCCGGCTCGACGGGCGGATCCGGGCCTGGGCGATGCCGTTCTCGTACGAGACGTGCAGCGCGGGCCTGCTGCAGGCGCTCAAGCGGGTGGTGGACGAGCACCGCACCGGCCTCACCCTGCACCACAACAGCGGGATCAAGGCGCGCCAGGATTCGGTGGCCCGTCACGGGTACAGCCCGACCGCGTACCTCGAGTCGATCGGGGTGATGGGGCGGAACGTGCTGCTGGCTCACTGCCTCGGTCTCGACGAGGCGGAGATCGACGCGGTGGCGCGGACCGGCACCGCGATCGCGATGTGCCCGGTCACCGCGGCCAAGGGCGGCCGCGGCGTTCCCGAGCATGGGCGCATGCCGGAATTTCTCGCCCGCGGCGTGAGGATCGCGCTCGGCTGCGACTCGCCCAATAACTCGAACCACCTCGACATGGTCCGCACCATGAACATGGCGGCCATCCAGTACAAGGACGCGCGCCAGGACACGCGCCTGGTCCCCGCGGAGGCCGCGCTCGAGATGGCGACGCTCCAGGGCGCCCAGGCGATGGGGCTGGGCGACGAACTGGGCTCGATCGAGACCGGGAAGAAGGCCGATCTCGTCTGCTTCGACACCCTGCGCCCGGAATGGCAGGCGCTCTGGAACCCGGTCAACAACCTGGTCTACAACGCGGACGGCCGCAGCGTGCACACCGTGGTGATCGACGGGCGGGTGGTGGTGGACGCCTACCGGCAAAGCTTCGTGGACGAGCCGCGGCTCTTTGCCCGCGTGCAGGAGATCGGCGAGCGGCTGCAGGCCCGCACCGGCGTCTCGTTCCCTCGCTCGCGCTGGCCGATGAGCTGAGGCGCCGAGGACGACACGATGGCCAAGCGGCGGGAGACCGGCAGGAGTGGGTGGCTGGAGCATTCGGCGCGGCTGGTCACGGTCTGGACGGGCAGCTCGCAGGCCTTCGGGTGTGCGGTCGGCGTCGTCATCGGGTGGGCGCTGCTCGGGCCCATCTTCCACTTCTCGGATACCTGGCAGCTCGTCATCAATACCGGCACCACCATCGTCACCTTCCTCATGGTGTTCCTGATCCAGCGCGCGCAGAACAAGGACTCGCTGGCGATTCACCTCAAGCTCAACGAGATCGTGGCGGTGCTGCAGGGGGCGAGCAATCGGCTGATCAATGTCGAGGATCTCACCGAGCAAGAGGTGCAGACGCTCCACCGGCACTACCAAGCGCTGGTCGCGCTCGCCAAGCGGGATGGCACGCTCACCGCGTCGCACTCCGTCGAAGAGGCCGAGACCCGAGCCGCCCGCAAGCGCCCCAGCTGAGCGGGCCCGCGCGAGCGGGTGACTCACGGCGCGCCCACATTGACACTTCCCAGCAGTTCCCGATCCCGATGAGCGTGTAACCCACTGATTTGTGTGAGCTCACTCGTGGTGCACTTCTTGCAGCCAAATCCAGGGCCGGAGCTCCCTGAGCCGGCCAATCGCTTGACGAGGAGGCTGCCCGTGTCCGAACCGCGCATTCTGGTGGTCGAGGATGAGACGAACGTCCGGGAGCTGGAGGCGGAGATCCTGCGTGAGGAGTGGGAGCACGTGGACACCGCGGTGGACGGCACGGACGCGCTGCGGCTGCTGGCCGAGAACGTCTACTCGGCGATCGTGAGCGATCTCGCGATGCCGAAGATGGACGGGCGGGGGCTCTTCCACGAGGTCGAGCGCCGCTACCCGGCCTCGCAGAGCCGCCTCGTGTTCGTCACCGGCTACGCGGAAGCCGAGGAGTACGACGACTTCCTGCGCCAGAGCGGCGTGCCGGTGCTCGCCAAGCCGTTCACCATCGCCGACCTGGTCGGCGCGGTGCAGCGGGCCTTCTCGCTGGCCTGAGCGGAAGACCGCGGTGCGCCCCGTCGAGCTGTCCCCGCAGCGCTATCGCGAGCTCGTGGAGCAGAGCCGTGGCCTGATCTGCGTCCACGATCTGGCCGGGGTCCTGCTCTCGGTCAATCGCGCCGCCGCCGAGCGCCTCGGCTACACCCCCGAGGAGCTGGTCGGCCGCAGCCTGGGCGAGCTGCTCGCCCCGGCCGTCCGGCACCTCTTCCCCGGATACCTCGCCCGGATCCAGCGGGCCGCCACCGACGAGGGGCTCATGCTCGTGGTGACGCGCGCCGGGGACGAGCGCATCTGGAGCTACAGCAACGTGCGCGGCCAGGAGCCGGGTGGGCCGGAGTACGTGCTCGGCCACGCCCACGACAGCACCGAGATCAAGCGGTCCGACGCACGGGCGGGCGAGGCGGAAGCCCTGCGCTCCGTCGGCCAGCTCGCACTCGCGACGGCCCACGAGATCAACAACCCGCTCACCGTCATCATCGCGAGCCTCCAGCTCATGGTGGCCCGGGGGCAGGTGCCTGACGAGGCGGCGGGCTACGTAGAGCGCGTGATCAAGGCGGCCGAGCAGATCCGCGACACGGTCCGGAACATGTCCCGCATCACCCGGCTCGAGCTGTCCCGCCAGGCCCCGCAGCTTCCCGCCGTCCTCGACCTCACCAAGTCCAGCGCGCCTCGGGACTGACCGCCGCCGGGCGGGGCTTGCCGTCGGGGGTCTCTCGGGCTAAGGTCTCCCCTCTAGCACAAGTTCACCGGTCCCCCAATCGAGGAGCGTCCGACATGAGGCGTGTGACGGCGATGGCGCGAGTGTTCCTGCTGGTCCTGGCGCTGCTGGGCATGGCGGTCGACGGAACGGGCTGGGCCCAGCCCAAGACCGAGCTCACGGTGGCCCTCTCGAGCTTCGCCACCGAGGTGCTCGATCCGCCCCTGGGCGGCCACCTGGTGAAGTACTACCTCTCGATGATGTTCGACTACCTCGTCGGCACGACGCCGGATGGGCAGCCCTCGCGCGAGGGCGGCATCGCCACCCGCTGGGACAACTCGCCCGACTTCAAGCGCTGGACCTTCCACCTCCGCCGGGGCGTCAAGTTCCACAACGGCGACGAGCTGACGTCGGAGGACGTGAAGTTCAGCATCATGCGCAGCATCGGCAAGCGCTCCACCACCGGGTACGCGGGCCCGCTCCGCACCTTGATCCAGGACATCGAGACGCCGGCTCCCGACCGGGTGGTCATCGTGACCAAGGAGCCCACCCTGATCATCCCGCTCTACCTGTCCCGCTCGCTCTCCACCGAGGGCATGATCACGTCGAAGAAGTACGTCGAGTCGGTGGGTGACGACGTCTTCGCGCGCAAGCCGATCGGCAGCGGACCCTACAAGTTCGTGGAGCAGGTCACCGGCTCGCACATCACGCTGACCGCGGTGGACAATCACTGGCGGATCGGGACGCCGAAGTACAAGACCATGACGTTTCGGCTGGTGCCCGAGGAGACCACCCGCATCGCGCTGCTCCGCCGCGGCGAGGTGGACGTGGCCGAGCTGAGCCGCGAGCGCGTGAAAGACGTGGAAAGGGACGGATTCCCGATCCACTACCGCCGTGAGGAATCCATCCTCACCATGTGGTGGGTCCTGGGACCGGACGGGCGGGTGGGGCCGTCGAAGGACAAGCGGGTGCGTGAGGCGCTCAACCTGGCGATCGATCGGGCGGAGATCGCCCAGTCCATCTTCGGGGGCAAGGCCGAGCCGGCGTCCGTTCCCCTCGGGCTCTCCTGGTCCTTCAAGGACGTGGGCTTCAAGCCGACGCAGGACATGATGTACCCGTACGACCCAGCGCGAGCCAAGAAGCTCCTGGCCGACGCGGGCGTCGCCTCCGGGTTCAATCTGGATGTCTATGCCTACCAGCTCCCCGGCCTCCCCGAGGGCAAGACGATGGCGGAGGCGGTGGCCGGCTACTGGGAGAAGCTCGGGATCAAGATTCGACTGATCCCGGTCGACTACCCGGCCTTCCGCAAGGCGTGGTTCGACCGCACCGTCCCCGGCGCGGTCGGCTACTTCAACATCGCCAACCGGGACTGGATCGGCGCCTACGCCCTGCTCGAGAAGCAGGCCTACTCGCCGTCCAAACCCTCCGACACCGTCAACGACGCCGAGATCGACGGCATGCTCGGGCAGGTCATGCGCCAGACGGACAAGGAGAAGATCGGCGCGCTCATGCGCAACGTGTACACCCGCCTGCGTGCCGAGCATTACGGCGTCCCGGTGGTCTACCTGCACTCGCCGTACGCGACGTCCAAGAACCTGGGCAAGTGGAACGTGGGCAGCGTCATGTACGACCTCTTCTTCGATCAGCTTGCCTCCGGCAAATAGGCGGGGACAGGCAAGAACGTCGGAAAAAGCGAGAAGAAGCGAACGCGTCTGAATGGCCTCGCGCGCATGATAAGGGTGGTGGGGGGGCATGGGGGAGGAGCGCCGCCGCTCCCCCTCATTCAGAACAAGCTTCTAAGGTTGTAAACGGTAGACTGCCCCATGCTCCGCTTCATCGCCGCCCGCCTGCTCCAGTCCC
>Ga0137397_10003001_pt1 | contig 11770 bp, 17 predicted proteins | sample czorhiz116metaG_FD_106658 | JGI IMG/M metagenome (GOLD analysis project Ga0137397, IMG submission 106658) | Vadose zone soil microbial communities from Angelo Coast Range Reserve, California, USA - czorhiz1.16 metaG | ecosystem: Environmental > Terrestrial > Soil > Vadose zone | place: USA... | reverse complement strand
CCCCTCCCTCCATTTTACTCGTGGATCACATCTCCCCGTCAGCGAAAATGACACAGCAAAGCACCCCATACGTGAGTTACAAATGTCACCCTCATGGCGTGCGGTAAGGCCATGCGACCACGATGTTGTATACCGTGTATGGCTCTGTATGATGGAAGATGTATGCGCGTGCATACCGCGAGGAAACCATGGTGTTTGATGGATGGGAACGAGATAGAAATAGCCAGAGCTTCGCTTCACTTTCGCTTCATTCCTCAGACGATAAGGATTAGTCAGCATTGCCTGCCTCTCGCCTGTTCCCTCATCCCTGCCAGTGACCCCCACCACTCTCCTCACCGTCCCACAAACCATGTCCGTCACTCTCCAGCCAAGCAATTCAATCGGCTTCAATCGTGCGTCTTTCTTCCTAGATTCCCCCCTTTTTTATTTCTTTCTCACAGTCGCCACCCCTCCAACGAAGGTCCTTTGACGCAGAACGTGAAACGTTCTCTAAGCATCACAAACTCCAATGCCGATCCTGTATCTTTCAAAATCAAGACAACCGCTCCCAAGGTGTGCCCTTTCTCGATGTTTGACCTCGGACTGGTCTCACCTATCTCCGCAGCTGTACTGCGTACGGCCCAACTCTGGAAAGGTCGACCCTGGCCAGACGGTCGAAGTTCAAGGTGCAATATATCTTCTATTATTCAACGCCGTGGGCTAACCCGACCTGCCCAAAGTGATGCTCCAAGCAATGAAGGAAGAACCGCCACTGAATGCGAAATGTAAAGACAAGTTTCTCATTCAGAGCATGTTGATTCCCCCAGAGAAGGCTGCCACCTCTCTCCATGACCTCGTGGGTCCTTTCCTGTAACCCGGTATTTCGTATGACTTTGTATGCTTATATGTTTCAGTGGACGACTCCTGAGGGCGAAGAGCCAGGAAAGGTTCACTCTCAGAAGGTAAAGGTCAATTATCTTCCCCCAGACGGTCACCCGCTCGACGAGGAAGATGAATTTCCCCACCGGATGTCGATGATGAGTGGTGTTGCCCCGGAAGATGCTGTAAGCGAATATCCTTCCCCAAGTTGTCAACCTCTAACCTTCCCCGTAGCCCTCGTTCGGCACCGTAAAGGGAAGACCCAGTATGTACGGACCTCCTGGAGATCAGTTCTCGGTCATCCATGACCTTCCGCGCCATGCCATTGTCGAACGCCCCGCCACGCCGCTCGATTACGAGGCCCAGCCGGAGGAACCCGCACGTGAAGAGTCCGCAGGTGGCGTGGGTGTGATCAACGTGAACGTGCACTCGCCACAGCCGCCTCCTCCTGCTCCCGCCCTGGTTGCGCCCGCACCCTCGGAGCCCAGCCCAGAGTTCGTTGCCAAATACAACGACGCTCAAGCAGAAATACAACGGTTGCGTTCCTTACTTGCCGCCGTCCCTGACCCCAGCTCCGTTGCGAGCACCGGCACCAGTCCGACGGTACTTCGAGAGCGACACCATAGCAGTCGGCCCAGAAGCGACGACGAGACGGTCATTGGCTCAGAGGCAACATATGTATCGGATGCTTCCCTGCAGCCGGAGGGTGTGCCGCTCCAAGTCGTCGTCATTATCTCCTTACTCGTGTTCATCACCACCTATCTATTCTTCTAATACTCGTCTGTCTTTATTCGTTCTTGGGATGAATGGTAGTGCTGGTTTCCTGCGAGCCGCCTACAGGAGAAGTTGTTCAATCGCCAAGCCTTGTTTTTTTTACAGGTGTATCTGTGGTCTGTTTCCTATGAGCGGTCTCAGCTCCCATATCCCCTACCTTCGATCGGTTCATTTACTTCGCGAGACCCACAACGCATTAGCGCAAACCAATATACGTACACATTCGTTTATTTACACTGTAAGTAGCACAAAGACACGAGACTACCGCACCTCGTCCGCGAGGTCGCGCAGTCGAAAGTTGACTTTCTTGACTTTCTCTATGTCTAACTCTCCCGTATCCGTCTACTGCGCAGCACTGGCCACCTCCTTTTCGATCCGCAGCTGATCATCGATGATGTCCAGGATTGTATCCTGCCAGCTGACGTAATCTTTGAGCCCAAGAACGGCCTCAGTCGTGCTGGTATCGACGGTAGCGAACCGCGGGACCGGCTCCTTGCCCGTAATGATGGGAAGGCGACCCTTCAATTCTGGCCTCGTCCGAGTGATGAACTCGATCGCCTCGACCCACGTGAACCTGCTGGAGGAGACGACGAACCGCTTGACGGCGTCTTCAGAGTGGGGCATCTTGAGCGCGAGCACGTGCGCGCGCGCCACGTCACGCACGTCGACGCTCAACGGTGCTCCGCGGACGGCGGGGTCGTACCCGCTGACGAAACGACCGGCCGCGCCAGCGACGAGCCCATAGATGTACCGGTTCGTGCCCGTCGGAAGCCCGTCGTAGACCTGGCCTCGGCCGACAGGCCCGTAGACGTACGATGGGTGGATCGTCGTCAGATCTAGGTCTGGGTGCGCTCGCTTGTAGTCGCGCACCGCGAGGTCCGCGAGGCCTTTGGAGACGGAGTAGACGAGCATAGGGGACGCGCCCGGTCGGAGCGCTTCTTCGGCCGTCAGAGGGCTGTATGCTGTCGAGTGGGGAAGCGCAAGTCAGCGTCACCGTTCCTGGATGCTTATGGCCTATATTTTATTGCGTTTCGTCTGCGAGACGGGAGGCTCTTTCCGGAGAGAGAGAGAGAGAGAGAGAGAGAGACCCGTTTGAGGTACTCACATTTCTCCGTGATAGTTATTTCTTTCCAGAAATCATCCGGCGATGCGAGCGATACGACGCTTGCTGTGATGACGAGCTGCTTCACTCCGGCAGCGAGTGCGGCGTCGAGGATGCGGGTGGTACCGGAGACGGCGGTCTAGAACAGAGACAAGTTTTTGGGAAGTCAGAGAAAGTACGGGATCCCATGCACGAGGATAACGAACATCGAGGATGACTTGCGGGCTGGCGGCATTGGCGAGCGGAGACGCGACATGGATAATGGCATCGACACCTGGGACCATATAGATCCAAACCTCCAGAAATAGGATATGGAGGTTAAGACGAACCTTTCACGGCTTGTGACAGGTCCGACGTGGCCAGGTCTTCGATGGTGGTGGTGGTAAACTTGTCGCCATAAGATTCGTAGCTCTTGCTAACGCGCAGGACGTTGTGGCTCCGCACGGTACTGACAACGGCAAGCGACGCATGAACAAAGTGTGCGGGAAAAATGATGTACGGTATATGATGCGCACCCTCGAACAGAATAGCCTTGCCGCAAGAGCTCCTCAACGACGTGAGAGCCGACAAAGCCAGATGCGCCGGTAACCTGATGATATGATAGGCGGCGCCGTAGTAAGATCACTGGTGCTAGCAAAGGAAAAAAAAACAGTAGTCTAGCCACGTACAAGGATGAGAGGCATGATAATGGAGAATATGGGGATTGAGTGCTTGATTGGATGTTTCTGCCGCACGTATGTCCCATCCTTATATTCTATCCTGGCTAGATTCTATCTTGGCTTACTTCCTGTTGTGTGAGCGAGAGATGATTCAGAGACCGAGCCCGAAACCAAGACCGAACGACGCTACCGTACTCGAATCTTTTGATCACCAAGCAAAGCACGCAATTCCGAGGCTCCAAGTCGCTACGAGCCCACAAGGGACCAGATTATTCATTCATTTCGAGCTGACTGAGCGTCAGCACCGGGCAACCGGGGCTCAGAACCGGCCCGGCAGATATCGTGCTTTTCCGTGAAAGCAGCCTGTTCAACACCTCGTCCCGCTACTGTTCCACTGCACGCAGGCAAGCTGGTTGAGAGGCGCTCAGGGCACTGTGGTTGGTAGTTCCCGATGTGGAGATGGCGTCATAAAAAGTTGACGAGATGAGAAAAGGCACAATGCTGTAGCACTTCCCGGTCACCCTTCCGAGTCGGCTGCCCCAGCCGTTCAAATCTGTTCAATCCTTGCGCTGCCGTCCGTATTTAATCGATGAACATTGAACTCACTCCGCCATGCCATGTGGTGTAGGAAAATGGTGCTACATTGTTCAAAGTCATAGGAACCGCTCTGCATAGCGTAGAAAATTCATCTAAACAGAGGGGCGTGTCACGTTGTTGTCGTCGAGAAGATCAATCGCATCCACCATGGACGCTTTCCTGCCACGGCGTTCTCCTCCGCCTCCTGCTTCATGCGCTCCTCCTCAGCGATCTGTTCTTCAAAATATACCTCGTGCACCACGACTTCTGCAGGTGATAGGGTTGATGTTCCCGCCGAGTGCTCATGCTCGCCTGGTTGTGCCGACACTGGGAGCTCGCCTTGTGTTTGTGTGACTGGTAGCATGTTGGCGAGCTCCGCTAGTTCTGGATCTAGCGACGTTGAGCGTCCGAGTCGGCGCCATCCGACTATGGGTAGAGATGCAGAACGAAACGAAGGGCCGAAATCGGGTCGCCCTTCCGATGGAGGGGGCCTAATAGGTGGCCAAGTAGTGGCATTGGTTTCGGTGGTTGTTACCTGAGACGGACTTTGCCTGCTACGTCCAAACCATCCGTAAGTGGGCTTGGGTTGCGGGACTTGTTGGACCCTTGCACTGTGTATTCGGGACGTCATGTGGGTTGGAAATACTATCACCTCATTGCCACTAAGACCTCGCTGTACAACGCTGATGGGTGTCTGCGGAGGCAGACTAGGTTGATCGATTGGCGAGCGCTCTAGGGCCGAGGGTCGTGGATCGGGTGGTACTGGCTGACCCGGGGAAGCAATAACCCAAGATCCGAGGACGCCGGAGCTTTCTATGGATGTCAGAGCCTTGTTGAAGTGAACAGTGTCATCAAGATCCAGTACGCCGCAGGGGTTCCGTGGTAGCCACAGACTGTTCGTGATCGAGTTGGTATAATATGGATTATCGTAGGGGTGATCGGGATTCGGTTCATCGTTCCACCTCAGATGAGGAGGGCGCCGCGACACCAAAGCACTGTTTGACCCTGGCCCACCGTTCATCGAATTGACATTATGCGAAAACTCCGTGGCTTGGGGTGACTCCGCTCGAACTGGTGCTTTGAGAATACCCGCATTCTCAAATGGGATTGGGCGACGTCGCGTATCGCGATGTGGAGAAGTAGCGTAGTTGAACGGAAAAATCCGATGTGCGCGCCAGATACGGGAGCGCTTTGTGGAATCACGTTCAACGTCTGCGTTATCATTCTTCCGGTCATTTTTGGAGGGTGATTGTGCCTCGATGTCGTGAGGCAGGCTTTGCCGGAGCCCACAGGTAATCATAGCCTCATCGAGGTCATCACGCTCAAATTTTGTGCGGCAGACACGAGTCATGCTGGAAGATAATTCAGCCACTTTGATACGGCATTTCAATCGGGACTCACGCTATCTTTGTCAATGTGGTCAATGCGATGAGAACAGCTGCCAAGACGAAGTTGGCTTCTTTCTTTAAAACTGCCATATACGCAAGAAAGACGGCCTAAAGCAAATTAGCAAAGGATCAGCGACCATCCAACTTACGCGATCCCAATAGCGTACTTGTGCAAGTACCAGACCTAATAACACCTTTGTCAGAACTCCTGCGCATTGTCATGTGATGAAAACCCGTACCATCCAGAGAGTATCGAATAATCCGAATTAAAATCCTCTGGCCGTTCTCTTCGTAGTCCTTTGCATACACATGCAAGAATTGGTTCTTAATGACGGCTATGGGAGCAAAATATAAGCAACACATTCGTCAGCGCAACGCCGGGATTGGTACTTTTCTGAATTGTAAAGTAGAACAGCCCGAATGGTATGACCAACGGATTGAGCACGGCGAAGACGAAAAGAATGTGGATCACGAGCAGATGATTAGGAAGCCAATCTCAAAAACGGCCACTGGCAGGTAAGTAGGCCGTACGATATGGTGGTGAGGGCATGCGCACAATAATAATTGAATGTCCTCGGACGGATGCCGAGACTTCGTTTACGCGGTATGATTGAGCGTCTCGTAGCAGGATACATAATTAATGGCAGCTGAGAGCAGCGGGATCTGATTAAATCATGATTTCGTGCTGTGTTCACACTCACCCCGACTGTGGATTGAGAGGTGAGTGGCCGGATAGCATTTTCGGGAATCAAAGACGTACGAAGTGCAAGCTCAATTCCTCCATGCATGGCGGTCGCAAAAATGACTACCTATGGGTGAGTAAGACGAAGCGTTATAACTGATGGCACGTACGCCATCCAACGTAAAATGGTCCTGCGGATGGGAAACTATCCGACAAAATATGCAACGCGTTTCTGTTCGCTTCTTTGACGGCAAATCCTACGAGGAAACTCTGTAATGCCGCGGTTCCAATGCAGAAAAAAACTAGAACGTTGACGATCAAAAACTTGTAGTAGCGCGTCATGATGCAATCGTGTAGAGCGGAGAGGGTGATAATCGTATAAACTTTCTTCGCAATAATGAGGAGGATGGGTAGAATAAGAAGCGTGAGCAACGCGACAAGGAGAGTGGGGATGAAGGATTGCAAAAGTTCCTCCTCCCATGGATGACGAGCAAGATAGTTGGCCTGAACGGGTACAGTTAACGGGATGATAAATAGTCATTGAGGGACACGTCCGTACAAGGCTGGGCCAGTATGCACTGATGTTTTGAATAGAAACCAGCCCAACGAAGAGTGAGACGGGGAACAGCCACGAAAGAGTAAATACCCTGGAAGATCATGTCAACTAAGAGGTTGTGTAGTCGCAGAACCTTAGGCAAACCAGATTCCGACGTTGACAATCCAGTCCCTGATGAACTGCAGGACGACATGATTAACCCTTGCCTTGGCCATCTCCGCACGCTCACCTCGGCTTTGAAGGAAGACTTCATGATCTTCGTCCAATCCAAGTCCTCAAAACTTGGTGCCATCTGTACCACACAGTTGATTGTGTTATCGGGATGTGATGCCAAATATCGACATGCCCGCCTCGCGTCTCTTGGATCGGAAAATGTGACAAAAGCTGTAGATACGGCGGGATGATGGTGTGTGGCACGAGCTCGTTCCTCGGTAATGTAGCTAGTCAATAGGTTGAATTTTGCAGTGAAGTAGTCGATCTCTGGAGCGGCATGTCCACGAAAGAGAGAAAGGTGGATTAATGGCTGATATCCATCAAGGGCACTGCGTGGGAGGGCATGTAAAGCTTCCCAGACTGTTTCGTAGTTCTCGCCTATGTGACCCCGATGTTCTGGGAAACATACGATCAGCGCAAAGATAGATGACACAGAAAAAACCTTACTGTCCTTGGCGGTGCCAGAGCGTAGTCCAAATTCGTCTACAAAGGGTTGCAGGGCGCGAATAAGTTGCTCCTTGACCTTTTCGTCATCCACGACCATGTCAAGTGGCATCTCTTCATCTTCCCGTCTCTTGAACAGACTGGAGCCCCGCGTTTCCGGCAAATGAGAACCCTCGCGCTTTTCCAACTCTTTCTTGACCGCGTTCAGGACCCTCTCCGCCAACCTTACATGCGCAGCCTCCAAATTTCGCAGAACCTTTTCACGCCGTTCTAGTAGAGATGCAAGCGCCGTCATCTTCCGACAGATAATAACGCGCGAGATGACCGGAACTTGGTTCATGTCGGACTCGAGCTCACCAGGTAGCTCAGGGCGGCGTAGTTGGTGCATGTGCTCGAGGACTCGTATGGCGCGTTTGTATACGACTTCTGCGAGTTTGTTAAAAAGTCCAGGTCGCAAGGAAAGAGAAGGAATGGCAGAAGGCCGCGAAAGGTAATACTCGAAGTAGTCTGCGAGTTCCTTCTCGGAACGCAGGTGCAAAGGTATGTTTGTGACCATAACTGTACGCAGCCGGAGGCCTCGATTCGACTGATCATCATTGATTTCGGGAAGAGACTGAAAAAGGCACCGTGAATGCGGATGTGGGTAGTGCTGAGATCCATTCTGTGCTGATAAAGCGGAGGCACAGCGTTCTGCGACGCGGTGAATTTGTGCCTGGCGATAATGGAACGCACGCCTACAGATCCAAATAAGAGCAGCGATCCACGATAAAGTGATGTAACAGAGAAGGACGACGTGTATCCAAAGGAGTCTTGTACCTTCCGTTGTTCCGACCAGGGAAGACACGGATGCGCGCGTCATGGAGCGTTGTGATATCGAACCATCCGAGAAATGAATATGTATGGGAAGCAGAATGGGAACGGTAGTGAATGTATGCAGCAGAACGAAACGTGCTATGAGAGGAGATATGAGAGACAGGCTTTGAAATAGTTGATGGACGTACTGCATGCTTGCAAGAAAAGCAAATAAACAGTCGCGTCAAGACCCCTGAGCTCACTGAGCTTCTCCTCTGGAAAACTGATGGCCTGCTTGACCCAGGAGAGAGGCCATCCCTGCGAGATGGGAGGGGAGGGATTCCTAAGAATATTTGATTACGGAGGCGGTGACAGTGTGAAGAAGGATGCACTTTGCCCAGGATCTGCCTTGGTACAAGCTGAAAGTAACATTCGTCAATTCACCGCTCACCCAACCGACGAGGAGAGGGAACGCTGGGCTGCAGGCTGAGCGAAACTCACTATCCGAATTCCCAAGACTCCACGCTGCCGAGACCTTCAACTTTGACAATGCGTCGTTTTCGTTTCATGAGTTCATGAGATGTGATGCATATTCCTGCAATACACGCAGCTATTACAGACTGATTCATCAGGCCACTGTGCGCTCAGGTGAGGTCTAGAGCGATGCGATGCCAGACAGAAGACGTTTACCTGTAGTCCTTTGAGAATGGCCTGTCGTTAAGCGTAGCCATTGAACGGAATTATAAGAAAAAATAGAATAACGATCAAAGTAGTCGTCCAAGAGTCCAAGACCCACAAGGAGAGAGAAGCGTCGGATGATGCCCAAAGCAAAGCAGGCCATTGACATTCAAGTGAGCTCCCGATCAACTGTACCGGCCCGTCGAACCGCGGACACTTAGAAATTAGAGGTACAGGTACATGAATTAAATCTCGCGTGATGCTAGCACTAGCATGGGCGAGTGTTTGAGCAAGGGCGTTCCGACAACAGCATGATGGACCGAGTGCACATATTGAGGGGCAACACCATGGCCCTGCATATCATGAATCGGCCAGCCAAGTCACTACACATAGATTGGCGCAAGACGGATACATTCTACTTTGTACGGATGATGCGCAGCTTGTGCGGCTTATAGACAAAATTCTCCGCGTAGTTCTTAGGCGGAATCCTTGCAGGGTTTGGTGGTTGCCTTCAGACGATTGGGGGTCAGCTCAAAATACGCTGGGGAACGACGCAACAAGATCATCTGTACTCACACATAGTAATCCCAACCTGAAGAAGGCATGCTCAATCTCGATTCGACCGCAAAAGTAGAGGGGGCGTACCTTGCTTCTCGGCGAAGTGAATGGCATCCTCCTTCGATCTAAACGAGAGCCGGGTTCCCTGAACGTAGTCCGCCCTTCATCACTGTCAATGACAAACACGTAGGCTTCACAAAGGCGAGCTTACGAGCTTGCCCAACCCATCAATGGGTTCTCCCAACGCCCACCGCCAGGCAGAATGTCCCAGTCAAGGCGCCAACGCTTCCCCTTTGCTGCACCGCTCTGCATGGTGTTGCGTGTAGGTTGAAATATACGCATGACACGATGGCGGAGTTCGGCTAGAAGTTTCATGAGATAAATAATTTGTTTCTTACTGGATAGAGGCAGCCGTACCAGGTGCTCCACTGACTACGTCCGCGCTCAGAACATCCTTCGGTGGAATAGGTGCGATCTCCGATGGCTCTTTGGTGGCAGTTGGAGCCGGCAGGGTAGCCTCTCTCGAAAGGGCGCGAACCGTTAACGAGGAGCGAAGAAGGATAGGCTTGGCGAAGACCTCCGAACAAGCCCGGAGGAGAGACATTGGTTTGGTTGAGAGGTAGAAGGCTTGGCTTATCCGACAGCAGGACACCTTATTTTGGCATGTATCTCTCACGCTCGACCACACATGACCCTCGTACAATCACAACTGGTTTTCACTCAGCAAAATAAACGTGGTATGCTCAGATGTTCTATAAGTATACAGAGATTATTCCGAATAGTATGGGAATAAGAATCGTGAAAAGAGCAACTCCTACGTTGGTCGATCGCCTGAACGTCGGCGACTCACTTGATTTGTCTGGTTTCGTGGGTGAAGAGGACTTAGCTGTAATTGTGGGGACACTGGCAGGTTGCAGTAAGACATTGGTTGCCACACTCGTCGGGGCAGCCTGGGAAGTGCCTGTGCGATAGGTGAGTGACGTAGGTCACGAGCCCTAGTAGGATTGGCGTACTTTCGAATTTGCCGCCGTTTGCTTGAGCCTTCGCAACAGCGCCCAGCACGAAACTACTCGCATTATTTGGTACCATCGATAAGAAGCCTATCCGCGGTGGGTCGGCCGAAGGATGGATCAAGTCTCCGTAATAGAAAACGACCAGATTGCTATTTATATGCGAAGATCAATATGGCGCGGTTAGAGCATTCAGAGGCTCAGTCCTCATCTTGCAACTTACGATTTAAAGAATGGGTCCCCTAAGCTCCAGCTAAATAGCGCTCCTGGGCTTGGTGGATCTGTTGCCACAATGTTGCTGGCAATGCATGTAGTCGCATCGCCTGGCGTGTTTTGTGACATGAAGTCACGGGGGTCAACAGGAAATGTCCTGCCTCCGATCTGAAAAGCGAGGTCGTGCGGCACTGAGCAAGGAAAGGTCGGCGCCGCGTTGGAATTATCAGCGAACGCAGGTGAAACCTGTTTCAGTACGACGTCAACAACATCCTCGGGTCCTCGAATCATACTGTTGCCCTGCGATGGAAAGTCAACGCTGGGATGTGATCAAAACACGCGCAGAAAGGTAATTACAGTGTCCACAAGAGCAGAAACAACCGAACCAGATCCTGACTGCGCAGAAGCTGGTAACTGCTGACCATCGAGGATAACTCCCTCAATGGGAACTTCCCAGCGTCTGAAGCCAAGTATATAAACAACTCAGTGGGATGGTGAACTGAGCACCGCTGGCTCAGACTTACAAAGGATAGACCTGAGAGTGATAATTAACAGGGTCCACGGCCATCAAAGGGATGGAAAACCAACCTCATCTTGAGCAAATGTTGGTGGGCTCAGGCCTCCATCGCCCGGTTCGTAGAGGCGCACTGGCACCCATGTGAGCAATGAGTTGTCAATGCCGTCAGGTAACTTCCCAATGGTCAACGCGCCATGAGATCCGCTGACATCGATCACATTGCGTTGCAGCATCACCTGTTTTGGTAGTCGAAGACCTGGATGGACCTCAAAATGGCTAACGTACGGCGAACATGGGTTGCTCCAGAGAACCAGACATGGCGAAACGCGATAGAAGAGGCCCGTCTTCGGCAATACCAAGAACGAAATCATCAGCAGTTGGCGTACTATTGAGCTAAGCGCATATATATCAGCTGAAGGTCCTTATCCTGGAGTTGGTTGATAAATGTACATACCATTGCGTTGATGGCGGCAGCTTGGACTTGGCTGGAGTTGTACGTGAATGCCTGGGCGACAAAATACATCGTTCATAACGCACCCCCCGCCCGGAAACCCCAGCCCCAAAATTCCGTTAGCCCCATACATGACTCCAGTCATATTCGTGTCCGAGACAGCCACAAACACCTGGTGAGACATGGAGAGTCCGGCAATGGCTGCCACATCTTGAGCGACAGGGCCGCTTGCATGTGTGCCTGTCAACGAATCACCATACCGCAGGTTGACAGGACCGCCTGCTGGCTTGATACTCGCT
>Ga0137397_10002999_pt1 | contig 11774 bp, 10 predicted proteins | sample czorhiz116metaG_FD_106658 | JGI IMG/M metagenome (GOLD analysis project Ga0137397, IMG submission 106658) | Vadose zone soil microbial communities from Angelo Coast Range Reserve, California, USA - czorhiz1.16 metaG | ecosystem: Environmental > Terrestrial > Soil > Vadose zone | place: USA... | reverse complement strand
GCCGAGATCCGCTTCCCCGCCTCCTTGAAATCCTCCCGCGTCACCAGCCCCGCCGCCCGCAGCGCCTTCTGCTGCGCCTCGTCGAGCGCGGTCTTCGCCCGCTGCAGCCCCCCGATCGCTGCCGCGATGGCTTCCGCCCGCCTGGGATCCTCGAAGAGCTTGCCCATCGCCTTCATGCCCAGCTCGGCGGCGCGCTCGCGCAGGGTCTTGGGAGCCATGGGCAGGATTTACACGAATTCGGTAGGAATCGCGCGAACGGAGTTCAGGCCAGCGCCCGAGTGCCGGCCGGCGTGCTTCACCAGGCGCTGCAGGTCGCCTTTCAGCCGGATCCTCCGCTCGAGGATCGCGCGGAGCGGATCGGGCCGCCGTCCCGCGAATGCATCGGCCAGCATCGCCCGCCACACCGGGTAAGGCGCCCAGGCGATGTAGTCGGGCTCGTACTCCTCCAACTCGTCCTCGTCCTCGGGAAAGGACAGCTTGAACGGCCTGCCCGGCTCGATCCGAGCCAGCACGCAGAAGTCTGCCCTCAGCCCGCCGCCCCGCTCGACCACCACTCCTGCCAATACGGGTCCGAAGTCCGCGATCGCCCGGACCGCGGCTGGGTCGCGGAGCAAAGCGGCCGCGGCCGCCTCGCACCACTCCCGCGAGGGAAACTTCATTGACCGCTGAAGACCTTGCGGATCGAGGCGAAGATGCCCCGGTTCTGCTCCGCAGCGGTGGCCGTGTCCCGTTCCGCCGCGAGCCGGCGCCGCTCCGCTTCCTCCTGCCAGGCGATCTTGAGCGCGTCGGGCGTGTCCTTGGTGGCCAGCATCACCTCGCGCGTCTGTCCGGCGGCGTTCTCGATGGTGACGTGCAGCAGGCACTCCTCGTCGAGGATGAAGTTCACCCTCTGCCCCGCCACCTCGACCGGGAACTTCAACGTCCCCAGGTACTCGTTGTCGATGATCCGGTCGCTGTCGCCCTGGAAGATGTCCAGCTCCAGCCCCTTACCCTCGCGCGCGGGCGGAAGGCGGAAGCTGCTCTTCGAGGGGATCTGCGTGTTCTTCTCGATCACCTTCCGGAACCGCCCCCCCGGCATGGAGAAGCCGATGGGCATGGAGAGCGCGTCCACCAGGGTGACGGAGTCGATCTCCTGCATCGACTCGGCGAGCAGCGCCGCGCCCAGCGCCACCGACTCGTCCGGGTGCACGCCCTTGCGCGGCGGCTTGCCGAAGAACTGGTGCGCCTTCCCCTGCACCAGGGGCATGCGGGTCTGGCCGCCCACCAGCAGCACTTCCTGGATGTCGTTGCGCGGCAGGTTCTTCTCGCCCAGCACGCGCTCCACCAGCTGGAACGTCTTCTCCACCAGGTCGATCACCAGCGTGTTCACGCGCTCGCGGGAGAGCGGGATCCGCAGATCCACCGGCTTTCCCTTCCGCTCGGTGATGAAGGGCAGCTCGATCACCACGTTGCTGAGCAGCGACAGGTCGATCTTCGCCGCCTCGGCCGCGTTCTTGATCCGCTGCATGGCGATGGGCGACTGCGTCAGGTCGATCTTCGTCTGGTTGCGGAACTCCTCCAACACGAAATCGATGATCCGGTTGTCGAAGTCCACGCCGCCCAGGAACGTGTCGCCGCCCGTCGCCAGCACCTCCATCACGTTCCCGTGCAACTGCAGCACCGAGACGTCGAAGGTGCCGCCGCCCAGGTCGTAGACGAGGACCTTGTGGTCGAACCCGCGGTTCAGGCCGTAGGCGAGCGCCGCCGCGGTGGGCTCGTTCACGATGCGCTTCACGCTGAAGCCGGCCAGGATTCCGGCCTCCTTCACCGCGTTGCGCTGGTTGTCGTTGTAGTAGGCCGGCACCGAGATCACCGCCTCGGCGATCTCCTGCCCGAGCGTCGCCTCGGCCACCCGCTTGCAATGCTGCAGCACGAACGCGCTGATCTGCGGCAGCGAGTAGACCTTCCCCGCCAGCACCACGGCGGCGTCGCCGTTGGGCCCCTCGACGATCTCGTACGACATGTAGTGCTTGATGTCCTGGACCGTCTTGGAGTTGTACTGGCGGCCGATCAGGCGCTTCGCGCCATAGATGGTGTTCCGGGGATTGACCACCATCTGGTCCTTGGCGACGTTGCCGACCAGCAGATCCCCCTTCTCGCTCATGGCCACCACGCTGGGCAGGATCAGCGAGCCCTTGTCGCTGGGAACGACCCGGGCAACCTTGTTCCGGACGTAAGCGACGCACGTGTTGGTGGTGCCGAGATCGATGCCAAGCAGGATGGGCTTCTCGACGGCCATGACGCAGTCCGATGGTACGGCGCAGGCCCTCTGGAACGCAACAAACTCGCCTGTTTCCACCGAACCACATACCGCACAGTTACACTCGCTGGCATGGATTCCACCACTTCAGGCGGTCCAACTTCTCCCACCGTTCCCGACACTTCGTAGACGAAGCGCAAGGTGCCGCGCAGGACGTGGAAGGCCGCCTCCGGCGTCCCGTCCCCGGAGAAGCATTCCCTATTCTGCGAGCAGTCCGGGCTCCGCCGCCAATTCGATGGTCCACTTCTCGTAAGGCGCCGGCTGCGCGGGCAACTCGTCGAGGAACCGGCTGGGCCGGAGCAACAGCCGCGCCTGGTCGCGCTCCTCCTGCATCATCGGATACGTCAGGTAAAGCTCGTCCTTCGCCCGCGTGACCGCGACATAGAACAGCCGCCGCTCCTCCTCCTCGCCGTCCGCTGCCCGCAGCGCGGGCGCGCTGGGGAACCGGCCGTCGGCCAGCCAGATGAGGAACACGGCCCGCCACTCCAGCCCTTTCGCCTGGTGGACGCTGGAGAGCGTGAGCTTCTCGTCGGGGTCGGCTCCCTCGATCACGTCCTCCGCCTCCAGCGAGTCGAGCAGGGTCAGGTCGGCGAGGAGTTGCTCCAGCGACTCGGCCTGCAGCGCGTAGTCTGCCAGCTGCAGCACGTCGTCCTGCCGCGCCTGCGCGTTCGCGTAGCGCTGCTTCAGTGCCTCGGCGTAACCTCCCTCGTACAGGACGCACCGGATCATCTCGCTGGGCTGCGAGCGCATCGCCACCAGCGCCTGCAGCGCGCCGGCCAGCGCGCGCAAACCCGGGCGCGCCTTCGGCGGCACGAGCTGCACCAGCGACTCGAGCTGCGTGCGCGGATCGCGGCCCTGCCGAAGCCACTGTTCCACTTGCGCCCAGAGCGCGTCGGCGCTGGCGGCGCCCACGCCCGGCACCAGCTTGACCACGCGCTTGAACGAGAGCTCGTCCTGCGGGTTCTGCACGAACTTGAGATGCGCGAGCACGTCCTTGATGTGCGCCTGCTCGAAGAAGCGCACGCCGGCGCGGACCCGGAAGGGGATCCCCCGACGCGCCAGCTCCATCTGCAGCTCCATCGAGTGCGTGTGCGCCCGGTAGAGGACTGCCATCTCGCGCAGCGGGATCCCTTCCTCGCGCAGCTCGAGGATGCGCTGGGCCACGAACTCGCCCTGCTGGCTCACGTCGCGCAGCGGCACCAGCGCGGGCAGCACGCCGCCTTCGCGGTGCGCGCGCAACTCCTTCTGGAACTGCTTGCGGTTGCAGGCGATCGACGCGTTGGCCAGCGCCAGGATCGGCGGCGAGCTGCGGTAGTTGGTGACCAGCCGGAGATCCTGGCACTGCGGATGGCGCTCGGGAAACTTGAGGATGTTCTCGAAGTGCGCGCCGCGGAAGGCGTAGATGCTCTGCGCGTCGTCGCCCACCACCAGGACGTTTTCGTGCGGCGCGGCCATCGCGTCCACGATCTCGCCTTGCAGCCGGTTGGTGTCCTGGTACTCGTCCACCAGCACCGCCGCGAAGCGCCCGGTGATGCTCTCGCGTGCGGCGGGGATCTCCACCAGGAGCCGCTTCCAGTTGAGCAACAGGTCGTCGAAGTCCATCGCGTTCATCTGCGCCTTGCGCTCCGCGAAGCGCCGCGCGACCCGGAGGATCTCCTCCTCCAGCGCGACGAACTGCGGCGACTCCGCCGCGATCACCTCTGCCAGCGGACGCTGCGTGTTGATCGCGCTCGAGTACAGTTCGATCAGCGCATCGGGCCGGGGGAACCGCCGCTGGCCGACGCCGTAGCCGAGGTCCGCGGTGGCGCTCGCCATCACTTCCTTCGCGTCCTCGCGATCGAGCAAGCCGAATCGGTCCGCATACCCCAGCCGCGCCGCGTGCTCGCGCAAGAGCCCGTGCGCCACGTGGTGGAAGGTCCCGCCCCACATCCGCCGCGTCTCGATCCGGCAGATCTGGCCGACGCGGGCCATCATCTCGCGCGCCGCCTTGTTGGTGAAGGTGAGCAGCAGGATCTTCTCCGGCGCCGTTCCGGACTCGATCAGGTGCGCGACCCGGTAGGTGAGTGCCCGCGTCTTGCCCGATCCGGCGCCCGCGATCACCAGCGTCGGCCGCGGATCGCAGAGGGCGACAGCGCGCTGCTCGTCGGACAGATCGCGGTCGTAGTCGACCAGCCCCTTGCGCTGTGGAGCGGTGGACTTGAGGGCGTACCGGCGGACGGCAACTGCGGCAGGTGCCTGCGGAGCGAGGGCGGTCTCGGTGGACATGGCCCAGCACCCTAGTGAACAGGCGTACAGGTGTCAAAATCCCGCGCCTGACCCGTCAGGCGCGAGCGCGGACGGCGTCTTTCGGCGAGAGCCGCGCATGGGCCAGCTCGCCGCGGCTCTTGATCAGGAGGATCTCCGCCAGGATCGAGATCGCGATCTCGCCCGGCGTCTTGTCTCCCAGCCGCAGTCCGATCGGCGCGTGCAGGCGCATGTCCTCGCGCGGGTCGCGGCCCAGCCGCCGCGCGATGTTACGCAGGATCAGCGCCACCTTCCGGCGGCTGCCGATCAAGCCCACGTACCGCGCACGCGTCTGCAGCGCCGCCTCCAGCACGCCTTCGTCCAGCGCGTGGCAGCGGGTGACGATCACCACGAAGTCCGCCGGGCCAGGCGAGATGCCCCCGAGCGGGTCCTGCCCCAGGTCGGCGCAGCGGAGCTCCTTCGCGCGGGGAAAGCGCTCGCGAGTGGCGAAATCCTTCCGGTCGTCGATCACCGTAGTCTCGAGCCCGATCTCGCCCGCCAGATTCGCGACCCGCTCGCCCACGTGACCCGCCCCGTAGAGCAGCACGCGCGGCGGCGGGAGGACCGCGTCGAAGAAGACGGTCACGTCCCCGCCGCACTTCATCCCCAGCTCGTCCGGGATCGGCGCCCCGGGCGGGATCGGCTCGGCGGCATCTCCGGCGGTGGTGAGCGCATAGCGGCGCTCGCCGGAGGGACCGCCTTGCTCGAGCAGCTGGACTGCTTCCTGGATCACGACGGCCTCGAGCGGACCGCCGCCCACCGTTCCCGAGATGCTGCCGTCCGGCGCGACGATCATCTTCGTGCCCGCGTCCCGGGGCGCCGAGCGCGAGGTGGCGGTCACCGTGCAGAGCACGAACGGCTCCCGCGCGGCGCTCCTCCGGGCGGCCTCCTGGAACAGCTCGCTGTCGGTCAGGTTCATCCTTGAGAAAGTCTAGGCCCACCCGGCCCGAAGAGCGAGGTCCGCTTGCGCCTCCCCCACCCTCCCCCTTACAAGGGCCGCGGTGACCGACCTGGCCGTGGTGTGCGACTTCGACGGGACCGCCACCGTCCTCGACATCGGCGACGAGATCAGCAAGCACTTCTGCGGCGCCGACTACCTCGCGCTGCAGAAGAAGCTCTTCGCCGAGGGCAAGCTGGATACCCGCGGCATCATCCAGAGCATCTACACGCCGGTCACCGCCAGCGAGGCCGAGGTGATCTCCTTCGCCCTGCAAGCGGCCCTTCTGCGGCCGGGTTTTACAGAACTGGTGACGGCAGCGCGCGATCGCGGCGCGCCGTTCTTTCTCGCCTCGGGTGGACTCCGCCAGTACATCGAGGCAGTGATCGCTGCGCACCTACCCGAGGACTTGCGCACTCACGTCCAGGTCCGCGCGAACGAAGCCCGGTTCTCAGCCCAGGGCCTGCGCGTGTCCTACCCCACGGACTCCGAGTCCCGCGCCGCGGGATGCGAAGTGTGCGGATCGTGCAAGCGCGTCTCCGTCGCGGAGGCTCGCCGCAGCGGCGCGAAGTACGTGCTCGGCATCGGGGACGGATTCGCGGACCGGTGCCTGGTCGAGTTCGCCGATCGCACTTTTGCCCGCGAGGACAGCTTCCTGCACCGCTACTGCCAGCAGCACCGCCTGGCCTGCACGCCCTTCACCGACCTGTACGGCGCGGCCGAAGCTGTTCGGAACTTTCCAGCCAAAAACCGTAGGTCCTAAGCCCCTGCGGCGGCCGGAGCTAGGCCGGCTGCTGCGCCGCTTCGAGCGCGATGATCGCCAGAGCGCGGTTCAGGACGGCCAGCCGCCGCTTGGCCGCCGCGATGGCGGCGCGGGCGCGGGGCGAGTCCTTTTGGTACCGCCACATGGTGTCTTTGAGCTGCTCGTACGCGAACTGGACGCGGCCGATGAGCTGGAGACGATCGCTGCGCTTGCTGGGCAATGACTGCATGGGGGTCCTCCGGTCGGTCACGCCGACCTTTGGATGCACGCAACCTGCCATCTCTTCACTGCAGCACAAGTGCGCTAGATTACTGATGTAGGTGTGTATCGTACGGGCACAAGTGTCGGCGTGCCGACAGCGGCATGCCGACGAAATTGCCGAATTGTCGACCAAGATGACCTGAAAATGCCCTACTCCTCGCGGAGCAGGCGGGAAAGCGTTTTCCGATCGATGCCCAGGGCTTCCGCTGCCCGGGTCTTGTTGCCGCCCGCGTCGCGGAGCACGCGTTCCGCATACCTGCGGCTGAGCTCGTCCAAGGTCGGATGGTCCGCCGTGAGGGGGTCGACCGCCGGCATTGGCGGCGGCGTGGGAACGGCCGACGTTTTCACCGGCGCTCCCGGGTGGGGTTTCCAGCGTTCGCGGACCTGCTCCGGCAGGTCCTCCGGCAGGATGGTCCCGCCAGGGTTCAGCGCCAGCGCGCGCGCCACCGCGTTCTCCAACTCGCGGACGTTCCCCGGCCAGTCCCAGAGCAACAGCGCCTCCCGGGCTTCCGTGGTCAGCGACGCGCCCCGCTCCCCGGCATGCCGGGCCGCGAAGTGCTCCGCCAGGAGAGGGATGTCCTCGCGCCGCTCGCGCAGCGGCGGGATCCGGATCGTCACGACGTTCAGCCGGTAGAAGAGGTCCTCGCGGAACTTTCCCGCCCTCACGTGCTCGGCCAGGTCCTTGTTGGTGGCCGCGACCACGCGCGTGTCCACCTTCACCGGCGCGCTCTCGCCGACGCGCCTGATCTCGCCTTCCTGCACCACGCGCAGAAGCTGCCCCTGGATGCGCGGGCCGATGTCGCCGATCTCGTCGAGGAACAGCGTCCCGCCGCTGGCCTCTTCGAACAGGCCCCGGCGCGTGCCGGTGGCGCCGGTAAAGCTGCCGCGCGCGTGCCCGAACAGCTCGCTCTCCAGCACGCCTTCCGCGATCGCCCCGCAGTCGACCGCCAGGAAAGCGCCTGCCGCTCGCGCGCTGGAGGTGTGGATCGCCCGCGCCACCAGCTCCTTTCCGGTTCCGCTCTCGCCGACCACCAGCACCGTCGCGTCGGTGAGCGCCACGCGCGCCGCCGTCTTGTAGACCTGCAGCATCCCTTCGCTGCGGCCAACCACGTTCGCGAGCGCGTACTTCTCACGGATTTCGCGCTTGAGCCTCCGGTTCTCGGTCGCCAGCCTCCGGTGACGCAAAGCGCGGTCCACCACCAGCTTGATCGCGTTCAAGTCGTAGGGCTTGGAGATGTAGTCGTAGGCGCCGCGCCGGATGGCGTCGACCGCACCGTCCACGTTCCCGAACGCGGTCACGAGCAGCACCGGCGTCTCGGGCGCGTGCTTGCGGACCCAGTCGAGCACCTCCAGCCCGTCCACGTCCACCATGCGGATGTCGCTGACCACGACGTCGAACTCGCCGTCCCGTTCCAGCCGCTCCATGGCTTCCGCGCCGTCGGAGCAGGCCACCACGACATGGCCGTCCTCGGCGAGGATCTGCGCCATCAGCCCGCGCGAGGCGCCGTCGTCGTCCACGACCATGATCCGGGCCGGCTCCACCATCGCTCGCACCATAGCGGACGTTCAGGCTGCCTGCGCGTCTACCGCCGGGAAGCGCACGGTGAAGGCCGACCCCTTGCCGGGCTCGCTCTCCACGTCGATGCGGCCGCGCAACGCGCGCGCGATCTCCTTGCAGATTGCCAGGCCCAGGCCGGTGCCCTTCCCGTCGGCCTTGGTGGTGAAGAAGGGCTCGAAGATGTGCCGTTTCACTTCGGGCGGCATGCCGGTGCCGGTGTCGCTCACTCGTAAGACAACGTCCCTTCCGTCCGCCTTCGCCAGGACGGCGAGGCGTCCTCCCAACGGCATCGCGTCCACCGCGTTCGCGACCAGGTTGGTGAGCAGGTGCCGCACCAGCCCGGGGTCGGTGCGGATCGCCCTGCCGTCCACGTCGCGCTCCACCTGGATCCTCTGCCGTGCCTCGACACCCAGCGTGAGGTCCAGCGCCTCGTCCACCAGCGGAGCGAGCTCGACGGTCTCCGTCGCAGGCGTGAACCCGCGCGTCTGATCGAGGAAGCGGCGGATGATCTGCGTCATGCGCGTCACCTCTCCCTGCAGGACCGTGACCTGCTCCTTGGCCGGCTCGGCCAGGTCCGGCCGGCGCGCGAGGAGCTGCAGATGCCCGCTGAGCGCGTTCAGCGGGTTTCCCAGCTCGTGCGCGATGGTGCCCGCGAGCTGGCCGAGGGCCGCGAGCCGCTCCTTGGAGGTGAGGTCGCGCCGGGCAGCGACGAGAAGCTCGTTGAGCTCCGCCAGGTCGCGATTCTTCCGCGTCAGCTCCGCCGTCGCCTCCTCGATCCGGTGCGTCAGCTCCGCGTTGAACCCGCGGATCTGCGCGAGCATCTGGTTGAACCCCCGAGCGAGGTACGCCAGCTCGTCGCCGCCCTGCTCGGGACCCGGCGCGCGCACGTCGAGTTGTCCGCCCTCCACCGCGCGCATGGTGAGCTGCAGCGCGGAGACGCGGCGGACGAGGATCCGGCCGAGCAGGATCCAGAAGGCGACGATCAGGAACAGCGAGGCGCCCACCGCGACCTGGAGCAGCGCCTTGCGCTCGGCCGCCACCACGCGCTCGGCCTCGGCCAGCGACGCCAGCATCACCAGCCGCGCCTTGGCACCGCGCCCGTCGTTGAAGGGCGCCACCACCCGCACCGCGCGGCCGACCTCAGGGTCTTCGACCACCTCGCCGGTGATTCTCGTCGCCGGCCCGCGCCAGCGCGTGAAATCGATCCCGCCCGAGGTGATCCGCGCCGCGGTGAAGTCCGCGTCGACGCCCAGCGAGGCTTGCCGCGCCACCTCGGCCCGGAGCAGGCCTCGATGCGTGCGCACCGCCGCCTTCAGCTCTTCGGAGATCTGTTCGTCGTCCGTCCCCGCGTGCTTGAGCGCCAGCGCGGTGGCGCTGGCCAGCTCGGCCGTGCGCTTGCGGATCTCCTCCTCCACCGAGCGCTGCCCGATGCGAAGCCCCAGCGCGGAGGCGACCAGGAGGGTCGCCGCGAGCACGGCGGTAAAGAGGAGCACGAGCTGGAGCCGTAGCGACATCCAGCCAAGTTGTAATACAAGCGCGGCGCGGGGTCGCGCCGGCTGCTGCGGCCGAAGGCCGCTTTGCGGCTACGCGGTTGCGAGACTGCGCCTACGCCTGCTAGGTGCCGCGCTTGACCGCGACCGACTCCTCCTCGGTCAAAGACTGCTTCTCGGCTGCCGCCGGGAGCTTCTTCTCTTCCTCGGAGTCGTCCGACCCGCTCACCGCTTTCTTGAAGCCCTTGATCGCCGATCCCAGGCTCGCGCCGAGCTGCGGGAGCTTCGAGGGCCCGAAGAAGAGCAGCGCCAGCGCCAGCACGACGACGATCTCGCCCATCCCGAGCCGCATGAATTCCTCCGGCACTCTCAGTAATGCGAAACCAGCCGCCGCGCCAAGGCCAATTCTGCCGCAGACGAACGGCGAATGCCAACCACACCACCTCCCGGTCGGCTACCCGGCCGCTCCACGAAAATCTCGCCGCGCACCTCCCCCCTCCGCTACGCTGTGACAGTGCTCCTGGCGCTGCTGCTGCTCCTCGCGGAAGCGCTTCCTGCACAGTCCCGGATCGAGGCCACGGCGCTGGAGGCCATCGCGGCTTCCTGCTCGGGACGGAAGGTGGCGATCGACGGCGATTTGAGCCGCGCCTGCCAGGCCTATGTGGCCGCCGTGCGCGACCGGCAGGCCCCGGTCGGCGGACCGGCGGCCTCCTTCTTCGCCTCCCTGGAGTCGTACGAGCCCTCACCCACGGCGGGGGTCGCGACCGTCAGTCCGGCCTCCAGCGCGGATCGGGCGGCTTCCGAGCTGTTTCCCAAGTCCTGCCGGTTCAACCGGATCGGCGTGGCGGCCGCCGAGTTGCCTGGGGGCGGCGCCGTGGTCTGCGCCCTGACGGCGAAGCATTCCACGTCGCTGCAGCGGATCCCGGGACAGGTCGAGCCCGGCCGGACCATCCGGGTCGCGGGCACGCTTGGCGACGGCCTCCGCAATCCGCGGCTCTTCGTGACGCTTCCGACGGGCGCCGTAGACGAAGTGCCGATCGCGAACGAAGGGCCGAGCTTCTCCGCGCGCGTCACCTTGAAGGACCGCGGCGAGCACTCGCTAGAGGTGCTCGCGGACGGCCCCGGTGGGCCTCAAGTGGCCGTCATCAGGCGCGTTTTCGCGGGCGTGACACCTCCGTCCCGGCCGCCGCCGGAGACCCGCGCCGCGGAAGGGCTGGCCGGCGTGGAGCACGAGATCGCGCGCCTGCGCGCCTCCCATGGGTTGACCGCCCTGCAGCGCGACCCCGAGTTGGACGCCGTGGCGGAGGCCCACAGCCGCGAAATGGCCCGGCTGCGGACGTTCGCGCACGTGCTGCCCACCACCGGATCATTAGGCGATCGCCTGCGGGCCAAGGGATACGCCTTCCACAGCATCGGCGAAAACATCGGACTTTCCAGCCACGTGGGCAACGCGCACGAAGCGATCGCGGGGTCTCCGGCGCACCTCGCAAACCTTCTCGATCCGCGACACCGCCGGCTCGGGCTGGGCGCCGCGACCGGACTGACCGCGGACGGCGCGGAAGGCGTCTATCTGACCGAGGTCTTCGCGGCTCCGGTCGTGAGCACCCCGGATCCCGCGGGGGAAGTGGCCCGGTTCATCGCGGCGGAGCGCGAGAAGCGCGGGCTGCCGCCGCTGCGGCGGGATGCCGGCCTCGATGGGGTTGCCTCGCGCGAGGTCCAGGCCGCGGCGCGGGCGGATCAAATGAAGCTCGATCAGGCGCTAGCGGGGCGGGCGCTGAGCGAGAGCCAGGATCTACGGACCGCGGTGGCCGAACTTTACATCGCGAGCGCGCCCGACGAGGTCGAGCTCTCCCGGCGCGTGGCGGAGCGGAAGTGGACGCGGATCGGCGTCGGGGCCATGTACGCTGGGTCGCGCCAGTACGGGCCTCAGAGGCTCTGGGTTCTTTTGCTCTACGGAAGGTAGGCGACTCGTCAGGATCTACGCCGACTTGCGCTGGGTCGCGAACGCCTCGATGGAATTCTCGGGGGAGACGTGGGTGATGGTGTAGTTCGGGCAACGTACGCAGGTGAAGCTGTTCCAGCCGCGCTTGACGGCCTCGTTCAAGCACTCGTCGTAGGCGGTGCAGAAGAGGTTGCGATGGGCCTCGACCGACATCTTCTTGTTGCCCTCGAGGTTGATGGGC
>Ga0137397_10002998_pt1 | contig 11777 bp, 8 predicted proteins | sample czorhiz116metaG_FD_106658 | JGI IMG/M metagenome (GOLD analysis project Ga0137397, IMG submission 106658) | Vadose zone soil microbial communities from Angelo Coast Range Reserve, California, USA - czorhiz1.16 metaG | ecosystem: Environmental > Terrestrial > Soil > Vadose zone | place: USA... | reverse complement strand
GTCACCTTCGCCGACACCCTCTCCGGCTACGGCTGCGTCGCGCACCTGCCTACGGGCGCCGAGAATTTCACCACGGTCGAGCTCAAGACGAATTTCCTCAACACCGCGAGGGATGGCAGGCTCTACGGCGAAGCGCGCGCCGTCCACCTGGGGCGCACCACCCAGGTCTGGGACGCGGTCGTGACACACGGCGAAGAGCGGCGCAAAGTGGCCCTCTTCCGCTGCACCCAGCTGGTTCTGTATCCGAGGTAGCGGCGCGCAGCCGCTCAGGCGGCGGATTGCAACTTCACTTCCTCGGGCCTGTCGGGCTGGAGCGTGAAATAGAAGACCGCTCCCTCGTTCGGCCTGGATTCGGCCCAGACGCGCCCGCCGTGGCGGACGATGATGCGCTCGACGATGGCGAGTCCCACCCCCGTGCCCTCGAACTCCTGCTGGGAATGGAAGCGCTGGAACACGCCGAACAGCCGGTGCGATTGGCGCATGTCGAAGCCGACACCGTTGTCCTTCACATGGTAGACGGTCGCGCCGCCCGGCGAATCGGGCGGCCGGGATCCGATCTCCACCCGCGCGGGGTACCGGCCGCGGGTGTATTTCACCGCGTTGCCGATCAGGTTCGTGAGCGCCTGCTTGACGAGGGCCGGATCGGCCTCGGCCGAGCCGAGCTCGCCGACGGTGAATTCCACGGCGCGGTCGGCGTGCGTCATACGCTGCTCCGAGATCACGCGGTTGACGAGCTCCGTCATCGGCACGGGCTGCGTCATCGGGCGCCTGCGCCCGAGATGCGAGAAGGCGAGCAGGTCCTCGATCATCTGCGTCATCTGCTGGGCGCTCGTGCGCAGCACCTTGAGCAGCCGGCGGGCATTGGCGTCCAGCTGCCCGCCGTGGTCCTCCTCGATGATGTTGGCGTAGCCGTCGACGACGCGCAGAGGTGCGCGCAGGTCGTGGGAGACCGAGTAGGAGAACGCCTCCAACTCCTTGTTGAGGGCGGTGAGCTCGATGGACTTTTCCTGCACCAGGCGCCGCTCACGGCGCTCGCGTTCGTGCGCCTCGGCGAGCTTGACGTAGAGGGCGCCGTTCTCGAGCAGCAGGGCGACGAGAACGGAGCTCGCGGCGAACAGTCCGTAGATCCGGCCGGCGTACCAGCCGAGGTCGTAGCGGCCGTGATTGAAGACCGAGGCCAGGGCGACGTCGAAGACCCAAGCGCACATCACCACCATCATCCAGACATCGAGCACGGAGTGCGGGCGGCGCAACCAAAGCACGACGAGCGCGGCCAGAATCAGCGCCCAGGTGGCGGTGGCGACGAAGACCTTGGTGACCGCGTCCTCGTCGCCCAACATGATTTCGGGAAGGAGATTGTGGCCGAGCGTGGTCAGCGTCATCAGGACCAGTGCGGCGGCAAAGGCGAGGGCGATGCCGCGCAGGACCGGAGCTCCTATCGGGTGGCCGATGCCGACCTCGGGGGGCCGATCCTTGAGCAGCGCATAGACGATGACGAAGATAGGGAAGCCGCCGTGCCAGAAGAAATACAGCCAGGCGGTCGTCTGCGGTCCCCCGCCGATCAATCCTCCGGGAGCGAGCAAGCCCGGAAAGCTGAGCAGATGGAACACGGCCATGAGCGTGCAGAACAAGTAGCCGCTCGCCAGCAGGAGCAGCGCGCGCGAGCGCGTGATCCTGAACTGGCCGTAGAGCAGCACCGCCGTGATCAGGTCGTTGATGACCAGCGCCGACTGATAGAGCGGCATGAAAGCCGGAACCTGCGCGAGCGGCAGCTTCGCGAACGGCACCGCGGCGAGGAAGATCACCGCGCTCGCGATCCCTACCGCGAGCGCGAGCCTGCGATCGCCGCGTCCGGCCGGCAGCGTCGACAGGAAAATCGAATGCTCGTCTTTCATCGGCGCGTGCATGACGTAGCGAAGTGCGCCTTCCCTCCCCGGGGAGATTGTCCAGCAAGAATCGCGCGCAGTGCAGAGGGAAGGACCATTTGTAGGGTTTTCCCTACACCCAAACGGGTGAAGTTACTGACAAAACAGGCCTTTTGGCGTGGGTTTGTGTGCATTAGGACTCAAGGCTTTACGCCGGTTTCCCGTTAAGCTCTAGGGGTCGCAGGGAGGTCAACCCAGAGGGACCCGAAGAACAAGAAAAGAGCGGGACGGGAATGGGACAGCAACTGCGCGTACTTTTTGTCGAGGATGTGGAAGCGGATGCGGTGCTGGCCGCACGCGAGCTGAAGCGCTCCGGGATGGCGGTCGAGGCACGCCGCGTGGATCGTGAAGACGATCTGCGGCGCGAGCTCGACCAATTCCGACCCCAAGTCATCCTGTCCGATTTCAACATGCCGCAATTCGACGGCATGACGGCGCTCGCCGTCGCACGCGAGGCCGCGCCCGAAGTCCCCTTCATTTTCGTCTCCGGCACACTGGGGGAGGAATACGCCATCCGCGCGCTGCGCAATGGCGCGACCGATTACGTGCTCAAGACAAACTTGGTGCGCCTGCCCCCGGCGGTCGAGCGCGCGCTCACCGAATCGGCAGCGCGCGCTCAGAGAAGGCGCGGCGAGCAATTGCTGGCGATGGAGCACACCGTGGTCCGGCATCTCGCCGATGCCGAGAGCACCTCCGCCGGCCTGAAAGCGGTGATCCGCTCGATCTGCGAAACCGAGACCTGGGACCTCGGCCGATACTTCCGCGTCGACGAGAGGGCCGGGCTGCTGCGCTTCGAGGAGTTCTGGTGCCTTCCCGAGCAGTCGCTGCTGGAATTCGCGGCGGCCTCCCGCGAAATGACCTTCCCGCCGGGCAGCGGCTTGATGGGTCTGGTATGGCAGGCGGACGGGCCGCTATGGTCGAGCGACACCCAGAGCGACCCGCGCGTACGCCGCTCGGAGCTCTCGCGCAAGGCCGCCATAGCGGGCGCTTTCGTGATTCCCGTTGTCTCGGTCGGGAAGACGATCGGCGTTCTGGCCTTCTCCAGCCGCCAGACGCGCGAGCCCGACGAGCGGCTGCTGCGGTCCATGGGCGTGATCGCCAGCCAGCTCGGTCAGTTCCTCGCGCGCCAGGAGCAGCAGCGGCATATCGCGCGCCTCAACCGCATCTACGCTGTGTTGAGCGGCATCAACTCGACCATCGTGCGCGTGCGCGGTCGCGACGAGCTGTTCCGCGAGGCCTGCCGCATCGCGGTCAGCGCCGGCGGGTTCCGCATGGCGTGGCTGGGCGTGGTCGACGAGAAAGCGGGACGGGTGAAGCCCGCCGCGTGGGCCGGGGCGGGGGAAGACTACATCGCCTTGATGCCCCTGGGCCTCGATGCGGGCGATCTGGAGCAATACGGCCTCGCGGGGCGCGCGGTCAGGGAACGCAAAGCCATGATCGCCCAGGACATGTCGCGCGACCCGAGGATCACCCTGGGCAAGGTCGCCGTCGAGCACGGGTTCCGCTCGCTCGCGGTGCTGCCGCTGGTGGTGTCCGACGAGCCCGTGGGCGTGCTCGCGCTGTACGCCGATGTGCCGGGCTTCTTCGACGTCGAGGACGAGATGCAGCTCCTCCTCGAGCTCGCCGGCGATATCGCCTTCGCCCTCGATCATATCCAGAAGGGCGAGAGGCTCAACTATCTCGCCTACTACGATCCGCTCACCGGCCTTGCAAACGCGACCTTGTTCCGCGAGCGCCTCGCTCGTTTCATGGAACTGGCGCGGGATACCGGGTACAAGCTCGCGGTGAGTATCGTCGACGTGGACCGGTTCAAGAACATCAACGATTCGCTCGGGCGCCCGGCGGGCGACGAGCTGCTCAAGCAAATTGCGCGGCGTCTGTCCCGGCATTCGAAGGAATCGAGCGAGATCGCGCGCGTCGCCGCCGACCACTTCACGGTGGTGCTGCCGCGCGTCGGGAGCGGGGACGACGTTGCGCGGCTCACCGAGCAGCGGCTCGCCGAGACCTTCGGCACGCCCTACGTGCTGGGCGTGTCCGAGCTGCGCGTCTCCGCCAAAGTCGGGATCGCGATGTTCCCCGACGACGGTGACGATGTCGAGACGCTGTTCAAGAACGCCGAAGCCGCGCTCAGCAAGGCGAAGGAAACCAGCGAGCCCTATCTCTTCTACACGCAGAGCCTCACCACACACAGCGTCGAGAAGCTCTCCCTCGAGAACGAGATGCGCCAGGCGATAGAGAACAAGGAGTTCGTGCTCCACTATCAGCCCAAGGTCAACGCGCAGACGCGGCGCATAGTCGGAGTCGAAGCGTTGATCCGCTGGATGAGCCCGGACCGGGGCCTGGTGCCGCCGCTCGAATTCATTCCCCTGCTCGAGGAGACGGGGATGATTATCGAGGCCGGCGAATGGGCGCTCGGGCAGGCGGTGCGCGACTACACCCACTGGATCGAGCAGGGCCTGCAAGCTCCGCGCGTCGCGGTCAACGTATCCGCGATCCAGCTGCGCAGGCCCGGATTCGTCAAAATGGTCGAGGACGCGATCGCCCAGGGGGCACATCCACACGGGCTCGATCTCGAGATCACCGAGAGCATCCTCATGGAGGAGATCACGGCGACCATCGAGAAGCTGAAGGCCCTGCGCGAGCTGGGCGTGAGCGTCGCCATAGACGACTTCGGCACCGGCTATTCATCGCTCGGCTACCTGGCGAAGCTTCCGGTGCAGTCGCTCAAGATCGACCGTTCCTTCATCATCACCATGCTGAAGGAGCCCGACGTCATGACGCTCGTCTCGACCATCATTTCGCTTGCGCGCTCGCTGCGCCTGGCGGTGGTCGCAGAGGGCGTCGACCAGGAAGAGCAGGCGAACTACCTGCGCCTCGCGCGCTGCGACGAGATGCAGGGATACCTCATCAGCCGGCCCGTGCCGCGCGACGCGATCACCGCGATGCTGCGGACCAAGGAAACCTCGCGGGCGAGCTGATCCGTCCGGGCTTGACCGGCCCGACGCGGCTCCCGCATCATCTGGCTCGACAGCAACGCAAGGGGTTGCCTCGCATGCCGGGGATGAACAAGCTGGGAGCCGGACGTGCCCCGGAGGATCTGCTGGGCGCGCAGGTGGAAGGCGGAGCCGAGATCGAGTCCGACGCGGCGTCCCATTCGACCGGAATCCTCCCGTCGCAGGGCATAGAGCATCTCATTCGGGCGTCGAAGGAGATCGTCGCGCTCGAGCCCGTCCAGGGCGACCAGATCCAGCCCGCGAGCCTGGACCTGCGCCTGGGGAGCGTCGCGTATCGCGTGCGTGCGAGCTTCCTTCCGGGCAGGAACGCGCGAGTCCAGGACCGGCTCGCGGATCTCGAAATGCACAAGATGGACATCAGCGAAGGCGCGGTGCTCGAGCGCGGCTGCGTCTACATCGTGCCGCTGCTCGAGGCTCTCGCGCTGAAGAAGCGCACCTCGGCGCTGGGCAACCCCAAGAGCTCGACCGGGCGCCTGGACGTGTTCACGCGGCTCATCACCGACTACGGCACCGAGTTCGATCGCGTGCGCGAGGGCTACAACGGGCCGCTGTACGCGGAAGTGTCGCCGCGCACCTTCAGCGTCCTGGTGCGCAAGGGCTCGCGCCTGAACCAGCTCCGCATCCGCCGCGGCAACCCGCCCACGGGCGACGAGACGCTGCGGCGTCTCCAGGAGGAGCACCAGCTGGTCGACGCGATCACCGCGGAGGAGATCCGCGACGGCGTGCCGGTGTCGATGGACCTGGCGGGCGACCGCTCGGGCGGCGTGATCGGCTACAAGGCGAAGGGCCACACCGGCCTGATCGACGTCGATCGCGTCCGGCATTACGACATGCACGATTTCTGGGAGCCGGTGCTCGCGCCCAGGAAAGGCGGGCTGGTGCTCGACCCCGCGGATTTCTACATCCTCGCCTCGCGCGAGTCGGTGAAGGTGCCGCCGATGCTGGCTGCGGAGATGGTCGCCTACGACACGCTCGTCGGCGAGTTCCGCGTCCACTACGCCGGTTTCTTCGATCCGGGTTTCGGCGATCCGCGGGCCGGCGGGCAGGGCTCGCGCGCGGTACTGGAAGTGCGCTCGTTCGAGCTGCCCTTCGTGATCGAACACGGCCAGGTCGTCGGGCGCCTGGTCTACGAGCGGCTGACCGCGCCGCCGGCGAAACTCTACGGCGCCGGTCTCAAGTCCTCGTACCAGCGCCAGGGCATCGCGCTGAGCAAGCATTTCAAGCTGCCGGAGGCGGCGTAATGCGCCTCGTGCGCATCTTTACGCGGGAATCGGGAGAATCGGCGATCGAGGTGCGCCGCGTGCCGATGACCGGCGACGCGCGGCCCGCGTCGAAGACTTTTCAGTGCAGCTCGATTTTCTTCCGCGAGACGCCGCAGGGGCATGTGCAGGACTATCACAACGCGCCGCGCCGCCAGCTCATCTTTCTCACCTCCGGAATCCTCGAGCTCGAGGCGAGCGACGGCAAGCGCTTCGTCTGCCGGCCGGGAGATCTCATCTTCGCCGAGGATGTCGCCGGCCGCGGCCACATCACGCGCTCGCTGCGCGACGTGCGCGGCTTTGTCCACGTCGCGATGAGCGAGGATTTCGACGTCGCCGGCTGGCAGCTCGAGCAGGCGTGAGATGAAGCGCTTCGCGCTCCTCGCTCTCGCACTGGGAATTTCGAGCGCGGCCGCGGCGCAGGCCCCGATGCGGCCCTTGCGCGTCCTGGTGCCCTTCTCGGCGGGCGGCGCGAGCGACACCTACAGCCGCCTCGCGGCGCTGAAGATCGCCGAGCAGACCGGCAGGCCGATCGTCGTCGAGAATCGCACCGGCGCCGGCGGCCGCATCTCGTGGGAAGCGGTCGCGAAATCCGCGCCCGACGGGACCACCGCCGGGCTGATCGACGCGACCTACGCGATGTTGCCGGGCCTCTTCGACAAGCTCCCATGGGACGTCGCGAGCGATCTCGTTCCCGCCGCCATGGTTTGCCAGACTCCTTTCGTCATCACGGTCAACATCCAGTCCAAGCTGAAGACGCTGGCAGACCTGATCGCCGAGGCGCGCGCGCGGCCGGGTAAGCTCAATTTCGGCTCCTCGGGCGTAGGCGGCGTGAATCACGTCGTGAGCGCGCTGCTTCTGCACGACGCGCACATCGACCTCACGCACATTCCGTACAAGGGCATGGGCGACGCGAGCGTCGCCTTGCAGGCCGGGCAGATCGATCTCATCGTCACCGCCTCGCCGACTGCGCTCGGCCCGGTGAAGGGCGGCAAGGCGAGGGCGCTCGCCGTGAGCACGGCGCAACGCTCGGCCGCTTTTCCGGGCGTGCCGACCGCGGCCGAATCGGGCGTTCCCGACTACATCGTCACCAATTGGTTCGGGTTCGCATTTCCCAGGGGCACGCCGAAGGAAATTGTCGACGCCTTGCGCGAAGACGTGGTTCGCGCGCTCGCCTCACCCGACGTGCGCGAGAGGCTCGCCGCCCAAGGGGCCGAACCTTCGAATTTCACCCCGGAGGAATTCGCGCGCTTCCTCAAGGAGGACACGCGGCGCTGGACCGAGGTGATCCGGTCGAGCGGGATCAAGCTGGAGCAGTAGGGCGTCCCCTTGTCCGCGCCCGCGGGATCCGGGCGTGGACGCTTCGGTTTCGCGGGGCAAACGCGGTATCATTCGAGCCGAATCGGCGACGTCCCGGCCGTCGCCGCAGCAAGCGGCCCCCACGGGAGGGGACTCGTTCTCATGGATCTTCCGGAACAGCCGAAGGGCATCCGCGAGCGGCTAAGCGCGTACTGGGTCCGCTGGGGATTCGCGGCAAGCGGCGTCGCGTTCTTCCTGCTGGTCGGATTCGGCGGCAGCGTGATCCTCGACAACCGCTTCGAGGCGCGCCGCAAGGTCGAGCTGATCTCCTTCGGCGCGCTCCTGCAGACGCGACTCACGCGCGAGCTCGACAACGCGCTGTTCCTCACCGGCGGCCTGCGCAGCTACCTCGTCGTGCGCGAAGGCAAGCTCGACCGGCGCGAAGTGGAGGCGATTCTCAAGACGCTCTTCGAGGAATCGAGACACGTGCGCAATTTCGGCGTCGCCGTCGGCTATCGCCTCGTCTACCTCTACCCGGTGAAGGGCAACGAAAAGGCGCTCGGACTCGACTATCGCAAGGTGCCAAGCCAGCTCGCCGCGGTGCAGCGGATGATCGACGGCGGCGTGCCGCTGCTGCTCGGCCCGATCAAGCTGGTGCAGGGAGGGCAGGGCCTGATCTACCGCGTTCCGGTCCCGGTCCGCGGCAAGTACTGGGGGTTGATCTCCACGGTCATCGACGCCGAATCCTTCTTCGCCGACACGTTCGAGCGGGCGAAGGCGGAGAACGTCGAGCTCGCCATTCGCGGAAGGGACGCGCGCGGCATGCAGGGCGAGATGATCCGGGGCGATGTGCGCCTCTTCGGCCAGAGCGACGTAGAGCTGATCGACGTGGACGTGCCCGGGGGCAAGTGGGTGATTGCCCTGCGCGGCCGGGCCTTGTCGTTCCCGGCGGCCGAGGTCTGGCGCCTGAGACTTCTCGTCTGGGGGCTCGCGATCTTTCTCGGCTGGGGCGTGTACGCGCTGCTCGTCCAGCGGGCGCGTCTTGCGCGCCTGGCGATGTTCGACGCGCTGACCGGGCTGCCGAATCGCACGCTCGTCGAGGACCGTCTCGAGCGGGCGATCGCGGCGCAGCGACGCAATCCGGCGACGGTGTCGGCGCTGCTGTTTACCGATCTCGACGATTTCAAGCGCATCAACGACGAGCACGGACACCGCGCCGGGGATGCGGTGCTGCAGGGCGTGGCCGGGCGCGCCACCAGCGCGGTGCGCGGCATCGACAGCGTGGGCCGCTGGGGCGGCGACGAGATGATCGTGGTGCTCGAGAACGCCGGGCGCGACAAGATCCCGGAGCTGGTCGAGCGCGTGCGCCACGCGGTGGAAACCCCGATCGACTACGCGGGCCTCAAGCTGCAGGTCGGCGTGTCGATCGGCGTCGCCATCGTGCCCGACGACGGCGACGGAGTGCAGGACCTGATCCGGCGCGCCGACCGCAGGATGTACGAGGACAAGCAGAAGCGCCGGGGCCGCGGCGCGCGCAGATAGCGGGGCGGCGGACCGCCGCCGCTCAATCGTTGATCGACTGATAGACCAGCGCGTTCATCAGCCGCCGGTAGTGCCAGCGGATCGGGCCCGGCGCGGCCGACATGAACACAACGACGAGCTGTTCCTTGGGCGAGACCCAGAAGTCGGTTCCGCTCGCGCCCGACCAGGTGTAGTCGCCGGGATAGCCCATGATTCCCGGTCCGCCCGAGCTGGTGCGCACCGCCATGGTCAGCCCGAAACCGAACCCGGCCTTGGTCGGATCGGCCGCCTCGATGTGGTTCTGCGTGGTCGGGTCCAGCTGGTTGGAGGTCATGTAGTCGACAGTGCTGCCGGCGAGGATGCGCGTGGCGCCGAGCTTGCCGCGGTTGAGCAGCATCTGGCCAAAGCGGATGTAATCGCCCGCGGTGGACACGCCGCAGCCGCCGCCGCACTCGAACTTGTCGGCGCGGGTGCGGTCGGCGACGGCCTGCGGCTTGCCCGTGTCCGGATCGTTGGGCAGAGCGCGCGCGTAGCGCTGCGCCTTCTCGGGCGGAACGACGAAGCCGGTGTCCGTCATGCCGAGAGGTTTCCAGATGCGCTCGGAGAGGTACGAGCCGAGCGAGCGGCCGGTCTCCGCCTCGATGACCAGGCCCAGCACGTCGATCGAGAAGCCATAGTCCCAGGAAGCGCCGGGCTGGTCGAGCAGCGTGACCTTCGAGAGGCGATCGATGAATTCCTTGCCGTTGTACTCGGCCGCCGACGAGCCCGAGGAAGCCGGAAACAGCTTGTGGACGGGAGTCGCGCCGCGCCCGCCGTAGACGAGACCCGAGGTGTGGCGCAGCAGGTCCTGTATCGTGATCTGCCGCCTCGCCGGCACGCTCTCCATGACCGTCTGTCCGCTCGCGTCGGTCTTCAGCACGGCGACGAGCAATTTCCCGAGCGCGGGAAACCAGCGCGATACCGGGTCGCTCATCTGGATGCGCGTGTCCTCGAGCAGCTGCATGATGCCCACGCCGACCATGGGCTTGGTCATCGAGGCGATCGCGAAGATCGAATCCTTCGTCATCAGCGTGCCCGCCTGCCGGTCGGAATAGCCGTAGGCCTCGTAGTAGACGAGCTTCCCCTTGCGCGCGATGGCGACCACCATGCCCGGCAGCCGGCCGCGCTCGATGTCGGCGTTCAGCACCTGCCCGATGCGCGCGAGGCGGGCGGAGGACATGCCGGCCTCCTCGGGCTTCGCGCGCGGCAGCGGGTCGGCGGCCGAAGCGATGACCGGAAAGACGAGCGAAGCGAGGACGAGCGCAAGGAACGACGGCGGGCGTTTCACGGGTTTCCTCCTGTTGGCTGCGACGAATCCGCGAGGTTTCCTACGCGGACTTGGCGTGATTCGGGAAAATCTGCGGCCGCATCTTCGGGTGGGCTGCCATGTACTTCGGCGCGTACGGGGCTTCCGCGCCGAGCTCCTCGGCGGCGTGCCAGGCGAAGCGCGGGTCCCACATCATGCCGCGTGCGAGGACCACGAAATCGGTCTTGCCCGAGGCGACGAAGTCCTCGCATTCGCGCGGAGTGGTGATCAGGCCCACGCACATGACGGGGAGGCCGGCTTCCTTCTTGAGTTTTGCCGCGAAGGGAATGTTGTAGCCCGGCGCGAACGGCACCTGCTGGCGCGGGTCGAGCGCGCCGCTGGAGACATCGACGTAGTCGCAGCCGAGCTTCTTCAGCTCCTTCGCAAACACCACGGACTGGTCGACATCCCAGCCTCCGTCGACCCAGTCTGTGACGGAAATCCGCGCCCCCATCGGCTTGTCGGCGGGCCACGCCGCGCGCATCGCGGCGAAAGTCTCGAGCGGAAAGCGCATGCGGTTCGCAAGGCTGCCGCCGTATTCGTCGCTGCGCTTGTTCGAAAGCGGCGACAGGAATTCGTGCGCGAGATAGCCGTGCCCGGCGTGGAGCTCGACCAGGTCGTAGCCGATGCGCACGGCGCGCAGCGTCGCCTGCACGAACTCCTCGCGCACCCGCGCGATGTCGCCCTTGGTCATTTCGCGCGGCACGTGCCAGTCGGCGTACGGCAGCGCCGAGGGGGCGATCGTCTGCCACGCGCCTTCCTCGGTTTTCAGCGGCTTGCCGCCCTGCGCGGGCGGCAGGGTCGACCCCTTGCGCCCCGCGTGCCCGAGCTGCAGGCCTTGCGCCACCACGCCGTACTTCTTGCAGAAGTCGATGACGCGCTTCATCGCCGCCTCGTTCTCGTCGGAGTACATGCCGGCGCATTTCAGCGTGATGCGGCCCTCGGCGCTCACGTGCGTCGACTCGGTCATCACCAGGGCGCCCGCGCCGAGCGAAAATTGTCCGAGGTGCATCAGGTGCCAGTCGTTGGCCGTGCCGTTGTCCGAGGCGTACTGGCACATCGGCGAGACGACAATGCGGTTTTTCAGGGTGAGTCCCCGAAGCGTTATTGGAGTGAAAAGCGCGCTTGCCATGTTGCGAATCTCCGTGCGAGGTTTGGGATCGGGATGCGGCGTCGGGAAAACGTAGTATGCGCTGAAGGCGCTCGCTTGCGCCCGGAATCGAGGCGGTTCTCGAAAAAAACGGGGCGGCCGAAGCCGCCCCGCGTGCTTGCGACGAAATAACTATTGCCTGCCGAACGGCCCGCGCAGGTCGGCCGCGATGCCGGCCGCGTTGAAGATGAAGTCGCGCGAGTTCTCGATCTGCCGGCGCAGAGTGTTCAGGTCGACGTCGAGCAGCTTGCCCTTCCACTTGCG
>Ga0137397_10002993_pt1 | contig 11781 bp, 8 predicted proteins | sample czorhiz116metaG_FD_106658 | JGI IMG/M metagenome (GOLD analysis project Ga0137397, IMG submission 106658) | Vadose zone soil microbial communities from Angelo Coast Range Reserve, California, USA - czorhiz1.16 metaG | ecosystem: Environmental > Terrestrial > Soil > Vadose zone | place: USA... | reverse complement strand
TCCCTCCAGGGCGGTCTCGAAATCGCCGATCTTGTCGGCGGTCAGGGCGATATTTCGAAACGCCACCGCCTTGTCCGGCTCGAGCGCGACCACGTGCCGGTAGCATTGGATCGCCTCCTTGGCATGTTCGTTTCCTTGCGCCGCCAGGAGGTTCCCCAGCCCGAACCAGGCGAGACTGTGCTCGGGGTAGATCTGGATGGCTCTCCTGAAATGCCGGATGGCCTGCTCGATCAGCGCCTGATGCAGGGCTGGATCTTTCTTCTTGTTGGCCTCCTCTTCCAGAATGGAAGCCACGGCGGCCTGAATCTTCGCGGAGTTCGGAGAGACCTTGATGTCGGTCGTGAACAGCGTGTAGTTGTCCTTCCAGGCGGGATTGCGAGAGACCGTCTTCACGGAATACGCCGCGCAGATGAGAATCAAGAATCCCGCGGCGACGCGCGGTCCATTTCTTCCCACCAGCCGCCCGGACAGGGCCTCCACGCCGAGAACCGCGGCGATCGCAAGCCCGAGGGAGGGGATGTAGAGGAAGCGCTCCGCCATCGTCGTGCCGATGGAGAAGAGCAGGTTGGAGACGATCGAGAACGTGATCGCGAAGAAGAGAATGCCGTAGGCGATCGGGTTCCTGCCGCGCATTCCCGCGACGGCGTAGGCCGCGAGGCCCAGCGTGATCAGCGCCGGCAGGAAGCTGGACGGATCTCCGAGATGGGCTAACGGGACATGGTTGTAGTAGTAGTCGCTCGTGAGCGGGTGAGGGACGAGGAAGAGCCGCAGGTAGATTCCGACGGTCTTGAAGATCGTGGCCACCCGCTGCTCCAGAGTCGCATAGGTGAAGGGATCGTTGAGCAGATCCCCGGTGCGAACGATCTTCATCGGCCCCGCGAAGATCCCTCGAATCACGAAGTACGCGGCGAGCGGTAGGGCCATCGCGCCGAGAACGATTCCGAGACGCCGCGGATCCACCCTGCGAAAGAACCAGATGCCGAGCGGGATGACGACGAGGAAGGGAATCAACGTCTCCTTGGACAAGAGGCCCAGGAAATAGAACAAGGCACCGGCGGCGAGCAGGAGAAGGCCTCGGGCGCCGGGCCGCTCGCAGGTTGTCAGGAACGCGTGAAACGTGGCGATGCCGAAGAGCAGGGCCAGGATCTCGTCCCGGCTCTTGATGTTCGCGACCACTTCGGTGTGGAGCGGATGCGTCATGAAGAGAAGCGTGATCAGAAACGGAGCGGTGGCCCACCAGCGGACCTTCCCGTCGGGTGGAAGGAGCCGGATCAGGAGCAGGTACAGGAGCGCGCCGGTGAGTCCGTAGAGCGCCAGATTGACCGCGTGTCCCAGCGCGGGGTTCTCTGCCGCGACCTGGTGCTCGATAGCGAACGTGGCAATCGAGAGCGGGCGATATCTTCCCCCGCTGACCAGGCTCTTCTTTTCGTTGAAGTATCCCTCGAAGCTGTCGTGGCTGAAGATGTCCGGGATGCCCCGGATTCCGTTCTTCGTGTAGGCGTTGTCGGTGATGAACATGGTGTCATCGACCGCATAGCCGTTCCCCATCGTGTTCGCGTAGAGCGGGATCGCCAGAAGGAAGAAGAAGAGGGCGATGAGGCTCCGGCGGGGGCCTCGGGTGCGGGGTGCTCCGGTCGGTTCGCCTCGGTTGCGGGAAGCTCCGGGGGACTTGCTTCCGGTGGAGCTCTGGGGACGCGCCGTCATTCGGCGATCCGCCCGGGCTAGCGGCCGACGGCCTGCGCGTGGTGAGGGTTCACGTGGCGGCGCACGTTCTCCTCGCGCCCCGACCCCACCGAGACGAGCCGGATGGGAACCCCGGCCAGCTCCTCGAGGCGGTCCAGGTATCGCCGCGCCTCCCGGGGAAGGTCGTCCCATTGACGCGCGGTTGACGTGGGCGCGGTCCATCCCGAGAACGCCTCACAGATGGGGCGCGCGGCATGGAGATCCGCCAGGGACTCCGGCATCTCGGAGACGCGCCGCTTTCCGATCTCGTACTCGACCACGATCTTGATCTCCGGCATCTTGTCCAGCACGTCCAGCTTCGTGATCACGAGCTGCGTGAGCCCGTTCACCCGCGCCGCGTGCCGGATGGCCACCACGTCGAACCAGCCGCAGCGACGCGGCCGACCGGTGGTGACGCCGTACTCCTTCCCTTCCTCGCGCAGCTTGTCGGCCAGATCTCCTTCGAGCTCCGAGGGGAAGGGACCGTTTCCGACGCGCGTGGCGTAGGCCTTCGCGACCCCGATGACGTCCGTGATCTTCGTGGGTCCGATTCCAACGCCGGTGCAGGCCCCGCCCGCGACGGCGCTCGAGGAGGTCACGTAGGGATACGTCCCGTGATCCAGGTCCAGGTGGGTTCCCTGGGCTCCTTCCAGCAGCACGCGCTTCCCGCCGCGGATGGCGGCGTCCACCGCGTGCGACACGTTCACCGCCATGGAGCGCAGGAGCTCGTCGTCCTTCGCGCACCGCGCCAGCACGGCCTCGATGGGCTCGAGCTTGGCGCCTGGGCCGAGGAGCTTCAGGGCGCGTTCGCGCAGCCCGCGCACACGCTCCTCGCGAATCTCGGGATCCAGGAGATCGGCCACGCGCAGGCCCACGCGACCCGCCTTGTCGGTGTACGCGGGTCCGATCCCGCGCCCCGTGGTGCCGATCCGCGCGCTCTCGGGGCCCGCCTCGGTGAGCTGCTCGATGGCCCGGTGATCGGGCAGGATGATGTGGGCCGACAGGGAGACGAAGAGGCGCCCGTCCACGTGGATCCCCTGCTGGAGCAGCTTGTCGCGCTCCTGGCGAAGCGCGTCGCAATTCACCACGACGCCGTTTCCGATGTAGCAGAGCGTGTTGGGGCGAAGGATCCCGGACGGGATGAGATGCAGGACGAAGGTCTGATCGCCCACGACGACGGTGTGGCCGGCGTTCGGGCCACCCTGGTAGCGGGCCACCACGTCGGCTTCCTCGCTCAGGAGATCGACGATCTTGCCTTTTCCCTCGTCACCCCACTGGGCGCCGACAACGACGCGGCAGGACATGCCATCCACCTCCAAACGAAAAGACCGCGAGCTTTGGCCCTCGCGGCGGACGAAAGAAGATAGCAGGAGGTGTTCCGGGCGTCAAACGAAGTTCTGGGCCGGCTTCCTCGACGGCCGCCTCATTCGCCCCGGACGAACCGCTTCGCGCTCTCGTGGAGCACCCGCGCGCACGTGACCACCGAGGCGGCGTCGACCCATTCCACGGTCTCGTGCGCGCCCGCTCCGGCGGGCCCGTAGTTCACGCTCGGGATGCCGGCTCCCGCGAAGATCGCGGCGTCCATCCAGTAGCCGACGCCGGTCTCTTCGGGCTGGCCTCCCACGACCGACGTGGCCGAATCGCGCACGCATCGTGCGATGGCCGCGTTCCGGTCGGTAAGAAGCGGCGTGCGGGAGAAGCGAAGCGTCACCTCGGCGGTGGGATCGATTCCCACGACGATCTTGCGAATCTCCTCCAGGGCACGCTCGGGGGTCTCGTCCGGCAACGTGCGCCGCTCGATCTCGAGACGGCATTCGGGAGCGTAGGTCGAGATTCCCACGCCTCCCGAGATGAGGGCGCAGTGCATGGAGGCCGGGCCCACGAGCGGATGCACGCGCCTGCGAAGCTCCCGGGAATCGAACTCGTCGAGAGCCGCGACGATCCTCCCCATGGCCGCGATCGCGCTCTTCCCCAGGTCCCACCGGCTGCCGTGCGCGGCGCGTCCCTTGGTGATGACGTCGATCCAGAGGAACCCCTTGTGCGCGAGCACCAGCTTCCCCTCGCTCCCCTCGGTCAGGATGCAGCCGTCGGCGCGGTGGCGCTCCACGAAGTGCTCGGCTCCGCGGCTTGCGTATTCCTCGTCGGAGACGAGCGCGACCAGCACCGTTCCCGGGAGGGAGTCACGCGCCAGCGCCGCGGCGGCGCTCATGACGGCGGCGACGCCGCTCTTCATGTCGTAGGCGCCGCGTCCGTAGACGCGCCCTTCGCGCACCTCGGGCGTGTAGGGCGCGGGCATCCCCGCGACCCCCACCGTGTCGAGATGCGCGCAGAGCACGAGCGTGGTCCCGGATCCGCTTCCGGTCTCGCCGACGGCATTCGGCCGCCCCGGCGACGCCTCCTCGAGCGTCGCGCGGAGGCCGTACTCCTCGAGCCATCGTTTCGCGAACGCGGCGATCGCCTGCTCGCCCGGTGCGTCGCCGTCCCCCAGGGCGGGATTCACGGAGGGAATCCGGATGAGATCGCAGAGGAGACCGAGGACTGCATCCGATCCCAGCGGATCACCCTTCATCTGACCTTTCGTATTTCATTGCCTTTCGGGACGGCGGCTCCTTCCTCGCTTCCTCCTCGCGCAGCCACGGGAGAAGAAAATCCTGGCTGATCTTCCAATTGGCTTCGAGCAGGCGCGCCGCTCCCTCGCGATCTCCGTCGCGCAGGGCGCGAAGGATGGCCCGGTGCTGCTCGACCGACCGGATGATCCTCCCGGAGTGCCGCATGTACGCGCTCTCGTAGCGCTGCGCGTGGTACTTCAGCGTGCGGATGGTCTCGAGAAGCCGCCGGTTGTTGGCGCCGGAGAGGAGCGTCTGGTGCCAGAGCTCGTCCTGGCGCAGCGCCGCCTCCCAATCATCGCGAACCGATTCCAGCTCCGCGTTGATCTCCGCCAGGCGCTTCAGCTGCGCGGATGTCGGAGAGGGAGAGGCGTGAAGGGCCAGAACCTCCAGTGCCGCGATGATGGGATAGAGATCCTCCACCTCCTTGGTACTCAACGGAAGGACGTAGAAGCCCTTCCCCGGGGTCGCGCTCAGGAATCCCTCACCGACCAGATTGAGCAAGGCCTCGCGGAGGGGCGTGCGGCTGACTCCCAGGAGCACGGAGAGGCCCGATTCGTTGATGGAGGAGCCGGGCGCGGGATCGCCGCGGAGCATTCCCTCGAGAAGACGGCGCCGCACCTGGGAGCGGATCGGGACGCGCTCGATGGGACGCGCGGTGGACCAAGACTCGCTCACGCGGGGACCGCCTTCGCCTCGCGGGTCTGCTCCACACACCAGGCGTGGAGGGCGTCGTACATGGGCGTCTCCAGCTCCAGCTTCTTCCGGTCGTCCTTGCCGTGCAGGAGCGAGAATCCCAGCGCGATGGCGCGCAGTCCGGCTCCCTCCGGCGCGACCGCGTCGTCCTCCAGAACGTCCGCCGCGTGCACGATTCTCCCGACCTTCACGAGCGCGGGATCCGAAGTCAGCCCGTGATGCTGCAGCAGGCTCTCGAACGAGCACTGGCCGGGGCCGTGCCCGAATTTCACGCCCGGCATGTCGTACGGCGTGGCGCCTTCGCGCGCCGCGACGGCCATGACCTGATCCACGGGAACGAAGAGAAACTCGGCTTGGGAGTCGATGAACCGTCGAATGAGCCAGGGACAGGCCATCCGGTCCACCTTGCCATTCTCACGAGTGATCCACTTCATGGTGTCCTCCTGTGCGTGCGTGTCGTGCTAGGAATCTGTATACAATATACACATATGCCCGGCCAAGCGCAAGGCGGCTTGTTCCCGGGCGGCTGTGGCGGCGCTAGATCCTTCCGCCGTTCGAGCGGAAGATCTGGACGAAGATCTGGAGCGCTTCGTCGAGTCCGTGAGCGGTGGGCGCCTTGGGGAGTCGCTCGCTCAGCGCGGCCACGGGCCGGAAGAGGATGGGATAGTCCGCCGATTCCAGAAGCGAGAGGTCGTTCAGGCTGTCTCCCATCCCGATGACCTTGAATCCGGCGCTCTTCATTCCCTGGATGACGCGCGCCTTCTGCCCGCGGATCCGGAGCTTCCAGCCCGCGATGTGGCCCTGTGCGTCCACCTCGAATTGATTCGCGAAGAGATTGTACCCGCCGAGCCGCTCCACGATGGGCTCCGCGAACTCCTGGAAGGTGTCCGAGATGATCATGACCTGGCAGTGCCGGCGAATCCGGTCCAGGAACTCGTGCGATCCCAGGTAGGGGCGCACTTCGTGCGCGACTTCTTGCAGCCGCGCGAGGGTCAGCCCCGCGCGGTTCAGGGCCGTGACGCGCCGTTGCATCAGCTCCTCGAAATCGGCGACGTCCCGCGTGGTGAGGTGGAGCTCCTCGATTTCGAAATGATCTCCGAGATGGGGCCAGATTTCCGGGGCGAGCACGCCTTCGAGGTCGATCGCGGCGATCATAGGGCGCTATCCTAGCAAAAGAGCGAGGGGAAGCGTTGCCGCTTCCCCTCGAAGACTCCGGTGGACTGTTGGAATTCGCCAGCAGGCACCAGGCTAGGGCGCACTAGATGCCGCTAGCTACAGCCACCTCCGCAGTTCAGTACAACCGATAAGCCTATGTGCACTGGACCACCTCCTTTCCGCGATGCCGAAATGCTCGCGCCGGCGTGGCCGGGCTGTCAACGGATATCTTGACTGGGGTCGGCGAAATCGAGACCCTCTTGGGGTTCGAGCAAGGAGCCCATGAACCCGTTCCGCTTGTCGGGCCTCAACCGGTACGCCGTCCCCATCGCCACGGTCGCGGTGGCAGTGCTTCTCTCCTGGCCCTTGCGTCCCCTCCAAGATATTTCCATGCCTCTCATGGTGCTCGCGGTTCTCGTGAGCGCGTGGTACGGAGGCTTCGGACCGGCCCTGGCGGCGGCGGTCCTGGCGCTCCTCACGAGCGACTTCCTGTTCATCGAGCCGATCTACTCGATCGACCTGAATCTCTCGTTCCTGGAACGCTCCGTGGCCTTCGGGCTGGTCCTGGGGGTCACCATCTGGTTCGCGAACATCCGGAAGGCGGCGGAGCGGAAGCTCCGGGAGCAGTCCGAGCGGCTGCAACAGCAGACCCGCGCGTTGGAAGCGGTTCAGGAAGAGCTCCGGCGCGCGGATCGCATGAAGGACGACTTCCTGGCCGTGCTCTCGCACGAGCTCCGGAATCCTCTGGGCGCGATTCGAAACGGCCTCTATCTGCTGCGCGATGGGCGGACCGAGAACCCGGGGCACGTCCATGACATGCTGGACCGCCAGCTCAAGCAGCTGGTTCGTCTCATCGAGGATCTTCTCGACGTTTCGCGAATCACGAGGGGAAAGATCGTGCTGCGCAAGGAGCCGGTGGACCTCTCGCAGGTCGTTCGCGATGCGGTGGAATTGAGCCGTGCCCCGATCGAAGCCCAGGGGCACGAGCTGGCCGTGTCCTTGCCGCCGCAGCCGGTGACCCTCCTCGGAGACCGTTCGCGGTTGGCTCAGGTGTTCTCGAACGTGCTCCAGAACGCCGCCAAGTTCACACCCGCGCGGGGACGCATCGATCTGGACGCGCGACAGGAGGACGGCGCGATCGTGGTCCGGATCCGCGACAACGGAACCGGCATTCCCGTCGACATGCTGGACCAGGTGTTCGGGATGTTCACGCAAGCGGATCGATCCCCGGCGCGCCGGAGTGGCGGCCTGGGAATCGGACTGAGCCTCGTTCGCGGCCTGGTCGAGGCCCACGGCGGAACCGTGGTGGCGCACAGCGAGGGTGTCGGCAAGGGGAGCGAGATCGAGGTGCGGCTGCCGGCGCAGGAGCTTCCCGCGCCCGTCCACGCGGGCTGAGCTACCGGATCGTTCCGCTCTCCCGGAGCTTCCCTAACAGGAGTTTCACGATCTCCTCGCCCACCTTCTCCTGAGCCTCCACCGTCGCGGCGCCGATGTGGGGAGTCGCGACCACATCCGCCCGTAGAAGAAGCGGAGAGGAGCGCGGAGGCTCCTCGGCGAACACGTCGAAGACAGCGCCCGCCAGCTGTCCCTGATCCAGCGCCTGGAGCACCGCCGCCTCGTCCACCAGGCCGCCGCGGGCCGCGTTCACCAGGACGGCGCCTCGAGGAAGCCGGGCGATCTCGGCGGCGCCGATGAGGTTCTTCGTCTCCGGCGTGAGGGGAACGTGGAGGGTCAGGATCTCCGAGCGCGGGAGAAGATCGTGCAGGGGCAGGGGCTCCACGTCGAGAGCACGCATCGTATCGTCCTGGATCATGGGATCGTAGCCCACGCACTTCATCTCGAAGCCGGTCGCGCGCCGGGCCACCGCGCGCCCGATCTGCCCCAGCCCCAGGATCCCGATCGTCTTCCCGCGAAGCTCGCGGCCCTGGAAGCGCGACTTGTCCCACTCGCCGCGCTTGAGGGAGCTGTCCGCGGCCGGGATCTGACGGAAGAGGCCGAGCAGGAGCCCGAACACCAGCTCCGCCACGGCCACGGCGTTCGCCCCGGGCACGTTCAGGACGCCCACGCCGCGCTCCCGCGCCGCAGCGCCGTCGATGTTGTCGATGCCGGCGCCCGCGCGCGCGACCCAGCGCAGCATGGGGGCCGCCTCGATGAGGCGCCTCGTAACCTTGGTGGCGCCCCGCACGACCCAGGCGTCGATGTCGCCGACGAGCGGAAGAAGCTCGGCTTCGGAGAGGCCGCGGCGTTCCTCGACGTGGACTCCGGGCGTCTCGCGAAGAATCGCGACGGCGCGCTCGGAGAGGGGATCGCTGACGAGAACTTTAGGCGACACGCGCGGCGAGAACCTTAGCCAACACGCGCGGCCGCGGAGGCCTGGGACTTCCGGAAGGACTCCTGTGCGGCGCGCACGCCCGCTCCCGGCGCGACGCTCTGGCCGTGATCGAGGAGCGCGGATTCGAATGCCTGGACGAGACGGAGGATGTCCCCCTCGTCGTAGTAGCCGATGTGCCCCAGCCGGAAGAGCTTTCCCTTCAGCCGGTCCTGCCCGCCCGCGATCTTCACCCCGTAGCGGCGCTCCATCGTCTTCAGCACCGCGCCGGAGTCCACGCCCTGCGGCACCGTGACCGCCGTGAGGGTGTTCGAGGGCACCTCCGCGAAGAGGGAGAGCCCCAGAGCGCGCACCGCATGCCGCGTGGCGTCCGCGTTTCGCTGGTGACGCAGGAACACCTTCTCGCGGCCTTCCTCGGCGAGGAGGAGCATGGCCGCTCGCGCCGCGAGCACGAGGCTGATGGCAGGAGTGAAGGGCGTGTCCCCCGCCTCGAGCACGGTCTTGGCCTTGGCGAGGTTCCAGTAGAACTTGGGGAGCTTGGATTCCTTCACCAGCTCCCAGGCGCGCGGGCCGAAGCACACGAACCCGAGCCCGGGGGGAATCATCATGCCCTTCTGGGAGCCCCACACCACGCCGTCCAGATCGGACCGGTCGAAATGGAGATCGTAGACTCCGTAGCTCGTGATCGCGTCGACCACGGTGGCCACGCCGCGCTTCTTCGCGGCGCGCGCCATGTCGTGCACCGGGAAGAGCGCCCCGGTCGAGGTCTCGCTGTGCGTGAGGAACATCACCTTGGCCCTGGGATGGGCCGCGAGCGCCGATTCCACTTCCTCCACGGTCGCCACGCGCCCCCACTCGACGCTCACCGTGTGGACCGTGACGCCGTAGGCCTGGCAGATGGCGCGCCACCGATCCCCGAACTTCCCTCCCTCGACGACGATGGCCTCGTCGCCCTGGGAGAGGAGATTCACGGCGGCGGCTTCCATCGCACCCGAGCCCGAGCACGCCAGCGTGAGCGCTGCCTCTTTCGTGCCCAGATGCTCCTGCATGAGGCGCGTGGTCTCGAGGAAGTGCTGGCGGTATTCGTCCGTGCGGTGGTGGATGAGCGGCTTCGCCATCGCCTCCAGCACCTCGGACGGAACCTCGGTGGGTCCCGGCGTGAACAGCACGCGCTTCATCGTTCTCCTCTAGCCCGCGGAAGGCACGCGACGGTTCAGTGCGTGTACGGCTGCGGCGGCGGCGGCTGCTCTTCCTGGTTGCGGCGAAGATACGTGGAGGACTCGCCCGGTTTCAAGGCCACGTCCAGCACCTCGTCCATGGTCTCGACCAGCTTGAACTCGACCGATTCCCGGATGTGCTCGGGGAGCTCCTGCAAGTCTTTCTCGTTCATCTTGGGGATGATCACGATCTTCACGCCCGCGCGCTTCGCGGCCACGACCTTCTCGTTCAGCCCGCCGATCGGAAGCACGTTCCCGAGCAGGGTGATCTCGCCGGTCATCGCCACGTCGTCCCGGGTCGGAGTGCCCGTGAGCGCGGAGACCAGGGCGGTCGCGATCGAGATGCCCGCCGAGGGTCCATCTTTCGGGATCGCTCCCTCGGGAAGATGCACGTGCACGTCGATCCCCTTGTAGAAGTTCTTCTCGAGCCCCAGCGAGGTCGCCCGCGAGCGGGCGTAGGAAAGCGCCGCCTGACCCGATTCGCGCATCGTCTCGCCGAGCTTTCCGGTGAGCATCAGCACGCCCGTGCCGGCGAGGATGGACACCTCGATGTTGAGAAGGTCGCCTCCCGCTTCGGTCCACGCGAGCCCCGTCGCCACACCGATGCGCGAGCGGCGCTCGATCTGGCTGTCCAGGTACTTGGGCACGCCCAGGAACTTCAATAGGTGCCCCTCCACGACGCGGAAGGTGCGCGCCTTCTTCAGCGTCGCCTTCTTGCGCGCGACCTTGCGGCAAATCGCCGCGATCTCGCGCTCCAGGCTCCGCACCCCGGCTTCGCGCGTGTAGGCGTTGATGACCCCCTTGATGGCGCCGTCGGTCATCTGGAGGTCCTTGGGCACGAGGCCGTTGGCCTTCAGCTCTTTGGGGATCAGGAAGTTCTTGGCGATCTCCACCTTCTCGAATTCCAGATAGCCCGGCAGCCGGATGATCTCCATACGGTCCAGGAGCGCCGGCGGGATCGAATAGAGCGAGTTGCTCGTCGTGAGGAACATGACCTGGGAAAGGTCGAAGTCCACCTCGAGATAGTGATCGTTGAACGTGTGGTTCTGCTCCGGATCCAGCACCTCGAGGAGCGCCGAGGCGGGATCGCCGCGGAAATCGGTCCCCAGCTTGTCGATCTCGTCGAGCAGGAGCACCGGGTTCATCGATCCGGCCCGCTTCATGGCCTGGACGATGCGCCCCGGCATGGATCCGATGTACGTGCGGCGGTGGCCGCGGATCTCCGCCTCGTCCCGAACGCCGCCGAGCGACATGCGCACGAACTTCCGTCCGAGCGCCCGCGCGATGGATTTTCCGAGGGAGGTCTTGCCCACGCCGGGAGGCCCCACGAAGCAGAGGATGGGCCCCTTCAGGCTTCCGGAGAGCTTCAGCACCGCCAGGTACTCGATGATCCGCTCCTTGATCTTCTTCAGCCCGTAGTGGTCCTCGTCCAGGACCTTCTCGACGTTCTGGATGTCCGGATTGTCGTCCGTCTTGACGCCCCAGGGGAGCGAGACCAGCCAGTCGATGTAGTTCCGCACGACGGTCGCTTCCGGCGACATGAAGGACATCTTGCCCAGCTTGTCGATCTCCTTCATGGCCTTCTCGTGCACGTCCGGAGGCATCTTCGCCTTCTTGACGGCCTGGATCAGCTCGTCGACCTCGTTACTGAACTCGTTCTGGTAGCCCAGCTCCTTCCGGATCGCCTTGAGCTGCTCGTTGAGATAGAACTCTTTCTGGTTCTTGTGGACCTGGCTCCGGACCTGGCCCTCGATCTTCCGCTCGAGCTTCAAGATTTCGAGCTCGTTCGCGAGCGTCTTGCTCAGCTGCCGGAAGCGCTCCGTGAGGTCGTCCTGCTCCAAGACTGCCTGCTTCACCGATACTTTCAAAATAAGGTGCGAGGCAACCGTGTACGAGAGCAGGACCGGATTTCCGATGTTGTTCGCGGTGGAGAGCACCTCGTCCGGCACGCGCCGGTTCAGGTGCACGTAGTCGTTGAAGGAGGCGAGCACGTTCCGCATCATCGCCTCGAGCTGCGCGTCCTGCTTCACCTTGTCGTCGATGATGCCGACCGAGG
>Ga0137397_10002992_pt1 | contig 11788 bp, 6 predicted proteins | sample czorhiz116metaG_FD_106658 | JGI IMG/M metagenome (GOLD analysis project Ga0137397, IMG submission 106658) | Vadose zone soil microbial communities from Angelo Coast Range Reserve, California, USA - czorhiz1.16 metaG | ecosystem: Environmental > Terrestrial > Soil > Vadose zone | place: USA... | reverse complement strand
TGATCTGCGCCTGTCGGGCATCGGGATGACTTCCGCGCGCACCCGCGATCGGCTGGTGCAGCGTTTGCGCGAACAGGGCATTGCGAATCTCGCCGTGCTCGAGCGCATTCGCAATGTACCGCGTCATATTTTCGTCGATGAAGCGCTCGGCAGCCGCGCCTACGAGGACACGGCGCTGCCGATCAGTTACGGCCAGACCATCTCACAGCCCTACATCGTGGCGCGCATGACCGAAGCGCTGCTCGAGGCGGGCGCGGCCGAGAACATCCTCGAGGTGGGCACGGGGTGCGGTTACCAGACTGCGGTGCTCGCGCCGCTCGTGACGCGCCTGTACACCATCGAGCGCATCGAACCGCTGCTGGCGCGCGCGCGCGAGCGCCTGAAGGAACTCGGGATCAGGAACGTGCGCTTTCGTCACGGCGACGGCACGCTCGGCTGGAAAGCGCACGCACCCTTCGATGGCATCCTGGTGGCGGCCGCGCCGCTCGCGGTGCCCGAGGCACTCGTCAGGCAGCTGCGCGTCGGCGGGCGGCTCCTGGTTCCCATCGGTCCCGAAGGAGAGCAGGAACTGGTGCGGTTCACGCGCCGCGAGCAGGGCATGCAGCGCGAGTCACTCGGAGCCGTGGCCTTCGTGCCGTTGCTGGGTGGCACGGCCTAGAGCAGCGGCGAACCCCGACGGAGTTACACTCCCGTTTAATAATAACGGGGGTGTACACATGAGCCGATTTGCGGCCGCGGCCCTGGTTCTACTCTCGGCCGCTGCGACCGCTCGAGGGCCGGCGGACGCGCAGACCCTGGTTCCTCGCGCGCTCGAGGACTGGCAGGCTTGGGTCCTCAAGGGCAAGGAATTCCATCGTTGCCCATTCCTCGCAGGCTCGAATACCGCCGACGCCGGTTCATACCGGTGCGTCTGGCCCGAGCGTCTGCTGCTCAACCTCGACGCACATGGCGGAACCTTCAGCCAACGCTGGCAGGTCTACACCGAGAGCTGGGTCGCTCTGCCGGGCGATCTCGAGCGCTGGCCGCAGGCGGTATCGGTCGACGGTGCTCCGGCAGCAATCGTGGCCCGGAGCGACCTGCCCTATGTGCGTCTGACGGCTGGCTCTCACCTGCTGAGCGGCAGATTCGTCTGGGAGGCGCGGCCCGAGACCCTGGCGATTCCCACCCAGACGGCGCTGCTCGATCTCGTCGTTGATGGGCGAGGTGTGCTGCAGCCGGAGCGACCGGGGGGCCGGCTCGCACTCGGGCGCCAGGGCACGGCCGCAGAACCGCGCCGGCTCGATGTGCAGGTCTATCGTCTGGTCGAGGATGACATTCCCCTGCGTCTCGTGACGCGTCTGCGGCTGCGCGCGGCCGGGGACGCGCGCGAGGAGCAACTGGCGCGCGTGCTCCCGGCCGGCTTCATCCCGGTCTCGCTCGAGGGCGGGCTGCCCGCACGACTCGAGCCCGACGGCCAACTGCGTGTCCAGGTGCGGGCCGGTCGCTTTGAGCTCGTACTCAAGGCGCGGCAGGCTCAGCCTTCCGCGACACTGTCGTTGTCCAAGGACCCCGGCCCGGCGCGCGATGAAGTATGGAGTTTTGCAGCAAACGATCGGCTGCGTGTCGCCGTGGCCGAGGGCGTCGCGGGCATCGATCCGGGGCAGGCGAATGTGCCGGAGGACTGGCGCGGGTATCCCGCATTCCGGATGGCGCCGGGTTCGGAGCTCAGGATCGTCGAACGCAGTCGCGGTCTCGCCAACTCGGACCAGAATCGCCTGCGCCTGAGGCGTCGATTGTGGCTCGACTTCGATCACGGGGGGTTCACCGCAGTGGACGAAGTGAGCGGAACATTGCGACGCGACTGGCGCCTGGCGATGCGTGAGCCCTACCGTCTCGCCAGCGCGCGCATTGGCACTGAGTCGTTGCTCGTGACGAGCTCTGCATCCCAGGCAGAAACGGGCGTTGAGTTGCGTAGTCCCTCCGTGCAGCTCAGCGTACTGGCGCGCAGCGCGCACCCGTACGGGGCACTGCCCGCAACCGGCTGGACGAACAGCTTCGAGGGGGCGTCAGGCGAGCTCCATCTGCCGCCGGGCCATCGTCTGATTGCCGTCCTGGGGGCCGATACATCGCCGACCGCATGGCTCGACCGTTGGGGCTTGTGGAATCTCTTCGGCGTGCTGGTGATCGTCGTGTTCTCGTACTGGGTTGCGGGGCCCTTCATCGCCACGATCGGCGGGCTCGGGCTCCTTCTGACCTACCAGGCTGCTCCCGAGTTGATCTGGGTCTGGGGCAATCTGCTCGCGGCCATCGCCCTGGCGCGCGCCGCTCCGGAGGGGCGACTGGCGCGCGTGGCGAGTGCGTACCGGACGGTGAGTTTCGCGGTACTCGCTCTCGCCCTGGTGCCGTTTGCCTGGAGCGAGGTACGCCGCGCGATCTATCCACAGCTGGAAGTCACCGCATACCAAGGGCAACCGACGGCGGTTCACCCCATGATGCGCGGGGACCTGGCGAGGATCGAAGCCGCGCCGCCACCGCAACCCGAGGCGCGGATCGAAGAGAAGGTGCCGGAAGTTCAGATGGCGACCGCCGCGCCATCGGTCGTGGTGACCGGCAGAGCAAACACGCCCGCGGAGAGGATGGTCGCCCGCTACGCGGCCGGGACGCTCGTACAGGCGGGCCCGGGGATACCCGCGTGGAACTACGGAGCGCATCCGTTCGGGTGGTCGGGTCCGGTTGACCCCGATCAAACGGTGCGCTTCATCGTGCTCGGTCCGCTCGCGGTGGCCCTGTGGCGCATCGCGGGTGTGGCACTGCTGGCATGGTTCTTCATCCGGCTCGCGCGCACCAGCTTCGGCATGCGTCTGCGATTACCTGGATTCCCGAGGCCCGGCGGCGCAGTGGGCGCCATGCTGCTCGCGTGCGTCGCCGCGGCCCCTCACGGCGTGCGAGCCCAGTCCACGCCCGATCCAGCACTGCTCAACGAGCTGCGCGATCGTCTCATCGCGGCGCCGCACTGCGCTCCAACCTGTGCCGAGATCATGCAGGCGCAAATCCACGTCAACGGGGATCGGATGCAGATCGACCTGAAAGCGAGCGCGTTGGCGCCCCTGGCAGTGGCCGTACCGTCCGCAGGGGATCGTTGGCAAATCGATTCGGTGGCCGTCGACGGTGCGTCGAGTCTCGCGGTAGCGCGTGAGCCCGACGATGCGCTGTGGGTGCCGCTTAAGAGCGGGGCACGCACGATCCGCATTGAGGGGCGCGTCGTGGGCGATAGCGTACACCTGGCCTTTCCGCTGGCGCCGCGCACGATCTTGGTCGATGCGGTGGGCTGGGATGCTGCGGGCGTTAATGCCGGACGGCTGGTCTCCGGCGCCCTGGATCTCACCCGCCAGCCGCACGCCGGGTCGCCCGCGACGACCCTGAGTTCCGCAGCCGGCGAGGCTTTTCCGGTGTTCGTGCGGGTCGTTCGAGATTTCCGCCTGGATCTCGACTGGTCGGTGACGACGACCGTTCAGCGCGTGGCCCCGGAATCGGCCGCGTTTACGGTGGCGGTGCCGCTCGTTTCGGGAGAATCGGTGCTGACTGAGGGTCTTGACGTCCGACGCGACGGTGTCGCGCTCGTTGGACTGGCGGCGGGCCAGGCCGAGCGCGAGTGGAGCTCGAGCCTTGCGCGCAGCGATCGGCTGGCGCTGCGGCTCACGGCGACGCCTGCCCGGGCCGAGATCTGGCGGTTCCTCATCAGCCCGCAGTGGCGTGTGGATTTCAGCGGCCTACCGGCGGTGCTGCCGGATGATCTGACCACCGCTGCGTGGGTGTTCGAATATCGCCCGCGCGTCGGCGAGCAACTGGAACTCGCGGTGACACGTCCGCTCGCCGTGCCGGGGCGTACGCTGGCCATCGACGCGGTGCACCAGAGTGCCGGCATCGGACGTCACTCATCGGATCACGAACTCGAGCTGCACTATCGCAGCACGCAGGGCGGCCGGCACGCGATCCAACTCCCCAGGGAAGGCAGTGTGACGCGAGTGGCGCTCGACGGCATGCCGGTACAGATTCGACCGGATGGGGGTGAGTTGTCCTTATCCCTCTTGCCCGGCCAGCACACCGTCCACATTGCATGGCGTTCCAAGGAGGGTGCGTCGCTGGCCTCGCATCCTGACACCGTAGATCTGCGCGCACCGTCGAGCAACGTCACGACGAGCCTCGCCTTGCCTGCCGACCGCTGGCCTCTGGTGGCGATCGGCCGCGGCGTAGGACCGGCATTTCTGTACTGGGGTGAGCTGCTGGTGTTTCTCGTGGTAGCGACGTTACTGGGTCGTTGGCCGCAGTCGCCGCTGCGCACCTCGGAGTGGCTCGTGCTCGGCCTGGGGCTCTCGACGCTGTCCTGGACCGTGCTCGTCACGGTGGCCGCATGGCTCTTCGCGATGCGCTGGCGAGAGCAGTGGCGCGGCGCCTACGATCTCAAGCGCTGGCAGTTCAACCTCCTGCAGTGCGCGCTCGCGGCGCTCACGGTGCTCGCCGTGACGAGCCTCGTCTTCTCAGGCGTGCGCTATGGCCTCCTGGCCTCGCCCGACATGGGTGTGACAGGGCCGGGCTCCGGTGGCAATACGTTCACCTGGTTCGTCGACCGTGCCGCTTCGACGCTGCCGCATCCGGTGGTATACAGCCTGCCGCTGTGGATCTACCGCACCATCATGTTCGCCTGGGCGTTGTGGATCGCGATTGCGCTCGCGCGTTGGCTGCGCTTTGCCTGGCGGGCCTGGAGCGCCGGAGGTATCTGGCGAGGCGAGCTCATTGCGCCGGCGCCCGATGGCCCCGGTCAAACAGTTCGGTAGGCGCTCTTTACGTAGGACTCACATGACATATGGATTGTAACTTGTTGATTAAAATTACTAATAAGAGCTGATTCAGTGACTTGATCCAGCCGGCGCAGCAGAAAAGCCCGGCAAAACAAGGCCTCCGCGCCACGTCGCGACGCAGCGGCGGCGCGGCGGCTGGCACGAAAATCTTTATCCCTCAAAGGGCTTGCACGGGCTTCTGCGACACGTTTAACATGCGTCACCTGTCTCTTAACGACGACAGCCAAAGGGGAGGGTAACCGGCAGAAGACACAGGGAGGAGGGAGTCGCGACAAGAGCAATAACGTCCGAAACAAGAAGAACAGTGCAATTGTTCGAGTCTGTCAGCTTCGAATGATTGTTTGGTTGGTTGACCTCCCCCTGTGTCTTCTGCCGATCATCCTCGCGCCTCAGAGCGCTAGCGCAGAAACAGCGCCGCGGCGACCCGCCGCTCCTCCTGAACCAGAACGTTGAATGTGCGGCATGCCGCACCCAGCGGCATGGCCTCGAGCCCCACGCCGCGCTGCGCCAGCACCGCGCGCACCGCAGGCGATGCAAAGCGCTGCGTCGCGCCGGTGCCGAGCAGCACCACCTCCGGTGTGAGCGCGAGAATCGCTTCCAGGTGAGCGGGCGCCAGGTCGGCGAAGCTCTCGGGCTCCCAATCGGTGATCAGGCGGTCCGCCGTAACGATGCAGCTGCGCTGCACGCTGTGTTCGCCGATGCGGATTTCGGTAGCCGAGTAGCCCCGGATCAGGTTGGCGCCGGTGCCCGGCTCGAGCGTGAACTTCATTCACCTGTACCATACCGCCGGTGCGCGAGATCGTCATCGTGATCGCCGACCTCTACTTGCCGGACGGCGCACATGGCACGCCCGTCACAGGCGGTGCCGCGGCGGGGGCCGTTCCAGGAATCGAAAGTGCGGGCCGTTTCGGTGAGCGCGCGGCGCTGCAGGACGGTTGGCGCGAGTGGCTCGCGCGCGCGGTCGGCCGCGAGGATCTGGCCGGCGCAGCCCCCGCCTGCATCGCCGCCGCCGCTGCGGACGTGGCGCCGGGCGGACCACCCGCGGGCGCGGGCAGCACGCTGTGGATCGCCACCCCGCTGCAGCTGACCGCGGGCGCTGCGCGCCTGTATCTGGATCATCGCGGCGTCCTGCGCCTGCCGCGCGCGGAGCTCGCAGCGCTCGCCGCCGCCTTTCAGGACACCTTTGCCGTCTCCGGCTGCTCGCTCACGCCCTTGTCGTCCGGTGATTTTCTCCTCAGGACTGCCGGCATTGCTCCCGTCGCCACCATCGAGCCCGCCCGCTGCGCGGGAAACGACGTCGCCGAGGCCTTGCCTCGGGGCGCGGCCGCCGCGCCGCTGCGGCGCCTGGTGGCTGAGATCGAAATGTGGCTGCACGGCCAGGCGCTGAACGAGGCGCGCGTGCGCCGCGGCGACCCGCCGGTCACGACGCTGTGGCCGTGGGGTGCCGAGGGGCGGGCGGTACAGCCCGAGCGCCGCGCGGGGCGCGCAACGCCGCGCGCCTTTGGCGCGGACCCTTACTTGAGCGGACTGTGGCATCTTCAGGCGGACGTGTGCCGCGCTCTTCCGCAGCGGCTGGAGGAGGTTCTCGCAGATGAGCACGCCTGCGGGGTGGTGTTGGTCCTGCAGACTGACAGCCACTGCACGCTCGCCCAGGCGCTGGCGCGCCTCGATGAGCGCTTCGTGTCGCCGGCGCTCAAGGCGCTGCGCCGCGGCGAGGTCTCGGGTGTGACGCTGATCGCCAACGACACGCGTGTCACGCTGCGCCGCCGCAGCCATCTGCGGCTCTGGCGGCGCCCGCGCGCGGGCTTGCGGAGCTTCGCGTGAGGCTGCGGGTCGTGCGCCGCGCGCTAGCCGCGCAAGGCGCGTCGCTCGGCGGGGATCTGCATCCGGTGCTCGGCCGCGTGTACGCGGCGCGTGGGGTACATTCGGCGGCGGATCTGGACAACTCGCTCGGGCGGCTGCTGCCGGTCGGCACGCTCGAAGGCATCCCGGCGGCGGTGGAGCTGCTGCTGCAGCACCGCACGGCCGGGCGTGTGCTGATCATCGGGGATTTCGATGCCGATGGCGCGACCAGCAGCGCACTGATGGTGCGCGCCCTGAGGAGCTTCGGGTTCGCGGCGGTGGACTTTCTGGTGCCGAACCGATTTCAGTTCGGCTATGGGCTCACCCCCGGGATCGTGTCGCTGGCCGAGGCGCGCGCGCCGACGCTCATCGTCACGGTCGACAACGGCATCTCGAGCAACGCCGGTGTCGCCGCCGCTCGCTCGCTCGGGATCGAGGTGCTGATCACCGATCATCATCTGCCGGGCGCGCTGTTGCCCGACGCCAACGTGATCGTCAACCCCAACCTCGGCGGAAGCCGCTTCGGCAGCCGCTCGCTGGCCGGGGTCGGGGTCGCGTTCTACGTGATGGCGGCAGTCAGGCGCCGGCTCGATGAGGCCGGGCTTGCGGGCCCCGCGACCCCCGGCGCGGCGGACCTGCTGGACCTGGTGGCGCTCGGCACGGTCGCCGACGTGGTGCCGCTCGATGCCAATAACCGCATACTGGTCGCGCAGGGGCTGAAGCGCATTCGCGCCGGACGCTGCGTGGCCGGCATCCGTGCGCTGCTGAGCATTGCCGGCCGCCCGGCGCACGATCTCACCGCCGCCGATCTCGCCTTTGGCGTGGCGCCGCGCCTGAACGCCGCCGGCCGGATCGACGACATGACCATCGGCATCCAGTGCCTGCTCGCCGATGACCTCGCCACCGCCGAGCCTCTCGCGGCGCGTCTCGATGAGCTCAACCAGGAGCGGCGCTCGATCGAGGCGCGCATGCAGCAGGTGGCACTCGGCGCGGTGCGCTGCCTGGCCGATCCCGGCCCCGGGGCGCCGCAGCGCAGCGGTGTGTGCCTGTTCGATGAGAGCTGGCACCAGGGCGTGGTCGGGTTGGTCGCGAGCCGGGTGAAGGATCGCGTGCGGCGCCCGGTGATCGCCTTCGCGATCGCAGATGAGGCGAGCCTGCGCGGCTCGGCCCGCTCAGTCGCGGGGATCCACATCCGCGACGTGCTCGACTCGATCGCGACGCGTCACCCCGATCTCATCGAGCGCTTCGGCGGTCACGCCATGGCCGCGGGACTGACCCTCGAGCGTGCGAAGCTCGATCGTTTTGCACGCGCGTTCGACGAGGAAGTTGCCCGCTGGACGGCGGGCGCTCCCGCCGCCGACACCATCGAAACCGACGGTGAGCTCGCGCCGGCGGAGATTGCGCTCGATACCGCCCAGGCCCTGCGGGCCGGCGGCCCGTGGGGCCAGGCATTCCCCGAACCGTGTTTCGACGGCCTGTTCAGCATCCGCAGCGCGCGCCTCATTGGCGAGCGGCACGTGAAGATGTGGGTGGAGGTGCCGCGCAGCGGACGCGCCTTCGATGCGATTGCCTTCAACCACCTCGAGGAGGGTGCGCAGTTCGTGCCGCCGTCGGGCCTGGCACAGCTGGTGTACCGGCTGGAAGTGAATGAGTATCAGGGCGAGCGGCGCCTGCAGCTGCTCGTCGATCACGTGCTGCCCGCCGCTACCTAAGATCCGCGCCGCGGTGTTAGCATGCGACACATCTATGGAAGTCAATCAACTCAAGCGCCAACTCAAGGATCTGGGTGAACGTACTACCTCGTTACGGGGGTTTCTTTGAGTACGACCGCAAGCAGGAGCGGCTCGAGGAAGTAGCGCGCGAGCTGGAGGATCCCGCCGTCTGGTCGAACCCCGCGCGCGCGCAGGAGCTCGGGCGTGAACGCGCTCGCCTGACGAGCGACGTGGGCGAGATCGACCGCGCCACCAAGGGCATCGGCGAGGCCGCCGAGCTCCTCGAACTGGCCGAGGCCGAGGGCGATGAGAGCGCCGCGCGCGACATCGAGCGCGACGCGCAGCGTCTCGAGGCCGAGGTGCGGCACCTGGAGCTGAAACGCATGTTCCGCGGCGAGATGGACTCGCACAACGCGTTTCTCGACATCCAGGCGGGTGCCGGCGGCACCGAGGCGCAGGACTGGGCGCAGATGCTGCTGCGTATGTACCTGCGCTGGGGCGCCGCACGCGGCTTCACCTGCGAGGTGATCGATTCGAGTCCCGGGGAAGTGGCCGGCATCAAAAGCGCCACCGTGGAAGTGCGGGGCGAATACGCCTATGGCTGGCTGCGCACCGAGACCGGCGTGCATCGCCTGGTGCGCAAGTCGCCTTTCGATTCCGGCAACCGCCGCCACACCTCGTTCGCATCCGTGTTCGTCTCGCCCGAGATCGATGACGACATCGAAATCGAGATCAATCCCGCGGACCTGAAGGTGGACGTCTACCGCTCCTCCGGAGCCGGCGGACAGCACGTCAACAAGACCGAGTCGGCGGTGCGCATTACCCATATGCCCACCGGCATCGTGGCCGCCTGCCAGAACGAGCGCAGCCAGCACAAGAACCGCTCCACCGCCATGAAGATGCTCAAGGCGAAGCTCTATGAGCTGGAGGTCAACAAGCGCAACGCCGCCGCCAGGGTGCTCGAGGATTCCAAGTCGGACGTGAGCTGGGGCAACCAGATCCGCTCGTACGTGCTCGACCAGTCGCGCATCAAGGACCTGCGTACCGGGGTGGAAGTGGGTAACACGGCGGCGGTGCTGGACGGGGATCTCGACCAGTTCATGGAGGCCTCGCTGAAGGCGGGCGTATAGGACATGACAGACGCGCAGGACAATGACGCCGCAGGCCCCGGGCTCGATGAGAACAAGCTGATCGCCGAGCGACGCGCGAAGCTCGCGGCGCTGCGCGAGCACGGACCTGCATTTCCGAACGACTTTCGCCGTGACGCGCTCGCCGGGCAGCTGCACGACTCATTCGGCGAGCGCAGCGGCGAGTGGCTGGATGCCAATCCGACGCGCGTGAAAGTCGGCGGACGGCTGATGATCAAGCGCGTCATGGGCAAGGCGAGCTTCGGAAAAATCGCCGACCGCACCGGGCAGATTCAGCTGTACCTGCAACAGGAGGCGCTCGGCGCCGCCTACGAGGACTTCAAGGGCTGGGACATCGGCGACCTCGTGGGCGCGAGCGGCGTGCTGTTCCGCACCAAGAAAGGCGAGCTGTCGGTGCGCGTGGAAGCCCTGCGGCTGCTGGTGAAGTCGCTGCGGCCGCTGCCGGACAAGTGGCACGGGCTCGCCGACACCGAGACGCGCTACCGGCGGCGCTACGTCGACCTGATCGTGAGCGAGGCGAGCCGCAACGTGTTCCGCACCCGCACCCGCATCGTGCGCTACCTGCGCGACTTTCTCGATGCGCTCGATTTTCTCGAGGTCGAGACGCCGATGATGCAGCCGATCCCGGGCGGCGCCAGCGCGCGCCCCTTCCGCACGCATCACAATGCGCTCAATCTCGACATGTACCTGCGCGTCGCTCCGGAGTTGTACCTGAAGCGCCTGATCGTCGGCGGGCTCGAGCGCGTGTACGAGATCAACCGCAACTTCCGCAATGAGGGGCTGTCGACGCAGCACAACCCCGAATTCACGATGCTCGAGCTGTATCTCGCGTACGCCGACTTCCGTGACCTGATGGACTGGATCGAGAAGGCGACCCGCGGACTGGCCGCGGCGCTGCACGGCTCGCAGCAGATCACCTACCAGGGGCGCGCCTACGATCTCGCCGGGCCGTTCAAGCGCTTCACCCTGGAGCAGGCCCTCATCGACCACGGCCCCGGGATCGATCCGCTGTCGCTGCGCGACCTCACCTACCTGCGCAAGCGCTGCGAGCAGCTCGGCGTCAAGGTCGAGCGCGAAGACGGCGCCGGCAAGCTGCAGATGGCCCTGTTCGAGAAAACCGTCGAGGGCGCGCTGCTCGATCCGACCTTCGTGTACGCCTACCCGGCGGAGGTGTCACCGCTGTCGCGGCCGAACGATGCCGATCCATTCATCGCCGATCGGTTCGAGTTCTTCCTCGCCGGGCGCGAGATCGCCAACGGCTTCTCCGAACTCAACGATCCCGAGGAGCAGGCGGCGCGCTTCCGCGCCCAGGCCGCCCGCAAGGACCAGGGCGATGAGGAAGCGATGTTCTACGACGCCGACTACATACGCGCGCTCGAGTACGGCATGCCGCCGGCCGCAGGACTCGGGGTCGGCATCGACCGGCTCGTCATGTTCTTCACCGACTCGCCCTCGATCCGCGACGTCGTTCTGTTCCCGCACATGCGGCCGGAAACCGGCTAATCCGGCAGAACGTAGGGCAGTGCGAGCCACTCCGCGCTGAGCGGCGCTCCTGCGGCCGGCGCCCGCCCCCCGGCCGGATCCGCATCGACATGCCCCAGCGTCGTCACCGCCAGGAACTCGCACAGGCCGTCCGTCCGCTGCGCCGCATCCACCACCTTAAATGAACGGCCGTCGCCAAGCTCACCGTCATCTCCGGGTTTGAGCTGGGCCGGAACCGGTGTTCGAAAGCGCTGTAACCGCCGCTTTACCTTACCGCGATAGTGCGCGCGCGCAATGATCTCCTGTCCGGTGTAGCAACCCTTGTCGAACGCAATCGCCCCGAGTGCATCGAGATTGAGCATCTGCGCAACGAACGCCTCGGAGGTGGCCGCGTACACCTGCGGCTCGCCCGCCGCGATCGCCAGGCGCTGCCACACCTCCGCCCCGACGGGGCTGCAGCCGGACACCGGCGGCGGCTGCGCGAGCGGGCTGACGAGCAGCCAGCGCCCCGGCTCCTCCGCCACGCGCAGCGCGAGCGACGCATCGATCCGCGTCACGCCATTCACGGTCGCGGGTAACGCGTCCGCGAACGACGGCACGCCGCCCGCCGATGCCGGTGCGGACGCCGCCGCGCCCGGTGGCGGCGCGCAACCCAGGAGCCCGGTGACAGTCCACGCAGCCGAGTCGTCCGCCAGCTTCACCTTCGCGCGCAGTACGAATTTGCCCAGACGCTGCACCACGGCGGCGATCAGCTCGCGCGGCAGGA
>Ga0137397_10002989_pt1 | contig 11792 bp, 18 predicted proteins | sample czorhiz116metaG_FD_106658 | JGI IMG/M metagenome (GOLD analysis project Ga0137397, IMG submission 106658) | Vadose zone soil microbial communities from Angelo Coast Range Reserve, California, USA - czorhiz1.16 metaG | ecosystem: Environmental > Terrestrial > Soil > Vadose zone | place: USA... | reverse complement strand
ATACATCAGTAAAAAAAACTTGTCTTATTCCTACTTATTCCCTTCTTACCCCCAAAATAAGAGGAATAAGATGTAGTAAGATTGAATAAGATGGAATAAGAAATGTTGATTTTTGCTGATGTATATGAAGAATACAAAAAGGCATCCAAAAGGTACAGAGACACAATAGATTACACTAAAAAGCAGCACTGGCGCAATTGGCTCAAAAGAGTGGAAGACCCTGACATATGGACGGTTTGCAAACTCATATCATCAGCAGCCTCAGACAGTGGTAAGGCCAGGATCCCCACACTGAAAGTCAAAACTGGAGACCAGAAAACATCAGCATACACCAACAATGAGAAAAACACTGTGCTCACCAAGGGATTCTTCCCACCCAAACCTTGACAAACAACGAACAACAAGGCCCCAAATACCTGCAGCAAATAAAGGTAAGTTGTAAGATAACAGTGGAACAAATACAGAGGCAACTACACAAGTTGAAACCATACAAAGCTCCAGGCCCTGACAGAATACCCAACATTGTACTAACTAAATGTGCACACCTATTAACTGACAGTTTATTCCAAATATATGAGGCCATGTTTGAGAAGAACCTCCTTTATAAGCCATGGAAACACTTCACAACAGTAGTGTTGAGAAAGCTGGGGAAGCCATGCTACAACATATCAAAGGCATACAGGCCTATAGTGCTTCTGAACACCATGTGGAAGGTATTAACAGCAATAGTTGCAGAGCAGTTAACCTTCATCATGGAGAAGTACCAACTATTGCCGGACAACCATTTCAGAGGCAGACCAGGATGCACAACAATGGATGCCATGCACCTCTTAGCACACAAAATCAAGACATCCTGGAGAGCAGGAAAGGTAACCTTGGTACTCTTTCTAGACATAGAAGGCACATTCTCAAATGTGGTACCGTCATACCTAGTACACAACCTACGAAAGCGAAAGGTCCCAAGTAAAATAGTAAACTTTGTACATAACATGCTGTGAGGAAGAGTAACCACCCTCAGATTTGACAGATATACATTGGACCCAATAAAAATTGACAACGGAATAGGTCAAGGCGACCCACTCTTGATAATGTTATACCAGCGTTACAACGTGGATCTCTTAGAAATACTGGAGGAAGTTGGTAAATCAGCTATGGCATACATGGATGACATGATCATTGTCACTGCCAAGATTTGCAGCATATAACTCCTATTCGCGTGGTGCATGTGTGTGCTCGTGGATAAGGCATACGTGGGTTGATACCCTGTACTGACTGTCATGTATGCTGAGGGACTCTGTGTCCTATGTTCTGATGATAGTTCTGTAAGGACCCTAAGTCCTATAGCTAGTCAATCACCAACTAGAATGTGTGTAGAGATAAGAGGAGGACTCTGCGTCCTATGATAGCTGATCTAAGAGGGGCCAGTCCCACTGGGTGCCTCTGTATAAGATGAGGGGATAGAGAATCGTATATTCTGTCATAGGTAGACAGGAAGACAGGTGGGTAGGTAATTGTCGCAAGATGACAAGAGACTCTACTTAGAGAGTCCTACTAGTCTAGGGCGCTGCCTTTATACTAGACTAGGTAAGGGTAGTACGTAAGGAGAACAATAACAAGTATGAGACAGCAGTGAAAGCATTTGATAGGCATAGAACAAATGGGGAGGGGGAAATAAGTGTAACACAATAGCAAGTGGGAACAATAGAGGGGTAGGGGTAGCAATCGCTTCCACAGCGATTCAGACAAGACAATAGCACAATAAGGGATAACACAACAATAGAGACACATACTGCAACCGTTACTGTGAGCTGGTCTAGTGAGACTGCTACTCCTACAAATGTGGCCACCTTTAATGATTGATCCACAGGACTTACATGAGTCACAGCCTATCCTCCATGGATGGCAAGCGCAAACAATGCCCAAACCAATAGGACTTACATGCTGAAGCAACACCCCATGACATCACCCTGTGGCTAAGATTCAAGCATCCACACTTGATAGCAAGTTGAGTATACCAGAGGTGAAGAGGTATGAGACAGATGGGGTGCGTGGCACTGTTTGATCAATGCGCCAGGGGAGGGACACTTTGCACATTGTAGGAGTGCTTGGACAAGACTGTGACCTTGGCATGTCAGGAGATGTGATCAGCTCCAGGGTTGTCTGGTGCATGAGGAGCACATGGAGATGGAAGTCACCCCTTATGATCTGTGGCGAAGGGGCATCTGGGGCACATGTAGTACCTAGCATGGTTGGTGTCATGTGCACGCACATGGAAGTTGTGGTTGTGCTTGTGGGTGAACTTCTTGGAACAGTGGGGACATTCATGGATTTGCTCAAGTTTGACTCGCTCGTGGGTTTTCTCGTGACTGACAAGAATGTGTTTGTCAGTGAACGTCTTGGTGCATTGGGAGCAGGTGAAGGGGCAAAGTCTTTTGGGGTTGTGGACAGGTAGGTGGGATTTGAGGTTGCACTTCTGTGTTGATGTGTAGCTGCAGTGAGGGCATTTGAATGGTTTGCCCCCATTGTGAATGATGAGGTGCTCGTCTCTGGCCTGGATGGAGTAGAATGTGGTAGGACAGTGGGGACATCTGAGATGCAGGGGTGTGTGAAGGTAGGACATGCCTCAGGAGCGGAAGTGACAGGTGGATTTGAACAAGAAATGATGGCTCTCAACAAGGTGGACACACAGTTGGAGACGTTCAGTGAATGACTTGGTGCAGAGGGTGCAGTGGTGAATATGGGGCGCATGGATGTCCTGGATGTGGAACTGGAGGTCAAAGGCCAGCTGGAAGGTTGCTGGGCACTGGTTGCAGATGAAGGTGTGGGTGTGCATGTGGAGGGTGTGATGGCTGAGGAGTTCGGCCTGGTGCTCGAAGTGTTGGTAGCAGTGGGGACAGATGTAGTGGTGGGCGACAGTGGACACTGGAGTGGGGAACATAGACATGCAGGAGTGGAGGATGCTTCAGGTGAAGGAGAGCAGGGAAACAGGATGTTGACTTTGCGTTGAAGTAAGGCTACCTTTATAGCTTCTAGTGGATGGTGCCAGTGGTATTGTTTCACCAGATCAGGTGCGTGCAATTGTTCTGCTGATTCCCAGGTATTGTTGCTCTCCAAATAGCCCTTCCACTTTAGGAGGTACTGTAATTGTTTTGCACAACCAAAGTGTCAGTGGCTCCTTATTGTTTCCACCTCATATTCATTTTCCCCTATTGTTAGGTCTGATGGTGGATGTGAGAAGTTAGGACTGTGAGACTCTGTTTCAATGTATGGGGTCAGCAGGGATGCATGGAAGATGGGATGGATGTTCCATTGGAGTGGCAGCTCTAGTTGGTACACCACTGGGGACATGACTTTTGTTATTTTGAAGGGGCCATGTCATCTAGGCGCTAGCTTTATTGTTCCATAAGGGAGGCTTAGGTTCTTGGCCTTGAGCCATACCAATTGTCCCATTGTCCATTGAGTGTCCGGTGTTCCACTTTTGTTTGCCACTTTGTTTAGTGCTTCCACAGCCAAGGTCCTGTTGTGTCACAGATCTTCTGCCTGTTGTTCCACTGTTTGATTGTTTGTGCATGTGCCTTGTTCTTTTGTGAGCGGGGGTTCCCATCCTATTAACAGTTGGCTAGGCACAAAGCCTGTTGTTGCATTTGCTGAGTTATTGTGCACCAAGGTTGCCACTGCAAGCCACTTGCTCCATTTGTCTTGATTTGCCATGACCAGTCAAAGATATTGTTCAACCCACTGGTTCTTGCACTCCGAAAGTCTGTCTGTCTGTGGGTGGAATGCCATTGATAGGTTCTGTGTGATGCCAAGTTCTGCTGTGAGTGCATGCCCGAAGTGCGATGTGAAGTGTGGGTCACGATTGCTGATGACGTTCTATGGGAGTCTGAACCATCAGTAGATGTGATTGAGGTAGAGGCGTGCGATCTGAGGGCCTGTTATTGTTGTCATGCAGGGGAGGAATATTGTGCCTCGTGAGCATCCATGGTCCACTATTGTTAGGATGGCATCATAGCCTCAGCTCTTGGGTAGCCCTGTGATTAGGTCCATAGTGACGTGTGAGAATGGTTTAGCATCTGTGGGGACTGGGATCTGATACAGGGGTGTGTGTGTCCTGTGGGTGAGATTTTTGTTCTGTTGGCATGTGGTGCATCCTTTGATGTAGTCAGCTATCTAGTGCCTGGCCCCTGGCCAGTGATATTTGCATGTGACTCTTCTGATCATCTCATCCCTTCTGGGGTGTCCTGCTGTTGGTAGATCGTGCCATGTTTTCATGATTGCATGGCATATGTCATTGTCCAGGGGTATCACAAATTTGCCTTCTTCGCTTTTCCACATGAAGGTGCCAGGCTGCTGGTATTTTGTGCAGGTGTAATGTTTCAGATTGAGGTCCCTGTCCAGGATGTCAGTGTATTGATTTTGTGCTTCCATAATGTGGCTTTCCAGCGATCCGTTTGAGTCAGCATCCATAATCCAAATGAAGGTATCTTCTGTTAGCATTTGAACATCTTGGTTGTTGTCCTTGCCTTGGTCTGCTTCTAGTGGTCATGATAGTGCATCTGCTGCTGCATCAGCAAAAAGAAATTCATCTTATTCCACTTATTCCATCTTATTCCTTACTTATACCTCTTATTTTAGGGGTAAGAAAGGAATAAGTAGGAATAAGATGATTTTTTTTTTCTAATGTGTGTGCTCTTTGCCTGGTACAGGTTCGATCTTGAATGAGTAGTCCTGGAGTTTCACGTGCCATCTTGCTGTGTGTCTGTTGAGTTTCTGTGCTGCCTTCCAGAAGAGGAGGTTTGTGTGGTCTGTCTGTATGATGAAGGGTTCCTTGGTCCAGATGAGGTATGGTTGCCAGTTTGTGACCACCTTGATGACTGCCAGTAATTCTCACTCGTAGATGTCATAGCCCCTTTCTGTCATTGTGAATGTTGCTGAGTAGTATGTGACTGGGTGCAAGCATGGTTTTCCAGGTTTTTGGGAGGGGGTTTCCTGAGTTTCTCCCTCTTGCAAGAGTATGGCTCCCATGCCATATGCTGATGCATCTGTGTCCACATAAAATTGTTTGGTGAAGTTGGGTTGTCTTAGAATGGGTTTGCTGCACATGAGCTCCTTGAGTTTGTTAAATGCTTTCTATTGTCATTCCTCCCAGTGCCATGGGGTTGTTTTAATCGTGAGGTCCAACAAGGGTTGTGCAATGTGTAAGTAGTCCTATGAAGTACTGGTAGTAGCCTGTGAGCCTCAGGAACTGGTGTACTTCTGTGATGTTGGTGGGTTCAGGTCGTTTTTTGACCTTCTCAATTTCTGCGTCATCCATCTGTACTGAGTTGTGGGTGACTTTGACTTCCAGGAATTCGATTTCACTTTGTTCAAATGTGCATTTCTCTGGTTTGAGGAATAGATCATGCTCCTCCAATTTCTTCAGGATTTGGCGGACATATTTCCTGTGGTGTTGCAAGTGTTCCTGTTCTGTTTCATGTGCTTCCCTCCTGGTGTGGATGGCCATGTCGTCCATGTATACTGTGAGCCACACCTGTGCGATTTCATGTGCGAATACTGAGTTCCTCATTGTTTGAAAGGTGGCTGGTGAGTTGGTGAGCCCAAAGAACATAACTGTTGGTTCAAATAGGCCTTTGTTGGTGAGGAAGGCCGCTTTCCATTCATCTCCTTCCCAGATCTGTACATTGTTGTAACCCCATCGTATGTTGAACTTGGTGTACAGTGTGCATCCCCTGAGTCAGTCCATTAATTGTGGTATGAGGGGGAGCAGGTAGCGATTTTTGATGGTCCACTGGTTGATTGGTCAGTAGTCTTGTACTGGGTGTAGCTTTCCGTCCTTCTTTTTGATGAAGAAACATGGCATGGTGTATGGGCTCTTGGATGGGCGGATGGTGCCTCTCTTTAGGTGTTCCTGGATAAATTTATGCAGCTTCTGTAAATCTGGTTGCAACAGTTGAATGAGTCTGGCTAGTAGCATTGCTGGCACTCCTGTTTTGAGTTCTATTGCATGGTCCCATATTCTGGATGGGGGAAATGCATGTGATGCCTCTTCACTGAACACTTTGGTGAAGTCCGTGTATTGCTCTGGGGTTTTTGATACATCCGGGGTTTCATTCCCTGGGTCGCTTTTGTCAGATGGTCGTCACATGTCTTCTGGCCATTCAATCCCTTCGTCTGGTCCTATGGTGACTTGTCCTATGAAGTGCTGATCAGTGGAAGTTGCCTTTGTTTTTGGCACATTGATTGTCCTTGATATGAATTGGGCTCTGGCCATTGGCTGTGCCAAGCTTCCAACACTGGTCTTTGAAGGGAGTAAAGAACCTGAAATGGAATGCATCGAAATATGTACTAGTATCACTCGTGGAGGCCATTGTCATCTCAGGATATCGAGAGAAACTTCTGGAGATGTCATTTGCAGCATGCTTCTTCTGAACAGGAATATGGAAGATGCTGAATTAAGATGTTAAGAAGTGGGCAGGAGTTGCAATGGAATGGAACTTTGGCAATGGGATCAAGTGGAACCATAGGAAGAGGCATGATGAGTGGAACACTGGCGAGCTGCTGCAGGAGCATGTGTATGCATATGAGGGAAAGGAAAGGGCACAAGAAATTACGGGCATTATCAACAAGATCATCAAGCATCCATTTGTGCAGATGAAGCCAGGCAATGCAGCATACATCAGGGTGGTCACTCCTGAAGTTGATGTTTGCATGTGAAAACTTTTTGAGGTAAGTGATTAATATGGCAGATGCGATGGTGTCACCAGGAAGTTGTATCTGAGGGATACAGCAGATGCGGCTCTATGCTTATGGATTGATTGGATTGCTAATTAAAGTTTTTATGCAGGTCTTGAAATGAAACCACGTTCAGCAGCAGACAATGTGAGTGATCGAGGCCAGTGGTGAAGAGGAACTGGACCTTGATACTTAGGACCAAAAGCCTCATTATAAGGTCCCAGATTGGCAGGCTCCCAAGTACAAGGTCTGAATGAAACCTGAAGACTTGGCTGTTGAGGGTGCATATATATGGCTAGATACTTTGGGCTTCACACTGAAAGCGAAGGTATAGACTTGTTTTCAGAGGACTACGGTAAGCATATAAGCTATGTTAAGACATGTCAAATCACATGGGCAAATAGATGAACCAGATGACGCTGCCATGGAGGCAGACAAGGACAACGACAGCATAGAGGATGCAGACGACCATGTTGATGAGAACAAAGATAAGGATGCAGACGACTATGCAGATGACAATAGAGGCGAGGACGCCGATGACAACATTGACATTAACAAGGACCCCGATGCCATGGCCAACAATGATGAGGAGGGTCATGGCCAAGTCATTGAGAGTAGTGGGATCGAGCAAGGTGGGTTGCGGTGGTGATGGTAGGGTGAGATAATAAAGTGACAAATTTATTCGTTAGGCCAAGGTGACACTGAGGACAAGATGGACAATGTCATGGGTGGTAATAGATATTTCTTGAGGTGTTAGATGGGCGACTAACATGAACAATTCTTAGTGGGACATCAAGCAGTCCATTGTCTGAACCACGTACGCAGATTGAAGAATTGTGACTTGATATTAATGTATAGGTTATACAGCTTCATTATCACCTCGTCTTATGACGATTGCAGTGGCAGATCTGGTAGACCTGACTGATACGCTCAGTCTTGGCGAGGGTGGCGGCGGTATGTGATTTACAAAGGGATTTATGGAAGAGGTTTGGCTAATATGAAATGGCTAGAGTCGTCAAATGAAGACTAGGAAAAGGACAGCAAGTACTGCCTTTTCTCCACCAAAAAACAAGGGCTGGAATGCAGGTATGAGTTTAGGATAAGTTATATAGGCTTGTCCGCTGTCTGCTAAAATCATGGATAGGTAGAGCCTGGGGATTCTCTGGCTGAGAGGAAGGGCAGAACACAGTGAGAGCATGACTGAGTACTTGCAGGAACAACTGAAGGAAATGGAAGTTGAGCACTATGGTGGTCCTGGTCGATCATTATCTCAGAAAAAGTGACCTGCATGGAGTTCATATCTTCAAAAGGTTTTGCAGGTCTTGTGTTGCTGCAGCTTGTGTAAGAATTGAATATAACAGCACAAGATCTACTAGTGTGACATGAGAGATGCATTAGATTTACAATTTACAAGGGGTAGTATGCTGAGATGAGGCAGATTTGAGCATTCAATGCAGCCTCAGTAAGTAGGTCTGATTGTGCCGCATCTCATAGTATGCCCACCTCACTACATGATATTAACCATTTTGTTGCAGATGTGGTAAGATCGCACATTCCACTTAGGGAAGAAACTCTGACTTATTGATTGCTTAGGGAGCTGATCTGATCTTTGCCCTTATCTCATCATCCATTCTCAACCCATAGACCGACCATGAGTGACAACCTTGATTTTTACCACTTATACACCCAAGAGAAGTCCCTTCATTGTGTGGCCAAAGCAAATTGTGAAGACACCCAATCCCATGTTAAGAGGTTGGAGAAATTGCAGAACTCAATATTAACAGAGAGCTTAGGGTGGCAGCTGGTGAGTAAGGAGTCTTTGCTGCTGGCTCACCTATCCATAATTTCATGCACTAGCTGCCACCTGCTCCAGCATTCCCCCATGGTCCTCATGCTGGATTCCTGGCCAGTGTTTCGAAAGAATCGGCTTGTAACCATTTCAACTCACAGCTGCTCACTGGAAAACTGCCACAACAAGCCGTGGCATTTCCTGGGAGACTTTCTCTGATTAGATTGGCATTCTCAGCTTCCCTCATAAGCAGTTGGTCTGTATGGAAAGGATCAACAGACACAGCAACTTCCTTTGTATGAATCTTAGCTTTCAACCCTTTGCGCCAAGTGTGCCTAGGAATCTAGGTCTTATTCTCTATCCCCCTGATAAAGTGTTCAAAGACATGAGGACTGTGTACCATGTCTTATCAGTGGTGAATTTTCAAGAACCTTTACATTACAGAGGTCTCTATTGTGACATGACTTACTATCCTGCACACCTCGACTGGGTTGAGATGGGGTCTTTTCATGTAAGGCCCTTGCTTCATCATTTTTAAAATCTAACATTATTACTCTGAAAGTGTCATGACAATTGGATCAAGCATATCATGGCATCTGAGGAGCCTGAATTTCGATGCATCCAGGCGTGCATCAGAGTGTGAAAGTGTTACCGGCCTCGAGATCGCCTGCTCACCCTGACCTGCCGCGTCTCGTGTAAGTCTGATAACCGGATCACAAAGGGGGCTGTGTTTGATGGAGCAGCAGTTTGATAGACTGAGAGTGCAGTAACTGATTGTGGCTTGATGGGATGGACTATCTTGATTGATGCGACTCATCATTACTCCTGGCTCCCCTGCGTTGTTTCAAGGGTTGATGCCATTGTTGATTGATTGATCTACTTGTACTGCCTCGTATGGCACTGCCTCGTCTTCTAGTATTTATACTGCCTTGTTTCCTTGTAGAAACGGCAAGTTGAGTCTCTTGTCTCAATATCACTATTCTCCCATCTTCTCCCTCTCTGCAAGGTCTTAGTGGACTCTAAGACGGAAACTTGCTACTCAAAGACCTTCTAAGTCGTATCAGGACTTAGCTATCAAATGTTGAGCTCTTCTAAGTCGCTCCAGATCCCTGGCGGTGACAGAAAGGATGGCTATTAGGGCAATGTTAATGATGCGATCCCCCTGTGCATCTGGCAGAATCACGACATTGTGAGCTATAGAGAGATTGTGGCTGCATTTAAGATGGGCGTGAAGGTAAGTGTTACAACATGTGCAATGGGGATAAAGCAGTTAACATACATGTTCTGCACTTAGAAAATGATGTATAGTGGAATCATGTGTGTCGGGTACAACATGGAATCTGCTGCAATCGTGGAGCGCAAGGCATTGAAGGCTCAGGGTGAGACAAATGAGTAACTGTGCTATGTATTGTATTCTGCATCACTGTATGATGTCAAGGAACTGTCCATCATATGTAAATGCACATGCACGCTGGTTTTATAAGATGATCAGATTGCCACATCTCACTGTGCCCTCATTCTCGCATACAAGGCAACCTAGATTCTGCTTAGTTCTATGTAAGTACTGAGATTAGGTCTCAATCCTAAGTATGTCTCAACATGCCACATCTCATGATACTATGAGATGTGGCACACACATCTGAGCACCTGAGATGCAGCATGAGTGCATGAGCACTCAATCCAACCTCACCGAGTTTGTCTGAATGTGCTGCATCTCACACTATCACAAATGAGCACCGATCAAATGTCACTAAGTATGTCTGAATGTCCCACATCTCATAGTGTGCTGAGATGCAGCATATCTGAGCACTCAATCCAATGTCATTAAGTACATCTGAATGTGCTGCATCTCACAGTATGGTGAGATGCAGCATATCTGAGCACTCAGTCCAACCTTACCAAGTATGTCTGAATGTGCCACATCTCACAGTATCCTGAGACGTGGCACATATGAGCATTAATCCAACCTCACTAACTACGTCTGAATGTGCTGCATCTCACAGTATCTTAAGATGTGGCACATATGAGCACTCAATCCAACCTCACTAACTACATTTGAATGTGCCACGTCTCACAGTATCCTGAGACGTGGCACATATGAGCACTCAATTCAGCCTAACTAACCACAGTCCCATGTTGCTCCCATCATCCTTAGCTAAGTACCCCTTCATTCGTCGTCGATTCGCAGCATATGATCTGAGAATAGTTGCAGTACACTTAGAGGAATTGGGTTGGATTGAGTGTGCAGGGGTCTCTACATTCTATCAGACGTGTTTCAGATGTTTTACAGTAGCTAGAACCAAGTGGGTTGGACTGGATTGAGTGCTCTGAGACGTGGCATCATAAATCAGATGTGGCACATCTAGACATACTTAAACCTTCATATATCCAGCGTTGAGTTTCCAAATGGCACATTAAGTCTCACATATATCAACGACATCATGTGACTAATTATCCATGCATCAGATGACATAATTTCCCTGTGAAACATCCACATCAGTGCATGCCATCTGAGGTAGTGTTCTTTCAAATCATCTTTGCTCTGATTATGATCCTGCTCACTCGATCCTGCTCTTATCATTGATCAAACAATCGAATATGCTCCCAAAAACCAAGCAGACAAGTACTCTTCCAGAGGACAGCAGGTGCAAAGGGAAGGGCCCGAATGAAACACAGAAGGACAAGTCTTTGAAAGGAAAGGGGAAGAAATGGGGTGCATATGAGCCATTTCACTCCATAACATTTAGGATTAATGGTCTAAGCAGCTGTGGAGACAGACCCATCTGAAGATGATCAGCCAGAGCAGAACACACCTAAGGCAGAGGCCCCTGCACCAGAGCAGCCTGCACCAGATGTGCCTGAGCTATGGGCCACCCAGTCTCTGCTGCCTTGCCAAGTGAGACAATCGGCCCAAGAGATGAAGGAGAGCGAGTGAATGACACAGCAGGTCACTAGCATCGATGAGGCAGAGCAAGCAAAGCAGAAGGCGATCTATTCCTACAATGTCATTGATATCACCAATCTGCTGCTTCCCTTTGAGAACAAATTTAACCCACATCCCGTGAACACCAGCAGGGTCATGTCAGTGCGCAATGCCCTCCTTGTGGAGGGTTTTCGTGTGTTCGCACAGGAGAACCACATCATCATTAGTAAAAAAAAACTTGTCTTATTCCTACTTATTCCCTTCTTACCCCCAAAATAAGAGGAATAAGATGTAGTAAGATGGAATAAGATGGAATAAGAAAAGTTGATTTTTGCTGATGATGATCGT
>Ga0137397_10002987_pt1 | contig 11794 bp, 11 predicted proteins | sample czorhiz116metaG_FD_106658 | JGI IMG/M metagenome (GOLD analysis project Ga0137397, IMG submission 106658) | Vadose zone soil microbial communities from Angelo Coast Range Reserve, California, USA - czorhiz1.16 metaG | ecosystem: Environmental > Terrestrial > Soil > Vadose zone | place: USA... | reverse complement strand
TTCGACGGCGGCGTCGACTGGGAAGGCACCTTCGTCGACCGGCACGCGCCCAATCTCCTCACCGACCTGCCGCCCGCGGTCCTGAATTTTCCCGACTATCTCGCCTCGGGCCTCTCCGCGGCGAGCACCGCGGCGAAGAACATCCAGGCGGCCGGCTATCCGCCCGACATCCTCGCGGGCTCCGTTTCGCTGTGGGCCCTGTACAACGCGCAGTTCTGGGAAGTGACGCAGTGTCAGTGGCAGAAGCGGCTCGACCCGACCTACGACACCTACGTGAGCGGCACCGGCACCTACAACTACGTCAGCCGCCTCTCGGTGTCGGACGTCGGCGCGCAAGTCGCCGCCTTCGCGACGACCGGAAGGATCAAGCGGCCGCTGGTGACGGTCGCGGGCACCATGGACGCGCTGCTCCCGATCGACCACCACGCGCGCGCCTACGCGCGCAAGGTGGCCGGCGCGGAGAAGCACCGGCACGATCACGGCCGCGGCGGGGACGACGGCCGGGCTGCCGAGTATCGCCTCTACGAAGTGCAGAACGGCAACCACATCGAGACCTTCCAGGACCTCGTGCCCCAGCTCGAGCTGATCGAGCCGCACGCGCAGCGCGCGTTCGACCTCGTCGTCGATCAGGTGGAGCGCGGCGCGGCGCTGCCGCCCGATCAATGCGTGCCGCGCGGCGGGGCGATCGCCGCGGCGCCAGCGCAGCCGGGCCACTGCGCGAGTCTGTTGGCGCCGTGAGGACCTAGCCGATCACCTTCAGCGCGACCAGCGTCAGGCCGCTGGCGCCCAAGCTTGCGGTTGGGGTCGTTGGCTGCGGCGACGAGGACGCTGCGTCCCGCCACCGGACCCTTGGCGAGAACGTAGTCGTACGTCGCCGTCACATGATCCTCGACCCAGGAACTGTGCGCGAGCGCGGGCCGCGCGCACAGCACGACGATCGGAATGCAGCCTGCTCGAGCGAGCCCCTTCAGAATCCCGGTGCTAGTTTTTCGCGAGTCCTTCACGTTGATCGCTCCAATGGAAGAATTTGAGGATGTCACGCACTTCGGCCGCCTTGAGGCCCGGGTTGGTCGCAACAGCCGTGCCAGCGAGCGCTAGTCGAGGCGCATCAGGTAGTTAGGCGCACGGCGTAACGATCGCGCGACACGGAAAAACGCGGCGGATGTCGCCTGCGCCCAACACGCAGATGCCGCGAAAGAACTAAGGAATTGATCCGAAGGCGAACACGTCTGTCGCGGATAAGTGACAATTCGCGTCGATGGATACCCTGACCCATGCGCTCTCGGGCGCGCTCCTCGCGCGCGCGACCGCGCCGAGCGACGCCTCGCCGAAATCGCTGCGGCGGCGCATCGCCGCGGGATTCTTCGCCTGCGCGTCGCCGGATCTGGACATCGTCTTCAGGTTCTTCGGCCCGGTCGTCTATCTGGAGAACCACCGCGGGGTGACGCACTCGCTCATCCTGCTGCCGCTGTGGGCCCTGCTCTATTCCTGGATCCTCGCGAGAATCCTGCGCGAGCCGCGCGGCTGGCGCGCACTCTACGGCATCACCGCGGCGGCTCTCGCGCTGCACGTCGCGGGCGACGTCATTACCACTTACGGAACCATGGTCCTCGCGCCCTTCTCGGACTGGCGCGCGCAGATCGGCACCACGTTCATCATCGACCCCTGGTTCTCCGGCATCATCGTCGCGGGCCTCGTCGCCGCCGCGATCCTGCGCCGCTCGCGCTGGCCGGCCGCAGCGGGATGCGCCCTTCTTGCCGGCTACGTCGGCTTCCAATATCTGCAGAAGGAGAAGGCGGTCGAATTCGGCGAGCGCTACGCACGCGAGCACGGCATCTCCGGGGCGAGCGTCAACGCGCAGCCGCGTCCGGTGTCGCCGTTCAACTGGAGCGTGTTCGTTTCCGACGCGGAGGCGCACCGCTTCGCCGACGTCAATCTGGTGAGAACCGCTCCGCGCCCCTATCGCGACGGAGACGGATTCATCGCCATGCTCGACTCGGCCTACGAGCCGCTCTCCTCCGCGCGGTGGCAAACGAGAACGCGCTTCGGCGAAGGCGCCGAGAGAGCTCCGGCGCGGGAAGCGTGGAATTCGCCGGCGATGGACGTCTACCGCCGGTTCGCCGATCTCCCCGCGTACGACGGCACGAGCGCGGGACCGACTTGCGTGTGGTTCGTCGATCTGCGATTCACGTTCGAAGGCCGCGCGATCCGGCCCTTCCGCTACGGCGCTTGCCGCGAGCGGCCCGCTTCGCCCTGGCGGCTGGTGCCGCCCTGAGCGCATCCGTGCTCTAATGCTCGACACGGATAACAACGGGAGGATTCGACATGCTTCGTCTCGCCTTGATCGGGCTCGCCGCGCTCGGCGCGGGCATCGCCCGCGCCGAAACGCCGGAGGAACGCGGCAGCTACCTGGTAAACGCCGTGATGGTCTGCGACGGCTGCCACACGCCGCGGGGACCGGGCGGTTACGTCATGGACAAGCGCCTCTCGGGGGGCTCGCAGACCTGGGACGAGCCGGCCTACACCGTAAAAGGCTCGAACATCACGCAGGACCGCGAGACCGGGATCGGCGCCTGGAGCGAGGCGGATCTGAAGCGCCTGCTCGTCGAGGGCGTGCGCCCGAACGGCGTGCCGGTCGCCCCGCAGATGCCCTATGCCTTCTACAAGATACTCACGCCGCGCGACCTCGACGCGATCGCCGCCTACATTCGCACCGTGGCCCCGGTGAAAAACGCCGTGCAGCCGCCCGTATACAAGGGGGCGATGAGCGCCAAGACGATTCCCGGCGCCGAGAAGCCGCTCGACGAAGCGGCGATGAGCGACCCCGTCAAGCGCGGTTTCTACCTCGCCACCATCGGCCATTGCATGGAGTGTCACGCGCGCCGTCCCGACGGCACCCAGGATTTCAAGGGCTGGTACGGCAAGGGCGGCAACGTGATGAAAGGGCCGTTCGGGGCGGTGACCGTCTCGAACATCACCTCGCACCCGAAATCCGGCATAGGTGCATGGAGCGACGCGGACATCAAGCGCGCGCTCACACAAGGCGTGTCGCGCGACGGCCGCGCGTTCAAGCCGCCGATGGCGCGGCAGATGTTTTTCAGCAAAATGACCGAAACCGATCTGAGCGCGCTCGTCGCCTGGCTGCGGACGCTGCCGCCGCTCGAATAGTCAATCCAGCTTCACGCCCAGGCGCTTGCCGACGTCGCCCCATTTGGCCATGTCGGCCTTGATCAAGGCGCCGAATTCCTCTGGCGAGCCGCCCGCCGGGTCCATGCCCTGCTCGGTGAGGTTGCGCTTCACTTCGGGAACCTCGAGCGCGGCGCGCACCTCGCGGTTGAGCAGATTCACCACGCTCCGCGGCGTCTTGGCGGGCGCGAGCATGCCCCACCAGCCGATGACCTCGAATCCCGGCAGCCCCGATTCGTCGATGGTCGGCACCTCGGGAATCGCGCTCGAGCGCTTCAAGCCGCCGCTAGCCAGCGCGCGCAGCCTCCCCGCTTTTGCGTGCGGCATGCCCACGGCGATCGGCGTGAGCGACATCTGCACTTCGTTCGCGAGCTGCGCGGTGATTGCCGGCGCGATGCCCTTGTAGGGAATGTGGGTCATCTGGATGCCCGCCATCGACATCAGCAACTCGGTCGCCAGGTGCGGCGAGCTGCCCGGACCCGATGAGCCGTAGTTGAGCTTCCCCGGGTTCGCCTTGGCGTAGGCGATGAATTCCTTGAGGTTGGTCGCGGGCACCGACGGATGCAGGAACATCACCAGGGGAGAGGTCGTCGCGAGCGCGATCGGCGCGAAATCGGCGACCGGATCGTACGGGAGGTGACTGATGAGCTTGGCGCTGGAGGAGAGCGAGGAGAACGCGAACAACAGCGTGTAGCCGTCGGCCGGCCCCTTGGCGACGACGTCGGCGCCGACGATCCCCGAACCCGCCGGGCGGTTCTCGACGACGAAGCTCTGACCCAGGCGCAGCGTGAGCTGCTGCGCGAGGATGCGCGCCACCACGTCTGTACCGCCGCCCGGAGCGAAGGGCACGATGACGCGCACCGCGCGCGACGGGTATTCGTCGGCCGCGCGGGCGAGCGAAGCCAAACACGCGAATGCCAAGATCGAAAGGGCGAGCAGGCGGCGCATCGGTTCTCCCGTGTTTTGTCATAGTAGTATATGCACAGTCATGGCAATCCGACACGAACGGCCCGGGGTCGAGCTCGGTTACCAGCTCGGCGAGGCGGGCGCCTAGTTTCCACGCGGTGGGCAAGCTCAAGAAACGCGACTACACGCCGCAGGCGCGCGGCGCCCTGGAAGGCGTGCGCGTTCTCGATCTGTCGCGCTTGGTGGCGGGCAACACGCTCACCCAGGTGCTCGCCGATTTCGGCGCCGAGGTGATCAAGGTCGAACCGCCCGCGGGCGACACGCTGCGTGCCTGGCAGACCCACGGCGTGCCGGTCACGTGGAAGCTCTATTCGAGGAACAAGAAGAGCCTGTGCCTGGAATTGCGCCGGCCCGAGGCGATCGAGCTGCTGCTGAAGCTCGTGCCCTCGGCATCGATCCTGATCGAGAGCTTCCGGCCCGGCATCCTCGAGAAGATGGGGCTCGCGCCGGAGAAGGTCCTGGAGCGCAACCCGAAGATCGTCGTGGTCCGCATCTCCGGCTGGGGCCAGACCGGCCCTTATAGCCAGCGCCCGGGATTCGGCACGCTGGTCGAGGGCATGTCGGGTTTCGCGTCGATGAACGGCTTCGCCGACCGCGAGCCGGTGCTGCCGCCGATGTACCTGGCCGACAGCGTCGCCGGCCTTCACGGCGCGGCGGCGGTGATGATCGCGCTGCGCGAAGCCGAACGCAAAGGCGGCGCGGGGCAAGTCATCGACCTGCCGCTGCTCGAGCCGCTGTTCAACATCCTCGGCCCCCAAGCGGCGAACCTGCGCCTCACCGGCAAGGTTAAGGCGCGCACCGGAAACCGTTCGACCACCACCGCGCCGCGCGGCGCCTACCGCGCGAAGGACGGCAAATGGGTGTGCCTGTCGGCGTCGATCCAGAAGATGAGCGAGCGCCTGTTCCGCGCCATCGGCCGGCCTGAGTTGATCACCGATCCGCGCTACGCGACCAACGCGGCGCGCCTTGCGCACGCCGACGAGCTGGACGCGATCATCGGCGCCTTCATCGCCGAGCGCACTCAAGGCGAGAACACCGCGTATTTCGAGAAATACGAGGTCACGATCGGCCCGGTATACGACATCTCGCAGATCGTCGAGGACCCGCACGTGATCGAGCGCGAGCTGGTCGCCGACTACCCCGACGCCGACATGGGCGCTTTTCCCATGCACCACGTGATTCCGCGCCTGTCTAAGACGCCGGGCGCGATCCGCGCCCCGGCGCCGCGGCTCGGCGAGCACAACCGCGCGCTGCTGGCCGAGGCCGGCGTGGACGAGGCGCTGTATACGAAGCTGCTCGCGGCGGGAGTCGTGAGCGAAGGTTCTACATCCAGAGGAGAAGAAGAATGAAGGCTGGGCTTCCCGTGTGGCGCTCGCTGCTCTACGTACCGGTGAACGTGGAGAAGTACGTAGCCAAGGCGCACGAGCGCGGCGCCGACTGCATTCTGCTCGACCTGGAGGACAGCGTGCCGGCGCACGAGAAGGACAATGCGCGCAAGCTGGTCGCGCAAAACGCGAAGCGCGTGCGCCGCGCCGGTGCCGATGTCGGCGTGCGCATCAACCGCCCCGACGCCATGGCGCCGCGCGACCTGGAAGCCGCGATCGGGCCGGACGTGAACGCGATCCAATGCCCGAAGATCGACGACGCGGCGCACCTCAAGCGCCTCGACGAGATGGTGGCGAAGCTCGAAGCGAAACGGGGTCTCAAGGCCGGGCACACGAAATTCATCGCCATGGTCGAGACGCCGGCCGCGTTCTTCAAAATGCCCGAGATCGCGGCGGCGGTCGGGCGCACCGTGGCGATGGACATCGGCGGCGAGGACTTCGCGCTGGAAACCGGGATGGAGCCCACCGAGGACGCGCTGCTCATGCCCAAGCAGCAGATGATATTCGCCGCGCGCTCGGCGGGCATCATGCCTCTGGGCTACATCGCCAGCGTCGCGAGCTTCGGCGACCTCGAAGCGTTCCGCAGGATGGTGAAGCGCTCGCGCCAGTTCGGCTTCCTGGGCGCGACCTGCATCCATCCCGCGCAGGTGACCATCGTCAACGAGGAGTACTCGCCTTCGGCGGAGGACGTCGCGCTGGCGAAGCGCGTGGTCGAAGGCAACGCCAAGGCGGCGGCCGAGGGCCGCGCCTCTTTCGCCGTCGACGGCAAGATGGTCGACGTGCCGGTGGTGGTGCGCGCCGAGCGCCTGCTCGCGCGCCATGCGGCGATCCAGGCGCGGATTTCGAAGCGCAGCGCGTAGTCACGGGGAGAAAATCATGAGGCTCTTTCGCACGATCGTTCCGTTCGCGCTTGCCGTCTCCGGCTGCGCGAGCCTGTCCGGCACCGGCATCGACGCCCGCGTCCCCTCGAATCCCGAGACCGTCGTCTGGGGCTATCTGCCCGCGGGCAGGCCGCCCGTTCTCACGATCCACTCGGGCCAGACGGTGAAGATCGACACGGTATCGCACCAGGGCCTGATCAACGGCACGGACCCGGTAAAGTTCTTCGGCGCTTCGGGCGTGGCCGCCGACGAAGTGCTGCCGGACGCGATCGAGATCTACCGCAAGGCGCCGCACCCGAAGGACGCGGGGGCGCACGTGCTCACCGGGCCGATCTTCGTCGAGGGCGCCGAGCCGGGCGACATGCTGGAAGTGCGCATGCGCGGTTTCGAGTTCCGCGTGCCCTACGGCGTGAACAATAGCAACAAGGGCACCGGCGTGCTGCCCGACGTGCACGCCAAGCCGTATCCCAAGGTAATCCGTTTCGACTTCGGCCGCCGCGTGGCGCTCTTCGCGCCCGGGATCGAGGTCCCGCTCGCGCCCTTCATGGGCATCATGGCGGTGATGCCACCCGATGCGCTCGCCAATACGCGCCCACCCGGCATCTACGGCGGCAACATGGACTTCAACCGGCTCACGGTCGGCGCGAGCCTGTACCTCCCGGTGCACCAGCGCGGCGCCCTCTTCTACACGGGCGATTCGCACGCGGTGCAGGGCGACGGAGAGATCAACGGCACGGCGATCGAGACCTCGCTCTCGGCCGTCCTGCAGTTCGTCGTCCACAAGCGCGCGGGAAGCGCGATGAAGTGGCCGCGCGCCGAGGACGCCGACAACTACTACGTGATGGGCATGGACGCGGACCTCGACGCGGCGCTCGGGGAAGCGGTGCGCGAGACCGTCGCCTTCCTGCAGAAGGAGAAGGGCCTTACGCCCGCCGATGCGTATTCGCTCGCGAGCATCGCCGTCAACTACACTGTCGGCGAGGCGGTCGATCAAGTGCAGATGGTGTACGGGGCGATACCGAAGAGAATCTTCCCGCGCTAGCCGGCCCCGCACAAGGAACCCCAGCTGCCGCTCCTCCAACTATCGCAGGTCTCGCTCGCCTACGGCCACGTACCTCTGCTCGATCACGTCGATCTGGTCATCGAGCCCGGCGAGCGTATCGGCCTGATCGGGCGCAACGGCACCGGCAAATCCAGCCTCCTGAAGGTCATCGAGGGCCGGGCGACGGCGGACGAAGGCAAGGTCTGGCGCGCGCCGCAACTGAAGCTGGCGAGCGTTCCACAGGAACCTCTGTTCCGGCCCGGGCAGAGCGTGTTCGAGGCGGTGGCCGAAGGCCTGGGCGCGGGAACGAAACTCCTGGTCGACTATCACGCAGCGACGCACGCGCTCGCCGAGCATGGCAATCACGACGACGCCGCGCTGATGGACCGAGTGCAGCACCTGCAGGAGGCGCTCGACGCGAGCGACGGCTGGAGCCTGCAGCATCGCATCGAAACGACCCTGAGCAGGCTGCAGCTGCCCCAGGACGATCCCGTCGCGGATCTGTCCGGTGGGCTGAAGAAGCGCGTGGCCCTGGCGCGCGCCCTGGTCATGGCGCCCGATCTGCTGCTCCTCGACGAGCCGACCAACCATCTGGATTTCACGGCGATCGAATGGCTCGAGGAGACGCTGCTCGGATTTTCGGGCAGCGTGCTGGTCGTGACCCACGACCGGCGCTTTCTGGACTCGGTCGTGCTGCGCATCATCGAGCTCGACCGCGGCATCCTGAGCGGCTACCCCGGCAATTTCGCCGCCTACCAGCAGAAAAAAGCGGAAGCGCTCGAGACCGAGGCCGTGCATCAGCGCAAGTTCGACAAGGTGCTCGCGCAGGAGGAGGTCTGGATCCGCAAAGGCATCGAAGCGCGCCGCACGCGGAACGAAGGCCGGGTGCGGCGCCTGGAGGCGCTGCGCATCGAGCGCGCGGCGCGGCGCGACCGCGTCGGCAAGGTCGGGCTGGAGATCGCGCAAGGCGAGCGCTCGGGCCGCCTGGTGGCGGAGCTCGAGGAGGTCGGCAAGAGGTACGGCAGCAAGGAGGTCGTGAAGAAATTCACCTGCCGCGTCCTGCGCGGCGACAAGGTCGGGCTGATCGGGCCGAACGGCAGCGGCAAGACCACGCTGCTCAAGCTCATCCTCGGCGAGATCCGGCCGGATTCCGGCAAGGTGCAGCGCGGGACGAAACTCTCCGTCGCCTATTTCGACCAGTTCCGCGAGGCGCTCGACGAGGAAGCGACGCTCGGCGCAACCATCAGCCAGGGCAGCGATCACGTCGAGGTGAACGGCGTCAAAAAGCATGTGATCGGCTACCTCGGGGACTTCCTCTTTCCGCCGGAGCGCGTCCGCGCGCCGGTGAAATCGCTCTCCGGCGGCGAGCGCAACCGCCTGCTGCTGGCGCGCCTTTTCAGCCGTCCCGCCAACGTGCTGGTGCTGGACGAGCCCACCAACGATCTGGACATCGAGACGCTCGAGCTGCTGGAGGCGCTGCTGCAGGAATACCAGGGGACGCTGTTCCTGGTGAGCCACGACCGCGAATTCCTCGACAACGTCGTGACCCAGACCATCGCGAGCGAGGGCGGAGGCGAGTGGAAGGAATACGCCGGCGGCTACAGCGACTGGCAGCGGGTGCGGTCGACCCCCTCGGCTCCGGACACGGTGAAGCAGAAGACCGCGGTGCTCGAGCCCCGGCGCCGTCCCAAGAAGCTCGGCTACAAGGAAGAGCGCGAGCTTGTGGATCTGCCCGCGAGCCTGGAGGCGCTGGAGAAGGAGCAGGGAGACATCGCCCGCAAGCTCGCCGATCCGGCGCTGTATCGCGACCGGCTGGGCGAGGTGAAGCCTCTGCAGGTGCGGCACGCCGCGATCGAGGCGGAGCTGGAGCGGCTCCTTGCGCGCTGGGAGGAGCTCGAGAAAAAGCGGCGACCGGACTGAATCCGGCCAGTCGCCCGGGTTTCGGGTATTTTCTCGTTTCTTCCAATGTCAGGAACGCCACCATGCAAAGCTCCCGGCCTTTCAGCATCGCCGTCCCGCTCAATCCCACCGATCACGTTCTGGGCCCGGCGTCGGCGAAAGTAAGCATCGTCGAGTACGGCGATTTCGAGTGCCCGTCGTGCCGCCAGGCCTATCCCGCCGTGAAGATGCTGCTCAAGCGCTTCGGGGACCGCGTGCGTTTCGCGTACCGGCATTTCCCGCTCATGGAAGTGCACCCTCACGCCGAGCTCGCGGCCGAGGCCGCGGAAGCGGCGGGCGCGCAGCACAAGTTCTGGCAGATGCACGACCTGCTCTTCGAGCACCAGCAGCATCTGAAGGCCAACGACCTGAGGCAGTACGCCTTGCAGGCGGAGCTCGACTTGGACCGGTACGACTACGAGATGAAAGAGCACCTTTACCTGCAGCGGGTGCACGAGCACATCGACGGCGGCACGAAGAGCGGCGTGCGGGCCACGCCCGGGTTTTTCGTCAACGGCGCCGTGGAGGACGTGTCCTTCGGACTGGAACGCCTGTACAAGGCGGTCGAAACCGCGCTCGAGAAGTGAAACCGCGCCAGGTTCAGGACTAAAGCGTCGCCCCCGGCTTCCCCATCGCCTTCTCGGCGAGCTGCGCGACGATCCACTCGTAGGCGTCGTCCACCGAGTCGGTGCGGTGGACGAGCTCGATGTCCTCGGGGTCGATCATGCCGTTGCGCGCCAGGGTTTCGAAGTTGATGACTTCGCGCCAGTACTCGGTGCCGAAAAGCACGATGGGCATGGGCTTGGTCATCTTGCGCGTCTGCACCAGCGTCAGGAGCTCGAACAGCTCGTCGAGCGTCCCGTAGCCGCCCGGAAACACGATCACCGCCTTCGCCAGGTAGGCGAACCAGAACTTCCTCATGAAGAAGTAGTGGAAGTGGAACGACAGCTCGCGCGTGACGTAGGGATTGTCGAATTCCTCCACGGGGATGGAGATGGTGAGGCCGACGTTCAGGCCCTTGGCCTCGGCCGCGCCGCGGTTGGCCGCCTCCATGATTCCCGGGCCGCCGCCGGTGCACACGACGAAGCGGCGCTCCTTCTGGTCGAGGGCCTTCGACCACGTGGTGAGGCGCGAGGCGAGCCCGCGCGAGGCTTCGTAATAGGCGGACATCTTGAGCGCGACCTGCGCGCGTTCCTTGTCCTTGCCGCCCTTCGCCTCGCGCACCATCTTCTCGGCGTCGTCGCGCGATTTGATGCGCGCCGAGCCCATGAACACGATGGTGTCGTCGACCTGGTTGCGGTCGAAGCGGCTCTTGGGCTCGAGATACTCCGAGAGGATGCGCAGCTCCCGGCCGTCCTTGCTGTTCAGGAAGCCCGTGTTCTCGTAGGCCTTGGTCTGACTGTGCTTGCGTGCGGTCATGAGGTTCTCCGGCGCTCATGTTACCCGGTCCGGGCGAAAAAAAAGCCCGCCGAAGCGGGCTTTCATTCGTGATTCGCGGTCCTACTCGGCGATCCTGATGTTGATCGCTTGCGGGCCCTTTTGGCCCTGCGCCGCATCGTAAGTCACCTTGTCGTTCTCCTTCAGCGTCTTGAATCCGGCCTGCTGGATCGCGGAGAAGTGAACGAACAGGTCCTTGCCGCCGTCGTCGGGTGTGATGAAGCCGAAACCCTTGGCGTCGTTGAACCACTTTACTTTGCCTGTACTCATGATCTTTGTTTGCCTAATAAAATTTAAAATGTCGCGGGAACTTCAAGTAGAGAGCAACGTGGTCTTGAGCAGTACGTCGGGAAGCCTGCGGAGGACTGGAGTTCAGTGCTTGAGAGCCTGCGCGCCCCTTATACAGGCAGGCGCCCGGGGGGTCAAGAACAATCGCACAGTCGAGGTATCGTCGAGTTCGGCGTACCATGTCCCGTTTCCCCCTTCGAAGCAGCAACCATGGCCTCCCCGGCGCAGCCCCCGGCCCCTCTGGCCCTCCAGGACCTCGCGTCGCGGATCTACGTCGAGCTGGTCGGGCGCGCTTTCCTCAGGACCGACAACGCGGCGGTGATCAAGCCGGAGCCGGCGGAGCTGGCGAAGCTCAGCTTTCAGCTCGCCGAGGTCTTCCGCAAGGTGGAGAAAGTGGCCAACGCGGCCGCGGGCCCGCAGAACGTCGGCTACAACGTCGACCTCGCAGACATGGCCAAATGGGAGAAATAGCCGTGGAGCCGGCGGTCGATCCTTCGCTGCGCGACAGCCTGCTTGCGTTCATGACGACCAACCCGACCGCGTGGCGCATCAAGCCGTTGGCGGCGAAGCTCGGCGTCGGCGTGCAGCGCATGGGAGTCGAGCTCTCGCGGCTCAGCGCCGAGGGCAAGCTCGTATCCTGCACCGTCAGCGCCCCGGGCCAGCGGCCCGAG
>Ga0137397_10002984_pt1 | contig 11800 bp, 16 predicted proteins | sample czorhiz116metaG_FD_106658 | JGI IMG/M metagenome (GOLD analysis project Ga0137397, IMG submission 106658) | Vadose zone soil microbial communities from Angelo Coast Range Reserve, California, USA - czorhiz1.16 metaG | ecosystem: Environmental > Terrestrial > Soil > Vadose zone | place: USA... | reverse complement strand
CGCGTCGCCTTCAGATCCGCCTCGGCGCGGCGCAGGATCTCCTCCTTGGAGAGATCGGAGTCGAGCGCGAACCGCAGCTTCTTGCGGAACTTCGCGTCGCCCAGGCGGAAGTCGCCGGTGGAGCGCGGGAGCAGGTCCTTTTCCAGCCACTGCTGGTAGTCCGCGAGCGCCGCCAGCGCCTTCGATTGCGCCGCCCGGAACTCCGGCTCCAGAACCGGCACCTGCTTCACCAGCGGATCGAGCTGCTCCTTCACCAGCCGGGTGGTCCCCTTGTTCTGCTGGATGGCGGTCTCGGTGTGGACCTTCGGCGGCGTCTTGAGATTCGCCTTCGCCGCCGCGACCACGCCGGGAACCGCGTTCAGCCGCCCGATGGCCGAGCGCAGCCGCTGCTCGGGCGGCGCGAACTCCCGGGCGATCATCTCGTAGATCGCGCTGCCCACGTTGTACTGCAGCGGGTTCCATTGCCAGCCGCGCAGGGTCTCCAGCTCGTAGACCTGGGCCTCGAGGCGGTTCTTCAGGATGCGGGAATCGACGGCGTTCTCGGGCGAGAGCTTCTTCGCATCGATCCCCGCGAGCTCCTTCAGCCCGCCCTTGGCAGCGTTCAGTTCGTGCTGCACGCCCTGCGCGCTGTAGTCGTTGAGGCGCGCGTCGTTGCGGTGCTCGCCGAGCCGGGTCGCAGTCTCCGGGTCGCGATCGAGCTGCTCCTGGATGTATTTCTGCGCGAACGCCTCGAATCGGGCGTCTTCGGTTGCGGGAGCGGCGGCGAGGAGGAGGACACAGGCGACCAGGGTCATGAAGTCCATTCTACCCGGCCGCTACCGGCGCGCGGCTGCCATTCGCCTCACGAATTCAAGGGGCGTTCCTCGCGGTCGCCGACGTGACCGACCGCGTCCGCGTGGACAGATCAGGCTGACCTGGGCCCGAACGCTGCGGTGAGGGTGCTACGGTGCCGATCATGCCCGTACGGCACCGCATCATCGAAGTCCGGGCCCTGAACCTCAAGCCGGGATCGCGGGGCGAATTCCACCGCGTGTTCGTGGAGCGCTCGCTGCCCCTGCTGCGGCGCTGGGGATTCGACGTCGTGGCCTTCGGGCCGTCCGCGCACGACGAGAGCTCGTTCTACGTGATCCGCAGCTTCCAGGACCTCGCGGAGCGGCAGAGCCAGGAAGACGCGTTCTACGGAAGCGACGACTGGAGGAGCGGCCCCCGCGAGCTCCTGCTCCCGCTGATCGAGAGCTACATCGACGCTGTGTTCGAGCTGGACGAGCCCGGGATTGCTGCGTTGCGCCGGCAAGGCCAGCAGCCCTGAGGCAGAGAAACCGGCGCTGCGTCCCGACAAGGTCCGGGAGGGTGGACCAGGCGAGGCGCAGAGCTGCGGCTCATCGGGCCGACGCGGTCACCTCCAGGCATTCCTGCCGCCAGATGAGGACGTTGACGAAGCGCACGTCCGCGCGGACGTCGGACAGCGTGCTCCCGGGGGCCTGCGCTTGCGCCTTGGCGACCGCCTCGCGGTAGCCGGCATCGGCCCAGCCGACCAGGTCAAAACCTCCAAAGAGGAAGAGCGGCAGCCCGATCGCGTTCCGGCAGGATTCGCCGTGGACTTCGATCGGCGCCGATCGCGTGTCGGCGCGCCAGGCCAGCGGGGCAGAGCTATCCTCGAAGGCGAGGGCAATCCGATACGGCCGCATCACCGGCGCGGCGCATCCGGCAAGCAGCAGCCCGCAACAGAGGAGCGCTTTCACCGGACGACCTTCCCGGTGACGCGGGTGCAGGCCTTGTCGTAGAGGAAGAGCACGTTGAAGAACGTGGTGTCGGCGCGCACGTCGGCAAGCTGCGTGGCGCCGGACTTCGCCTTCGCGTCGGCGACCGCGGCCGCGTATCCGCCGTCGCCCCACGCAAACAGCAAGAGGACCGCCTGGTTGCAGGCGATGCCTTCCACTTCCACACCGGCTCCGGCATCAGCCTCGACTGCCGTCGGCGCGCGATAGGCGAGCGGAGACTTCACGTCGGCGTAGATGCAGCCCGGGATCAGGCAGGCCGCCAGCGCGAGTAATCCTTTCATGATGCGTCCCTCCGTTTGGGGGAACGGACTCTAGTGGAGGACCGCTTCAGGCTGCTCGCGCTCCGGACCGCCTGGAGCGGCAAGTGGACGTTTGTCGCCGCAGTGTTCGGGATCGCCCGGTCAGGGCACCAGCGTCAGCGCCTGCGAGTAGCGCGGACCGACGCGCAACGCGCCAAAGTCCCGCCGGTCCACGGTCAACACCCTCAGGACGTGACGTCGTTCTGCGACCGCCGCGACGAGACCGTCAACGAGGCCAATCTGCAACTGATGGAACCTGGCATCGAGTTGCAGCGCTCGAGCCAGATCGGATGCGGACACCGGCTCCAACTCGTACGTCGTGGCCGGATCGACGATCTCGCGGACCAGCTTGCGCATCGCGGTTCTTTCTGCGCGAAGGAAGTAGTCGACCTGGGCGAGAATCAGCGCCGGAACGATCACGGCGGATGCCTCGCGAAGCGCCGCCTCGTAGTCCGGCCACGCGGCGCGCCCATTCGATCGACGCGCCAGGGCGCGAAGGAGGCCGCCGGTGTCGGCCACCAGAGGAGGGGTCATCTCTCCAGGTCCCGAAACAGCTCCGTTTCATCCCCCAGCTTGGTGTCGACCGAGGTGAAAAGCCGGGTCGTCGGCGGTCGGCGCCGCTTCCGGTAGTACCTGGCGGCGACGACCCGCAGCCCATGACGGATGAGCTCCGAGGAGGAGACTCCATCCTTCCGGGCGCGCGCGAGTGCCCGGAGGTCCTCCGGGTCCAGCCGGACGGTGGTCAACCGCTTCGGCGCCATACAAGCGATATACACTGGGCGCCTTCCGTTCAGCAACCCTGGCCGGCACCGGGCTGTGGAAGCGGGTGCGCATCTTGCGCGGCGCGCCGGCAGCAGGCATCGTGCAGAAATGGACCAGGTGCCGAGCGAGCTTCGGAGAGTCACCGTCCTGTGGCGGAGCGACGGCAAGGTCCGCATCCGGTTTCCTTGAGCGAGCCGGTTGCAGGTGTGCTGCTCGCGCTCACCATCGCGCAGCTCTCCGCAGCGCCAGCGAAGGCACGGGAAGCTCCGGAAGATCCGCGGGCCGTCGTCCACGAAGCCACCCGCTCCGTCGAGGAGGAGAGGGCCGCGCCGCTGCGAGCGCTCTGGCAGGAAAGAGTCGACCGCAGCTCCGCGGATCGCGCCGCCCTGCTCGGGCTCGCCACGCTCGCGCGGCTCTCCTACGACTACCCTGCCGCCGAGGCGCTCTATCGCCGGCTGGGCGAGGCGGAGGCAGCGAAGCCCGGCAGCTTCACCGCGTACGCCCTGCTCGGCCAGGCGTGGGCATCCGAGGAGCGCGGCTTCAGCAACGCCGCCGAAGCGCAGTTCGAGCGCGCCCGCAAGACGGCGCGCCGCGCGCGCGACGGACCCGCCGAAGCCGAGGCGCTGATCGCGCTCTCGTTCGTGAGCGGGAGGATGACGGGCGTGCCTTCAGCGATGAAGCTGCTCGATCGGGCGCGGAGGCTGATTCCCGCCGCGGCGCTGGATCTGGAGGCGGATCGGCTGAGGCATCGCGCCGTCCTCCTCGGCGTCGCCGGAAGTCCGGACGCCGTCGCGGATGCCCAGGCGGGCATCGCTGTCGCGCGCCGCGCCGGCTTCTACAGGGTCGAGGCGCAGGCGCTCCGGGCCGCGGGGAAGGTGATGAACTTCCGCGGACAGAACGACGCGGCGATCGCCTTCTTCCGGGAGGCCGAGGAGAGGTTCCGGAAAGCGCACGAGCGAAGCTGGCTCGCCGCCACGCTCACCGAGCACGCCGGGTCCTTGTTGGAGCAAGGCGAACTGGGCGAGGGAATGGAGATCTTGCGAGCGGCGCAGGCCGAGGCCGCGGCCTCGCACAACCGCCAGGCGATCGCCGTCGCGCACATCGGGTTTGCCGACATCGCGATGCACGTGAACGACCTGGCGAGCGCAACCGGGCACCTGGATCGCGCCGCCGCCATGTACGAAGCGCAGGGCGACCCGTCCAACGCGGCCATCCCCCGCAGGTACCTCGCGTTCCTCTCGCTCGCTGCCGGAAACACCGCGGAAGCGAGGCGCCTGGTTCTGCAAGTCCTCGCTTTCTATCGGAAGACCGGCGAGACCCCCGACATCTTCGAGCTCCAGCGCATGCTCGCGGCCATTGCGATGCGCGAAGGCGACTGGGCGGCAGCCGCGCGCGCTCTTGGCGATGCGGAGGCGTTCGCCCGCAAGCTGCGGATGGAGAGATGGAGCGCGAACCTGGCGCTGGATTCCGGGCTGCTCGCGATGTTCCGGGGCGACCTCGATGGAGCCGAGCGATCGTTGAGCGCCCATCTGCGCACGCTGGACTCGTCCCAGGCCGTCTCGCGGCACCAGATCCGGGTCCGGCTGGCCGAGATCCATGCACGCCGCGGCGATCTGGTCCGCGCCGAGGGCGAGTCGATCGCGGCGTGGGACGATCTGGATCGATGGCGGGCGGCGCTCGGCGATCGCGAGCTGCGGCTGCTCGCGTTCCAGACTTCGCCCTCCGAGCTGAAGACTCCTCTGGCCGGAAAGAGCGATCAGGACGCCAGCGCCGCGCGCGTGTTGGGAGCCCTGGCCGCGGGCGGCCGGGTCGCCCCGGCGTTCGAGCTCGCGGAGCGGCGCCGGGCTCGCGAGCTCGTCGATGCCCTGCTGCAGGCGGAGGCGCTGCGCACGGGCATCCGATCGACCGATTCCGCGGGTGCGCCGAACGCTGCCCCGGTCACTGCGGCTGCCGCGGCCTCCTCGCTTCCCGACGAGCACACCGCGTTGCTCGAGTTCGTGGCCGGGAGCCGGGAAAGCTCGGCGACGCTCTTCGTCGTGCAGCGCAACGGCGTCCGCTCCCATCCGCTTTCCGTGGGCAGCTCGTTGTCTGCCCGCGTCGCGCGCTTCGTGGCGCTGCTGGAAGCCGGAAGCGCCACGGGCGATCTCGGGCGCGAGCTGGGTCAGTCCTTGCTGGAGCCGGCGCTCTCCGGGCTCGGACCGGAAGTCACCCGGCTCGTGATCGTCCCAGACGGCCCGCTCCACCGTCTGCCCTGGGATGCGCTCCAACTCGCCGACGGCCGGCATGTCGTCGAGCGGTACGCGGTGACCGTCGCGCCTTCCGCAGGGGTGCTGGCAGCTCTGTGGCGGCGCGCGCGCGAGCGCGGACCCTCCTCCGGGAGTCCCGTGCGGCTGCTCGCCTTCGGCGATCCGGTGTTCGCGAGCCTGCGCGCGGCGGAGGACGGCGATGCCACCGGCAACGATGCCGTCGAGATCATGCGCTCGGCATTCGACGCGACCGGCGGGCTCCCGCGGCTCGAAGCCTCGGCCCAGGAGGTCCAGCTCGTCGCGCGCTACGCCGCGGAGGCGGAGGTGCGGGTGCGCGAGTCCGCAAGCGCGGCCTGGCTGAAGCAGGCGCAGCTGGACCAGTTCCGGATCCTCCATTTCGCCACGCACGCGGTGGTGGACGAAAGCACGGCCGCGCGCACCGCCCTGGCCCTCGCCGCGGGCGAGGGCGAGAGTGGTCTCGTCAGCCCGGGAGAGCTGGCTGCGCTGCGGCTCGACGCGGATCTGGTGGTGCTTTCGGCCTGCCGCACCGCCAGCGGCATCCTGGTGGAGGGAGAAGGGGTGCAGGGCCTCACGGCTCCCTTGTTGAAGGCCGGGGCTCGTTCCGTGGTGGCGACCCATTGGCGGATCGGCGACCGGAGCACGATCGCGTTCGTGCGATCGCTCTACGACGCGCTTGCCCGTGGCTTGCCGGTGGCGGATGCGCTGCGCGCGGCCAAGCTCGACGCGCTCCGTCGGGGAGCGCTCCCGAAGGAATGGGCAGCCTTCACCGCGGTGGGCGACCCATTGGTCCGGGTGAACCTCCGGATGCCGCGATCCGTTTTCGGCCGGTGGCCCGTCTTGCTGATTGGGGCCTTCGTCTCAGCCGCGGCCGCCTGGCTGATCCGCATGCGCGTTCTGCGCGAGAGATCACGCCGGGACAGGCGCCTCCGCGACATCCTCGGCAACGGCTCGGGCAGCAGATGACGGACACGGCGCAGCTCTTGGTCGCGGTGGGCGGCGGATGGTGGAACAACCAGGAGGCGTCCGGTCTGGACGTTGACATGCCCCGATGAGGGGACGATCAGTTGGGGCATGAGCCTCGACCTGATCCGCGACGGCGTCCGGCGCTTCCGGACCGAGGTGTTTCCGAAGCGCAGGGAGATGTACCAGCAGCTGGCGGAGAACCAGCAGCCCTTCGCTCTTTTCCTCACCTGCGGCGATTCAAGGATCGATCCCTCCTTGCTCACCGGCACCGAGCCGGGGCAGATCTTCGTCGAGCGGACGCCCGGCAACATCGTGCCGGAATACGACGACGCGGTCAGCGTCGGCGTCTCGGCGAGCATCGAGTACGCGATCGCCGTCCTCGGCGTGGAGGAGGTGATCGTCTGCGGACACTCCGCGTGCGGCGCGATGAAGGGGCTGCTGCATCCGGAGCATCTCGAGCACATCCCGGCGACCGCGCGCTGGCTGAAGTACGCCGAGCCGGCGCTGGAGAAGGTCGGAGCCGACCACCGAGGCCGCCTCGAGCGTCTGACGAAGCTCAACGTGATCGAGCAGATGCGGCATCTGCATTCGCATCCCTCCGTGCAGGATCGGCTGCGCGCAGGCCGGCTCGGCATCCACGGGTGGTTCTACGAGATCCACACCGGGACCGTGGAAGCTTACGACCCGTCCTCGGATCGGTTCGCCCCGTGGCCTCCGCCGGGGTGAAGCACTGGTCGACCCGCCCGGCGGTGGCTCCTTGACACCTTCTCGGATAGTCCCCCGTAAGCCTGATTCTCTGCAGGCCGAGGGGGCCAGCGACGCCTGTCTGCTCGCAATTCGAACGTCCGCTTCGAAGGGAGGGGATATGCGTCCGTGATCGGAGACGCGGTGAACGCCGCCTCGCGGGTGGAGAACCTGAACAACGCGCTCGGCACCGACCTGCTCTTCACCGAGGAGGTCCGGGCAGGTCTCTCCTCCGAGCTGCTCGCGCAGAGCGAGGATGCCGGCGAGCACACGGTGAAGGGCCGCGAGCGGCCGGTGCACGTGTTCACGCTGCGCGGGCCGCCGGCCTGACGTTGCCATAGGCCCCTAGGGCAATAGCCGGGGCGGAGACGACCAGCTATCCGTCGCGCGCACCACAGGGGAAAAGCCATGATCAAAATCGCCATGCTCGCAGCGGTGTTCGCGTTGTCCGTCAAGGTGGCATTCGCCGCGGAGAAGAAGCAGGCCAAGCCGACCATCGACGTCGCGCACACGGTCACCTTCACGTCCACGGTGAAGTCGGTCGATCAGAAAACGCGCGTCGTCACGCTGGTTGGCAGAGGCGGCGAGGAGGTCACCTTCACCGCCGACAAGCGCGTCAAGAACCTGCCGCAACTCAAGGTCGGCGACGAGGTCACGGTCACGCTCGACGAGTCGCTCAAGGCGCGCGTGCTCGAACCGGGGGAGACGCCTCCGCAAGGATCGCAAAGCTCCAACCTCACCAGCGCGCCGGTCGGTGCAAAGCCGGCGGCGCACGCGACCAAGGACGTCCACGTGGTGGCGACCGTCGCGGCGATCGACCTGGCCAACATGGTCGTCACGCTGAAGAGCCCCAACGGAGAGACCTGGCCGGTGAAGGCGCGCTCGAAGGCGAACCTGGAGAAGCTCAAGGTGGGTGACGTCATCGACATCCGCTCCACCAAGAGCCTGGCCGTGAAAGTCAGCAGTCCGACTCCGAAGAGCTAGTCGGTCAGCCCACAGGCGATGTTCGCGATTCGCGCGTTCCTCCTCGCCCCGGCCGTCGCCGCGTGCGCGAGCGCCGGCAGTGCCGGAGGGCCTCTCTGCACCCGGCCCTCGCCGTCCGACTCCTGCTGGGAGCTGTTGCGTCCGTTGGGCAGCGGAGGCTTCCCCGCCGAGCCGGGCTCGAATGACCAGCCGAAATGGCGCCCGGGCAAGTTCCCGCTCGGGCTCTGGGGTCCGCGCAGCCCCAGGTCGGTCGTCTTCCAGGACGTCTTCGCCGATCAGGACGCGCTCTTGCCCACTGGCAGCCGGAACTGGAAGACGGCTCCCCGGGGCGTGTTGGGCGTCGCCCAGATGCGCCCTCCGTGGGACTCGATGATCGATCGGCTGATGGCCAGCCCCATCCCCATGCCGCCGGGCTTGGTGGTGTAGAACGCTTCGAACAGGCGGTCCGAACCAGCGCCCAGCCCGGCGCCGCAATCCTGGACGGACACCAGCACGCCGTCCGGGACCTCTTTGTCGGAACCGATCACCAGCTCCCGCGGCCCGTCGGCGGCCTGGCTGATGGCCTCGATCCCGTTGACGATCAGGTTGAGCAGCACCTGCTGCAGCTGGACGCGGTCGGCGAGGACCGGCGGCAGGTCTGCCGAGAGCCGCGTCTGGAGCGCCACCTGATACCTCTGCGCCTCCGGGCGCGTGAGGGCGATGACTTCGGCGATCGCGTCGTTGATGTCCAGCCAGTCTTTGTGCGCGGGTGATTTGCGGGCCATCGCGCGGATCCTCCCGATGATCTCGCCGGCTCGTTCGGCATCCTTCACGATCCGGGAAGCGGCCTGGCTCGCCTGATCCAGATTCGGCGGCTGGGCCGCGAGCCAGCGCGAGCAGGCGCTGCCGTTCATCCCGATCGCGGCCAGCGGCTGGTTCACCTCGTGAGCGATGGACGCCGCCAGCTGTCCCATGGTGGTGACGCGCGCCACATGGGCGAGCTCCGCCCGGGCAGTGGTCAGCGCTTCCTGCGCGCGCCTGGCGTCCGTGACGTCGTCGACGATGCCGCTCGTGCGATGCGGCCTTCCATTCCCGTCGCGGATCAAGGTCCGGCGAGAGTGGATCCAGCGCGTCTCGCCGTCCGGCCGGAGGATCCGGTACTCCACGTCGTACCGGGCGTCGCCTGGGGCCTCCAGCCAGCGCTGGAGGGCTGAGGTCACGTAGGAGCGGTCCTCCGGGTGCACCGCCTGGAGCCATGCGTCGACGTCGCGGTAGACCTCCGAGACAGGGCGGCCCCAGATCCGGTCGTACGCGGGGCTCATGTAGAGGACTCTTCGGGGATCGAGCGATTCGATCCAGAGCATCTCCGGGATGCTCCCGGCCATCAGCCGGAACCGCCCCTCGCTCTCTTCCAGGGCCTGCTCGGCGCGGCGTCGCGCCATGCCGAATTCGATCACCAGCACTCCGAGGGCGCCGAACACGATCAGGCTGATGATGTGCTCCGCCGGAATGGGAAGGAAGGCATCCGGGGGAGGAATGAACCAGTAGAGGATGCCGGCCGCGGTGGCGAGCAGGGACACCAATCCCGGCCCACGGCCGCCGTACCACGCGCTTACCACCACCGCGCCGACCGCGAGGCCGTACATGGCGACCCCGGGCGGGAGCGGAAGCAGCATCCGGACGAGCACCGCCAGGCCCGCCAGCGCCAGGGCAATTCCGTAGCGAGCGAGCGGATGGCGTCGGGTCCGGAGCAGATCGATCATGAGGCGGCCTCGCCGCGGATCTATCGCTTCCCGTGTCGGCAATCCAGGCGAGCTCGGTTCTCCCGCGTTCGAATCAGCGCAGCTTCCACCACGCGAACAGCGCCGCTGCAGCGGGGATCGTGAAGACGAGAGCAAAGATCGGGGCCTCGTCCGCGATGGAATACCCGGCTCTTTTCACTCCGATGTACAGATTGACGGCTGCCCCGACGAGCCACAACGGAATGAAAACGAGCGCTGCAGTCGCAGTTCCGGCGTGACCACCAACCACGCGCCCTGCGAAAGCGCACGCACCGAGCACCGCGAACCCGATCGCAAGAACAATGACGGTGTGCACCTGGCCGCGCTCGCTAGTTCGCTTGCCCGATGTCGAGGCGCGTGATCTTGCCCGCAGGAGAGAGCCGGAACTTGAAGTAGGTCCGGAAATCGCCCCAGTGGTCCGAATGGAACTCTCCAACCACGTCGAGCCCGTCGTTCTCTACACGCTCGATCGAGGTGAACCGCTCGTGACCGAGGGCGTCCCGGGTGAACCTCTCGAGACTCCGTGGACTGCCGTCGTCGTAGAGTTGGGCATCGGGCTCGAACAGCGCCGTCCAGGCCTTCCGGTCACCCTTCTGGAGCGCCGCGATCGCGGCTTTGACGGTCGGGTTGGTGAGCACGTCTAGGTTCATCGGTTCTTCTCCCCGTAACGTGACCGCCCCCGAGCGTCTAGCACTGCACGGACAGCGTGACCATGGTCGCGCACGCGGGAAAAGAACCCTGCGCCGTGCCGCCCGCGCGGGTCTTGATTTCCAGCCCGGTGGCCTGCGCGGTGGCGATGTTCGGCCCCGAGGGCCGGTCACGGTAGCCGGAGCGGTTCCAGAGCGCCGGGTGGTTGACGAGAGCGCGGGTGCCTGCGGCCCGCACCACGCGCGATGGTCGCCCGTCCCACAGCACAAGCTACGCGAGATGCTGTACGGTCGCGCCATACCGCGCCACGGTAGAGCGCGCTGCGCACAAGCGCGAGTTGATCGTGTCCTCGACCGATGCCGCCGCGCATTGGCACGAGAACTTCAAGGTCAAAAGGGCCGAACACCCGGCTCCGCTCAGTCTCATGCAGAAGCAGGGGCGACTCTGGCGAGAGTCGCCTACTCTTTCTCCGAAGCAACGCGTCGTGGTGGATTAGGGATGAACAGCTTCTGCGGCCTCCGCGCGCGACGCCGCAAACCAGGACAGCCGGACCGCGGCAGCCCCAACTGTGCGATAAGGACAGGCGGAGAAAGGAGCCCCCTATGCCGGAGAGCGTCTACAAGATTGTCGAACTGGTCGGCACCAGCAGTGAGTCGTGGGAGAAGGCGGCGACGGCAGCGATCGAGCGCGCGGCGAAGTCGCTCCGGGATCTGCGCGTCGCTGAGGTCGCTCAACTCGATCTGCAGATCGAGGACGGCAAAGTGAAAGCCTACCGGGCAAAAGTGAGGGTCTCCTTCAAGTTCGAAGGCAAGTGACGCAACCGACTCTTTCGCATCGATCCCTCCGGCGTCGCCGGAGGGATCGTCCCTCAACTTTGCGCTGGTCCGAAGTTCCGAGAGCAGGTCAGAGGGCCTTGGACAGCGATAAGCCATCACCAGTAGGTTCGTAGCGCGCTTGCCTGCAGGGCGCGTCGTCTCCAACTTCCAGCAAGGGGACTTTTGCGCGTCCGACTGCTGGCGGCGCTCGTGCTGACGCTCTGTTGCGCGCGGGGAGCCGTCGTTTCCGCGGACGCCGGCGCCGGTGGCGCGATCACTCCGCCTTCCACAGATGCAGGTTCGACCGACGCAGGCCAAGGCGACGCAGGCGAACGATCACCCCCTCCGATCGACGGGGGCCCCGCGGACGCAGGCTCTGGGACGACGGATGCCGGCACCGACGCCGGCACGGTGACGACCGCTGCCTGCGAGCCGGTTGGCGGATGGGGCGCCGTGGATCCCGCGGATTCCGATCCCACTCTCTCCAACGACTGCGACGGCGTCGTTCCGGCCGCCTTGCCCGAGCCGCGCACCGTGCACCAGGAGACCGGCACGCACGCTTCGTGCATCTCGAGCGCCGGCGACGGACAAGGCGTGGTCGCGACCGGGTTCTTCGGCTCCCGGGATAGTCAGAGCTCATGGTTCACGGCGCTTGGGCCGGACGGCGGAGCCGCTTACGGGATCGACGGCGTCGGAACGAGGGACGGCGTCGCCAGGATCCTTCCCCAGGAGGACGGCTTCCTCGGGCTCGAGCTCTACCGCCCCCCGATCAGCTGG
>Ga0137397_10002983_pt1 | contig 11802 bp, 12 predicted proteins | sample czorhiz116metaG_FD_106658 | JGI IMG/M metagenome (GOLD analysis project Ga0137397, IMG submission 106658) | Vadose zone soil microbial communities from Angelo Coast Range Reserve, California, USA - czorhiz1.16 metaG | ecosystem: Environmental > Terrestrial > Soil > Vadose zone | place: USA... | reverse complement strand
GTCAAACTCTACTTGGTGGCGTCGTCAGGTGATGAAAATTTCTTGTCATAACGAAACTCAGATGGAAAGGTCGAGATGCCCATAATCAGCTAGTTTTCTATTACGTGTGCTACCTGCCACTGGCAGGAAACAGTACCCCCTCAATCATGTAGTTCTCCCTCCAACGATTTTCGAGATGACGCAGTGGGACATACAATAGCGCCGTGACTATAAGCGCAGCTTCCATACTGAGGTCGCCAGCCTTCCGGGCGATAGGCCCCGTATACCACACCTGGTTCATGGACGGAATAACAAGGAAAAGGCTTAGAAGTGACGCTCCCACGGCAGCTGCGCCTAGAGGCAGCTGAGACGGCACATTCCAGCACCGGAGGTCGTAGCGCGCGAAGTCACCTTTACGGAAATACAAGTGCTCGACGCACATTGCCACAAACGACCCTCGGGGTGCACTAGTGGTTAGCCTACTGCGCGAAGCCTACGTGGGACCACAATCGTGCAAATCACCTGTCCAAAATCCGATGATACCCAGGAAATTGGAAAGGGCGACGTATAACTTGTGTTGCCCAACAATGGCAAGCAACATTATCCTTTGTGCTATCGTAAGACCGAGGCCAAAAGCGAGAAACGATATTTACTCACACTGCGGTCAAGACCACCGAAAAGACATATCTTGGGATAGCCACGAGTGGTGGAATGAGAGTTTGGACGGCTATACCCATAGAATATACTACCGTGGAATTGTTGTCCGTCACGCTCAAGCTAGATAATGCCATCAGGACCTTGCCAAATCTCCCAACGGGGGAAAGCATCGCGTGCGTAAGGTCCACCGATGTCGCCGTCAGCATAGCCTGCATTCCAGCTAGGAACTGAGTTGCGGATATTACTGCCGCCACGCCTAGGCACGGAAGGGTGCCTATCCGTGACGTCGACAGGGAGAATACCTATCAGGCGACGGTTGCATGAATGGGGTTAGCGGTATGATTACGGGTCGCGTAGTACTCTGATCGAGCATCAAGTTCCAATCCCGAGACACAAGATTCTTGACAAAGACTGAGTTGCTCTGGCGGCCCGAGAGGCGGCCAGAGCTGGAGTTACCGAACATTCGAACAAACTTTTTTCGTCGGGTAGTTTCTGTGAGTGAAGCGTCAACACATTGGCAGGGTCCTCCATCGAAAAGCCAATGTTGAAGCGGGAAGCGAGGATTGAAAGGTGTAAGAGTACTAAAGGGAATAAATAGAGAAGCGTAAAAATCCCCGAGACTTCTTCATATATACGCGGGCGTCGGCCAAACTACAGCAGTATATTTCGGCTTTTCGGTGCTCCAGATCGGATACGTACTAGTAGAAGGACAGAACCCAGATCCGGAAAAAAATAACTGTGGGCGGACTCGGTTCCTTTCTTTTTTCTTAAGAGCATTTACTCATAGTAGGGGCAGTGACCCCATCCACCTGAGTAGCGCTAGCGGGAGATGAAGTTATCAGCTACTGTGTAGAAAGGGATAAAAAGATTTTGACTCTGACATGATCTGGAGAACTCAAACACCGACAGTTAATTTGTATCATCTGCGTGACTGCGTTGCAAGCTCGGCGCTCGTCCTCTGTGATCGTTGTCGGAATTATGGGGCCTCAGCTTACAGACCCCATTCAGGTCAGCCAACGGGAAGGGAAGCCACGGAGTGCTTGAGGTGAGCAAGTGGAATTGATTACATCTGTGTTAGATACGCTCGTAATCGATCATCCATGTCAAAGATGACATATTCTATTTTCTTGCGGTTTGCCACCTTCACATTTGCCGCGTGGTGTAGCCATACGATCTTCGGGGCGTTTGTTCGTCAATGCCGAGATGTGCGCTAGTGAGAGTCCATGATGGCACGGCACCGGACTCAACTGAGACTAAAACACTGACCAACTCTAATGCTGACACGCTCGCATCGTCACCCCTCGCTTGGGCCCGTGCTACTGCGCACGCCCTGAGTTTATGACCGTCCCTGTTGAGCCACTGCCAGTGCAGTGGCAAACAGTCAGCTAGGTAATATTGATTTTGTTGTGTCTGTTGGAATTACAATAAATAGAACACGTCTGAGATGAGGAACGGGTGTGCTCAGACAACTGTGAATGGAACGGCCTGGACAATGCACTTCCTTTTCGCGCTATATAACTGACCAAGCACGGCGCTGGCAGACCGCGCGCTGGTTATATTCTGGGTGGGTTGTATGAGGTGTGCTGGGTTAAGAATCGTACGGTATCATGAAATTAGGATAATGGCATGTCACTTTGTATGGCACGTATGTGTGCCGGTATGATTCATGCCTCTGCTCCGGATTGCTCACCGACAGGGACGTTACCCGAATCAAAGGGAGGCAAACCCCACTCCTCCGGAACAAAGTCTTCGAGCGAACGAAGAACCTGGTCGGGCTTCTCCGTGACCTCCAAGGAACCTACGCTGAGCAGATTCTGGTCCGGAACCCACACAACTACGTGCCCGAAACGCAAATCAGACGGCGGGACCGAAAAAGAGGAACTAACACCGCACCGTTCATCCCCGCACGCTTACCAGCCTGCACGCCCGGAATCGCATCCTCAAACACGAGGCCGCGCGCACGCTCCTCGCGCTCCGCCTCCGCGACTACGTCAGCGTCCTCATCAGGGCCAACATTGCGCCTGAGCTTGCGAGCAGCAGCAAGGAACACATCCGGGAACGGCTTCCCGCGTCCGGGCCTGACCGCATCGTGGTCGTCTCCGCACACGACGTTCTCACCGAAGCGCGCAAAGACGTGCTGCAGGTGCGCCGTCTTGCGCTCGTAGTTGCGCCGCGCGGAGCCGGTCGCGATGGCTATGGGGACGGCGTGGTCCGCGAGGTGCGCGACGAGGCGCGCGACGCCGGGCAGGAGCTGTACGTGCGGCCAACGCGCGTTTTGTGCTGCGGTGCGGTGCGCGATGTAGTCGTCGATCGTGAGCGGGATGTCTGGGAAGAAGGAGAGCAGGTGGGCTGCTGCGGGCCGCTCGGCTGTAGCGGTGTGCGGGCGGGGAAACGTTACGTTGACAGGTTGTTATTGTGCTGGGGGGGGAAGGGGGTTTGAAAGGGCGACCCACGTTTGCCCATGAGGCCGGCTTTAATCTCCCATGTCATCTCTACGCCGTATGGCGCGAGGATGTCATCTGTGGGTACGGATCAAGTTGAAGCGAAGCCCGGAGCGTTTGAGCGACGGAGCAAATGAGGTTTAGTTACTTGTGACTTCCGTGTAGACACGCTCGGAATCGATCATCAAACCTGCGCGGTTTCCGTTATCCCGCGTAGTTAGAGCTACGTGTATCAATAATACCATCCATATCAAAGATGACATATTTTATTTTCTTGCGGGTTGTCATCTTCGCGGTCGCTCTGCACTGTTGATTGTGCGGTCGTTCGGCGTTTGTTCGTCCGAGTCGAACGCCAGTTGCGCGCTTGTGAGCCTGAGATTCTGCAGTAAAGACGGGGAAAAAAGCTTCAGAGTTGGGTCGGGACCTGCTAAGCGAAACTCTCATACGGTGCTGCGGTAGAAAATCAACCCGGTCCTGAGATGTGGAGACGTCGATGCGTGAGATCAGAGTATCAGACTGTGAGAGACTGATCCCATCATGGTTATGCCACCGGGGCAGTGGCGGCGGCCGAGACCACAACGCCCAACCTTTTTTTAACAGACCAAATCCTTTTCCCTGTTCGCACCTCCTTTCCGTACACGTTTGTGTAAAACGCCCCTCACTGCTGGCACACCCGAGACATGTTGAGCGGAAGCAACCATCATCCAAACTCGCGCCTCCGTGGCCGATCGCCCATATCCAAAGACCGGGCTCGCATCTCACCTCCACCACCTACTACACCCTCCTCCCCTCTGCGACAACACGGCCTACTACTACGACGCCGCCGAGCGGTTCTCCTGCTCGCGCTCTCCGCGCTGCTCTTCCTCTTCCTCTTCTCCTCCTCGCACGACCTGCTCGGGCTTCCCCCCGCGCTGCAGGGCCTCCGCCGCGTTTCGCCCGCTAGCATCGCCGCGCTCGTGCGCCCCCGGCCCGGGGTGGACGAGCTCCATGGCCTGCTGTACTATGCCATACAGGAGAACGAGGCGCTCGCGGACGACGCGCCCGATCCGACGCGGCCCATCGATCTGTCGGTGTATGCGGACGGGGACCGCGCGTCGGATTGGTCTGCAAGGGTGAAGCGCCTCGATCAGGCGACGCCGCTGATCGTGTTCAGCAAGGTGTGTCTTTATGTCTCGTGTCTTCCCCTTTTCGTTTTTTGTCCCTTCGATGACCGAGGATGGCTAACTGCGAGGGTCGTTGTTGTCACCTGATTGATCGGTTCTTGGAAAACAAAAGACGTATTGCTCGTGAGTGGCCATCCTCGAATCTCCTCCATGTGCGCGCTGAACCATGCTGTATTCACATGGGACTCCTATCATAGGTATTCCAGGAGAGCAAAGGACATCCTAGCTCGGTACGACCTCGTGCCGCAACCCAAGATCATCGAAGTCGACCTGCGTGGTGCGTGATCTCCTTTTGGCAGAGCGAAAGAGGACGAACTGAACGTCGTCGGATTTTGCAGATGACGGCGACTTCATCAAAGCCGTGCTCACGCGCCTGACGGGGCGCAGCACCTTCCCCAATGTGATCTTGCGCGGCAAGTCCATCGGCGGCGCAGACGACATTGGCGCGATGCACAAGGAAGGCCAACTGCACCAAGTATTCGAAAAGGCGGGCCTCAAGGTCCGCGCCGAGCTCAGGGATGAACATACCTGACGATGAAGGTGGAGGGTAGATCGGACTCTCGCCTACAGCAATGTATCACTAGCTGTTTTTGTTTGTCGCGTCAAACTCGTTTTTGCTTGCTTGCTATCCAAGCTTTGTATAATGTCCTGGATGTAGACCGCACTTTTTAATATTGCGTCCTCACGTGCACCAGGTCTCCCCTTTGGATACGATGGACGGGCCTATGGCATGCAAGTACGTCGAAGTTCACCTGCGCGCGCTTTTAATGGCAAGACTGAGGCACGTGAGGGTGTGTTCAGTCGCGTGCTCAGCGCAGACACCATATGATGTTTGTGAGAGTTGTCAGTGTCTCGTCGATACAGTAGTATCATACTAGCAGATATTACGACGAGAAATGTGTTTCATTGTCTGCTGCCCTAGACATCATATTACAACAATAGGTCCCTAGTGTACAATCAAGGCCAGAACTCCCACCTAGCACATCGCGCTTTCTGCACCCTTCCAACCGCCCCCAACGTTCAAAAATAAGATCCCGCACCCGCGTAAGATGGTCTACCTGTAGAGTTCGTCGCACTCTGCTGACCATCGGGAGACGATTCCGAGTCCGCAAGATCGAGCGAGTCTGCATGCTTGCGGATGTACTCAACCGAGCCAGGGCCAAATGCAGGAGCCGGGGCCGTGAATGCCTTGATGGCGACAGCGAGGCGACCCGCTGGCATCCTCGTCTGCAGATCAGCCCGAGACGGCACAGGTTGGAACGACAGCTAAATCAAGCACATAAACGAGGGTGGGAAGGCCAATTAGCAATTATCAGGTCTCGAAATACCATGCCGGCACGCGCAGGCACTCACAGTGTCGTTCATCCGCGTATAGTACCGTAGGAACTGCGCCGCATCTTCCGCCTCGGCCGCAATGCGTCCGCGTCGCTCACGGCGCCCATCGCGACCCTCTTCCTTTCCACCTCCATGTGAGCGCCCACCGCCATCGCGCAGCGCATCCAGTTCACGCTTTGCCCATCCAAGGAACCCAATCGCCACCCCTGGCGAGTCATGCGCTCCCGCGTCCGCGCCGAGCCACTTCCGCGCGAGCGCGCCATGCAGCGCTACGCAGTCGCGTGCGTACAGGAGCAGCGGCTCTGCGACTTCCATGTCGTTCTTTCGCGAGGCGGGAATGCGCAGGAGTGACTCGGCAGAGGCACAGAGCGCGGAGGCTTCGAGATGCAGTTTGGCTAGGAGCGCTGGGGATGGATGTGAGGCGGGCAGAGGCGGGCCAGGCGCGACGGTGCTTTCGTAGGAGGATTTGGTCATGAGTTTGCGAATCGCGAGGGATTGCGCCGATGCGAGCGTGAGTCTGTCCGGAGACGGGAAGAAAGGGCAAACGATGTTATGGGTGAGAAGCCGACTAAGACAGCAAGGAAAGGTGAGGATGAGGCACACTTTGATAGCGCTAAAGCCACCTCTTTGCTCAGCTCGGGCGGACGGGCGCGTCCGGGTTGCCAGCCTGGAGTCTGCTCTGCGCTCGAGATAACAGTAGTGCTAACGTGTTCGAAGATCCCGCTCGCCCTGCAGAGCAGGGTGACGGCAAAGCCAAGCTTCTCGTCCCTTGCCTTGCGTTCGACATCGGAGACGCCACGCTCGCGTTCGTATTCGCCCAGGGCTACGACATTCAGTCTTGCGAGGTTCGAAAGAGCAAAGGCATAAGTGAGGAAAGTAAATACGAGCTCCGAAGGGAGTGCAGGTAGTGAGAGGCGTGGTGAGTTGTTGAAGAGATGGGCTGAGAGCGTAGTGCGCCAACTGAATACTGTCAAATGTCAGGTGGAGAGAACATGGTCCCAGTGCGAACCTACCTGGGTTTTGAGTCTGCACGAGGTCGCCACTAGCCACACAAGTAATCACGGCGTAAAGATGGGGAAGATACTCCTCGATTGTCTACTGGTAGGATAAGAGGGCTCGTTTTATCGCGGTTCGAGGGATGAGACGCGCCTTGACGAGTCTGAGGTAGTCTTTGTCGCCATCGGTGTGTTTACTCTCTTTGAGGACTGCACGCAAGTTTGCACGGGCTTGCGTTGCATCTGATATCTGAGCTGTGTAAACGTCTGAACCATCAGAGAAATGGTCCGCAAAGGAGAGCGAGCCTGTGGTAGGCAACTCGAATGTGTAGACCATCGTGGAGAACAACTAGTGACACCATTCGGCCGGCTCGTTCCATCTATGGCTGCCGAGACCGCCGAGGCCGATATCCCCGAAGGTCCGAAGCGGTCATCAAAGGGACTTCTCTCCTTTCTTAGGGACCTTTCTCCTTTCTTTTCATCTTTCATCTTCATTCTCCCTCGACTTTTACCCCCTCAACCTACTCGCAACCCGTACTGTTCTCAGTTTTTACCCCGGTCTGTCCTCTTATTTTACATGGTTATGAATCCAAGCAACTGACGGATTTGGATGTCGTTATAGCCTTTTTTTCGATTCAAAAGACGACTAACTCATGCAGTCTAGCTATTCGAACCCACCCCTATCCAACTCGAACGCCTTTACTCAGGCCTCTGGGCTCTCTGGGTTCAAGTTCTCCACCATTGGGAACAATCCTTCTCTCCTAGACAGAATGGGCGATGGTTCCCGCGCCTCTTTCCGTCCTCCTTCCTCGGACCAGAATCCCTCTCAAGTACACAACAGCGCAAGTGCATCACACATACCCTTCCGACCCACCTCGCCTCTACCTCTGAGAGTGGCCCCCGTCTATCGTGGTTCATCCGTGAAGCCTACCGTAATACAAGACCTTCACGGTCCTGCCCCCGCTTCTACATCGTTTTCACCCTTCGAACCTCTGGACGACCTCAAGATATATCCTCAGCCTCTTGACCAGAACCGCACGTCTGTTTTTCCTGATCTTCAATATCCGAACGCCACTCCGGACATCAACAGCCCGCTTAGGGAATCGTCCATCCTCCCTTCGTGGCCTGTTCCCTATAAGCGAGATGCTTCTCACCAACCCCAGCCCCCCATCCGGCAAAACTTGCCACCCATATCTGTTTCCAATCCTCCCGGTGTTGAATCTGGCGTTGCCGCCGAAACCACCGGTAGTCCAGTCCTTTCCCTACCATCAACGTCATCACAACACAGTAGCGCCACCCCTCCCACCGAACCTGAGCACGTTCGTAGGCCCGTCGAGCACCTCTTCAAAATAGCCTCTGTACGTGAGGAACACCTAGCAAAACGTCGTGAAACATTCGACCTCCGTTCCGGCGAGCTTTCCACTTTTGGTGCGGAAGCGTTGCAAGCGGTGCAAGATCTGCAGGACAGGACCGAGACTTTGAAGCAGCAGGCCGAGGAAATGCGTGCTCAAGCGGAACAAACGCTTCAGGAGGCTACCAAGATGCGCGATATGGCGGACCAACTGATCGCGTCTGCTGGCACGCTCGGTGTGGACCTGCTTGGCGCTCAAGTCAGTCGTGCGGTCGGACGTTCTGAACAGTTGACCCGCTTTGTGCAGAAGGGCTTTGATTGGTTGGTGACTTTACGAAGCCGGGAGCAGGAAAAGATTGCAGTTGTTCAAGCAGAAATCGCAGAACAGGACCTCGCGGACCTTCAGCGCCGTCAGCAAGAGTTGCAACAACAGTTGGAGCGCCGAAAGATTGAAGAACAAGAGAAGATGGAGGTCGCTAAACGAGAAGAGCAGGAGCGAGAAGCCGCAAGAAAGAAGGCCGAAGAAGAGCGTGAAGCAGCCAGGATGAGGGCTTACGATGTTCGTCGTGCCGAAGTCATGGCAAAGAAACGGCGTGCGACCGAAGCACAGGCACAGTCTATTCAAGCTGAGCGGGAGAGAAGAATTGCTGACGCCTCCGGCTCCGGTCTCCGTCCACCTACTCGCAGTTCCGATACACTCCTCAGCACTACCCCTGCACCTTCCTCTGAAGTTGTTCACAGCATTAGAGCTTCAGCGGACGTCCCATCCTCGCAGGTCACTGTCCCTGCCCTGTCACGGTCGCCTGTCAACAGAACCGGCGGGTCACCGGAGATAACTTCACCGTCCTCCCACTCCCAGCCGCTACCCAACAAAGTCAAAACAGCGCCCGCGCCTGTCTCCTTCGTCCCTGCACAGACTGAGGCTGGACGTGCGGTCAACACGGACTCACCTCTGAGTTCAACCATTCTGGCGTCGGAGTTGCACCCGCGCAACGTCGTTGAGGCGTCTCGTCATTCTCATCTCAACCGAGTCACCCGCGATGCGCAGGAGGAGATGCAACGTCAAGATCCAAGGCTAGCAGCACCTCCGTTGGAGCTGCATCATGTCCAGGTCAAACGCGAGCCCTCAGTCGGAGTGTTACCCCGTTCACATCCGCAACCGTCACCGGATTTGGAACACACCGACCAATCCCACCGTCAGCCGGTGGCCGTTCTCAGAACCTCGAGCCAGGGTCTGGACATCGACCAAAGCGCCCCTGCCTCATCTACGTCTGGGTCACGCGCCACCCCATCGTACCTTGCGCAGACGGATGGCTATCTTCGTCGTACCGACCCGCCAGGACCAGTGCCGTACCAGGATGAACCACACCACTTTCAGGATTCCCATCACGATCAAGTAACTCCGAGCGCGGATGGGCGGGCACATGGAAGGCAAGATTCGGCATCGAGCGAACTTTCCGCGCAAAGCTGGAACTATCGCGATCGACGTTCCCCAAGTCGTCTTTCCTCAAGAGAAGGTCGGTCTAGGTCACGCTCACCTCCTCACTGGCGCAAGCGGACGCGTTCTAGAACACCGCCACGGTCCGAAACGAGACAGAATGTAGATCATTGGGAACTTCACCGGCCCCACGTACGTCCCCGAATCGATGATGATCGGGACAGATCCAGGCGTTACAATGGCTACGACCGGAGATGGCGAGGCGACAGCCCTCGTCGCTATGTGGCTCTGCCACCAAGGAGAGGTTACAACAGTTATCGGCCATCACACTCACCACCGCCGTCGCCACGGCAGCTCCGCGCCGAACGCTCACCTCCGCCTCCGAGGCGTAGCTACCGTGACCGTCCGCTTGCAGCAGAGCATGTCCCTCAGCGATTTGTTAACGCGGATGTACGAGAAAGGAGGACGGATGAGTATCGGGCGGACGTCAACGCCAATCACAATGAACCAGCCGCGGAAGCCTATCGTAGCGTCGAAAAGGAGGAGCAGCAGTATCAGCGGCAGCGGCGCACTCGAAGTCCGAGCGAACGTGATCAAACGTCAACTCCATCGCCCAGACAAGGAGAGGCGGATATAGGTCTCTTGGACAGGATCAATATGAACGAAGCGGACGATCGCGGGCCTGGGCGAGGACGTGTCGTAGCACGTGGGGGGCCCAATACCCGTCGCGGCACGCGGGGTGTTTCTAGCGGTGGACGAGGGCGTAGCGGTGCGCTTGCTTTGCTATCGCGGATGAGCGAGACCACGACACGCTCGACGCGCACTGCGCCCGCTCTGTCGTTGTCCGACCGCATGCAGCAAGACTAACAACATTCTCCCAAACGTCAAATGTTATCCCGGAGGGCCTCCCACTTCTCAAAAGCCACTAGGTACTTGCTGCTTTGTCGCCAGGATGATCCCTTTTCTGCATTTGCACGTGTAGCTGCGTTTTTTATCATTCTCGTGTTTCTTTCTCGTTCTTGATGTCAATGAGTTTTCTCAATTGGGTGGGCTTCTGGCTCCTCCTTTTCAATCTTCTGTGCCCTTTGCAGGACTTGGAAAACTCCCCATACTGTACGCAGACCTTTGCGTGGCTTAATATGAATTTTACCTTCCCCTCTTATGACGTTAATAAATGCTTCGATGTGAATCGTACTGCATTCGAGATGGCACATTTTGTTCATACCTTTCCCGGTAGACGACCATAGGACGGAGGCAAGGCATCGCGGAGGCCTATCTCGGCCGGGAGTCCACACTAAGTTCATTCTATAATATTCCGAAATCCGAATCTGAGTGGCTCCGACCTCTGAGTCGTTGCAGAGTTGTCGGTGTTTCGTCAACGAGAAATTTGGTGAACTTGACTGTAAACCGACATTGGACTATGACCTCTCAGACTAAGAGCTATTCGGCTGTCGCTCGTCTCAAAGCTACTGTTGGTAAAGAAGGAAACGGCAAGTCGGCAGACGAGGTCGCAGATTTTACACCGGAAAGGGAGCCTTGAGCCGTGACTACCCCCAATTTCAATGGCCAAGGTACTGTTCTGCATTCGTGACTTCAAGTTACTGCCTTTCGTTTTTTGAAGGAATCGTGGCGACAACAGCCTTAACACTGAACAAGAAAAAAAGCCACTCGTCTCAGGCTAGCCCCCGTCGGTCACACGGGCCACACCGCCACGGTATCAAGCCCTTTGACATCACCAAATTGTGGGTGATCTCGTAAGGCGTTGTGAGATGGTGTCGACCAACATGAGCTGCGATATGCAGCATCGTTTAGCTACTACCTTGTCTTAGTCTTGCAATGCCCCAGTAGTGCCTATAAATCTGGCGAGCGATGTAACTAGCCTACGAGGCAATCAGGTGATTACAAGGGGCTTGCGAAACAAGTACAACCTATCCCTAGGATCCACGAGAGGGGCGCAATCCTGTGAGGGATTCGTGAGACTAGCACAATCCGTCATGGGATTTATGAGACCAGTACAACCCAACTGTGAGAGTATGAGTACACCGCAACCCTATGTTCAATGGACAAGTACAGTACCTTCTGCCAGTGGTTTTATGAGCAGACATACTACTTGTATGGCACTCATAAGGGAATATCTGGCCATTCCAGACCCACCAGAATGAGATTGTATCAGATCCATTCACAACAGAGGATGCGGTCTTGCAAAGATCAATGCATTGATGGGCGAACAAAATGTATTAAACTAGCTATGTGCGAGTACGAGCATACCTTGCATGCACTTCCTGAATCCTCTTTCAAAAGGACATTCCTGTATGGCAAGTAACTGTCCCACCACTATTGCCAGACAGAAATATTTTACTAGAAAGGTGTAGAGACATCCGTCAATCCTCAACGATGCCATGTATTGATGAATTCATCAAACATAGTACCTGTTCCACCACTT
>Ga0137397_10002980_pt1 | contig 11808 bp, 6 predicted proteins | sample czorhiz116metaG_FD_106658 | JGI IMG/M metagenome (GOLD analysis project Ga0137397, IMG submission 106658) | Vadose zone soil microbial communities from Angelo Coast Range Reserve, California, USA - czorhiz1.16 metaG | ecosystem: Environmental > Terrestrial > Soil > Vadose zone | place: USA... | reverse complement strand
GGTGCGGATCACATCACGAGCCATCACGGGAGCCTGTCGCGCGAGAAGCGGTTCGAGGCAGAAGAGCGCTTGAAGCGGGGCGAGCTCAAGGCCCTGGTCGCGACCGCCTCACTCGAGCTGGGCATCGATATCGGGAGCGTCGATCTCGTCATTCAGGTGGGTTCGACTCGCTCGATCGCCACACTGCTGCAGCGCGTCGGCAGGGCGGGGCACCGGCTGGGCGCGATTCCCAAGGGGCGGGTGTTCGCGCTGTCGCGGGATGAGCTGATCGAGTGCTCTGCGATGCTCCGCGCGACGCGTGAGGGCCGGCTCGACCGACTGATCATTCCGAACAAGCCGCTCGACATCCTGGCCCAGCAGATCGTGGCAGCGGCGGCGGGTGAGGAGTGGGATGAAGACGTTCTCTACGAGCGGGTGCGTTCGGCCTACCCTTACCGCGACCTGAGCCGGAAGGAATTTGACGACGTCGTGCAGATGCTGGCGGAGGGGTTCACCACGCGCCGTGGCCGGCGTAGCGCGCACATCCACTACGACGGCATCAACAAGAAGCTCACGGGACGCCGCGGAGCGCGGATCGCCGCTATCACTTCGGGCGGCGCAATCCCCGATCTGGGCGACTATCGCGTGATTCTCGAGCCGACCGAGACGTTCGTCGGCACGCTGAATGAAGACTTCGCGATCGAGAGCACGCCTGGTGACATCTTCCAGCTGGGCAACACGTCCTACCAGATCGTCAAAGTCGAATCGGGTCAGGTGCGCGTGGCGGACGCCAAAGGCCAACCGCCGACGCTGCCGTTCTGGCTCGGTGAGGCGCCTGGCCGCACCAACGAGCTGTCGGAAGAAGTCTCGCGGCTGCGGCAGGACGTGGCCGACCGGCTCGACGATCCGGCGGCGGCGATCCAGTGGCTGGTAGAGACGATCGGTCTGACCGAGCCCGGCGCGCGCCAGATCGTCGAATACCTCGCCGCGACTCGCGTTGTCCTCGGCACCATTCCCACCCAGAAGACCCTGGTGCTGGAGCGGTTCTTTGACGAAGCGGGCGGAATGCAGCTCGTGCTGCACGCGCCGTTCGGCAGCCGCATCAACCGGGCCTGGGGCCTGGCGCTGCGCAAGCGCTTCTGCCGCAGCTTCAACTTCGAGCTTCAGGCCGCTGCAACCGAAGACGCCATCATTCTCTCGCTGGGACCACAGCACAGTTTCCCCCTCGAGGACGTCTTCCAGTACCTGAAGCCCGCGACCGCGGAGCACCTGCTCGTGCAAGCGATGCTCGATGCGCCGGTGTTCGGTACGCGGTGGCGCTGGAACGCGACCCGCGCGCTTGCCGTGCTGCGGTTCCGCGGCGGCCGGAAGGTCCCGACGCCGTTGCAGCGCATGGAGGCGGAGGATCTCGTCGCTGCCGTCTTTCCCGATCAGCTGGCCTGTCCAGAAAACCTGGTCGGCGACCGTGAAATCCCCGATCACCCGCTCGTGAATCAGACCATCGCCGACTGCCTGCTCGAGGCGATGGATTTCCCTGGTCTGAAGCGCGTGCTCGAGGGAATGGATGCGGGCGAATTCACGCTGATCGCCCGGGATACCACGGAGCCGTCACCGCTCTGCCACGAGGTTCTGAACGCCCGGCCGTACGCGTTCCTGGACGACGCCCCACTCGAGGAGCGCCGCACGCAGGCCGTGATAACGCGCCGCGGTCTCGATGTGAAGACGGCCGACGAATTCGGCAGGCTCGATCAGGCGGCGATCGACCTCGTGCGCGAACAGGCGTGGCCTGATCCGGAAACGGGCGACGAGCTGCATGACGCGCTGCTGATCATGGGCGCGGTGCCGGCCGCTGAAGCCGGAACGCATGCATCCTGGAAAGACAAGTACGACACCCTGGCCGGCACTGGGCGCGTGACGACGGTAGACGGACGGTTGTGGGTCGCGACGGAGCGGCTGCCGATGGTGCAGGCGGCGTTCCCGGGAACCACGAGTGAGCCCGCTGTCACGCCGCCCGAGCGTGAGCTCGCCAAAGCGTGGAGCCGGGAGGACGCGATTCGGGAGCTGGTGCGCGGGCGGCTGGAAGTGATTGGCCCGACCACCGCCGCGGATGTCGCAGATCCGCTCGGACTACCATTGAGCGACATCGACGTCGCGCTGGCGGCGCTCGAGCATGAGGGCTTCGCTCTGCGCGGCCGCTTCTCCGCGGGCGTCGCGGGGACCGAGTGGTGCGAACGCCGGCTGCTGGCGCGGATCCATCGCTACACCCTCGATCGGCTGCGCAAAGAGATCGAGCCGGTCACCGCAGCCGAATTCCTGCGCTTCCTCTTCAAGTGGCAACGGCTGGCCACAGGGTCGCGCGCGGAGGGTCCGGAGGGCGTGGCGGCGGTACTCGATCTGCTCGATGGGTACGAGCTGGCGGCCGGCGCCTGGGAGTCCGAGGTGCTGCCGGCGCGCATGACGGACTACGACCCGCTGTGGCTCGACGGGTTGTGTCTTTCGGGCGAAATCGCGTGGGGACGACTGACCGCAACGCGGAACGGGGAAGGCGGAACGCGGAACAGAAAGGTCGGCCCTGTGAAGAGCACGCCGATCGCGCTGTTCCGGCGCGAACGCGGCGAGATCTGGAGAGCGGGGAGTCCCGAAGTCGATTCGACGACGTTGCCGCTTTCTTCGACCGGCAAAGCGCTGTTGGCGGCCTTCGAATCTCGCGGCGCGCTGTTCTTCGGCGATCTCGTCAACGCGACGGGCTTGCTGCGGACCGAAGTCGAGAAGGGACTCGCCGAGCTGGTGGCGTGGGGACTCGTGTCGTCGGACAGCTTCGCGGGACTGCGTGCCCTGCTGGTCCCCTCCGACCGCCGGCGGCCGCTCGGCGGTGGGTTTCGACGGCGCGGCCGGATCGCGCCGTTCGGGGTCGAGTCAGCAGGCCGCTGGGCTCGCACGCACGGCAAGCCCCCCATTGCGGACGAGCAGGTCGCCGAGGCGATCGCGTGGCAGCTGCTGCGCCGCTACGGGGTGGTGTTCCGCCGCATCGTGCAGCGCGAAACACTGCTCGCGCCCTGGCGCGACATCCTGCGCGTCTACCGCCGGCTCGAGGCACGAGGCGAAATTCGCGGCGGGCGGTTCGTGGGCGGCTTCTCCGGGGAGCAGTATGCCCTTCCCGAAGCGATTGGTTTGCTGCGCTCGACTCGCAGGGAGCAGGGCGCCGATGAGCTGATCGCCGTGAGCGGCGCCGATCCGCTGAACCTGGTCGGCATCCTCACGCCGGGCGAGGCAGTCCCCGCGCTCACCACCAACCGCATTCTTTACCGCGACGGTGTGCCGATCGTGGTGAAGGAAGGGGAAGGGAAGAGCGAGCGGTTCCTCGTCGACGTCCCGGCCGAAGAGCGGGACATCCTGCGGGGCGCGCTGCTGCGGCGGCGGCCCGCGCCGCTGGTGCGCGCCTACCTCGGCAAGAGCAAAGCGGCCGGCTAGGCGCAGGTCTTCATTCTCGCCGGGGCGTCAACAGGCGCACCGTATCCGCGAGGCTGCGGAGCACCGGCGCGAGGTCAACGCCGTGGGTCGTGAGGTCGCGATAGCCGGCCAGCGCGGCGCTGAATGTCGCGGTCGCCAGACTGTCTCGCCCTTTGGCCCGCCACGCCATTCCCTGGACGAGCTGCGCGTAGACGCGTATCGCGGGCGATGCGTGGTTCGCGCTGTCGAGCGCGTCCGCAAGCAGGGCCAGGGCGGAATCGGCACGATGCTGCCGCAATTGCGCGCGCGCCCGGTCCACGAGTCGAACCGGGTCTTGGAGCGGGGGCGGCGTGAGGTTGAACTGATACGATAGCGACGACTTCACCGGACGCCCTTTTGACCGGGCGGGGTCGAAGCGCGAGGCGAGCAACGTCTCCCGTAATGGTCTAATGAAGGCAGAATCCGGGACGTCGAGGATCTCGATGGACTTCTCTTCAACGTTCCCAAGCGTATCCACCACCATCTTCACGAGCGCGTGCCCGGAGATTCTCCGTGGCTTGAGCACGGCGGGATACACGAACACCGGCGGGATCCGCCACTGCGCCGGAGCGTCGACCTCCCGAGCCGAGAAAATCCGGATCGCGCGATACTCACTGTCGAACAGCCGGGCGACCCCGGGAGATATCGTCTCGAGTCCAGGGACCTCAGTCGGGACGTGCAGAGTGAACGCCCGCCGGAAGTTGAGCTGCGCGAGACTGCGGTTGCCGCGCTGGTACTCGAGCACGCCGCGCCAGACGAGCGCGTCAACGCTATCCATCACGTAGAAGGCGCCGGCGAGCGCTTCGGTCAGCACGCTATCGGCTTTGGCGTAGTCGCCCGCGGCGATGTAGTCCCGCGCAGTTGCGACGAGCGCTGGATTCCCTTGCTGCGCCCGAAGGTGGGAAGGGGCGGTAACGGCGAGAGCGGCGATAACCAGCAGGCGACGGAGCACGTATTGATTATCTAGCGTCAAGCCCCGCCGATCAATGCGTCATAAAGAAGCGCGCCACCACCTGGTTGTAATATGACGGATTGCCTGCGTTGGGGGGATGACCGGCCCCCGGAATGGTGACGGTCGTGTCGTTCTGCAGGCATCGGGCGAGCTCGTCGCTGATGAGCTGGTACAGGCGTGGGCTGCGCTCCCCTCTGACCAGGAGCACCGGCGTCGTGATCCTCCCGAGCTCGCCGCATGAAAGGGTCGGCAGATACTGCGCACGCTCGGCGAGCAATTCGTGACGCATCTCGAACGTATGTGCCAGGAGCTCGGCGCGCGCAGCGGCGGGGAGCCGGTCAAACGCGCCGCGGACTGTCTCTCCGTCATAGAACAAGCGGAGCCCACCGACCGAATCGCCACGGGCAAATGCCGCCCGCGCCGGGTCGAGCGTGCGCGTATAGAACGCGCGCCGGGCGGAATCGCCCGACTCGGAGCCGGTGAGCAGTGAAAAGACCGGGGGCTCGGCCAATACGAGCGAGCGAACGAGCTGAGGATGATCCCGTGCCAGCTGCAGCGCGGTGTAGGCCCCGTACGACGAACCGACGATGTGCGCCGGCGCGATATCGAGCGTCAGGAGCAGCGCGGCGAGATCTTCGGCATGCAGCTTGGGCGAATACACCTGGTCGTCGTTCACCTGCGGATTGGGCGGATGATACCGGCGGCTGTAGACCAGGACGCGATAGACCTGGGCGAAGGCATTTTCCTGACTGGACCACGACTTCAAATCGCCGAGGGTGCCGTGTACGAACACGACCGGCGTCGCGCCGCTGTCACCGCTCAGGCGGTAGACGAGCCGCGTGCCGTTGACGTCGAGCGCGTGGAGCGTGCGATCGAACACCCGCATGGGTGGTCCAGGAGGCCCGCTCGGCACGGGCGCAGGATTGTCGCGCCCCGGCTGCCCGCCGCACGCGACGACCAGCAGACAGCACAGCAGGATTCGCATGGCTACAGAATTGCGTTTCGAGTTCCGAAACGCCACTAGCTGATCAGCCACGCCGCCGCGGCTGCTACCTTCTGCTCCGCCCGCCAGCGGCGGACCCCCTCACCGAGTGCGGCGACTCGCGCCTTCATCTCATTCGGAGCACGGCGCAGGGATTTGCCGAGCAGTTCGTAGACTTCGCGCTCGAGGACGACGCGAACGGTCACGCCGCATCGTTCCAGGGCATCGACGAGTACCGTGCGAAACAGCCGACCTTCGGACGCGTGCGCGCGCATGTGTTGATTGGCGATGCTGGCTGGATCCGTGAGCGACGCGACGACGACGGCCGCGCGCCGCACCGGCTGCTCGGCGCCGAATTCTTCCAGTAAGGCCGCGATCTGACGGCGGGAAAACCGCTCGATGCCACGCACCAGGCTCGTGACCTTGGCGGTGTCGGTCTGCTCCGTGCCGAGACCGGCATGGTACGGTTGGCGCGAGTCCGGTACATCGGGGTCGGACAGGTCGATCACGCGGCTATCGCTGACCGAGGGCGCTTTCGGAGCATTCGCGATCAGCACCACCGCGGCCCAGCCGGACTTCACGCGAAAGCCAAGGGTCATCCCCAGTCCTTGGAATCTGGTGCGACGCGACGCATGGCCCTTAGGAAGGAAAAGGCGGAACTCGGAACGCGGAAGTCGGAGCGTTCTGTTCCGCGTTCCGCGTTCCCACTTTCGAGTTTCAATCCCTGGACTTCCTCGGCAAGCATGTTCACAGTACCGTCATCCTTGGCCAACTTACCGGTGACCAAAACAAACGGCTCTCCGCGCACGGCCGCACGATCGCGATCGTAGACATCGGGCCGCACGATCACGTTCGTCATCCCCGTTTCGTCTTCGACCAGGAGGAAGACGATCCCCTTGGCGGTCTCCGGCCGCTGCCGAGCGACGATCAGACCCGCCACCTGGCATTTGACGCCGCTGTGGAGCTTCTCCAGGTCGCGGTTGAGCGTCAGGCCGGGAGGTAAAGCATTACGTACCAACGATAGAGGATGCGCGCTCGCCGAAAAGCCCAAGGTCGCATACTCGGCCAGCAGGCGCTCGTGGGCCGCGAGCCCTCCGAAGGGGAGGTGCTCGTGAGGATGGTTCAGCGCGAGCTCGAACTGGCGCCGGCCGCGGCCATCGCCCGATTGGGTGGACTTGGGCGGCAGCCAGAGACCGACCTGCCATAACAGCTCGCGCCTGGTCAAGCCGAATCCATCGCAGCCGCCGACCCACATGAGGGCTTCGATGGCGGTGCGTTTGAGTTTTGGCGGCGCGCGCCGGATGAAATCGCCGACGCTGTTGAACGGGCCATGCTGTTCGCGCTCGAGAACGGTGGCCGTTGCGGTTTCTTCACTCCAATGACGGACAAACCCCAACCCAATGCGCACGGACCCCACGGCATGGCCGCGGGGCACGCTACCCTGGTTGGTTTCCACCGTGCACCACACGTCGCTCGCGTTGATATCAGGGAGGCGCATCGCGATGCCGTTGCGCATGGCGTCGCGGCCCAGCGCGTCGATCGAGTAGAAGCCCATCGGCTGATTGTTGAAGAGCGCGACGTAGTACTCGACGGGGTGATAGTGTCTGAGCCAGGCCGACTGGTACGCGAGCAGCCCGAACGCGGCCGCGTGCGACTTGGGGAATCCGAATTCGCTGAATGCGATCACCTGGCCGAACACCTTCTCGGCGGTGGCTTCGGAGACGCCGCGGGCGAGAGCGCCGGCGCGAAATTCCTCCCAAAACCCGGCCATCAGATCGTGCGAGCGACGGCGACTCATCGCGCGACGCAACGCTTCCGCCTGTCCCGTGGTGAATCCGGCGAGCGCCTGACAGACTTGCAGCACCTGATCCTGGTAGAGAATCACCCCCAGCGTTTCCGACAGGCACTCGCGGAGCAGGGGGTGATCGACCGGCGGCTCGTACGGCTTGCCGGCGGCGTGCGCGCGGCGCTGCTCTTCGCGCCGGCGCACGTACGGATTCACCGCCCCGCCGACGATCGGCCCCGGCCGCACGATCGCGACTTCGACGGCGAGGTCCTCGAGATTGCGCGGCCGGCTGCGGCGGATCATTTGAATCTGCGCGCGGCTCTCGATCTGGAAGAGTCCGATCGTGTCGCCGGCGCAGATGCGGTCGTAGATCGCGGGATCCTCGAAGTCGATGCGCGAGAGGTCGGGTGGTGTCCCGGTCCGGCGCGCGATCAGCTCGACGCATTCCTCGACGAGTGACAGCATGCCGAGGGCGAGGAAATCGATTTTGATGAAGCGCGCGTCGTCGCAGGAGTCTTTGTCCCACTGGCAGACGACGCGGTCCTCCATCGCGGCGCGCTCGAGCGGCACGATCTCCACGAGCGGCCGGGAAGAGAGGATCATCCCGCCGGGATGCTGCGACACGTGACGGGGCAGCCCGCGGATTTCCTGGGCCAGCTGGCACAGCTCCTTCCAGAGCGGCGCGTCCTTGCGGCCGGCAAAACCGGGAAGGTGCTCCAATTCGTCCGACAGTCCGACCGACCGACTGTCCGATAGCTTTGCAACGAGCTCGATTTCGCCAAGCGGCAAGTCGAGCGCTTTCCCGATTTCGCGGACCGCGGAGCGCAAGCGATACGTGGGGAAGGTGCAGACGAGCCCCGCGTGCTCGGCGCCGTAGCGCGTGTACACGCGGCGGATCAGCTCCTCGCGGATCTCGCGCGGGAAGTCGAGATCGATGTCGGGCACTGAGGCGAGCGTCTCGTTCAGGAAGCGGCCCAGAAAGAGCTTATTGGCGATCGGATCGATGTGGGACAGGCCGAGGAGGTAGCACACGATGGAGGAGACCGAGGAGCCGCGTCCGCGGCCGGGCAGCAAGTTGCCCAGGGCACGGCGCGACCCGCGCCGAATGTCGGCCGCGACCTCGCGCGCGAGATCGAAGAGATCGTGATAGACGAGAAAGAAGCCGCTGAGCTTGTGGTGCTCGATCAGCCGCAGCTCATCGTCGAGCCGGCGCACCGCCTGGGCGTGAAAGAGGGAGCCCGGTGGGTAGCGCTCCTGCATCCGCGCGGTGCACAACTCGGCCAACGCCTGCGGGGCGGGCGCGCGACCCGACCCGCGGAAGTCGGGGAAGGTGTAGCCGAGGTCGCGCGTCAGGTCGAAGGCCTTACAGCGGTCGGCGATGGCTAACGTAGTGGCGACAGCATCCGGACAGTCGGCGAACAGCGCCACGACTTCTTCCAGTGGCCGCAAGTAAAATTCGCTGTTGGGATTTCGCACCCGATGCGAGCCGTCGAGCGTCGTGCGGTGACGGATGGCGACCATGATATCGTGCAGCCGGTGCAGCTCACGCGTGTGGTAGTGAACACCGCCAGTGGCTACGGGGCTCAGGCTCAAGTCACAGGCGATCCCCGAGAGCGCGCGCGACAGCGCCATATCCCCTCTGACCCGATTGCGCTGGATCTCCACGAAAAACCGCTCGTGTCCGAACACCGCCTTGCAGTGCTCAGCGAGCTGCCGGGCAGCGCTGAGTCCCTGTGTCTCGAGGGTTCGCGGCAATAATCCGTCGCGGCGGGAGCCGGAAAGAACGATCAGCCCTTCCTGACGCGCTTCGAGCGAGGAGAGGGGAAGCCGCGGATCGAGACGCTCGGCGCCGAGATGCGCTTCGGTGAGCAACCGGCAGAGATTCGTATAGCCCTGTGCTGTTTCGGCAAGCAAAACCAGATGACTGCCATCGGTGAGTGTGACTTCCGCACCGGTGATTGCTTGCAGGCCGAGTGGCAGCGCGGCATGTGCGAACGCGAGGGAGCCGTAGATGCCGTTCTTGTCGGTAAGCGCCAGGGCGGGATAGCCCAGGCGGTGCGCTTCCGCGAGGAGCTCGTCGGGCGGCGAGGCGCCATCCAGAAACGAAAATGCGGAGTGGCAGTGGAGCTCGGCGTACATGTGTCGGACTGTCGGACCGTCGGACTGTCTGACGGTCAAGGCAGTTGCATAAACCACTCAGTGGAAATCAAATCCTGGAACAGCACAACTCGTTTCCCTCCTTCCAAAATGACTTCCCAATACACACGGGAAATGGTCTTTCTCCACCACTCGTCATCGATGCGCCACGTTTCTCCGACGGTTTCGATTTTGCCATCCGACGGTCCGACCGTCCGACCGTCCGACGCAGTAATGACCGCCGGTGAACCGTCAGCATTCAATTCCACCGCAACCGGGCGGGGGTCGTTTACGGCTCGTAGTCGATCAGCGCGTAGCGGCGCTCGGGAAGGCGCGACCATGGCTGCACCTCGATGACGTGATACAGAGCGGCGCGCTTCACGCGCATGCGGATTTCGCGCGCGGCGCTCTGGAGCGCGCGCTGCTGGCCCGCGCGCGCCGCGGCCTGCGCATCGCGCGCGAACAGCTGCAGCTCGCTGGTCCCGGGAGCGAACGCGGTGAACTCGAGCACGAGTCGCTCCACGCCCCCGGTCGGCGGCGACTGCTCGAGGCGTGTTTTGAGCGGCGCGCCGATGCGCTCAGCGTCCGCGGTCGCGTCCTTGAGCAGGATGGTGGCGAGCCAGGAGCTCGTGCCTTCGAGATCCGCACGCAGCCGCACCGCGTGCACGCGCCAGCCGATCCGGCGTGGAGCTTTAAGCGCGCGCGCGATCAGCTGGTCGAGCGCATGGGCGAGCAGCTCGCGCTCACCGACCGGCGTGAAGAACGTGAGCGCGGCGACGATCGGCTCGGGTGCGATGCGGCCTTCGACGGGTTCCGCGATGCGGCCGGCGGCCAGTCGCCACAGTCGCCGTCCCAGGGCGCCGAACTGCGCCGTGACCGCTTCTTCCGGGAGCGCCGCGAGCGCACCGAGGGAACGGATGCCGAGCTGGCGGAGCCGGCGGTGCGTGTCGGAGTCGAGTGGAAGGACGGAGATCGGTTGAGAAGCGAGAAATGCTTGTTCTGTTCCCACTGGAACGATGATCGCGTCGTCTGGTTTGGATCGCGACGCGGCAACCCACGCCACAAACTTTCCTTGACCCCAGCCAAGTCGGATGGTCGGACGGCCTGACGGCCGGACGGCCTCACGGATTGCCGCGAGAATTCTGTCCGGCCGCCCGAAAATCCCTTCTAGTCCATCGGTCCCCACGTACACGAGTCCCAAATCTCCCGGCTCGACCACTGGACTCACTTCATTCAGCGCCGAGAGCAGACTCGCGAAGCAGTCGTCGTAGTGAACAGGATCCGGTTCGAGGAGCCGCAGCGTGGGGCAGAGACCGATGGCTTGACTGACGGTCATCCCCGGCTTCACGCCCGCATGACGGGCGAGAGAGGAGACCTGCCAGAGCTTGCGGGTGGTATCGGGTGCGAGTAGCGCCGTGGGATAAACAGCCAGTCCCTCATGACGGGCCTCTTCACAGCGAAGTGGGAAGAGGGGGATCCAGACGCAGGCGGCGAGCGAGCTCGTAGACGATCGCGACATTGACAAAAGCCCCAAGGGGACCCGAATATATCCCGAAGTCACAAAGGCCCGCAAGGATATTTCCCAGCTCACCTAAGTTATTGACACATTTCTATTTACGTGCGATATCAGCCCTATGCGCAGCACCTGGGTGTTCGGAGCAACCGTCCTGGTCCAACTGGTCGCGGCCTTCCCAGCAGCAGCACAAGCCATCCCCAAGCCCGACTACGTCACCTACCTGCCGCGGGAAACTCCGCTCCCGGTCCAGTCAACGGCAGGAAACCGACGGTTCAATCTCTTCGGCGATCCCACCACCCCCAGCTACCGCGATGAGGCCCCGCGGGACGGCATCGACGACGCTCGCGCGGAGTGGCTGCGTTCGCTCGCGCAACGCTTTGCGCCCTGGATGGTGCGGAATTCGGTCGATTTCCCGATGGATTTTCGGCGCTTCGTCGAGGCGGGCGACTGGTCCACGTTGTTCATTGACGCGGTCGACTTATCACAGGCGCACCCGCGGCTGGTCGGCACCGAAACCATCGAGTTCAGCAGGCTGGCAGACCGGCCGTGCTCGGGTTCGACGGCGAGCGCGAGCGAGACCGTCGATACGACCACAGACTGCCGGCTGCTGCATCTCGTCGAACGGTTCTCGGCTGAGCCTGCTCCTGCCCAGCGTGCGCCGCGCCCCGATCTCGACCTGCGGTACTACATGTATTTCGATTTTCCGGGCGAGGACCCGGCGTCCTGGAACCGGGAATTCGAAGGGTCAGTGCACGGTGCGATCGCCCGTAAGTATGTCGGCTACGCGAAAACGTTCGTGCATCCCTTTGTCCACGACGTGCCAGGCGGGAGCGCCGGGGCGGGGGCGGCGCAGCATGAGCTCGTGTTGCAGTACTGGTTTTTTTACCCGTACAACGATGCCGGGAATACTCATGAGGGAGACTGGGAGCACATCAACGTCGTCGTCACGCCGCGCAAGCAGGGCAAGG
>Ga0137397_10002978_pt1 | contig 11809 bp, 11 predicted proteins | sample czorhiz116metaG_FD_106658 | JGI IMG/M metagenome (GOLD analysis project Ga0137397, IMG submission 106658) | Vadose zone soil microbial communities from Angelo Coast Range Reserve, California, USA - czorhiz1.16 metaG | ecosystem: Environmental > Terrestrial > Soil > Vadose zone | place: USA... | reverse complement strand
GGGTTGCGAGCAGCAGAAAGACGCAGCCATGCCTCAAAGGAAGGGGTAGCCACCCCCGGGGCGTTTTGTATGAGCATCAAAAGAAAAGACTTGCAGTCGGAGGGTTTTGCAAGCAGCTGGCCAGATTTGCGAGAAAGCAAGAAGAATGAAGGAACCCTTGGCGTGTGAGACGATCGAACATCAGCGAGGAGAGCGAGCGTGACGACGGCGGAAGAATCGGTTGCGCGCAGGGAACTGGAGAAAAAAGCGAAGGCGGAGGGGCGGATACCGCCTGGGCAATCGCTGACTTTGAAGTGGCCGATCTTGCACTACGGAAGCGTTCCTGTGTTTGATCCGGAGAACTGGGATTTCAAGATTTCCGGTGAAGTGGAAACGCCGGTGAAGCTTTCGTGGAAGGAATTTTGCTCGCTGCCCCAGACGGAAGTGACTTCAGATTTTCACTGTGTTACGCGCTGGAGCCGGCTGGACAACCGATGGAAGGGCGTGCTTTTTGCGGATGTACTGAAGCTGGTAAAGCCGAAGGCAGGCGCTGCGTTTGTGTTGGTGCTGGCGGAAGAGGGATATACGGCCAATGTGCCGCTGGCGGATCTGTTCCGGCCGGATGTGCTGTTTACGTTTGAACACGATGGAGAGCCGCTGGCGGCGGATCATGGCGGGCCGCTGCGACTGATTGTGCCGCATTTGTATGCGTGGAAGAGCGTGAAGTGGGTGCGCGGATTTACGCTTTTGGATCATGACCGCTTGGGATTTTGGGAGCGGAATGGATATCACGAGTACGGCGACCCGTGGAAAGAGCAGCGCTATTCCGGAAGATGACGACGCAATTCTTTCGTACCTGAATGTGCGATGATGTCTTCGATTTTTGAGCGTTTTCGGAGTAGTTATGTCGAAACATCTTTCCGGTTTGCTTGTGGTACTGGGAATCTGCGCAAGTGCATTTGCGCAGCAGCCTGCCTGGCAACCGCCGCCCGGACACATAGCGATTGCTCTTTGGCCGCGTGGCGCGCCCGGCGCCATTTCCAAGCCTGCGGCTGAGACCGATATCACCACGGCCAGTGGCAGGCTCGTTGCGGGAAAACCGGTCATTCGTCTCGGCAATGTTTCCAAGCCAACTATCACGCTCTATTCGCCGAAGGACAACAGTTCCGGCGCCGCGGTTGTTGTATTTCCCGGTGGCGCGTATCGCATTTTGGCGATCGACCTGGAGGGCACAGAAGTTTGCGATTGGCTGACTTCGATTGGCGTCACGTGCGTTCTGCTGAAATATCGCGTGCCCGATTCTGGCCCGTTGCCGAAATCACCTGCCGCGCTTCAGGACGCGCAGCGAGCTGTCGGCATCGTCCGTGCGCACGCGACGGAGTGGCACATCAATCCAAACCGCATTGGCGTGCTGGGATTCTCCGCGGGAGCTCACCTTGCCGCCGCGCTGAGTACGCACTTCGAGCAGCGCCTTTATGATTCCATTGACGCGGCCGATAAGATTTCCTGCCGCCCGGACTTTGCGGTCATTGTCTATCCCGGCTACCTTGCGATTGCAGAACAAGATTTCGCAGCCAATTCGGAGATTCACGCGACGGGGCGGACACCGCCTTCGTTCATCGTTCAGGCGGAAGACGATCCGGTTCACGTCGAAAATTCCACGGTGTATTTTTTGGAACTGAAAAATGCGAACGTTCCCGCTGAACTTCATGTCTATGCCGAGGGCGGTCATGGTTACGGTCTTCGGAAGACTTCGCAGCCTGTCGCCCAGTGGCCCAGCCTTGTGGAGACCTGGCTGCACACAATAAAAATACTGTCGGACCGTTGACCCTATAGTGGGGTATAGGGTTTAGAATTGCGGTCATGCGAATAGGGGAATTGGCACGTCGCGCCGCGGTGAATCTCCAGACGATCCGCTTTTACGAGCGGCGTGGGCTGCTAAGGAAGCCTGCCCGCACGCCCTCTGGATATCGCGATTACGCCACGAGCGATCTAGAGAGTCTGTTGTTCATCAAGTGGTGCCAAAAGCTGGGGTTCACGCTCAAAGAGGCGCGGCAGCTTCTGGTACTCCATGCCGCACTTGCGCACGTGCCTGTCCCGAGGCCGAGCATGAAGTCGCCCAACCTAGATTCCATCGTTCGCATTGCAGAAGAGAAAATCGCGGATATTGAAGAACGGCAGAAGGCGCTGGCCGCGATGAAGCGGCAGTTGAACGAAGCGATTCAGCAACTGAGACGGAAAACGGGGCCGGTATGCCCTGCCGCGAAACCAAAAAAGACTGCACGTTCAAATGCGGGTAAGTGCCCTTACTAACGAAACCTTCTTGACTCTACACCTAGGTACAAGCTCCAGAATTTCTTGCGGCGGAGAAGATTACTGCTTTTAAGTTCGACAAGGAGCTTCGAATGGAATCGGGCACAAAAGAAATTACGGGAAAGCAGCGATACGCGTGGCTCGGAGCGTTATTTGTGTTTCTGTTGTTTGCAGGGATTGCGATTTGGTGGTCGTCAAGAATGACATCGGTCATGTGGTCGGCCGCGGCTAGCGACCCCAATGCAGCGCAAGCAAAAGCGGGCGAAGTTACCAAAATAGTGATGGAGATTACGGAAGCGACGGGCGACGGAAGGATTCGAGGTACGATTCTGAAGAAAAAGACCGAAGACATCTACACGCGGACCACGGGCCAGATCCATGCGACAACACGCAGTGAAACCAAATTTGTGATGGGCAAGCCGGTGGATGTGCGGGTGCGAGCCGTGGTGCACTTGACGGGAGTCATGCAGCAGGACCATAGCGTGGCGGCGCAACAGGTCGTGATCCTGACCGGCTACGTGAAAATCGAATAGCAACGCAGGTGGGTGCACAGCACTCAAATCCCGGCAAGCCGGTACTATTGCGATGGTTGTACGCGCTTGGTAAAGTGCGCCTCCGAGACAAGTCTCCTCGAAAAACGAAAGCGGCGTGTCCTTGATATCCTCTCGCGCCTACGGAGAATCACAATGAAAGCCAAGTTCTTTCAGTACTCGAAGTGTGCCTTGTTGTGTTTGGCCGTTGTGGTGCTGCCGCATCCGCGGATGATAGCAAGCGCGTCACAGCTCGTCGTAGATGATGACAAGGCGGAGTGTCCGCATGCGGGATTTACTCACATACAAGATGCGATCAACTCCGCGGCTGCCGGCGATCGCATCCGGATCTGCCAAGGCACTTACGCGGAACAGCTGACGATTCAGAAATCGTTGACGCTTGATGCGGATAGCGGGGCGATTTTGATGCCTGGTGTGATGCATCAAAACACGGTGAGTTTATTTGACTCCGCTCCGATTGCGGCGGCGATTCTTGTGCAGAACGCGCCGAACGTTACGGTGCGAGGGTTGATTGTGGACGGCGCAAATAATGGCATTTCCGCGTGCGCACCGGACCTTGAGGGAATTACGTTTCAGAACGCCTCGGGAAGCATTGAGAAGACGGCGGTTCGAAATTTCAAATTGGGGAGCGGGCTGGAAGGTTGCCAATCAGGGACGGGAATATTCGTGCAGAGTGGCGGCGGGACGATTTCGAACGTAGAGATTGAGGACTGCACGATTCACGACTATCAGAAAAATGGAATCACTGCCGATGAGGTGGGCACGAATGCGTCGATCCGGCACAACGTGGTGACAGGGCTTGGCCCAACGACAGGCGCTGCACAAAACGGAATCCAGATTGGATTTGGTGCCGAGGGCGTGATTGAGCGAAATCTTGTGACGAACAACATTTGGTCGCCCTGCAGCGTGGCGGCGACGTGCCAGTTTGTGGCCACGAACATTCTGGTTACGCAATCGGATGGCGTCGAAATTTCCAGAAACCGCGCGGGAATCAGCCAAGTGGCAATCTTTGTGGCTGGGAATAACGCCAGCGTATTGAGGAATGAGACTTTTGCCGCTTTTGTATTTGATGGTGTGCGCATAGAAGGCAATCAAGCGCATGTGCGTGACAATCAAGTATTCAACGGGGCGGAAGCGGGCATCTTTCTTCTCGGAAACAATAACGTGGTGAGAGAGAACGTCATTACGGAAGCGCCAATCGGCATTTTGAAGGACACGAGCTCGATGGGCGATTTGATTGCGGCAAATCTTTTCTTCGACACGCCGATCAAGGTGCAGGATCCGCCGTCTGCGGGGCTGGCGAAGGCGCTACAGCCGAAGAGGTAGCAAAGAAACCGGCACAAACGCGTGGTGTCTAAGTATAGAGAGCCTATCTGAGACACTATAGAGGGGCGCGTGTGGCTGCCAAGCAAAATAGCTAAATAAAGAGCGGCGAAGCGCAGGACCGGAGTGGGCGCTGAGATAGATTCGCGACCCATGCTCGGTGCGATGACTCTGCTGCTAATCATGGTCATGTTGGTCGCGGGACACAATCCACACAGTTCGGACTACGCGGACTTGCCACTCACGACTTCCGCCTCGGCGCAGCCAAAGGCTATGCGCGAAGATGCATTGAAGGTGGTTGTCGCGAGAGACGGTAGCATTTACTTCCGAAATATGAAGATCGGGCTCGAGGAGTTACCTGAAATGGTTCGTCAAGCAGTCAAAGAGGGCGCGGAACGGAAGGTCTATCTAGCGGCGGATACGCGCGCGAAATTCGGTGGCGTGAAGGTAATATCTGACGCGATTGCGGAGAGTGGCGTGCGGGATATCTGTTTGTTGGCGGAAAAAGCGGCACCTCGTTGAGTCAATTCCTCCTCGCCGTTTCGGAAAAAGATCCTTTGCTTAGAAGTAAAGATACCCGAGCTCTACGCGATGCTTAGGACTTCATTCAAAAAGCCAACGAGGTGCTTCCAGGCTAAATAATAAATGATGACGCCGATGGGGAAGCCGATGAGAAAACCGTGCAGGACAAAACCCGGAATGGGAAATTCCAGGATGCGCGCCACGAGATACCCGACCGGCGCGAAGAGGAACGGCAGAATCGCACCATGCGCACCGATGGGAATGTTGTAGCGCGAGTGCAGGGCGACGTAGAGGACATTCCAAAGGCCCCACACGTTCGGAACGACGGCCATGGGAAACATGATGACGCGTTCGATAGGAATAGGAACGTTGTAAACGTAGCGTCCAACGCAGAAAACCGTGATGACCACGAGCAGGAACGGCGTGGGAACCATGATGCCGGCCATGTACGCGCGAAGGTAAGTGTGCTTGTTCATTGCGAGCCTCCGATTTACAGGTGATAGAGCAATGCCGGGATTGCTCCCGGGAAAAAGATGAGAACGGTGGCGGCAAGTGCGGCGAGCAGCCAGTCAAACCAAGGCACGCGGACACGCGGATCGCTCATTTTCTTGAGCATGGCGGGCCAGAGATCGCGATTGAGCTCAGGTTGGTCCAGCGGGGGAACCGCGTCGCGCAATTTCTCGCCAAGTTCTTTGAATTCCTGAGCATTCATGGTTTCACTTCCCATTGCTGAAGTTTTTTCCGCAAAATCCGGACGGCGCGGAACATTCGCAATTTGACGGCGCCTTCCGAAATTCCCAATGCGTCGCCGATGGCGCGGTACGACTCTTCTTCGATCAGACCCAGTTGAACGACAATCCGCAGCCGAGGCGTGAGGGACGCCAGGGCGGAGCGAATTGCGCTGCGCGATTCTTTTTGTTCTGCAGCATCTGGCAGCGGATCGGCGGGAAGGTCGTCCGGGAGCGGCGCATGCTTGCGTGTCGAGCGCAAATGATCCAGCGCCGCGTTTGTGCCGATGCGCCGGAGCCAGCCTTCGAAGTTTCCGCCCGGGTGGAACCGAGCGTGAGCACGATAAACGCGCCAGAAGGTTTCCACGGTCAAGTCCTCCGCAGTGGCTGGGTCGCGCACAATGCGCACGATCCAGCGATAGACGGCGCTCTGATGCTGGCGGAAGAGCGATTCGAATGCGTCGAGGTCCCCCGCCGCGAACCGCTGAAGCACGTCCATGAGCTGCCCTCTATCTCACCTTACGACGTAGCGTGGGCTTAGGTTACATCCTGCGCCGGGCACGAGACTTACCGGCAATAAAGTGGGCAACAGAGATACTCGTGACGACAAGGCGCGTCCGCTTTTCCGAATGAGTGTGCGATGATGTCTCCGTTTTTCGCGGCGTTGGAGAGGTCATGCGCAAATCGCTTGGTGTCTTGTTTGCTAGTTTTTTCTTGATTCCTGCCGCGGCGTTCGCGCCACAAGCGGCTTGGCAGCCACCAACAACCGGTCAATTGCCGGGCGGAAGCGATCCGGTTGGTACGTGGCCGAAAGGGCGAGCGAGCGATTACGGCGTGGATGAAGCGAAGCTTGCGGCGTTTGACGCCGATCTGGCTGCGGGGAAGTTTTCGTTGGTCGACAGCTTCAAGTTGATTCGCTGTGGGACGGAAATTTACGAAAAAAGGTACGCCCACGACTACGGGAAAATCTATGGCAAAGAAGCAGCGGAGCGCGGGCCGCTGAATCCGCACTTGACCGGTCCATACAATTATTTCGACCCAGCGTGGCATCCGTATTATCAGGGGACGGATTTGCATTCGATGCAGTCGGTGAGCAAGTCCGTGACGTCTACGATTATCGGAATTGCGGTGACGCGCGGGGATTTTAAGGCAAGTTTGGATACGCCGGTGCTGCATTATTTCGACGCCGCGAAAACGAAAAATGTGGATGAACGGAAGCGACGGATGACGATTCGTCATGTGTTGACGATGACGACGGGGCTCGATTGGAACGAAGAGGTTGCGTATGACGATCCGAAAAACGATACGGCGGTGATGGAGGCATCGGAGGACTGGGTGCAATACGTCATAGACCGGCCGATGGCGCATGAGCCGGGGAAAACTTTCAACTACAGTAGCGGGAATTCGGAACTGCTCGCGCAGATTTTTCAGAAAGAGACCGGACAGGACATCGAAACGTATGGACAGAAATTCTTGTTCGAGCCGCTGGGGATGGCGCACTTCTGGAAGCGGACGCCGATGGGTTTGCCGGACACGGAAGGCGGACTGTACCTGAGCGACGATGGGATGGCGAAACTTGGCACGCTCTTTTTGCACGACGGCGTGTGGAACGGTCAGCGGATTTTGTCGCACGCGTGGGTGAAAGATGCGATGACGCCATTTGCCACGTCAGATGAAGAGGGCGGGTACGGATACGGGTATCAATGGTGGCTGTGGCCGCGGAAAGATGGTGCCGCGAATCGTTACGTTTGGATGGGGCGTGGGTTTGGTGGGCAGCGGCTGATGATTTTTCCGGAAGAGGAGATGATTGCGGTGTTCACAGGCTGGAAGATTTTGGGCGACGAGCCGCCGAATGGCGTGTTTGTGGAGCGGATTCTGGGCGCGGTGAAGCCGAAAGCCTGTTCGGCGAAATAACAGGCCGGATAGGTTAGAGTCGTCGCGAATCAAAACAATTTTGCAGAAGCAAAACGCCCGGGGATGAGCCCGGTCGTTTTGCTTTATTACGGATCGATCTAGCCGAGACAGGGCGCAGCTTGTTGCGCCATTAGGTTAGTAGATGTCGTACTGCTCCCAGTGGAGGGTGGCGTCGGATTGAATGATGACGTGCTTGTGCGAGTTTTGCTCGAGTTCGTCGATCAGCATGGATTCGCGCGTTTTGAGGGCTTTGGCGATTTCCGGATGAACGCGCAGGGTCAGGTTCGGATTGTCGTGGTCTGCGATGGCCATCTTGCGCGCTTCGGACTGGATTTCGTAGCAGAGCGTCGGAATGGACTTGACCATGCCGGAGCCGGTGCACGATGGGCAAGGCTGACAGAGCACGCGCTCGAGCGCTTGTTTGGTGCGCTTGCGCGTGATGCAGACGAGGCCGAATTCGTTGAACGAAAGCGCTTTCGAAGGCGCTTTGTCCTGCTCGAGCGCCTGTTGCAACGCAGAAAGAACTTTTTCACGGTTGCGGCGCTCTTCCATGTCAATGAAGTCCACAACGATAATGCCGCCGAGGTCGCGCAGTCGAATCTGGCGAACGATTTCCTTCACGGCTTCGAGGTTGGTTTTGACGATGGTGTCCTCGAGGCGCGTGGAGCCTTTGCCGACGAACTTGCCGGTGTTGACGTCAATGGCAACGAGCGCTTCGGTGTGGTTGATAACGATGTAGCCACCGGACTTGAGCCAGACTTTGGCGCGCAACGCCTTGTCCAGTTCGTGCTGGATGCCAAACTCTTCGAAAATCGGCTGCTCTTTCGTGTAGAGCTTGACGCGGCTTGCGAGCTTCGGCTGGAAGCGGCTGACGAACTCGACGACCTTGCCGTATTCTTCTTCGCTGTCAATCCAGATGGCGGTGAAATCGTCGCTGACGTAATCGCGCAAAATGCGTTCGACGAGATTCAGGTCGCGGTGCAAAAGAGAAGGCGCTTTGCGTTCTTCGTTCTTATGCTTGATTTCGTTCCAGGTCGTGCCAAGGAATTCGATGTCCGCACGAATTTCGTCGTCGGTGGCGCCGCCTGCTGCCGTGCGCACGATGAAACCGCCGGGGTAAACCTTGCCGGCGTCGCTGACCAAACGGCGCAAACGGGAGCGATTTTCCGCGGCGATAATTTTGCGCGAAACGCCAGTGTGATGAACCGTCGGCATGTAAACGAGGAAACGTCCCGGCAGAGCAACGTGGCTGGTGATGCGTGCGCCCTTTTTGCCGAGAGGCTCCTTGGCGATTTGCACTACAACTTCCTGACCGGCCTTGAGCATTTCCGAGATCAGTTGTGGACGGCGTTGCGGTCCGCTGTGACCGCGATAGCCGCGCTGGCCACCGCCATGAGGTCCATGTCCGTGGCCGGGTCCGTGGCCGGAACCAGGGCGCCGGTCGAATCTGCCGCGTCCGCCGCGCCGGTCAGGGCGACCACCGCGATCGCCTCTGTCGCCGCCACGACCGCGATCCCTGCCTCCACTGCGGAAAGGCCGCTGGAAGCGCGGACGATCATTTCCACCGATGCGCGCGGAATCGCGCGGAAAGTCTTCGCGCACGCCGCCCGCGTGTGGAGCACGCGTTTCGCCCGGAAGCAGGATCGCGTCTTGCTCCGCCGGGGAAGCTGCGGCGATTTGCTCCGGTTCTCCTTCGTGGCCATGGTCGTGATGCTCCGAGTGTTGTTCGGTATCTTCCTCGTGGTGCTCATTGTCTTCTTCGTGAGCGTGATCGTGGTGTTCGAGATCAACATGATCGCCGAGAGCCGCGATGTGCAGCGCGTTTTCATGGGCCGCGTCGGCTTCCGCCTCAGCCACGGCTTGTGGAGCATTCACGCGTTCTTCGCCTTCCGCCTCGTCTGATTCGCCCGCCTCATCATCCTCTTCGCCTTCGGCGGCGTGTTCTTCCTCTTCTTCGTCCTCTTCGTCGTCGAATTCAGCTTCGCCTACGGCGCCATCTGCTTCGACTTCTTCGCGGATTTCGTCCTGTTTCGCTTCGATCAGGCTGGAAGAGAGCGTGGTACGTTCCTCTTCACTGAGCTCGACGCCATTTTCCGCTTCTTCAGCAACGGCCTGGGCTTCCTCGAGGGCCTCGCGCTCTTCGGCATCAAGTTCGGCGACTTCCTCGGCTTCCCGGACAGCCTCGTCCAGTAATTCTTGCTGCTGTTCGCCGGTTGCTTCCGCTGCCTCCGCGCCGGCACCCGCTAGGAGCCAGCTCGGCAGAGAACCACGCGAACGGCGCGGTCCGGAAGCGGTACCCGGAAGCACCGCACCGCGCGGCTGAATATCATCTGCAATTTCCTTCTGTGGTCCTTCAATTTTTTCTTCGACCGGAGCAACAGGGGCGGCTGCGACTGGCCGATTGCGGAACTTCGCAAGCGATTCGCCGGGAAGGAGAATCTCGTCTTCCACGGGGCCCGAAGGACCTGTCGGGGCGCTTGGCTGGCCGTAACGGCTACTGCCGCCTTCCGGCCGGCTGCTGCCGAAGTCTCGGCGAGGACCGCGCTTGTCAAAGCCGCCGCGCTGATCGTAACCGCGCGAATCGCGTTCACCGCCCTGCGGTGAAGCGTATTTTGATGGGGGCAGATTTCTTCCACCCGGGGCACCTGGGCGTCCGCCACGACGGCGGCCGCCTCTGCGTCCCCAACGTCCGCCGCGCCCACGATCGCCGCCGCGGTCGCCACCGCGATCCCCGCGCTGGAAATCGGAACGGCCACCGCTGCCTTGATTCGAACGGGGACCGTAACTGGGAGATGGCTTGAATTGCGTTGGATTGTACTGCGGAGCGAAATTCTTCGGCGCGGATTCGTTCGAATCCGGCTGGCGCTCGTCGTCCACATGGTCGCCATGCTCGGCATGTCCTTCTTCGGAGTCTTCGCCGGCGGCGTGAATTTCTTCCACGTGGGTGCGAATATCGTGATCTTCCGGGTCGGCATGACCGCTTTCGTGCGAGCTTACGACCGGCGCTGACTCCTGTGCTCTTCCGAGGGATTCCCCAGGAAGAACCTCGATCGGAGCTACGCCGCCTTCCGCAGGCGCTGAAGCCTGTTCGTGGCCATGGCCATGGTCGCCGTGACCGTGGTCATAGTCTTCCAGGTTTTCAAACACGTCGCTGACGTAGAGAAATGCGTCGCCGTCCAGGCCAATGTCCACGAAAGCGGACTGCATGCCCGGCAAAACGCGTGTGACTTTTCCTTTGTAGATGCTGCCGACCAGCGCGAACTCTTTTTCGCGCTCGATATAGATTTCGACTAGCTGACCCTCTTCCATAATGGCAACCCGCCGTTCATGGGAGGTTGCGTTGATAACCAATTCTTTCGACATGAAAACTCCTTATCCTTGGCAGCCGATAAGAGGCTGCTTGGACGCATCGCCGCGATTTTTCCGTTGGCGGTCCGGGAAGGGAAGTCCGTGCCCCGCGTCGCGGGTACACACGCATGCCACACCTCTGGTACCTCAGGGTTTGTAAGTACAAACCCTGACACCCGTAGAGAAGCTGCGATGCGTTCGCTGCTGTTGGGGAATCTATTGTTCCTCAAGCTAACGAGGCTGGTCCGTTCCTGACTTGCTGCCAGGGGAACGGCGGACGATGCTGTCCTCACTCTTGCAATCCTAAGCACTTAATCTTGTCTTGCTCCAAGGTTCCGGCTTTGCCGGCACGCTCAGATTTAATTCGCGGCCTAGTTGACGAAACGGCGAAGGCGCACGTTCATCACCAGGCCTATTGCCATGAATACGAACAACGTGGCCGAGCCCCCGTAGCTCATCAGCGGCAACGGGATGCCGGTTACCGGCATGGCGCCAATTACCATGGCCACATTCACTAATATGTGGAACCCCAGCGTTGCTGCTACGCCCATAACCAGAAACATTCCCGCGCGATCCTTCGCGCGCTGAGCATTCTGAACGAGCCGCAGAAGTAACGCCATGTACAGCCCTAAGGCAAGCAGCACGCCTTTGAATCCCTGTTCTTCCGCCCAAGCCGACATGATGAAATCGGAATATCTGACCGGAATATAACCCAGTTGATTCTGACTGCCGTTGCCAAATCCTTTGCCCCAGAAGCCACCGGAGCCCACGGCTATCTTGGACTGCAACAACTGATAGCCTGAACCTTTGGCATCCTCTTCCGGGTGCAAGAAAGACGTAATCCGTTCGCGCTGGTAGGGTTTGAGGATGTGCTTGCTAACGGGCGGATAAAAGACCGCGCCTACGAGCATTGCCCCAACCAGGACAATCGCCGCTGTATGTTGCCACTGCAAGCCTGCCAGAAATGCTCCGACAAACAACAACGGCACTAGAACCAATGCAGTGCCCAAATCCGGCTGCTTCAGGATCAAGACAAGCGGAACACCTACCAACAACCCTGCCTTAATTAAGTCACGCAGGTCAAGCTTATCCGAGCGCACTTCCGTAAAGAAGCGTGCCAGTACAATGATT
>Ga0137397_10002977_pt1 | contig 11810 bp, 19 predicted proteins | sample czorhiz116metaG_FD_106658 | JGI IMG/M metagenome (GOLD analysis project Ga0137397, IMG submission 106658) | Vadose zone soil microbial communities from Angelo Coast Range Reserve, California, USA - czorhiz1.16 metaG | ecosystem: Environmental > Terrestrial > Soil > Vadose zone | place: USA... | reverse complement strand
GGGGTGGCCCGCTTTGGGTGGGGTGAAAAAACGGTTGCCTTTTCCATTATACAAAAACACGAGTCAAATTAAGAGGGCTAAACAAAAAAAAAAAAACCTCCCGGCTCCTATATTAGGGCCAAACGGACTTACGGGGTTAGAGCTCGTCCTAGCTCCGAGGGCGTTCGCGGCTGCGACGGACTCTTCGATCAGGCCAGGATAGTAGTTGTTGTAGCTGATCTGCATGGGCCCGTCCCTGCCAAACGCCTTCTCGAGCGCCTCGTCTTTCTGTCCGCCAGGGAGAGTCTTGATCGGAGGACCCGTCCAGTTCTCCGCCTTGCGGTAATACGGCTCGAGGGCGTCAAAGGACCACGTGGGCCCATTCCCCAGCTCGGTTCCCCACACGTCGAACTCCTCTCGCGAAGGGCGCTGCCAGAGCACGTCGCTGATCATACTCGAACCACCGAGTACGCGCGCACTGCATGATAGAATACCCCACCAACCCACACCATCATTCACGATTCAGTCTCCGGAGAGCAAAACAAAACAGAAAAAGGGAGAGAGAGCAAAGGGTGGTGGAAATGACAAGGGTAGTAGGCGATGACTCACACCGTCTCATCCACGACGCGCCCGTCGAGCCCCTCCTGCGGCACGCTCTTCAAATTCCAATCAAAATTGGGGTCCCCAAACACAAGGCCGTAATTCACGATCAAGTCGATCCGCGGCTCCTCCCCCGGGGCCACGTACCCGCCGGCCTCGAGCACGCCCACCCGCACCCGCTCGTCCTCGGACAACCGCCCGGCGACCACGAGCCCTGCCGTCCCGCCGCCCACGACCACGTAGTCGAATTCCTGTGCCGCAAACTCCCCCGCAGAGGACCCCAGCGCCGTCGGTCGCCGCCCTGCCGACACGGACGTCGGCGATGCTGGTGGTGGTGAGGTTGCCAGTGGACCTTCGCCCATCAGGGCGTCCAGGCGGGTGCTCATTTCGAGGAACGAGGGCGCGTAGTAGTACGCGCCCAGTGCGACGAGAGCCGCCGCCGAGGAAAGTGTGATGAGTCCGCGAGGCATTTTGTTTTGGTTTCTTTTCTTCGTTTCGGGGATATAAGAATGGGGCTGTACGAACTACAACCCTGGCGCAGCGCAAGACCGATGATGTACGCAAGGAACTTTATATATGGTCCAGAGGTCGGACGCGAACAAGGCAGCGACTCGGGAGGCAGGTGGCGCAGCCATGATTGAACATATCAAGGGTCCGACTCGGTAGGGTTGCCTTTCGCCCGAATAGCAGAGGGCTTTCTGTTGAGTTGCCCCCTTTTCGCTATGATGAATGGTCATGATTTGAACACTGGTGCCTGTGCGGTGATAGACTCGGAACTACTGCGCCAATCCTGACTCCGCCAGCCAGCGAAAGTGGCCGGTACCGATTATCGTATATGCGAAGTCCCGGAGAAGCCAAGTTTGTAACCGAGCAGAGACGGGGAGAACGTAGCCAGAAACTTAAAGCTAGTGAAGTCAGGAGATAATAAAAGGTTCGCTTCGAACATTGGCCCAACTACCCGATTTTGGAAAGTGAGCACCAGGCTTTATTATTCCTATATGTACGTTCCCCTCCTTCTCACTTCCTTCTCCCATCTTGCCTGGCATGCCTCTCCCCGCCATCAGCTTCAAGTAACGTAATGCAAAGGAGAATATGCAACCCGCAATCAACCCAAGTAGATATCCAAACCAAAAAATAAAAAGGAATGAAGCAGTGTAAAGACGCCTTACCCGGTGACTCTCCCGATTGTTGGCGCTCGGCACAATAACAAAGAGGCGAGCAAGAGATGCGGATAGACAAGGAGCTGTTAGTGGGGGCTCAGATAGATACGTATATATGCAGGTCAGGTATATAAATTGCAGTCTAAATTGATGTGCTGTGCGATTCCGACGTTGATTTGCTAGCAACTGTTGAGTAGACGATTTTTTGGCTGCGTCTGGTTGTACTGCGGTGAACCCCACAGCGTGAAGTTGGCATTCGTGTACGCTTCGGGGTATGCTTCGATGTACGCCTTCGTCGGCCGGTTTGGTGGGTCGCATCCGATGTTCTGCGCATTCGGTGGCTGATATACGCGCACGTAGTCGACGCGCATCGTTGCTGGATATGTCAGCTCCGTAAAGTCGACACCATGCGCAAAACTAGGCGAAAGACCCAGATTCATAATGATATACTACGCCAACCATGACGGACTTGAGACTTTGCTCCACGAAAGTTTCATAGTGGGACGTACCATGGGTTCATCTGGGATGGGGCGGGCAGCGATCTCTGCTGCGCTATCTGCGCCTAGCCCAGCGGCTTTCAGCCCCCATGAAACTGTATCATTGACGATCCAACTGATATACCCCGAAGAACTAAGCTTGCTATTTCAGTATTGCCGTACTCATACCCACTGCCAGAGACACGCACCCCAGCGCATATTCATAACCATAGACAGAGAAGCATCCGGCTTGAAGTTCGTAACAATCAGAGTCAGTATAAGCCAAGCCACTGGTTGTTTGCTGGAAGGCACCTGCCAGTAATTATAAGCACGGGACTCGAAGACGTTGCAAGAAACGGATGAAAGGGAGAACGTACCGCCGATATAAGGATTTAGCGTAGTCACCGTTGGATCTGCAATATATACATTGTCGGAAGTATTTTGCCACCCGTAGGCTGCCTATTCTCGTCGTGAATAATTCTCACACTCAATTGACTCTTGCGCTGCGATGAACGTACATCGAACGGAGCCCATTGGGCGGACTGAGACACTTGCCCTCGTTTGCCATCAACGAGAGCCTCGAACAGATCGATCTCGGGGGCAGAACGACCAACGTAGGAACCATCTTGGTGAACGGGACCAGGATGTGACTCGCCAGGGCAGGTACATGCTGATAAGCGCTGGCCAGGGAGCATCGACTGCATGAAAAAGCATGCTTTGCTATTAGCTGATTTCAACATAGAGGGTACACGAAATATCTGCGTACAAGCAAATCATTGTGCTCAGGGTCACCGTTCTGTACGGCCGCGAGGGGCGTTTGGGTTCCAGGATAGACCTGGCCCGGAAGAGTACCAACATCACAGGAATCATAGCTATATGGCCACTGAAACCGCTTCAGAAGAGAAACTATCACGAAAAGGACCGCTTTACCAAGCCATCGACGGTAGCACCGAAACCAGCACGGCCTTATTGTGTTCCGGGAATCAATACACAGGACAATACATGTAGATACTTACATACCTAGATTACCCATCGTCCAAACAGCGGGCCAAAACCCGCTTTAGTCGAATGAGTTCTGTTCAAAGAATATGAAATTGCCAAGGACTTACGCCTTCTTGCTACTCCCAGGAAGCTGTACGGCCGCTAGAAAAAAAGATTAGAGGTGTGATGGCGCGATGATTGGGACATAATAAAACCCAAGCTACCTTCAATCAGACCCCCAGTGAAGCAGAATTTGTTCCTATGCGAGCGCATCGTCGTAGGAGAGCGGTGAATACGAGATTGCAAGTACTCACCATGATTGAATCTGCGAGCATGAAGTCAACAACGATCAGAAATGCTAGTGGTGGGAGCGCACCATGCCCGAAATGTAAGACATGTTGTGGTTGTTGATAGGATCCGCATTATCGATCGTGAGCCAAAGGTACCCGTCCTTTGTGTAAGCATGCTTCGGATCGTACCATTCCAAGTCGCCCTGGCAGGGGTGTCAGCTGGGTGCGACGCATAAACGAGTGCACTCACTGTTTGCCAATAGTTCAAATCAACCGCCTCCCAGTACGGGTCATCCCCTGGATTGAAGGTTCGCCCATCGAGGTTAAACTCGTCTGAGAACACCAGGTCCCACTGTTGTGTGGGGTCATTAAACGACGCTTTGGTATATGCACTCTGGGGCGTATCAGCATCGATGAGAGCAAGGTTGCGGGGCAGCGCGGGAACTTGGCCAGATGCATTCGTCCCACCATAGTTAAAGGCGCCCTCTTTTGACTGGTGCTTCGTCGTGAAATGGCTGTAAATTGGATAGCCAGCACTTAAGGGGACGTTAATTTTCGTGGGGTCTGTTGAGAGAGAGAGGGACGCACAAGAGCATGAGTAACCCCGCTGCAAGGATGAAGAGGCAACCGAGATTAGCGATGCCACGTGCGGTGAAGATGTGGCCCCCAGCATCGTAATGGCGGTCGCGCTTTGGGTCCGGGTTGTGAAGGAAATCATCTGGCTCTCGTACATTCATCGTTAATGCGCCGAATCCCCATTCGGCGGGATTGGGTGCGAGCGCAAACTGAAGGATTTGGAAATTTCAGCAAGGCAAATGCGAAGGGATAGGTTAAGAAAGTACCTTGTCTGATAAAGAGGGAGCCTTGGGGCGTAGGTTGGCTCAGCTGAGAAGGACGATAGACAAAAGGAGAAAAGAAGCGCACAGGCGACGAACCGCGGGAGGAAGTGAGTGAGGTAAGGCTGGCCTGAGGGAGAAGAGTTGTAGAAGATGTTGCCATTTCTGGCCTTTGATAGGCGGAAAATGGGGGTGTCATGGAGGGCTAACGAAGGGATGCACCCAGAGACTGATATCGTGGTGGTCGGTGTGTTCAAGCAAGAAAAAAGGTAAAAACTAAAACTCGATGACCGCTACTTGCTAACGCGTAAAAGGAAATGAGCGGCAAACTTGACAGCGTCGCAGATACAGGGGAGAGAAAGGAGTGGGTATAGTAAACGAGGGGAAAGGAGAGTGAGAGTTGCCGCTGTCGTTGAGTGGGAATAAAGGGTGGTCAGGTCAGGCACAATACAGGAACAAACGCGGTCTGACAACAACAACAGAGCGTCGGCGCTCGAGTTAACCATGTCAACTATCATAAAGTTACTCTATCTCTATCAACTGCCACAGGTATTCTACGAGTCCCTGAATATTCTCTTTTTGCCGCTTGGAGCGTTCTGCGACTTGGGACTTTTCGAAGTAATTTGTTCATGAGAGGTGGATTAGAAATAATGCTGTAGTTTCGGCGAAAAAAAAACCAAGTGCGCTATGTATCACACGAGCTCGGGTGACGCTCTTCTATCCATCTTCGGGGTCGCTTCTCCACAACGATCGTACGCGGCCTCGAAGGATCACGGCTACGGCCATCGTCGCCGTCGGCAAAACGACCTCGTTGGGAATGCGCGGGGCATGGGAACATTTCGGAAGCGGATACGGTCATGACGCAGGCGAGAAAAGTCAGACCGAAGAGCGAGGAGGTGAGCGAGCGCGCGCGGCGAGTGGTGAGGCGGAACACGTGTTGGCGCGGTGAGACCATCGTATGTGAGTTGCTATATTGTGTCGTCTAAAAAGTAGCGGACTCGTTGAGAGGGTCAAATAACAGTATTATGCGGTTGTTTGGCGCACCACGCAACCTCCATAATCCTCCCTTGTTCTGGCTGATTGTAGTGATCGCCTGACGGGCGCGGTAGTATAGTGGTGGCAGTTATAGACTCGGAGTTTGACGTGTTTGACGGAGGCAAATGCAGGAAAATCCGCTGTTGTGGCTTGTTTGCACGCCAGGGTCAGTCACCCCCAACCCGAAACTCAGGCTTACAAGCATGCCTCCCCGACCGAATATACGCGTCCTGCGGGACATGAAAGCGCGCCAAGGCGTCGCCGAAAACGAGATCTCGCGCCGTGCATACCTCTACGTCGCGCGCAACCAGAGTCTCCCCGCCCAAGTGCGCTACCAGGCGCAACTCCAGCTGAACACTTTCGGCCGCTACACCCGGCCGACGACGGTCAAAAACAGGTGCACGGCCACTGGGCGCGGGCGCGGTGTGATTGGCGAGTTTGGACTGTGTCGAGTACGTCTCTGAATGCTTGAGCCGGAAATATGGTGTGGTGACTGATCGGGACTTGCTGCTCCATAGTTCCAGTTCCGACTGAAGGCACTCGCTGGAGAGCTGCCTGGCGTTCACAAGGCATCTTGGTAGAGTGGACTGGGTCAATACCAGGTACGTGTCAGCTACGCACCGTCCTGACTGTATCACTGATGGCACGGAATCAAGGTTCCGTGACTATTTACCCCGAAACTATTTGGATTCATTATGCCCCCCGACGCATATTTAACACGGGTTAATTACACGTCTTTGACACACACATTGTGACCAAACGGTAACATGTGAATTGCATTTTTAACAACACATTTCGATGTGGACAATATCAGATGGTGGTTGGTATAGATGGTATTTCACCGAACACGAACCTGGATGACTGGATGCATTGTCAGCCTGAGATTTGCGATTGCAATTACAGTCGCCATCGTTGCTGTTGCCCACACGACCTCGCAGCTGAGTCCCCAAAACCTTGAGATGATTAGAGACATCAACACGTTCAATCCTACATTCGACACCCAACAGCAACAATCTCATTCTCCCCTCAGCACTGTACATTACTCTGTTGTACTCTTACCCAAAAGCGCAATCACGAGAGAATCCGCATTCGGCGCCTCTGCCACCGCGTCTACCCTCAAACCGAGCTCATCGCGCAGATACGCCTCCGTCGTCGGTCCAATGGCTGCTAGGCGAGCTCGGCGCAAACTGCTCTCGCCAAATGAAGGCGAAGACTCCCGCGCTGCCAAGGAAAAATGCGTACGCAAGGCAGGCATGACGTGCGATGCGGACGACGGTGCGAAGAAAACGATCCACCACGGCTCGCATTCGTCATCATCACCTTCAGACCAAACCACATGTCGCGTGCCACCATGTAGGAGTCCCGGCGCGTCTGCGCGATAAGGCAGAAATAAATAAAATTGGGCGGTTTACGTACCCGTGTCAGTCCCCAACGCACGCGCGAGGAGACTCTCAAAGTCCCGCACCCCGCGCGTCGCGTATACCCTGAGCTCGATCAAAACGTCCTCGTCGAGACCCTCCCCCACGACGCGAGAGAGCGTTTCCCGATTCTTATCTCCCGTGAGATACAACAGCCTCTCTCCTTTCCTCGCCGCGAGGTCTCGCACGATATAGTGCGCGAGTCGCTCGGCCGTGCCGGACTCCGTGCCGCGCACGTCTTGCGGCGGATTGGGCAGCCGCGCTAGCATCGCGGCCGTCGCGGGTCCGACAGCGTAAAAGCGCACACCGCGCCAGTCGATGTCTGCGCCAGCGTTGGCACACGCGTCCACCGCGCGTGCGGAAGTCACGATCACAGCATCCACAGTACCTCTGTCATCATCTTGTCCGCGGACGATGCGGGACAGACGACCGAGATTCTCAAGCGCAGTTTCGAGGACGGGGAGTGACAGGGGGCGAAAGGAAGCGCGCGCGAGAGCCGCCTCGTAGCGATCTGTTTCTGGTGGTGTTTCGGGTGTGCGTAAAAGCAGAGCGCGCGGGCCCATGGGTTGACCTGCGAAGGTTACGCTGCCAGTGGCGCTTTTTGGTTGATCGACGTCACGGGCCGGGTTTCCGGTGCTGACTTGTTCGGTCCCATCCGTCCGTCGCGTGGGGTTATGGATGTTTCCTCGGTTAGCGTTAGCAAACGGTTAAGCTTGTTCTTGCCAGTCACCGGCACACCCGACTAGAAGCGTCTGAACGAGAGCACCAAGCATCATCTACACAATGACATCGAAGAAAGAGAAACCTCTTCCCGCCCTCGTCGCGGGTGCGACTGCAGGTGCCGTAGAACCGTGAGCAACACAAGAACTTCCTTCTCCCCCCTCCCCTTCATGCCTCCTCGACTGTATCTAAGAACGGATCTAGCTTTGTGACCTATCCTATGGAATTTGCCAAGACGCGCTCACAATTTGGTGGAAAAGTGCGCTTGCCCCTTCCGTTTTCGCTGTCGCGAGACCCGATGTCTTATGCTACATTAGCGCGAGTCGCCGGTGACGATCATCCGTGAGACGTTGCGCACGCAGGGCATCCGCGGGTTGTACGCGGGTTGTACGGCTCTCATAGTCGGAAATTCGGTCAAGGCGGGTGTGCGCTTCGTGGCCTACGATAAATTCAAACAGGCACTCGCAGACAAAGATGTGAGCTCAGTCTCTTTCTCATTATCGCCACCACCATACTCCTCTGTGATCGATCGATCGGCTCATCGAATCATTAAGGGCAAAGTCAGCGCGGCCCAGAGTCTCTTAGCAGGTCTCGGCGCAGGGATGGTGGAAGCAGTCATCGCCGTCACGCCTTCAGAAACGATCAAGTACATCTCTTTTCGCCACCCTCATCTCTCCCCTATCACTACCCGCTCCCTCTAGCCCCTTTTATTCTGTTAATATTTGGACGCAACTGATCGGCGCCTTATGTGCACAGAACGAAACTAATTGACGATGCGAAACGTCCTCAACCGCGGTATCGAGGTTTCTTACGCGGCACTGCGTCCATTGTACGGGAAGAGGGTGTGCGAGGGGTCTATCGTGGCTTATTTTCCGTCGTACGTGGATCTCAAAGTTTCCACTTTTCACGCCTAACGTTGAACATGTGCCGGGAAAATCAATAACACAGATGATGCGGCAGGGTGCCAATTCGGCCGTCCGCTTCACGACGTACACCACCCTCAAACAGTCCGTGCAGAGCCGCATGCGTGCTGGCCAGACCCTTCCCAGCGGCGTCACCTTCGGCATAGGCGCCGTCGCCGGCCTCGTCACGGTATACACCACAATGCCGCTCGAGTACGTAATCCTTCCATAGACTTACTTCAATGGATCGCAATGCATACTCCCCCCCTTTTCTATCTCATCAGTGTGATCAAGACGCGCATGCAGTCGCTCGACGCGCGCTCGCAATATCGTAATACCTTCCATTGCGCATATCGTATCTTTACCGAGGAGGGCGTCCTACGTTTCTGGACTGGCACGACGCCAAGGTTGGGTCGTCTAATGGTCCGTCTGCCATTTTCATCGTCCTTTCTTAGTACGCTGTGGTGCTAAGATGATTCTCAACTTAGGTGAGCGGGGGCATTGTGTTTACCATCTACGAAAGGGTCATTGTCCTCATCGGTGGGCGAGCGATGTGAAACATAAATTAGTTGTAGTCTACCAAGCGTCTAGCATCTCCACCTCGTCCACTTCGTACTCGGCCCATGTACCCTTCGGCAAGCACATAGAGTGGCCCTTCTAGCCATTACTCATAGACGACGTCAAATGCGCACATCTTTCGACGGCACATGCTCAGGAATGGGCGGCGTTACAGTATGCTTCAGTTTCCCAACCCCGCCTCTACCGCAAAAGGGTAGTCGATATATCCCTCCGGGCCATGTGTATAGTACGTCTTCTGGTCAGATGGCGTTAGCTCAATATTGTGTTTCAGGCGAAGTGGGAGATCGGGCTGTCAGTCGAGAACAGATTAGTTCCGAACCACGTCAAGAACAGAATGAGGCCAAGCGTCATTCTACTGACGTTTGAGATAAAGTGGCGGCCAAATGAAACGAGGCCACCCTCCTTCTCGACCAACTCTATTGCGCTGTCGCGCTCAAGGTCGTAATTGGCGATGTACGGACGGTCGCCCCAAATGTCTCGCAGGAACTTGTTCGAGTCCTCGTACTTTCCCGTCTCGGTCTCGCTTTCCCCCACAGGTCTGTGGTGGGTGGTCGGCTCCAAGACGTGGATGTACGCAAAGCCCGGATGATCGTCACGGATGCGGGTCACGACCTCGGTAAATGTGGGCACCGGATCTGGCATCCTCATACCTGCGATTTACGACGAATCCTTCGGTCCAAACAGCCGAAAGGATGAAACAAGCCGCGCACACGCACCTTGGAACGTCGACCACGGGCTGAACCGTATACCCACCCTTTCCGCGCCGACGGCTTTGACGCACGCGTCGGCGACCTCGAGCACGAATCTTGCGCGATTCTGCATCGACCCGCCATACTCGTCCGTCCTGGCGTTGCTGTTCGTCTGCATAAACTGGTCCGGGAGATACCCGTTCGCGGCGTGGATCTCCACGCCGTCGAACCCGGCGCGCAACACGGCGTTCTCAGCCGCGGTCGCGTACCACTGCACGTACTCGCCGATCTCCTCCACTGTCAGCGCGCGCGGCACCAGCGGCGAGGATGCGGGCGCGTCGTCATTATTAGTTGCAGGCGTGAACGGGATCGCGCTCGGCGCGACGAGCGGGTACCCGCCTTCCTGCTGTAGGACATCCGGATCCGCCGTGCGCCCTTGCGCGAAGAGCTGGAGGTAGATGAATGACCCGTTTTGGTGCACCGCGTCTATGATCTGCAACAAATAAAATTAGTGGGTAAGAGGGGGGGAGGGGAGGGGAGAGGGAAGGAGACGAGAAATGGGGAATGCAACGAACCGGTTTCCACGCCGCGATTTGCTCGTCGCTCCAGATGCCGGGATTTCGCGCGTATCCGCCCGCGCGCGGCGCGATCGTCGTCGCCTCCGTGATGACCAACGTCCCCGGGACGCTCGTGCGCTGTTTGTAGTATTCCACTGCGAGCGGGCCAGGGACGTGGTGCGCGTCGGTGCGGAAGCGTGCCATCGGCGCCATCACGACGCGGTGCTGTAGGTTGGCCGTGCCGACTCGGATCGGCTGGAAGAGCTTCGGGCCCGGGATAGTGACGGTCATTGTCGCTTGTCTGGTATGTTCTTTGATACGATCTCTCCGAGCCGCGGAAAATCTATCGGTCAGTGAAGAGCCTTGAACGGGTGAGGTTGGCTATTCGTCCACCACAAGCCCCCCCTCTTATAATGAAGAGAATGCAACCGGTCCGAGTGTGCTTACAGAGCAACGTAGAGATATCGGTGACTGACAAATGCGTTGAATGAAAATTACGTAGAACGTATGATGTCGTACCAGGTTGTTCTGTCTTTATGCGCGTTGACCATTCCGCGAAAAGGGCGTCCCCGACTCAGATGCACGACCATTGACCGCGACAAAAGGTCACCCAACCTGCAGTTGCAAGTGGGACAGTCTGTGGGACGGGCGCCAGATCAGACCACCAAACAAAGGATCCCAACCAGCGTCAATTTTATGGCCACGTTATCATCATGGGAAAAGCGCCATGAGGGTGCTGTAAGATCATCGGAGTCCCCAGAATGGACGGCGTCAGCCTGAGCGTGATTGTTATTATGAACAGCAGAACAGGTCAGCATCGTCAAGCGCTGAGGTCTGAGGTCCTCAAGATGGGCACAAGCAAGGTTAAGTACACGCAGACGATCTATCGAGAGGGAATCGTATCAAGAGCAATGTCAAAAGTAAATGGTGAAAACAGACAAGCTTCAAGTTCAAGGCGTCGAACAGTCAAAGACATGCGTGCCAGTGACAGGCCGGGAGAAAGAAGTCGATTTGTGGCGCACCATTGTAGCCACCTGAACGCCAAGTAATCCTCCAACCGTCACTTGCAGTCGAAGACATGACACAGATAGGGAGGGTAGTCGCGCTCAATGCCACTACCCGAACTGAGGTTTTGTTCGTTCGGGGGTCAATTTTGGAAATTGGCGCTACTGCCACGTTGACGGATTAAGACTGGTCTAGTGAAACTCTACTACAGTACCTACTGGACTGCCGAACTACGTGGGAAAGCAACCTATGCTACCACAGCCACCCACCCGCGACGGTTTTATACGGCCCTCATATCTAGTATGACGCTTCTTCAGCACACTGTTTTAGCCAGCCCAGGCTAGTACTACATCGGCCTGCCCCGCCGGTTCTCAATCTTCAAACCCCATGTCTACTGCTACGAGCGGCCACATCCTCGGCGTGTCGTCTTCCAAGCAGAATGGGAATCTTCCGGGGCTCATCGCAGAGCGATGGTGGCATGAAAGGAGGCACGAAATTGTACAATCGGGATACAAGCTCCGTCCTCGATATACGTCCCGTTTGCAACGGTCGTTACTCAAGTCGGGCAGACACTCCGTCACCT
>Ga0137397_10002974_pt1 | contig 11811 bp, 6 predicted proteins | sample czorhiz116metaG_FD_106658 | JGI IMG/M metagenome (GOLD analysis project Ga0137397, IMG submission 106658) | Vadose zone soil microbial communities from Angelo Coast Range Reserve, California, USA - czorhiz1.16 metaG | ecosystem: Environmental > Terrestrial > Soil > Vadose zone | place: USA... | reverse complement strand
GTCCGTCCATGTCGCTTTGGTGTGCGATGTGTACGGAGCAAGAATAAATAGGTATTCAGAACCGGCCGCCAACAGAAAAAGGCCGGCCATTTTACGAAAGAAGTTCCTTACGGAACCCTTGGGGACGCCAAATGCACGGATAACAAATCCTACGACAAGTACCGCATCACGAATCATCTGAAGGCGAATAATCTTGACGACCATCTGCGGCCCTTCGGTTTCCCAGCGGGAAGGAACATAGAAAAAATAAAGGTAAGCGGTGAGCGCCACCACCCCAATCTGGGCAAAATCCAATGTTTGCTGCCAATCGATGGCCTTGGATTCTTTCGCCGGCCGCGGCAGTAGCATCATGGCGGCGGGTGTCACCCAAAGGATAAAAAGAATATCCGATGGCCATGGAGTCAAGGTGGGAGCGTGAGCGATACTCTGATAGAAGGTCTCCAGGGCTTGCGCAGCGCCGCCTAAAAAGAGCGCCGTGGCTAGCAGCATCCACAATTGGCGCAAGTAGGCTTTAGAACGCCGGGCCACCAGAAGTGAACACAGAGCAGCCCAAAGGACGATTGCGCTCTGCAGGAGATTTGATAACAGCAGACTCGTAGAAGGCTGAGGAACTGCTTCAACCACAACGAGCAGTAGCGCCGTCAGGAAACCTGTGACAGCGATAACGAGCCAGGAAAACTTGCCTGAGGGACGCAAACGAGAGACTCCACACCCTGCATTCAGTCTATGTCGAGTCCACTTTGCGAACAATCGCCGTGACGGGACGTGATACGAATAGGCAACACTCATAATTCAAGCCCCCAACCGTCGGAAACGGGAACCCCTTCTGTCGCTGGAAAATGAGTTGAGGTCAGGTCGGGCGTGTGCACCGACGCATAAGTGTTGCAGTGGGTGCCGCCGTCCGTTAGATTTGTATCTGCCGCTGCCCGGGTGGCGGAATGGCAGACGCTGAGGACTTAAAATCCTCCGGGGTTTTACCTCATGGGGGTTCGAATCCCCCCCCGGGCACTTGTTTTTTGGGGTGCGCACACCATTTTCGTCACAGCTACCGCAAGAACCTTCCACCCCGCGCCGTATCTTCTTCTAGAATCTCAGTGCCTGCGTCCGGGCTATGCTCACGCAGGCGAACGCGGCTGATATTTGGAGGCGATGTGGTTTTGAGCGACAACTTCGACCTGATCGTGATCGGCTGCGGCCCAGCCGGCGAAAAGGCCGGTGCGCAGGCGGCGTACTTTGGCAAACGCGTTGCGGTGATCGAGCGTGCCGAGCATACGGGCGGGAGCTGCATTAATACCGGCACCGTTCCCAGCAAGACGCTACGCGAATCCGCGCTTTATTTTTCCGGCTTGAAGCAACGCGGCCTTTACGGCATCGATTATTCGCTCAAGGAAAATCTTACCGTCCACGATTTCATGCACCACGAGCGTGAAGTCGTCGAGATGGAGCGCCAGCGCATCCTAAAAAATCTTGCCCTCCACCACATCGAGCTCGTGCGCGGGCAGGCTGCTTTTCTGACACCACACACCGTGGCTGTTGCCGGTGCTCAGGGCATGCGTCAGCTAAAGGGAGAAGTCGTCCTTATTTCCACCGGCTCCAAACCCCATCGCCCTTCAGAGATTGCTTTCGACGACATCCACACTTTTGATTCCGACACGTTTCTTCAGATGGATCGCATTCCGAAAAGCCTCGCGGTCATCGGCGGCGGCGTGATTGGTTGCGAATACGCTTCCATTTTCAAGGCGTTGGGAGTTGACGTCACGCTCGTCGACGGCCGCGACCGACTTCTCCCCTTTCTCGACAACGAAATCTCCGATCGCCTTCGCGACCGGCTTGCTGCCCTTGGAATGCATTTCCTGTTTAACGAGCGGCCGGTCAAAACCGAGAATTCCACGATTGGTGTGCGTCTGACGATGAAAAGCGGCAATGTCCTCGAAACCGATGCGGCGCTTTTTGCCGCCGGCCGTCGCGCCGCCGTGGATGGCTTGGCTCTCGAAAAAGCGGGCCTGGCGATCAATGATCGCGGGTATATCCCAGTCGACGAGCACTATCGAACGGCTGTCCCGCATATTTATGCGGCCGGCGACGTCATCGGTTTCCCGGCGCTGGCCTCCACTTCGATGGAGCAAGGACGCGTCGCTGCCTGTCACGCTTTTGGTTTGAAATACAAAGAGCGCGTTGCTTCTCTGCTCCCCATGGGCATTTACACCATTCCGGAAATTTCCGCTGCTGGCGAGACCGAAGAATCCTGCAAGGAAAAGAAAATTGATTACGTCGTCGGCCGTGCGCTCTACGAAAACAACGCTCGCGGCCACATCGTGGGCGATACGGCGGGCTTGCTCAAGCTCATCTTCGCTCGCGCCGGCAAGAAACTTCTCGGCGCCAGCATCATCGGCGAAAGCGCCACCGAACTAATCCACATCGGTATGATGGTCCTCGACAATGGCCTCACCATTGACGAGTTTATCGAGCAGGTGTTCAACTATCCCACGCTCAGCGAACTTTACAAATACGCGGCCTATGACGGCCTCGGCAATCTTGCCGGCCACAAGCTTCGCGAAGGTTAAACATGAGATTCCTTCTTCTCTTCTCTATTCTTCTCTGCGCTCTTTGCGTCTTTGCGTTAACTTTCTCCCCCGCGTTTTCCGTCTCACCGCTAGCCGCTCACGATACATCAGAGCACTCGCGTTCCTACTTGGGCTTCGATCGCAACATGTATCCCGGAGATTCAAGTCTTCCCATCTTGCGCAAAAGTTTCGCGTTCATCAGCTACTGGCTCAGTCCCCCGCCCGGCGAAAGGCGCAACACCTGGAAGGGAAAGCGCGAACTTCTAGTCTCACATGGGTTTGGATTTTTAGTTTTGTATCGCGGGCCAGACAGCGGCGAGCTCAAAAGTGAAACCGATGCGAGGGTGAAAGGGAATAAGGACGCCGGCGAAGCTGCCGCCGCTGCGAAAGAAGAAGGCTTCGCAGCTGGAACAATTATTTTTCTGGACATCGAGGAAGGCGGTCGCCTCCCCGGCACTTATCACGCCTATCTCCGCGCCTGGATGGACGAACTCAAGCGTGCGAGCTTTACAGCTGGCGTCTACTGCTCCGGTATTCCTGTGAAGGAAGAACCCGGAGTCTCCATCACGACCGCGGACGACATCAGCAGTCACGCGCCTTCCCACGAAATCGTGATCTGGGCCTACAACGATGCCTGCCCTCCGTCGCCTGGCTGCGCATTTCCAGTAAACCCTCCAGCACCTTCGGCGAGCGGCATCTCTTATGCTGCGGTCTGGCAATTTGCGCAATCGCCGAGGCGAAGAAAACTCACCGCGCGTTGCCCCGCGAAGTACGCGCCAGATGGCAACTGTTACGCGCCTGGTGACACCGCTCACGCATGGTTCCTGGATGTGAACAGCGCTACCTCGGCCAATCCATCTTGTGTCCCCAAATGATCTTTCCAGAAAACACAAAGAGGCGGGTTTGACCCCACCTCTCTCCCTGCGACCTGCAGCCGTGTCTTAGATTTGCCCAAATCCGCCGTCGACAGGGATCTCAGCGCCCGTGATAAAGGATGCATCCTGCGACGCGAGGAACGCCACAGCCCCGGCGACTTCCTCCGGCTGTCCGATGCGCTTCATAGGCACCTGGGAAATAAAGCCTTTAACCATTTCGTCTATCGTTTCTTTGGAGAGGCCCGTGCGAGCAAATCCGGCCGGTGTCTCGATCGGTCCGGGGCTCACGGCGTTCACACGGATGCCGCGCTCCACTAATTCCGCGGCAATCGAACGGGTGAACGAACGTAGCGCGGCCTTCGTGGCTGCATACGCCGTGCCGTTTGGCACCCCAATTTCGCCTGCCACCGAGGTATTGATAATGACCGAGGCGCCGTCGTTGAGGTGGGGCAAGGCTTTTTGGATGGTGAAGTAAACGCCTCTGGTGTTGATGTCGAACAATTCGTCGTAGAGATCTTCGGATGTGGCTGCCAAAGGCGCAAATTTGTAAATCCCGGCGTTCGCAAACAGAATATCTATTTTGCCAAGCTTCTGCGACACCGTGGCGTAGAGTTTGTCCAGATCCTTAGCAACGGATACGTCTGCTTGCACCGCTACTACGCCATTTCCGATCGTTTTCACGGCTTCGTCCAGCGTCTTCTTGCTTCTGCCCGCGATCACTACGCGCGCGCCTTCTTCCTGCAAACGCTTCGCCGAGGCCAGCCCGATGCCGCTGTTGCCGTCGGTTACCACCGCTACTTTTCCTTCGAGTCTTTTCATGGTCGTCTCCTCAATCTCTTGCACCCTTCTTGTCCTAGGAGCCGGGCCGTTGCCCCTTTCGCACTCCCCTGACATTTCGATACTTAGATGAACATCGAAGTGTAAAGTTACGAGAAGTTGTGGCCCCCACAGGCCGAATAACCTTCATGGCCGGAAGCATCTAATATTCGTTACACTTAGGACTGAATTATGGACCGTTCTCAGATTGAGAAAGTATCGAAAGCGCTCGCCGACCAGACGCGCCTCAGAATCTTTGAGGCTATTTCAGCCAGGGGCCAAATGAATTGCGGTGAAATCGTCTCGATGCGGGGTGTAACCGCAGCAACCGTTTCACACCATTTAAAGGTTCTGAACGAAGCCGGATTGGTGGTCTGCCGCCGCGAAGGCCAGTTTGTTTACAGCCAGGCTATTCCCGAGACTATCGTAGCCTACGGGCGCGCACTCACAAAAATTTCCAAGCGCAAAAAATCGGCGCCGCGCAGATGACTTGAGGGACTTAGTTGGTGGGATTTCTCGGAAACTTGAAGTAAGGAAGCCGAACGCCCTGATCCATGATTTGATCGGCGCGGATATTGGCGGGCGCTTCGAAGCCTCCCGTGCCACCGCTGGTCACGTAGTCGTCTTGGTCCACTCCGTCGCCGCTCACACCCAGTCCGCCTACTAAGATTCCGTTGCGATACAAACCCGCACTTCCTGGGAAGAAAACGACTCCGCTTTTGTTCGCGTTAACTGCGCCACTTTGAAGCCCTTGCGTGCAGGGATTGGCCAGATCCATCGTATATAAATTGAAAAATGGCCCGGTGGATGAACCATCGATTCCCGGCGGATACAGCGGCTGCGCACCAAAACTGATCGTGCGGTTCGTCACCGCCGTTCCCATGGGCACGCCGTTCAAGTCTATTGTCGTTCGGCTTGCGCTGTTGAAGTACACCATGTTGCGCGCCTTTGTCGCCGCGACATCTATGCTGAAGACCGTCGAATCCTGCATCCGCCGCAGACCGATAATGGTTCCATCCAGATCCGCCACGGCAATCACCATTTTTGCTTTCGAGCCTGGCGGCAATCGAATCGCGGCGCGCGTCGTATTCGCTGTGGCTTCAGCATTGCTCAAGATTTGCGTCACGTCAGCTGCACTGAGCCCGCCGAGCGGCCCCGCTGCCGGGGTAATCAAATCGCCCTCGGGCGGCTGCCCCTGACTGTTCGACGCCGCCACAAGATAACTGCCCGCCCCCGCAACGGGCCCAACGGTAAATCCCGCAGGCCGGGCGGTCTGACTCACGAAGGGCAGCGCAATGCCGCCGATAAATACCACGCCCGGAGCCGCAGGTGTCGGACCAAATGTATCTGGCGGTGCGGTTCGCGCCGATGTCGCTCCGGCGAACGCTGCGTATTCCGCGACGTTCAAATTATTCGAAGTAGTCACGACGCCGATTCCACCAACCACAACGTTTTTGTAGAAAATCGGCACGCCGCCAGGATTCACCGTGGTCGCATCCGAATCATTGATGTTGGCTTTGCCGGTAAGCACGCCGAGCCCAAATCCTCCGCCGAGCGCCAGCGAAGGAGGAATCTTGCTCTGAAAGGTGGGGTCATTGATAAGCGTGCAGCCCCGATTGGTGGTTTCGATTCCATACAAATCCGCGGGAGGTTGGTTCATAACACCGGGTGGAAAATGAATTCCGCTAATGAACCGTATGGTTCGCGAGGAAAGCGGCGCCTGATCATTGCTGAAAAACGCGCCGGTCCGCGCCAACGCTACTGCGACTTCATTCGCATCCTGCACTTGTCCAAAATTTCCCGTGGCCGTAGCGGGAGCATTCTGCGTTCGAAACACGCCTAGCACAAATCCGGCGCGGTCTACAATCGCCACGGTCATGTCGACGTTCACGGAGTTGACCGTCGCCTGAACGATATTCTGGACATCGGCTCCTTGCAGAGGCTGAACTGGAGTTGCTGGCGGCGAAACAGGTGTACTGCTTCCGCCCCCACAACCAACAATGATCATCGCGAGCGCTAATGCGATTCCCAATGCCAGAAATACACCAGGCGCGATCGTTTTGTTTCGCTGTTGCAACGCGCGCCGCGATTCCACCGGCTTCTGCAGTGTGTGAGTCGTTTCCATTTTGCGAGTACTCTCGTTGGTACCACACTCGTTTCCAGCGGCTCAACGCATTTGCCTTGGCAGAGCGGCGTACTGGTGAATGGCTGCGGGCGTTCGGCGTGTTATCGAATGTCTCCATCGATCCGGGAAAAGTGTTGCTCGCTGCTCGTCGATATTGTTAGCTAGTACGCGATTCCTTTTTCTTTCATCGAGCAGGGCAGGCCGAACGCATGATCGTTCTCTTCTCGCGGAAATATCGACGCGCGTTCTGCGCGGTCTGCTGTATTTCAGCTCTTTCCTGCGCCGGGGTCGCCGGCGCGAAGCAACAGGAGCAATCGCCGCCAAGTTCCCAAGACTCCGCAAAAAAATCGAGTGAACAGGGACCGCCACTGCGAATTCCGCGGCAAGAGGCGCAGACCAGCGCAGCGCTGGATGGTTTGGTGCGCGACTCAAGCACGACCGGAGCCACTCGCCCCGTTCCGGCGGCGGCCCTCACACTGAGAAACACACAATCTGGGCAGATATTCAGCGGTACAAGTACTGATGAGGGGGTCTTCCGAGTTTTTCCGCTGCCGCCGGGCCACTATCAGCTGCGTGTTGAAGCCAAAGAATATGCACCGTTCGTTCTGCCCGATCTTCCCTTGCAGCCAAACGAAATTGTGACGCTTGAAATCTCGCTGGTCAGTGTTGCGGCGGTGGAAGCGCGCTCGCGGCTGCCGCGTCTCCCTGAGCTTGGCCCCGCGATTTCCGCCGAAGCGCAACCTTCGTTCGGGAGCTATCGGGAGTTTCGCCATCGGCTCGATTCCGATCCCAATTACATAGAAAATATTTCTCGAGACACGCTTCCGCCCGTAGCCGATGTCTACAACGCGGTTCCCAATCGCTGGGCCCTCGAGCAGCCCGACTACCGCCGCTATCCGCAACGCGGCGAGTACGTTTACACGAAGTCCCGCTGGTACGATCCTTTCAATCACAATCGCCTCAAGGGCGACGAGCCTATTTGGCCGGAACTGCTTGGTCAGCAGATTTATCTGAATCTCACTGCGACTTCGGAATCTTTTCTTGATGGCCGCCGGGTTCCTTCGCCCAGCAATGTGAGTACCGCGCGCCCGGGCAGCTCAGGGTTTTTCGGGGAAGGCGAACAAGCGTTTTTTGACCAAACGCTTCGTTTCGCGTTTGATCTATTCCATGGGGACGCGGCATTCAAGCCCGTGGACTGGCGCATTCGAATCACACCCGAGCTGAGCCTCAACAATTTGAATGTCCGCGAGCTCGGCCTCGTCGGGCCCGATCCTCGCAGCGGCACTAACCGCTTCGACGATCACGTCGGACTCCAGGAAGCGTTCGTTGAAGTGAAGCTTCACGACCTCGGCCCGAATTATGATTTCATTTCCGCGCGCGCTGGCGTTCAGCAGTTCAATGCCGACTTCCGTGGTTTTTTGTTTGTTGACGAGCAGCCGGCGCTGCGTGTTTTTGGGAATCTCCGCAGCGATCGCCTCGAATACAATCTCGCGTATTTTCATTTCCTCGAAAAAAATACCAACAGCGGGCTCAACACGTTTGACCGCCGCCACCAACAAGTTCTTCTCGGTAACGTCTATCTACAGGACTTCTTTTTCCCGGGTTACACGGCGGAATTTATCGCTGCCTGGAACAAAGATGATCCCAGCCTCCACTATGATGACAATGGGTTTCTCGTTCGGCCTTCACCGGTTGGAAATGTCATCAATCAGAATCCCGGCGCTGGTCCAATTCTTCACGGCATTCGCGTCGGTTATTTCGGCTGGCTGGGCAGCGGGCACATCCGCCGGCTCAATCTCACGCACGCTTTCTATCAAGCTGTCGGCGAGGACACGTTCAATCCCATCGCAGGACGCCGCGTCACTGTCAACGCGCAAATGGCAGCCGCGGAGATCTCCTATGACAAAGACTGGATACGCTACCGCATCTCCACTTTCTACACTTCCGGCGACGCTAAGCCTCGCGATTCACGAGCTGGCGGATTTGATTCCATCGTCGACTTGCCAAATTTCGCAGGCGGACTCTTCAGTTTTTGGAATCGCGAGGGCGTTCGACTGCTCGGCTCTGGAATTCTCCTCACCACGCCGGGCAGCCTGATTCCTTCTCTGCGGGCGAGCAAAGAAGAGGGCCAGGCCAATTTCGTAAATCCGGGAATTTTTCTCGCGAACGCGGGTACGGACTTTGAAATTACGCCAAAACTGCGGGGCTTCGCCAATTTCAACTTTCTCCGATTCGAACGCACCGAGCCGCTGGAATTTCTGCTTTTTCAATCGCCGATCCATCACACCATCGGTGAAGACTTGGGTCTGGGCGTCGAGTACCGCCCGCCGCTAACAGAAAATATCATTCTCACCGGCGGAGCATCCGCCCTCCAGCCGGGCCAGGGTTTCAAAGACATCTACACAAGCCGAACGCTTTTCTCGCTTTTCGGCTCCGTGAAGTTTACTTTCTGAAGTGCATCGATTATGAACAGCGAACGCCAATCCGTGTCGTCTTCTCTGCGAACCCTCAGCGTTCTCTGCGTCTCTGGGGTATCTCTTTTCCTTGCACTCTATGCGAGCTCCAAGGCTCGCGTGGCGGCCACTCAAGAATCAGCTACATTCCGAGGCCAGTCACAGGAACAAGCGGATCGCAAATCATCCGGCTGCATCTCCTGCCACACTTCAACCGACGAACCCACGATGCATCCCACGAAAACCGTCCATCTAGGTTGCACGGATTGTCATGGTGGCAATTCGGCCGTTTCGGTTGGATCCGGGAGTGCATCGAATTCTCCCGAATACAATTCCACAAAAGAAAAAGCACACGTGCAGCCGCGCGATTCTTCGTTCAAAAATCGTTCGGCTCTTCCCGAACGCACCTTTACGAAGTGGCTCAAAGAATCAGCCGAATACATTAAATTTGTAAATCCCGGCGACCTGCGCGTCGCTCCGGAAACTTGCGGCCCAGCGGGCTGTCACACCTCGGAGACGCGTGCTGTTTCCACCAGCATGATGACGCACTCGGGGATGCTCTGGGGCGCGGCGCTCTACAATAACGGCGGCTATCCTGTGAAAAACACGCGTTTCGGTGAAAGCTACAATCGCGACGGTGTGCCGCAATCGGTCAAAACGTCTCCCGAGCCCACGCAAGAAGAGACCCGAACGAAAGGTGTCATACCCGAGTTGGATCCGCTCTTTCGGTGGGAAAGTTCGCAGCCCGGCAATGTGCTCCGCGTTTTTGAGCGCGGCGGCCGCAAGAAAGCGGAAATCGGCAATCCCAATCGTGAAGAAGACGCCGGGAAGCCGGATGACAAGCTTAGCGAGCGCGGTTTTGGCACAGGACTGCGCACCGATCCTGTCTTTCTCGGCTTGCAGAAAACGCGCTTGCTTGATCCGATCATGTCGCTTCCGGGCACCAACGATCATCCTGGTGAGTATCGCGGAAGCGGCTGCGCGTCATGCCACGTCATTTATGCGAACGACCGCGATCCGTCGCACTCGGGCGCTTATTCGAAGTTTGGTCACTCGGGCATTACCGCTTCTTCCGATCCGACGATTCCCAAGAACGAGTCTGGCCATCCCGTCAAACACGCATTCACCCGCTCCATCCCTTCGAGTCAGTGCATGATCTGCCACATTCACCCCGGCACGAACATGGTCACGACGTATTTCGGGCTAACGTGGTGGGACAACGAAATTGACGGCGACAAAATGTATCCGAAAGAACAGCACAATCCGACGGAGGAGCAGCGCTATGAATCTTTCGAACGCAATCCGGAGGGCGCTGCTGTTCGCGGCCTATGGAGTGACGAGAAATTCCTGGAAAGCGTGGGCAGTCCCGAATTCAACAAGCAATTGAAAACCACGCAGTTTGCCGATTTTCACGGGCATGGCTGGATTTTCCGTGCGGTCTTTAGTCACGACCGCAAAGGGAATTGGCTGGACAGGGACGGCAAGCAGATTGCATTTGATGATCCCGACCGTTTCGGCAAAGCGGTGCACCTCGCGGACATTCATCTGGAAAAAGGAATGCATTGCAATGATTGCCATTTTGCGCAGGACAATCATGGCAACGGAAAAATTTACGGTGAACCACGGGCGGCGATCGAGATCGACTGCATCGATTGCCACGGCACAATTCGAAAGAAAGCCACGTTGATTACTTCAGGTCCGGCAGCGCCGGAAGGTGGCCGCCATCTGGACGCTCTCCGCACCCCGTGGGGGCTTCGCCGGTTCGAATCGCGCGACGGAAAGATTGTTCAGCGGTCCATGGCGGATGAAAACAAGGAATGGGAGATCGTTCAGACTATCGACAGCATCACGCCGGGCAATGTGCATTTCAGCGAAAAATCTTTTCGCGCGAAGCTGATAAAGAAGGATGGCAGCGTGTCTTCCCAAATGCCGGGCGACGAAAGTTCACTCGCGCACGCCAACAGCAGCATGACCTGCTACTCGTGCCACACTTCGTGGACGCCCACCTGTTTCGGCTGCCACCTGCAAATGACCGCCAACGCGCGCAAGCCCATGCTGCACAACGAAGGCCTGCTCACAAAGAACTACACCAGTTACAACTTCCAAGTTTTGCGCGACGACATATATATGCTCGGCGTGGATGGCACGGTTACCGGTCATCGCATCGCGCCCGCGCGTTCTTCCTGTGCCGTGCTCGTGAGTTCGCAGAACGCGAGTCGCGATTGGCTTTACTACACGCAGCAGACCATTTCAGCGCCAGGCTTCTCCGGACAAGCGTTTTCCACTTTTGTGCCGCACACGGTACGTGCCAAAGAAACCAAACAATGCAGCGATTGCCACGTCTCCGCCAAAACTGACAATAATGCCTGGATGGCGCAGCTCTTGCTGCAAGGCACTAATTTCATGAATTTTATGGGCCGCTACGTTTACGTCGCTACCGGCAAGCATGGATTCGAAGCGATCGCCGTCGCCGAGCACGACGAACCGGAAGCCATATTTGGCAGCGACCTGCAGCGCATCGCGTATCCCGACAACTACAAGAATTTCTTACAGCACCATCGGGAGCTCAGCGCCGCGGCCGAACATTCTGGCAATGTCCTCGACATCCAAGCCCGCGGCGAGTACGCCTACGCGGCTCTTGGACCTGGCGGCCTGCGTGTCTATGACATCGCCAACATCGACAACAAAAACTTTTCCGAGAGAGTCACCACTTCGCCGGTGTCGCCCATCGGCCAACGCTTTTACGTTTCCACGAAGAACGCGCTTGCGGTGGCCTCGCCCACCACTCTTGGTGTTGATCCGCTGCGTCAGCAGTTGCCGGAAAATGAAGAGCAGCCCATTCACTTGCTGTACGGTTTCCTCTACGTTGCAGACAAAGAAGAGGGGCTTGTCATCATTGGAGACCGTAACCTGAAATCGAAAAGTCCCGGTGTGGGCGCGCTTCTTGACGGCAATCCCGCCAACAATTTCCTGAAGCG
>Ga0137397_10002973_pt1 | contig 11811 bp, 8 predicted proteins | sample czorhiz116metaG_FD_106658 | JGI IMG/M metagenome (GOLD analysis project Ga0137397, IMG submission 106658) | Vadose zone soil microbial communities from Angelo Coast Range Reserve, California, USA - czorhiz1.16 metaG | ecosystem: Environmental > Terrestrial > Soil > Vadose zone | place: USA... | reverse complement strand
TTTTCCTGCGAGGGGATCTTCACCAGCGCCTGCGAGTGGGTGAGGAACGCGCCGTCACAGCTGATGGCGAGGGGCAAGAACACGCGCCGGTCCTCGGCGATCCTGTAGGCCATGAGCGCGACGTCCAGCGCTTCCTGCGGGCTGTCCACCCAGACCAGCTGCCACCCCAGGTCGCGCACCGCCAGCGCGTCGTTGTGCTCCACCCCGAACGCCCCGGGGTCGTCGAGGGCGCGGTTGCCCACCATCGCGACCATCGGGATGCGCAAGGCCGGGGTGACGGTGAGCGCCTCCATCGCGTACATCCAGCCCACGCCGGACGATCCGCAGAAGACGCGCGCCCCACAGGCGCTCGCGTGCTTGACGATCTCGAACTGCGAGTGCTCGCCCTCGGCGACGATGTACTCGCAGTCCAACTCGCCGTTCGACACCAGCTTGGCGATGTACTGCATCACCGTGTCGTAGGGCCGGATGGCGTAGGCGGTGATCACGTCCACGTCGGCCAGCTTGCACGCGACCGCGATGGCCTCGCTGCCGGTGATGAGCGAGGTCTGGTCACCCTTCGCGGGCTTGGCGTGCTTCAACTCCTGGGGGGGAACGATTGCTTCAGCCATGGCGATTCTCCCTCTGCCTCAGCCCTGCCGGGCGATCTCGAGCATTTCGGGGACCTGCTCCTCGTACTGGCCACGGAAGCGGAAACCGTGGGAGCGCTCGGGCCGGTCGGCGATCTTTTCCTTCACCCACTTCTCGTACCCGTCGTGGTCCTTCCTCCACGCGGCCCACTGGCCCGCGTTGTCCGGGAAGGAGGTCTCGTTGACCATGGTGATGCACTGGGGCTCGGGGCAGACCGCCTCGCACACGCCGCAGCCGCAGCAGGCCTCCATGTTTGCGTCGTAGAAGCCTTCCGGCGTCACGTCGAAGACGCTGTCCGGGCACGCCAGCCAGCACAGCGTGCACTTGATGCATTTGTCGAAGTCCACCACCGGCCGCATGGTGCGCGTCGCCCACTTCTTGAAGGTGGCGTTGCGCTCCGGCTTGAAGCCGCCCTGCTTGCCGCTGATCGGATCGGTCATGGCGTGGCCCCGCGCGATGCCGGGGATGGCAATGCCCTCGCGCATCTCGGTCCACTTGGGCATGTCGAACTTGTACGGCTCCTCCGGATTGCCCTGGCCCGGCTTCACCGTGTAGCTCTGCAGCCGCTCGTACGAGCGCTGCGCCGAGGTGGCCTTCAGCTCGTCGTTCCACTCGTCGCGGATGGTCTCCTGGACCGAGGCGAGGCTGAACAGCTCCGGCAGCGCCTTCGCGATGGCGCCGAGGATGCGGACGTCGGTGTGGTCCTCCTTGTAGACCCACAGACCGGAGAAGCTGGGCGTTCCCTTGATGATGGCCAGCTGGTACGGGGTCTTCTTGGCGTGGGCCATCTTCGCCAGGGTCTCCGGATCCTCCAGGGAGGTGACGATCAACGTGCCGCCGGGCTTGACCAGCTTGTTGATCGGCTGCAGCCCGTACCAGGCCCAGGACTCGACCCCCTTGAAGAGGGTGTCGTCGACGCAGATGGAGACGTCCACCTCCTGCGGCTCGTACTTGGCCATTCCCTCCTCGAGGGTCACGTCGTCGGTGGCGACGATGGCGAAGGCCTTGGCCGGGATGCCGTTGCGCTCGGGGCTATCGCCGTAGCGCCCGAACGAGATGCCCGGCTTGCCCTCCTTGTGCGCGGCGAGCACGATCGCGCGGCTGATGTTCTTGGCCAGGGTTTTCTGGAAGATGCCTCGGTAGACGATCTCGACTGCGAACAGGCGACCCATCTGGGACCTCCTCAGAGCTTCCTCATCACCACTTCCTCGATCTCCTTCAGGTGCTGGCGCACGGCGTTCTCCGCGCCGGCCGCGTCGCGCCGCTTGATCGCCCGCAGCACGCGCTGGTGCCCGGCGAACGAGCGCTCCAGCCGCCCCGGAACTTGCAGGGAGCGGGTGCGGCTCTCGCGGAGCAGGTCCATCAGCACGTCCAGCACGCGCAGCACCACCGTGTTCCGCGCCGCCACTGCGATGGCGTAGTGGAACTCGGAGTCCTCCTCGATTCCTGGTTCGCCCCGCGCCATCTTTGCCTTCTGCCGGCGGAGGACGTCCTCCAGCCGGCCGATCTCCTCGGCAGTGGCGTTCTTCGCCGCGCGGCCGGCCAGCGCGGGCTCGATCATGCGGCGCACGTCGAGCAGCTCGGCGACCAGGTGGCGCTTCTGCGAGAGCACGCTGGCGAGCGGCACCACCAGCGAGTCGAGGGACAGCTCGCGCACCACGGTCCCGTGCCCCTGCCGGGGCTCGACGATGCCCATCACTTCCAGGGTGCGGATGGCATCGCGGATCGAGCCGCGCCCCACCCCGAACTTGGTCACCAGGTCGCGCTCCGCCGGCAGCCGATCGCCCGGCTTGAGCACGCCGCGCGCGATGAGGCGCTGGATCTGCTCGGCGACCTGCTCGTAGCGGCGGTTCTTGCGGACCGCGTGCAGCTCGTCGATGGGCGCCGGAGCAGCGCTCTCGGTGCGGGTGCGGGATGCGGAGCTCGCCACTGGACCGGATCCTCCGATGGTCGGATGGTCGGACCACTTTCGAAAGCGAACGGCACCATCCTCCTTTCCGCCGGACCCGTCAAGGGCCGCCGCCGCGCGCCCCGCCTTCCCGGTTTCCGTCCTCCGGCGAACGGCGGGCGCCGGCCGACGTTCCGCCAGCGGACAGGCGCTCGTTTCGCGGGGCGGCGGTGGCTTGCGAGGGCCGCTAGATTCCTCTACGGTCGCGTCGGAAACGGATGTCCGGGCGCCCACCTTCGAGGGAGACGATGAAACCCCAGAACGCAGCGGTCCAGAAGTGGGTCGACGAGATCCAGCGGATGACCACGCCCGAGCAGGTGGTCTTCTGCGACGGCTCGCAAGGCGAGAAGGACCGGCTCATCCGCGAGTGCCTGGCCACAGGGGAGCTGATCGAGCTGAACCAGGCCCGGCTGCCCGGCTGCTACTTGCACCGCAGCGCCCCCCACGACGTGGCCCGGACAGAGCACCTCACCTTCGTCTGCACCGAGGACAAGGACGACGCGGGCCCCAACAACAACTGGATGGCGCCGGACGAAGCGCGCCGGAAGCTGGCGGCCCTCTACAAGGGCGCGATGAAGGGCCGCACCATGTACGTGGTGCCCTTCCTGATGGGCCCGCCCGGCTCGCGGTTCTCCAAGGTCGGGGTGGAGATCACCGACAGCAAGTACGTGGTCCTCAACATGCGGATCATGACCCGCGTCGGGCAGGTGGCGTTCGACCACCTGGGCGACTCGGACGACTTCACCCGCTGCCTCCACTCGCTGGGCGACCTGAGCCCGGACCGCCGCTTCATCTGCCATTTTCCCGAGGCGAACGCGGTGTGGTCGGTCGGATCCGGCTACGGCGGGAACGCCCTGCTGGGAAAGAAATGCCTCGCGCTGCGCCTCGCCAGCTGGCTGGGCAAGAAGGAGGGCTGGCTCGCCGAGCACATGCTCATCCTCGCGCTGCGCTCGCCCGAGGGGAAGATGCACTACGTGACCGGCGCGTTCCCCAGCGCGTGTGGGAAGACGAATCTCGCCATGATCGTGCCGCCCGCCTCCATGCCCGGGTGGCAGGCGTGGACCATCGGCGACGACATCGCCTGGCTGCGACCCGGCGCCGACGGGCGGCTGTGGGCGCTGAACCCCGAGTCCGGCTTCTTCGGCGTGGTGCCCGGCACCAGCCGCAAGACGAACGCCAACGCGACGGAGATGATCCAGAAGGACACCATCTACACCAACGTCGCGCTGCGGCCCGACGGGACGCCCTGGTGGGAGGGACACGACGACGCGCCTCCGGAGAACGCGCTCGACTGGCAGGGACGCCCGTGGACGCCGAAGTCGAGCGAGAAGGCGGCGCACCCGAACAGCCGCTTCACCACTCACGCCAGCCAGTGCCCCTCGATCTCTCCCGATTGGGAGAAGCCGGAAGGCGTGCCCATCTCGGCCATGCTGTTCGGCGCGCGCCGGCAGCGAACGGTCCCGCTGGTCTTCCAGTCGCGCAACTGGCAACACGGCGTCTTCCTCGCCGCCACGCTCTCCTCCGAGACGACGGCGGCGGCGACGGGCAAGGTGGGCGTCGTGCGCCGCGACCCGATGGCCATGCTGCCCTTCTGCGGCTACAACATGGGGGACTACTGGGGCCACTGGCTGAAGATCGGCCAGCACCTGAAGTCGCCGCCGAAGATCTTCCGCGTCAACTGGTTCCGCACCGGCGACAGCGGCAAGTTCCTCTGGCCGGGCTTCAGCGACAATCTCCGCGTCCTCAAATGGGTCCTGGAACGGTCCGACGGGGCGCGCACCGGCGCCACCGACACCCCGATCGGCGACGTGCCCACCCGATCGGCCCTCGACCTGCGCGGCCTGGACATCTCGGACGCGGCAGTCTCCCAGCTGCTTCGCGTCGACGCCAACGAATGGGCCGAGGCCGTCCAGAGCCAGGACTCCTTCTTCGAGTCGTTCGGCCCCCGCCTCCCCCGCGCCATCCGGGAGGAGCACGACCGCCTGGCCCAACGCATCGAAGAGGCGGTCACCCCTTCGGAACTGCGGGGGCGGGACAGCGGAACGTAGGGGCGGCGGCCAGAGGACGGCACCATAGAGGCGGAACCGCTCAGCGGCGTCGTGTCCTGTCCCCGGACTGGCGAAAATGACGTCGGTGCCCCGACTCTCACCCATGCCCTGGATGCAATCGGTCACCTCAGGCGACTTCCGCGCGGCTATCCGTCACTGATGTCTCCGGATTGGACCACCTGCACCTCATCGTCGAGGCGCAAGACGCGAAGGCGCTCGCCCGCGGCATCCAAGGACTAGATCTGGGGACACCATACGCAACTCGGTGCGCACCCCAGGCGTAGTTCGACCGGTTGAACTGACGGGCATCGCTGCCGTTGCGAGCGCGGCTCAGTCGTCGTTTTCGTCGTTCGCGAGGATGCCGGCGGCGAACCAGCGGGGCGCCGGGTTGGTGATGAGCAGCACCGGCGTAGTGCAGGGATTCGGCGGCGTCGGGGTGAGCGTGTCGTCGATGCGGAAATCGCCGTTGGCCGCGAGCGGCACGCCGGCGACGGTCGTGGTGTGGAGGTGGCGGTCGCGGCCGGGCCGCAGAACAGGATGGCGCGGACGTTCTGGCCACCGTTGGTGCCGATGTTGTTGCCGCCGGCGAGGAGCCAAGCCGCGGCCGCGGACGGAGATGCGCCCGCCCACATCGATGCTGGCGGTGAGCTTCGCGATCCGCCAGGGCGCGCCGCCCGGCCCGACACGGCGGACGGTGTTGGGCGTCGGGGCCCCGGCGGCGATTCCGGACACCGGGTCGACTCCGATCCCTCCGTTGAAGCGCAGCAGCTGATCGCTGGCTTTGCCGGCCGGCACGGCGAGCGCGGCGAGGACGAATCCGAGCGTCCAGGTCTTCTCGGATTTCCCCCTTCTGATTGGCGAGGCGCCAGTCGCGTACGCTCCGGCTGGAGCGAAGTCAAGGAGACCTGTGTCGCGCTCCAGCACTGCATGCCAGAGGTCGATCGGCGGTCGCTACCGCAGTCCTACGGTCCCGCGCACGGAATCGATCAGCTTGGCGGGGTCGTAGCCGACCCCGTCCTTGAACACGAGCTCCACCTTCTCGATGTCCGCGATCTTCTTTCCAGGGTCGCCGTCCACCAGCACGAGGTCGGCGAGCTTGCCCGGCGCGACGGAGCCGATGCGCTCCGCCTCACCGAGGAACTGCGCTCCGTTCAGCGTCGCGATCCGGATCGCTTCCACGGGCGTGAAGCCCGCCTCCACCAGCAGCTCCACGCCGCGCTGGTCGCCGTAGCCGGCCACCACGCCGCCGTTGCCGGTCGGGTCGCAGCCGGCGAGCAGCGTGCCGCCGGCGGCCGCGAACGCCCGCTCGAACTGCATCTCGAGCTGCAGCAGCTTCTTCCAGTCCGCCGCGTCCTTGGCGGGCTGCGCGTTGCGGAGCTGGTTCTGCAAGTACAGGGCGCGCGCGTCCGGCGACATCGCCTCCAGCGCCCGCGGCTGCGTCATGCGCGTCGGATCGAACAGCTCGAACACCGGCAAGGTCGAGGTGATCGCCACCTTCCGTTTGACCAGCTCGGCGATGAGCCCCTGGATCTGCGGCGAGCCCACCTCCATGCGCGACAGCTCGACGTACGCCAGGCGCGGCGTAGGGCACTCGTCCGGCTTCTTCCCCGAGTAAAACTCCGTGTCGACGACCAGCCCGTGCTCCAGGTCGTCGATGCCCAGCGCCGCGGCCTCGCGGAACCCGATCGAGCACAGGTGCCCGGTCACCTTCATCCCCCGCGCATGCGCCGCCTGGATGGCCGCGCCCAGCTCGGCGCGGGTAAGGAAGTTGTAGGCCTTGAACGAGGTGGCGCCCTGCCCCGCCCAGAAGTCCACGGTCCGGCGCGCGTCGTCCGGGTCCTCGATCGCGTGCATCTGCGGGGTGAAGCTGCCTCGACCCTCGAGATACGGGCCGGTCACGAACATGCGCGGTCCGGGCTGCTTGCCCGAGTCGATCTCCTTCTTCACCTCCAGATCGGTATACGGCTCGATGCTCCCGGTGGTGCGGATCGTGGTCACGCCGGCCGCCAGGTACAGCCGCGGGAAGCTGCGCGGCATCTCGTGGAAGATGCCTCCACCAGCCGGATAGAAGAGATGGTCGTGCATCCCCACCAGCCCGGGGAGCACGGTCCCGCCGTCGCGCTGCAGCACCAGCGCGCCCTGCGGCACCGGCGTGCCCGCCGACGGGCCGATCGCGGCGATCTTGCCTCCCGAGATCACGATGGTCTGGTCCTCGCGCGGCGGCGCACCGGTCCCGTCGATGACGCGCACCCGCGTGATCGCCACCGCCGGTTTGTCGATCTTCACGAAGGCCTGCACCGCCGGCGAGAGCGCCGCAGCGACGAGAAGGACGCTGATCATCCGCGCCTTCTGCCATCGCCGGGATCAACCGTCCAGTCACGCCGTATCCGGCCGCAGAGATCTGCAGAGATCTGGGTGAGATCTGGGAGATCTGGGGACACCATACCTAACTCCGTCGTTGGCCGGAGTTACGTATGGTGTCCCCAGATCTCGCTGGTCGTGCATCCCCACCAGCCCGGGGAGCACGGTGCCGCCCTCGCGCTGCAGCACCACCGCTCCCTGCGGCACCGGCGTACTCGCGGACGGGCCGACGGCGGCGATCTTCCCTCCCGAGATCACCACCGTCTGGTCTTCGCGCGGCGGCGCGCCGGTCCCGTCGATGACGCGCACGCGGGTGATGGCGAGCGCCGGTTTGTCCATCTTCACGAACGCCTGCACCGCCGGCGAGAGCGCCGCCGCGACCACCAGGACGCTGAGCATCCGCGCCTTGTGCCATCGCCGGGGGGAACGGTCCAGTCGCCGCCATAGTTTCAGGGGGCGCGTTCAGCCCCACCTGCACGTCCAAGGATTCGGCGGCGCTGCGCTTCACAGCGACGCGGCGGTATCCTCCCCGTCAGGAGGCAGCCATGCCCGTCCACGTCGAGAAGCAGGGACCCGTCACCACCGTCATCCTGGATCGTCCCGAGGTGCGCAACGCAGTCGATCGGGTCGCGGCGCAGGCCCTCGCGGACGCGTTCCGCGCCTTCGAAGCGGATCCCGAGGCCCGCGTCGCGGTCCTCTGGGGCGCGGGCGGGACCTTCTGCTCGGGCGCCGATCTGAAGGCCATCGCCGCCGGCGAGCCCAACCGCGTCGCTCCGGACGGCGACGGCCCGATGGGCCCCACCCGAATGGTGCTCGACAAGCCGGTCGTGGCCGCCGTCGCCGGACACGCGGTGGCCGGCGGGCTGGAGCTGGCGCTCTGGTGCGATCTGCGCGTGGTCGAGGAGGACGCCGTGCTCGGCGTCTTCTGCCGCCGCTGGGGCGTGCCGCTCATCGACGGCGGCACGGTGCGCCTGCCGCGACTCATCGGGCTCTCTCGCGCGCTGGACCTGATCCTCACCGGCCGCCCGGTCGGCGCCGCCGAGGCCTTGGACATCGGGCTGGCGAACCGCGTCGTCCCGCGCGGAGCGGCACGGCCCGCCGCCGAAGAGCTGGCGCGGCAGCTCGCCGATCTCCCGCAGGCGTGCTTGCGCGGCGACCGGCGCTCCGTGCTCGAGCAACACGCGCTCGAACTGCCCGCCGCGCTGCAGAACGAGCTGCGCCACGGAGTGCATGTGCTCTCGCTGGAAGGCTTCGGCGGGGCGCAGCATTTCGCCACCGGGGCCGGCCGGCACGGAGCACCCAACGGCGCGGCGCCGCCCGATCGGCGGTAATCACGCCCGCCGCTGCGGCAGCTAGGGCGGCAGCACCGTGTCGCCGTACGAGAGGTACCGATCGACGTGCTGCGCGGCGTGGCGGCCCTCGCGGATCGCCCACACGACCAGCGACTGACCCCGCGCCATGTCGCCGGCGGCGAAGACTCCCGGGACGCTGGTCATCTTCGTCTGATCGGTCCAGACGTTGCCGCGCTCGTCGAGCTTCACGCCCAGCTGCTGCAGCAAAGGCTTCTCGGGTCCGAGGAAGCCCATCGCGAGGAGCACCAGTTCCGCCGGGATGACCTTCTCGGTCCCTGTGATCTCCCGCGGACCGAATCGGCCGTCGGGACCCTTCACCCACTCCACTCCCACGTACAGAAGCTCGCGGACGTTCCGCTGTTCGTCGCCCAGGAAGCGCTTGGTCATCACGGAATAGACCCGCGGGTCCGCGCCCCAGATCGCCTTCGCCTCGTCCTGCCCGTAATCGAGCCGGTACGTCTTCGGCCATTGCGGCCACGGGTTGTCGGCCGCCCGGACCTCCGGCGGCCGCGGGAGGATCTCCAGCTGCGTGAGACTGCGGCAGCCGTGGCGGATGGCGGTGCCGACGCAGTCGGTGCCGGTATCGCCGCCGCCGATGACCACCACGTGCTTGTCCCTGGCCGAGATGTGCTTGCCGTCCGCGAGGCGCGAATCGAGCAGCGACTTCGTGTTGGCGGTGAGGAAATCCATCGCCGGGTGGATGCCGAGCAGGCTCCGGCCTTCCACCGGCAGCTCGCGCCCGAGCGTGGCGCCGCCGCAGAGGACCACCGCCTCGTACTCGCGCAGCAGCTGGTCGCCGGGGAGATCCTTGCCGACCTCCACCCGGGTGACGAAGCGCACGCCTTCCTCGGCCATCAGCTCGACGCGCCGGTCGACCAGCTTCTTGTCGAGCTTCATGTTGGGGATGCCGTACATGAGCAGGCCGCCGATGCGGTCGGCGCGCTCCAGGACGGTCACCTCGTGGCCTGCGCGGTTGAGCTGCGCGGCCGCGGCCAGGCCCGCCGGGCCGGAACCGACCACGGCCACGCGCTTGCCGGTGCGCAAGGGCGGCGGGTCGGCCTTCACCCATCCCTCGGCGAAGGCGCGGTCGGCGATGGCCTCTTCGATCATCTTGATGTTCACCGCCGGCAGGTCGATGGCGACCGTGCAGCTCCCCTCGCACGGCGCCGGGCACACCCGGCCGGTGAACTCGGGGAAGTTGTTCGTCTTCGCCAGGCGGATCCAGGCTTCCTTCCACTGCCCGCGCCACACCAGGTCGTTCCACTCCGGGATGAAGTTGTTCACCGGGCACCCGGAGGCCGTGCCGCCGAGCATCTTGCCCGTGTGGCAGAAGGGGACTCCGCAATCCATGCAGCGGGCGCCCTGCTCGCGCAGCGTCTGCTCGGATGGGGAGGTGTGCATCTCCTCCCAGTCGCGGATGCGCTCGAGCGGAGGCCGCTCGTGCACGGGCTCGCGGGCGTAGTCGAGGAATCCGGTCGGCTTTCCCATTACGAATGGCACCTCTGCGTAGCGCCGCCCTATCGGCGGCGGCCAGTCGCCGCCCTTAGGGCGGCGCTGCGCTTTTGGATCGCAGACCCGAAATGCATCCTAATTCCCGCTGACGCGCGCTTCGTCGCGCGCGTTCTCCTCGAAAGCCGCCATCTCCGCCTCTTCGGGGGGAAGTCCCTTGGCGCGCATCCTCGCCTGCGCGTCCAGCATGCGCCGGTAGTCGTTCGGCATCACGCGGACCAGCCGCCCCGCGGAGTCGTCCCACCGCTCCAGCACGCGCCGGGCCAGCGCGCTGCCCGTGAGCTCGGCGTGCCGCTCCACCATCCGTTTGACCGCCGCGATCTCCCCCTCCTGCGCCGCACCCAGCGATACCATCTGCTTGTTGCAACGGCTGGCGAATCCGCCGTCGCCGTCGAGGACGTAGGCCACGCCGCCCGACATCCCGGCGGCGAAGTTACGACCGGTCGCGCCCAGCACGACCACGCGGCCGCCGGTCATGTACTCGCAGCCGTGGTCGCCGACTCCTTCCACCACCGCGTCGACCCCCGAGTTGCGCACGCAGAACCGCTCGCCGGCGATTCCGCGGATGAACGCCTCGCCCGAGGTCGCGCCGTAGAAGGCGACGTTCCCGACGACGACGTTCTCTTCCGCCAGGAACCCGGCCTCCTTCGGCGGGAAGACCACGATCCGCCCGCCGCTCAGGCCCTTGCCGATGTAGTCGTTCGCGTCTCCCTCGAGCACCAGCGTCATGCCGCGGGGGATGAACGCCCCGAACGACTGCCCCGCCGATCCCTTGAAGTGGAAGTGGATGGTGTCGTCGGGCAGGCCCTGCGGCCCGAAGCGGCGCGTCACCTCGCTACCGGTCATGGTGCCGACCACGCGGTTGGTGTTGCGGATCGGCAGCGTCGCGCGCACCGGCTTCTTCTCCTCCAGCGCCGGCCGGGCCAGCTCGAGGAGCGTCTTGCCGTCGAGCGTCTCGTCCAGGCCGTGGTCCTGCGGGATCCGGCAGGTGCGCCCGTAGTGCTTGGGGACGGTCGGCTTGAAGAGGATGCGGCTGAAGTCGACGTTGCGCGCCTTCCAGTGATCGACCGCGCGGCGCATCTCGATCCGCTCCGAGCGGCCCACCATCTCGTCGAAGGTGCGGAAGCCCAGCTCGGCCATGTACTCGCGCACCTCCTGGGCGATGAAGCGCATGAAGTTCACCACGTTCTCCGGCTTGCCGGCGAACTTGGCGCGCAGGCGCGGATCCTGGGTGGCGATCCCCACCGGGCAGGTATTGAGATGGCAGGCGCGCATCATGATGCAGCCGAGCGCCACCAGCGGCGCCGTGGCGAAACCGAACTCCTCGGCCCCGAGCAGCGCGCCGATGACCACGTCGCGGCCCGTCTTGAGCTGCCCGTCGACCTCCACGGTGATCCGGCTGCGCAGGTCGTTCAAGACCAGGATCTGGTGGGTCTCCGCCAGCCCCAGCTCCCAAGGGAGCCCGGCGTGCTTGATCGAGGTCAGCGGCGAGGCGCCCGTCCCTCCGTCGTGGCCGGAGATGAGCACCACGTCGGCGTGCGCCTTGGCCACGCCGGCGGCGATGGTGCCCACGCCCAGCTCGGCGACCAGCTTCACGCTGATGCGCGCGTCCTTGTTGGCGTTCTTCAGGTCGTGGATCAGCTCCTTCAAATCTTCAATGGAATAGATGTCGTGGTGCGGCGGGGGCGAGATGAGACCCACGCCCGGCGTCGCGTGCCGAACCTTGGCGATCCACGGGTATACTTTGTTGCCGGGTAGCTGGCCGCCCTCTCCCGGCTTCGCGCCTTGGGCAATTTTGATTTGTAACTCCCGCGCGTTGACCAGGTAGTAGCTGGTGACTCCGAACCGCCCGCTCGCCACCTGCTTGATGCCGGAGTTCTTCGAATCGCCGTTGGGCTCCTTCACGTAGCGCGCCGGGTCCTCGCCGCCCTCGCCGGTGTTGGACTTCCCGCCGATGCGGTTC
>Ga0137397_10002972_pt1 | contig 11814 bp, 11 predicted proteins | sample czorhiz116metaG_FD_106658 | JGI IMG/M metagenome (GOLD analysis project Ga0137397, IMG submission 106658) | Vadose zone soil microbial communities from Angelo Coast Range Reserve, California, USA - czorhiz1.16 metaG | ecosystem: Environmental > Terrestrial > Soil > Vadose zone | place: USA... | reverse complement strand
TCTCACAAAAGCCTTGCCACATCCAAAGCACAAACAACATGTATCTGAAATGGGGATAACAACAATTTGAAGGGGGATGTTGAGACGAACCGTGTGATAAGGTATGTGCAGTCTCAGCAGGAACGGACCAGATAAGATCGCACTGGTCTGGATCAGGCAAACCGTCAACTGGCCATATATCAAATATGAGATAAGCGGTCTGGGTGCAGATGGACGCACATCGTAGATACATACCCCTATGTTGGACGGGCCTATAAGGCGACCACATCTAAGTTCAATACAGTCTGTCTCTCCAATTCCCATCTATTCCCACTGTGTGTACAATTTTCAAGACTTCCCCAATTTGCGACAATTACATTCATAGCAGGTTAAATGTCAGTTGTCCGTGTGGTTGTGTCAAAGCGCCCGGTCGTCCCGATGTGTGACAGATATGTGACGGTGACGTGACGGTGACATAACTCCAAATAAAACGCTGGCAATGGGCACCGTACTTCTTTGAAATCGACCGGAAATCACTTGTCGGAAAATCTTCGAATCGATGCGCTTGCCCTTTTCCAGTGGCATTGCACCTTAGACAGTAGGACGTTGGCCGCAGACTCGCAGCACCTGGATCTACTGGGCGGCCAAAACTCGTAACGGCCAAAACAACCCAACCTCGATGAAACTGCGCGCTCATCAAGTCCTGAGTGAATTGTTGTTTGTTCTTCACCACACGGCACATCGAGACCTGTGTGAGCATTCCTTCCCTTTTTAGGTATGCTTTAGTTTGCTGATGGAGCTCCACGCCGCGGCCCCATTAATCTTCCCCGCCGTTGTCTTGATTTTAATTCGGCGCCTCCCAGCATTGACTTGAAGGTCGATGCATCTGTTCGTCTTCCGGGAACCTTGTCCGTGCGCTGTATGCGTAACGCTTCGCTGTTCACCTGCAATATGCGACTATGTGGCAATTGCGCGTCAGTGTATACTGCGAATGGAAATTCAAATGGATTCAGTTAATCGAAGATTGATTGACGCACCCGCACGCCAGAAACTCTGGTAATCCTAAGCTAGTTTACAACGTCGGCCTTGACAGATATTGCGATTCTGGTGCGCCCTTTGTCCAGTATTAAGCAGCATGGAGAGCGACAGGTACAGTGGTCATCGTCACCCCTTTCATATCTTCGAGATGCCGAACTCATTTCCGTGCCCGACTTGGGGGATGTCACGGCCTTGAAGAGAACCACGTGGATTCGGGTGGAGTACTAAATGGACACGACTGCAAGCCATTTACGTGTCCAGAGGTGTCGAGCTCAAACGAAGAGACCATTTCATTGTCCGTCTTCTTTGACGGTACCCCATCGACAACTTGATCCGCTCGAGTTGCCGAGATGCGCTGTGTCCGGAAATTGAAAATGGACATGCTCCACGAGGGTCCTCCGGTCCTGGAGGCGGAGGTGGGTGGGTCACTGTGGGTCCGGGCTTCCGGTAATTCCCTGTTGGCTTATTTGGGAGATGGCGGGTCGGGTTTCGCAGCGGAGGCTGACGCCTGTTCGTCCTTCGTCCTTTACTGCGCGGCGCAGTCCACTGTCCTCTTCGGGTTCAAAATCTGCCAGTTGTGGTCGTCATGGCCATCGTCCAATGCTCTGTTCTGTATCATGTTGCGCTTGGTACCGCCGTGCATGGTGTACTTCCATGGTATGTTTACCACGAAACGTGCGTTCGGCGGCTGAAGTGCATAAGCAAACTCCAAGCAACAATCTTTACCTTCGACAGCCGGATGTATGTTACACATGTACTGTAAGATAATAACGCCAGGAAACTTATTGCAGTAGATTGCAGTGGCCGCGGGCTACGAGTGGCTAGTGTCAATCCGACGTCAAAGCACGCCGGTGCGATAGATCATGATAGTTGTGTGCCGCACGATCTGATACAATCGTGAGTGTGACGTTTGGGTGGGTTTGAGTGAGCGGGGTGGTGGGATCATCTATACAATCTATACAAGACCACGAAGACAGTAGTCTCAGTGATCAGCGCATGCAGATAGTATGAGAACTGACGAGGATGACTGTAATTACTGGTGTTTGTATACAAAGCTAAGTAAGTGATCCGGAGAGGGAGAGACGACTCGCCAACGACTACAGTAAGTAGGTCGAAAAACGCAGCTGTCTGGCTCCTGACTCCATGAGAACAAAAATGGGGTAGTCTCAGGCCTCTGCTTAACCCACGCGCCCAATGAGAGTTCTAAATCGCTTGTTACAGAAGAATTCGTAGTTTGAACGTTCCAACCCATATCCCCAAACGTCGTACACTAAAACTCATAATGGAGAAGTCGACTTCCTTTCCGGCACAGTTTGCAATTCGACGGCATCACCTTTGATAGTGTCGCCTGGGCTAAGCAGGGAAGTACCCGGTGATGGGAGCACTGAACTCTGCACTCCCAGAACAGAGTGAGAGCCACGCGGCAGTGACCCACTGGACACCCTCGACGATCGCTTTGGTCCATCCTGTGATAGTGGATGATTATCTCAGTACTGATTACGCTTCGGGAGAGGTAAAGTATCACAGAACCTGCATCGTCCAAACGGTGCTTGACATCCGCTCACGCAGTTTGGCGCGTGAAAGAAGGGTGTCGAAGATCGCCTGATATTGTCTCCTTCAAATCAGGGAAGTCAGACAGAGGGGCGTCACTCACGTAGGCGTAAACCGCGCCAGAGGTTATGTCGAAAAATCTAAAAGCCGATATATTTGGCAAAAAGAACCAGGTCACTAGTGCCGAAATTGCCCAGGTTGTGGCAAGGCCCCCGGTTTGGATGGTAGTGCGAACAAGATAATTCACAACCGTGTCCGAGCGGCGGATACCAGTCCGGGATTTCAGAAGCACTCGCACAAGGAACACTGTCCAGGGAAAAAATTCTACTTGATGTAACTTCAAACGATGGTGTAGGGACGTACGTGTGATAAAGGATTCTGCGACAGCTTGTGTCGCATTCCAGAAAACTGTTAAGAGCGTTTCAAGAAATTGTCCGCTTCAGATCATGTCAATAAGGGCTCGAAAATTTGTGGTATGAAAGCACCCGCACCAGTTCGTTTTCCAAGTCACCACCACGGTGACAGTACCAATTATATAAGCGAATATAGAAAACAAGACAACTAATCCACATTGGACCCGACTGCTTGTAAGGGTGTAGATACTGAAAGTCGAGTGAATACCAAGTCAATCTTAACAGGCGAATTATGGCAAACTGACCGAGCTGCAAGAAACATATTTGCAAGCAAGGTAATAATTAATCGACACAAGGAACTGACGGGGCCCTCCCATAAGTCCGCTGAAGAAGAATCAGCGGCAATATGTACATATGGAACAGAACCAACGTGGGGGGGTTGACGGTGGAAGAAGGTTTATTGTGACACTGCCGGACTCCTGGTTATGCGTCGCCAACTCTAGGAAAGAGGGGCTTACAATCTAACGTAAGCAAAATGACACATGCTAGATCGATATCAGTTGTGCTGGACACATTTCAGCGTTGGCGAGAACGTACAATAGGCTTTGGAGGGCAACCGCCACATATAGTACGACAACAAAGAGTCTGAGAGTGTATGAGTGGCAGAGATATCACGAGATGGTCATTTCCCACTTCAGGTATAACTGGTCCTTCTTGGAGGCTGCCAACCCGGTAAGTTTCCCCGGAGTGTAGAACCAGCGATGTACGCACATCCAATCCAATATCCATAAAACTGCTGGCTCACCAATCCGAAGAGGGATGTGTTCACTGTATCCAAGGAATGGATGACCCCACGTCACTGAAAGCGTCCAAGTGCCTACATAAGATGGTGATCAAAATCACCCCTGTCGAGGAGGTTGGCGTCGGTTTTTGCGATGACTGGAGTAAGATATGGGTGCCCACCTTCAAATCCTGGTCTACCTAGGCTCATGGTGAAATCAGAGGTGAGGAAGCGCTGGAATGGACGGGATGGACAATCGATCTTAATATAACTGTTCAAACGACTCCGGAGAGAGGCAGCTAGTTTTCCAGGTACAGGACCAGTAAGGCTTGAACCGCACGCGTGCTATGATTTTGAAATGCGCCATTGAGTTCCATGTTGCGCGAGAGCGAGTGGAGCAGGGAAGGTTTGCAGAGTACCGCAGTCGAGTGACAGCAGTTTTAGCATATCGTAATCGGTCGATCGCGGTCACGTATTCGATGAACCCTTTGAGTCAGAACAGGGGCAAGAAAAGTTTTCTCCGGCGACCACTAACACTACCGAAGGACATCGACGAATGCAGTACTGTAGCGATGCGCCACGCCCTTCCTCAGGGAATGAGTTCATGCTTGTCAATAAGATACGGGACGTGAGGGGGTCGTGAACGTGTAGCTTTGGTGTGGTTGGATCTGGCCAGAAACTTGAGACAGCCTGGTGTGGGTTCCCTCGCCGTGGAGGGGTTGCTGCTTCGAAGGTTGTATATTGTACTTACAGACCTGAGCTCCGATTCCCGCACGGCGGTGATACACCACCGTACGGCAGAAACAGAATGCTCGACTGCGTCGAACAAAATTTTTGACCCTGAATCGATCACAAACTAGCGCGGCAATCAGAAAGTGATCAAGAAAAGTGTCTCGGGGGCCCGTGGGCTGTGGCGGTCTGGGGGGACCGGTAACTTCCGTGCATACGTAGACGGTGAGACGAGCGAGCGCCAGAAAATGGAGAACGGCAAAATGTCTACCTGTTCTTTTTCTTCTTTGAGTTCCAGAAAAGGGTTTATTTTCCTTGATACAGTGATTGATGTTACAATGCTTAATGCTAGGTTGTATAGGAGACATCAGCGCATCAGTGGCACTGGCAACAGCTGTCCGGTGTTAGTCAAAAGCCAATCATCTCCGACTACGAGTCGGGCCAAATCCTCGAATGAGAAATCGCCTCTTTCCAGTGGCGCGGCACCTCCTGTTTTCGATTGAAAAGAGTGCCTGTCTCGGGAGCAATACGAAATTTACACCCCGTTAGCTTCTTCAATCCGGCGCCTCCCATGTTCGTCTTTCGAGTACTCTGTCCATGCGTTGTATATTTATTGTAGTACTGCTTCACTGTTGACGTTGACCTGTGGTGCGCAACGATGTATTCACTCCGAGTCGGGCTACTGTACAGCAAATATCACAGGTACTGTATTGCCATTCTCCATTCTAGTGGCGAATGGTATAATTGGTATTGGCAAATTCCCGGTTTCCAGCAACCGTCTCGTTACCCCATTGTTACCTCCCTCTTGTCAGAAAGGTTCCTGTGCCCAGATTTTCTCGGGTATGTCTTGAACAGAGCAAAGGCAGTGGCAGACCTCGGAGTTGGTAAAGTTATTTACGGGTCCAGTATGCCGATAGCGGAGACGGATTTGATTTTGTTTTCTTTGAGATTACACAGTACCCTCGATCCGTTCGAGAAGGACAGGAGTCGCCGAGAGGCATTGTGTTCTGATCTTTCATGTTTTAAAAAAGGACTTGCTGAACAGATCGAACGGCCAGTCATGAAGATCCGTTCGTCAGAATCAATTCCTCCCTCCATGGGGACCTCTGGTGGTTCTAGCCCGCAATTTCTGTTGCCTAGTCTGAACGACTACGAGTCGGGCTTCTCGCAGGAGGATGACGCCTCAGCAATTGTTCGTCCTTTGAACGTTACTGCGTACCCCCACTGCCCTCTTCAAGTTCGAATATCATGTTGGTCATGGCCAACGTCCGGTCCTCTGTTCTGCATCAACTTGAAGTCGCGCTCGGCTCCGCCGTGCATAGCTTACTTCTCCAGTAGGTTTGCCATGAAACCCGTGTCCGGAATGACCAGCGTCCTGACTAGAGAGTACAGAAGCGTCGGTGACATGGTAGAAGATACCGCCAAACCACACCAGCACCCATCACCAGCAGTCCGAGGTCGATTTGGGGGGGCCTATGACCCAGCCTAAGGTGGATAAGCAACCATACTTATACCTTCACTAGCCGAATGTATATTACAGTCGTCCTGTGAGCCAAAAACACTAGGAAACGTACGGCGGTTGTAATGTCGAGCGCGGGCTACAAGTGACCAGCCAGTCAGAGCCAGATCAAGACAAAGCCAGTCAAAGCTATTAATAGTGGCGCCGTCGCTTACAGAGAGCCACCAGTTCGATCCCTCGCTCTTCGACTCGTTCAGTGAAACCATGCATCTGATTCATCTGAATGGTATTCTCGTTCTACCTGACGAACTCATCGCCAACACGTTGAAGTACACTGATTACAAGACGGTGGTCGCCTGTCGAAGAGTAGGCCCCTGCCTCTTCCCTTGTCTGTGGCTGCCTTAAGTGTGTCGTCGTCAGTCATGCCGCCACCTCAAGGAGATAGTGGACGCGTCCTCGGCGCTTCAATGCATCGTAGAACTAGCAGCGACCGGCATGTGCGATGGCACGCCGGACGGCGCGGCGCTGCCTGCGGAGCGGTTGAGGCGATTGCGGGGGATCCAGAGCGCGTGGAAGAGTCCCGCATGGACTTTGGTCGATCACTTTCCGTACTCGAAAGGGATATCCCCGTATCCCATGATGGCATCGGGAAATCTGGTCGTATTCCGGAGCAGTAGGAGCCGCAGGGGTGAGTTGGTCCTGTTGCGCTTCCCGTCGGAATCGCGTGGCATCCAGGAACGGCAGTGGTACTTGGACGTGAACACCAACCGTCTCGAAGCAGCCTGTGCAGACGACTCTCAGGACCTCCTCGTTTTCGTATGGTAAGTTTCTCAACCTTTGTTGTTCCCACGATCATGTTCGGGAGCGTGTTTCAGCTTGTCCACTATCTACATCCGTACACTGTCCACGGGAGATGCCCACCCTCTCACAGGCACCGCTGGATCCATACATTCGCCCTCGATCACCGGGGGTTTCAACCTGCACATTTATGGAGATCATCTGATGATCCTTGGTAATACTCCTGGCATAAGCGGACTTGTTTGGAACTGGAAGTCCGGAGAACTTGTCACCAAAATTGCGAGTCCACGCTCAGACTTTTTTTTTTTGGCCGAAGCAAGCTCATCCTGATTTTTTTTTTATCCCCTTTCAATCAACGCTCTAGTCTTTTACCACAAGCTGCTTTGCCTTTCTCGACGGACGACATATCATATCCGTTCACTATGACATCCCGATTCGCGAACGCACCATCTCCTTCGAGGTGACGACCCTACCCGACGTCGCCGGCGGCGAGCTCGCGCCTTCCCACGTCTACCGCTTCATGCTGGACCTCCCCATCCCCATCCCTCCCTATTTCGCCGAACTACAAGCCAACACGTTGCCCACCGGTTTGTCTGGCTCGTCGCCGGACTCGGGCCACCACAGAGGCTGGTTCCATCCAGACCCCGACCGGAGACTTCTCGCCCTCGTGCTGGGCTCGCCCACCGCCGACGAGCCAATGGCCGCGTTCACGCAGCACACGCTCTTCGTCCCGCACGACGTCTTCCTATCCTACATCTCCGCGCACAGCCCGAGCCCGAGCCCGAGCGTCCGGATCCCCCCCGTCCACTCAGACGGCGGCGCAACACCCGCGCCTGCGGTCGTCGCGGTGCCCTGGGATGCGTGGGGACCCGGAAATACGATGCTGACGACGGTGCCGCACGCATTCCGACGCAGCACTGGACTGCACAAAGTATGCGGCATGCACGCACTCGGCAAACTCCACGTAAGCCGCGACCGCGGCGACCTGCGCATCACGGACTACCACCGGCACCGTGTCGCCCGCGCCCGTGCCGCGCAGAGAGATGACGCCGTCGATAACCCCGCAGAAGAAGAACAAGGCCAAGAGTGGCAGCGGCCCGATGGTACGCCTGGTACGGAGCCGCATAGCTCACAGATTCCCTACGTGGAAAAGGACATACCGCTCCCGGACGGACTGCGCTCTGAGCAAGTGCGATGCGTGCTCGGCGAAGACGCGGTTTTTTTGATCCAGGTGGGTTTTTTTGTCCCCTCTGCCCCTCGACCATTTCGTGAACAAGAGAAAGCGCGGCGGCGCGGGACTGACGAAGGCTCGTGACGCACAGTTTTCTGTCAGCGGCCCCGAAAGTCCGGCCCAAAGGATAGAGAAGATCTATTATCATCCCATTTAGATCACATGGTAGGAGTCCGGCTGCATAGAAAGTATCCCGATGGCGAAAGCCCGGGCGCGCCAAACCTGTGAAATTTTACTAACGTCTTATCTCTATGTGGCCATGTCCTATGTGCATTCTCGTCGGAAGGGTCTACCGAGCGCCATCTGTCAACTCTCGTAGAAGGAATTCAGGTCGGCCAAGACATCGGGGCGAGAAGATGGGGTCGATATGATACTACCCGAATGAATGAATGTGTGGATTATTCATATACATTGATATTTATAGAAACACGGATGATGATATGTACACAGTACATTAGTTGTAGCAATAAAAGACCATTCCGGGAATCATCGACGACATAGGTAGGCTACAAATCTGTGGTCCCTCCAGGGAACAACCCATCCCAAGAGGGATGGATCGTCATCCCAAGGAGGAACGAAGAACAGAACGTTATGAGGCAAATTACAACGCGAATTTTCGGAGACCCAAGCAGCAGCTGCCGCCAACACCCGCTCCTGTCGCCTCGCGGCGGACAAACGGAGTATCCATGGGTCTGTGGAAAAAACTCTGGTCGTTAAGCCCCCTACCCGCTCTACGCTCCGGGAGAGGAAGATCGTGGGAAGTGCCTCCGACGCGGTTCCAGCGGCTCTGCCACTTCGTCCCGCACGACAAGCGCCCTCCCTATCCCTCTACCTGCGTCCGATTCTGGGCGGCCTCCGCGCGCACCACCTGGGCGCACATGGAAAATAAAGTGACGACGAGCACAGCTCGAGAAGGGGGACGGGAACCAGCCTTCCCCGCATGCCACTCAACGACGACGACGACGGCGGCGCTCTGCTAACCGCTGCATCTGTCCGTCCCGTGGTCTACGAGCCGCCTAAAGTGTGGCAGTGGTGTGGCTTCAGGCGCGCACCTTGGCTTCCCGTCGGGGGGCCATCGTCGCACCGACCGCTGGTCGCGGTTTCTGCTGCCACACCTCTTTGGAGAACACCCTGGCGATCAGCGGGACCGCGGCGCTCTGTGTCTGCGATTGAGTGCGTGCACGCACGGCCCCGGCCTCCTTCTGCGCGAGCTCCATTTCCATTTTGGCACGGGCTTCCAACGCACGGACCTGCTGCTCTCGAAGCTGCGCCTCGCGCATGCGCCGCGTTGCCTCCTCGTTTTTTCGTCTCGCGTCTTCTTCGTGACGGGCAGCGGCTTCTTCTCGCCGACGAGCTTCTTCCGCGGACCTGCGAGCGACAGCTTCCTTCCTCTTGACTTCCTCCTCCAATTTCTGCACAGCCACACGATGTCCCTCATAACGCCGATCCACCTCGGCCGAGTAGGAACCGTATGATGATGATGGCTCTAATAAGCTCGAGGTGGAAGAGACGGAGGTCGCGGGTGAGGCAACGGGAAGTGGGAGGGGTCGGGTGGAGGCATGTTGCGTAATAGAGTCACGGCGTCCTGTGGGGAATGGGCGAGACGAGGAAGAGGAAGAGGAGGCGAACAGTGTATTCGAGGCTGAGCGAGTTGAAACCGAACCTTTCCGCGATCGATTGCGTTGCACGGGAATAGGAATGGGCTGCGATGGCGGCGCAATGGTCGGCTGTGGCTGAAATAATGCCTGAGGTGGTGTGTGCAGGAAAGGACCGGCCGTGGAAGATTGAGAGGCCTCTCTGCGCATGTTCTCACGCATGATACTCTCCATGATGTGGTTTTGCTCTGCGATGAGGGTGTCCTTGCCTTGGTAATTGCCCTGCAAGCGGCGTTCACGCTCGGCCTCGACCCGGCGCTGAAACTCGGCGCGTGCCTGCGCACGTATGTCAGCCATGCTCTCGTCATACTCTCGCAGGATAGCCGCCCGTTCCTCTGCAGACGTGGCAGCAGTGAGTGCGGCGTCCTTCTCGGCCTTGACATCGTCAACGAGGGAAAGGCTGAATTCTGCTTCGACATCATCCTTGAGTGCATCTACCCATGGTTCTGGGCTAGGACGGGTAGCGGGGAGGGGTGCTGGGGGCGTTGATGACTGGTTTTTGCGCGTGGGAAAGGGGACTGGAACTGAGGCCTGGTGAAATGATAGGGCTCGAGAGCGGGGAACTAGGGGCGGGACATGAGATGGAGTGCGTTCATAAACCACTGGAGCAACTGGACGTTGCTGGACCAGCCTGGGGGCGTGAGTGAACATATCTTCGTGAGAGAAGGAAGTGGTGGGCGAGGGTGGATGAGGAAAAAAAAATTGATGGGGCCAAGTCCGACCGATAACGGAGAGGAAAGGGTGAAAGCACAGTAGGTCTAGAAGAGATGAGGACCGACTCGTATGAAAGACGAGCACTGCGGACACGATTGGGTTATCGGTGGACGGGGGATACAGAGGAGGTATATAAGGAGGGAGGTGTATCAAGGAAAGAATGACGAGTGGACCGGACTCGGACTATATCGAGCACGAGCACAGCCCATCTCGCTCGCCTCATGTCCGACACGAGTCCGGCCGCTCGCCCTTCCACCTCACTCCCCACCTCAGGCAACAACTCTATCTATTTCTTTGCAACTACCCCGAAGCCCCTTTCCCCCCACTGAGAGGTTTCCAAGCGACCACTACAGTCAATCGCCCGACATCGGCGCTCCGTCTCTATCATTGGCAGCCCCTGTAATCCTCGCTTGGGTACGCCCGCTCCCCAGCCAGTCACGGTGTACCCGGACACTCTGATAACAATCGCATAACTCCTAAACCATACTATCTGATGGGCGCTAGGTGCCACAACCTAATTTCAATCAGAATAAGTGGAACGAGTGACGGCGTGAAAGCGGTGGGGTGGGCGCACGCTTCCCTGGTCTTAATTGGTGGGCGTAGGGTCTGCGTATCGATTGCACAGGCATAGGGCCGTACTCGTTGATTCCCTGGGTTATGGTTTGCACGCGCACCGACCCTGTGCTGTGGTACTTGGCCTGGGTATTGTTGAGGCCACGACGACAATGGGCTCGGAAAGGCTATAACCCATTTCCGTTGGGGCCGATGGCCATGACCCAAATAACAACACTGCCCTATCCCATTCGAGTCATATGCATTTCCGGACACGTTCAAATGCAAAGGGCGTGTATTTATATCAATGTTCATCGACGACGAATGCGACCAATCGGCACCACCCATATACACCACCAATTATCGCCTGCCAAGCGCCGGCGCCGCTCCACCTTCTTGTCAATTGTCCGAATGGCACCGAACTCGTAGCTCTATGACAGGCACGACAGAGACAACGTGCCACGTACGAGTCTGTAAACGAGGCGCAGCGTAAGGAACCCAGAAGACGAAAACCTGTCTGCGTGCCAGCCGTGAACGGCGTGAACATGATACGATGGCTGCGCTCGTCTCGTACGCGGGTCCTGCCCAAATGCCGTGAATTTCTCTGTGCCCAATGTAAGGGTGCTGTGATGGCCCTAGCACAGCACACACGTTGTACACTATTCTTGTACCCCCTAATGAACAACATATCTGTCCGCGACGTTGATCGCAGCGAGGACGAGGGCACTCCGACAGCTGAAAATGATGCCTCACAGGGCAACGTGTATCAACGCACGTTTAGCTCGAACACGAGGCAATAAGCTCGAAACACGACGGAAATGTCAATCACAATGTCGCAAATGTTCACCCCGACCGGCAATCGCAGCCGAGATTATACACTAACAAAGAGCGAGTGGGGTCATACGTCATCGACCAGTTAATGTAGCAAGAGTCGGGACTTGCAAGGAACAAAGGACAAAAGAGGTGGCGTATGC
>Ga0137397_10002971_pt1 | contig 11815 bp, 22 predicted proteins | sample czorhiz116metaG_FD_106658 | JGI IMG/M metagenome (GOLD analysis project Ga0137397, IMG submission 106658) | Vadose zone soil microbial communities from Angelo Coast Range Reserve, California, USA - czorhiz1.16 metaG | ecosystem: Environmental > Terrestrial > Soil > Vadose zone | place: USA... | reverse complement strand
TGCCTCGTTAGAGGCGGCCCAGTGCTCGACCCGATCAATGAGTGTTTGGGGCAACCGCGCGCTGACGAGCGGATCCTTGCCCGTGGCCGGTCGACCACGCCGCTTTTTTGGGTGCACCTTAATTGACTTTGCCATTAAATAGGTATACCTAAAAAGCAAGCCGAGGGGAAGCTGGAACTTCCACCCCGGCTCTAACCCGAACCAGAGGTACAGCCCATGGCTCAAGCTAATCGCGTGTATAGCACGGGAGGCGGATCATCATGACCTGTCTCACCATCACCTTCGGCGTCGCCGTCCTCAGCGCGAGCGTCGTCGCTATCGTCATGTCGGCGTTTCAGATCAACAATCGGAGGGAATCATGACCAAGCCGCAACGCAGCATTGATGACCGATATGGCGATCTCGAAAAGCCGCTCGAGGACGTCCGCAACGAGGCGACGATCATCGGCATGGCGATGCCGCCCTACGCCTTCGAGAAAGATGGAGTGGTCAAGTTTACTGATGACGACTGGGCCACGCTGCTTTACGCGATCGGGCATCTGAAGGAGCTGATCGACAAACTCCACCAGCAGTATCACGGCGTAGAGGACGCCGCGGCATGAGCGGCGCGCGCGAAGTCTATTTGGGCGATGGCTTGTATTGCAGTTTCGACGGCTATCAGATTTGTTTGCGCGCGCCGAGAGAGAACGGGGTGGACCATGTGGTCTATCTGGAGGCCAGTACCCTGCAGGCGTTCCTCGAGTTCATTGAGGGACTGCCGAAACGAGAGTGAACAAATCCGGCCCCTCTTTTCCAGTCGAAAAAATTAACATGCCCCTCGCTCCAGCGGCGGGGGGCTCTTTCGTTTGTGTGCCATGGCCATCGCGCAGCGGCAGGCGCCCGGCGCTTTATTTCACAGGGGCCGGGGGGGGGGGTTGTGCCCCCACCGGACCAACGCGCATCCTGTGGCTCGCGCTCGTTATCTGTCGCGCGCCAGCCATAGGCTACCGTCTTTGCAGCTTGCGATAATAATTGACGCAGAGCACCTGCGTCCCGTGCCGGCCGACCATCGCGGCCTCGTGCCTGCATTCGATCTTGCCGGCACGCGCCAGGCGCTCCAGCGCATAAGCGATATCTGCGACGGCGCAGCGGTCATTTAGCAGCCGATGCACCGCGGGCGGCGTCATCCATTCATTTTTGAGAAAGCTGGCGATCACCTCGTCGCTGAATCGCATGGTGACCTCACGATGTTTTCGTGTGCCCGTTTCGCGTTCTTGCGATCGCGCTTAGCTTGCGCGGCCGAGATACGGTCCTCGCGGCCCGGCGAACCTCGCGCAGCTCAGCGGGTCTTTGCTCTCGGCAACGGAGCTGGAAACATGGGGATTACTGCGCGCGGTACAAAGCCTAATCGCAGGTGGTCTTTTTCGAGCGGTTCGTGACGACGATCGTGCGCGACTGTCGCGACGACGGGCAGGATGATCTAGAGGATCGGGTCGGTAGGCCGCGCCTTGCGGACCATATTCCGCATATTGGACATTTATTGGACACTGGCCGCTTGGAAGTTGCTAAGCCACTGAAATTATTGGCGCTCCCTAGCGGAATCGAACCGCTCTCTCCACCGTGAAAGGGTGGCGTCCTAACCGATAGACGAAGGGAGCGAAAATCCGGCCTCGCCACCACCAAGCCGGTCGCGGCACTGCCGTTTCGCAAGCAATTATACCCGGCACATCAACGCTTTGAGCTTGCGATGGCGCCGTGCCGAACCGGGATCCGATGGATCGAGGTGCGGCGCGCGAACGTATAGTGGCGTTTGCGCGGCCGGGCAAGCCACTGGAAATCCCGTTTTTGGGGTGGAATAAACGTGGCTCCCGTGCCGGAAACATCCCAGATTCTCTCACGCGTGCAATGGTTTCTAAAGCTGATTGGGGTAGGGATGAAGCGTCAATTTGCGCCTGTTGGCTGCAAAAGGGCACCCCCATCCACCGATCGGGTCGAAGCATGCGTTTGCAGAAAATACGCGCGGGGACGTCCAAGACGATCGCCGCACCCAAAAAGCGCGACGCGCGCAGATCGCTCAGCCAGCCCGGCTGGATCACCCTCGATGGCGGCTTCGCGGCGCGTCCGTGCATGGTGCAGAACATGTCTTCCACCGGCGCCAAAATCACGATCGAGGACCCCAACGCGCTGCCCGCCAAATTGCGGTTGGCGTTTTCGCGCGACGCCAGAACCGGCCGGGCCTGCGAAGTGGTCTGGCGACGCGGCAAGTCGGTGGGCGTCAAGTTCGTCAGGTAGCAAAAACGGGCGACTGGCGATAAAAGGCGGGATGCGAAATATCCTGCTTGCGATCGTTGTTGCGATGCTGCCCGCGACGTTCGCGTTGGCCGAGCCGTCCAATCATCCAAAGCCGGCCAAGCCCGCCGCCTCGGGCAGGTCGCTTCCGGTGAAGGGCGCCGGCGCCGGCAATTCCTGCGCCGCCTTTGGTCCGGGTTTCGTCAGGATCGACGGCACCGAGACCTGCATGAAGATCGGCGGCGCGATCAGCGTTGGAGTTGGCGGCTCCAGCGGTTCGCGCTGAGCGGCAACAGGACGAGGCCATTGCAACTCGATATCATCGTTCCCGTCTTGATGAGTTGCGTGCTGCTGTGGTGGCTCAGCCGCGGCATGCGCTGGACCAAGCTGTTGGCGGTGGCGGTCGTTACCCTGATCCTGGTTTTTTGTATCGTGTTTTTCGAGCGCGCGGGAATTTGGCCTGATGTCTCGCGCTAACTCATAATTACGACATCGGCGGCGCGATGAATTGTTGAAATCCCGGACGGCTCGCGAGTTGCGCGAACCAGCGCGTCAGATGCGCCAGGTTCGGCTTGCTGATGCCTTCGACGCCGAACCAGCGCCTTGCATAAGCGCCGAGCGCGATGTCGGCGATGGTGAAATCATCGCCTTCGATAAAGCGCCGCGTCGCCAGTTGCGCATCGACGATGCGCCATTGCACGGCTTCGGCGTCGGCATCCTTTTGGATCGCAACCATGTCCCGTTTTTCGACCGGGGTTCGCACCAGCGCCCAGAACACCGGACGATCGACCGGCTGCAAGGTCGAGAGCGTCCAGTCCAGCCACCGGTCGACGCTCGCGCGCTGTTTCGGCGCCTGCGGATAGATCGGCGATCCCTGTCCATAGGCGAGGACGAGATAGCGCATGACGGAGTTTGATTCCCACAGCACGAAATCGTCGTCGACCAGGGTGGGCACGCGGCCGTTCGGATTCATCTCGAGATAAGCGGGCTCGTCGTTCTGGCCGAACGCCATGCCGGCATCGATGCGCCGATAGGCGATGTCGAGTTCGCTCAGGCACCACAGCACTTTTTGAACGTTGACCGAATTGGCCCGGCCCCAGATCGTGAGTTGTTTTTGATTGCTGTCCGCCACGCGTTTTTCTCCCGATGATCCGTCACTCGCGGGTCATATCGGAATTCTCGGAAAAAAGCGCGTTTGATGACGGCGGTTCGAGCAAAAGATCAGGCTCCGCCAAGTTTTGACGGAGCCTGATTGACGCAAAACGCAGTTGTCGCCCGACCTCAGCGGCCGAAGAACAGCCACAACAGAAGGATCACCGGTATCGGCACGCCAAGCAGCCAGAGCAAAAGTCCTCGTCCCATAATCGCCTCCATGCATTCGTATGGAGAGAGAACGTGACAGGGAAGGACAGGTTCCGCCGACAGCAGCGAAAGCTGGATTTCAGCATCGCGCGCGACGCAACGGCGTCTCGATTTTTCCGCTGCACCCGAAGGAACGATTCTATGGCTGCGGAATTTCGGAAAGCGAAAGTCCGATTCTGAAAAGCGAGTAGCCGGTTCGATCGATGGCGTCGCGAACCTCGGCGTTGACGTCGCCGGTTTCGCGCCAACCCGTCAACCGCCAGTCGTGTTCGGACGCGCCGGATGGAAACGGCGCATCCGCTCTTGTCACCGGCCGGTAGTCGGTATGCCGGACATGGACGAAGAATTTGTACAACGCTTACCAGTGTCCGGTATTCGGCATTGAGGTCCACGGCTCCGCCGGCGGTTTTGCGTCGCCCTTCTGCAAAAGCTCGATCGAATGCAGATCCGGCGAGCGGACAAAGGCCATCTGGCCGTCGCGCGGCGGACGGTTGATGGTGATACCGAGTTTCATCAGGCGATCGCAGGTCGCGTAGATGTCGTCGACCTCATAGGCGAGGTGGCCGAAATAACGGTCCTCGCCGTATTTCTCCTCGTCCCAATTATAGGTGAGCTCGACCAGCGGCGCGCCGCGCCCCTTGGATTCTTTCAGCAGGCCCTCGTCCTCGGCGGCGCACAGAAACACCAGCGTGAATTTCGCCTTGTCGTTGTCGACGCGGCGAACCTCTTTCAGCCCCAAGGCGTCCTGGTAGAATTTCAGCGCCGCATCGAGATTGCGCACGCGCAGCATGGTGTGGAGATAACGCATGTTTCTTGCTCCCTGCGATATTGAAGAAGTCGCGGTTGGTTTCCCGCGCACTCAGTAGCAGCAAAATGCGGATGAGGGCAGGGGCGCCGCATGCCAGTCGTTCCCAACAAGCAAAAACCCCGCACGGGCATGAGCGGGGCTTTCGGATGGAAGTCGATTGGCAAGTCGTCCGAAGGCTTTTCGCTCCATCGTCCGCTGGGTCACGGCCCCAAGCACAAGCTTGACGTCGCCCGTATCCGTTCAAAAACGCGGTGTCGAACACAGCCATCGGGTCGGCTGGGTTTTTTGAATAGCTTCGTTCGGGGGGGGGCGATCAGTGTTTGTAGGTAGGGTTCTCGTCCTCAACATCCGCGTCATGGCGGAAGCTCTCGGCAATGTCGGTGAACTCCTTGATGGCCTCCGCCGTCGTCATCGTCTTCGAGTACCGGTCGGCGATGACCGCCTGGCCCCTTAAATAATCGCTCCATGCGTTCATGCTGTTTCCTCCGCCCGCGGTAAGCCAGCGCAGGGCAAGCATCTCAGCCGTAGGGTGTTCCACGGAGAGAACACCAACTTGTAGCCGCTTGCTTAAGTGTTCTTATTTTGTTCCAATTGGCCGTCACGAGGCGGCATATGGACACGGATCTGGTTTTCAAGCTGGCCGAACTTCGGGGCCAAATAGCGGAATTAGGTAGCTCGATACGGCAATTGCAGAAGGCCGGTCTGGATAGCGCCTCGGCTCAACTGCTCATCACTCGAAAGCGGGGAGAGTTGGAACGCCTCATGAACTCAGGCGGTACGACCACAACGCCGAAAACCCGCCGTGGATAAAAGCTCTCGCCGAAGTCCGGCATCTATGGAGGGTTGTTGCTGCCATGACCAGGCCATCATCGTGGCGATCGACCAGCATGCGGAAAAGGCTCTGGGTCATCGGGAGTACTTTTTGAGCCACATGGCATTGGCGCCGGAAAGAGGGACAACATCCCTGAGAATTAGAAGTGAGTGACGAGCACGGCCATACCAACCACCATGGCGATGCTGATGATGATGATCACGATAAAGAATCTGCCCATCGGCTTTCCTCCAACGGCGCCGCGCGTTCTCTGCGGTTGCCGGACCGCTTCTATATAAGCGGTTCATTGATGGACGCGCGGCAATACCATCATGACGAAGACGCACTGACGCTGCCACTCGCTCATCGCGGCCACTACCACCCCTTCTTTGCTGGTCGCACGACAAAATGTTCTCGCTGTGGAGGCCCGGCGCTGCCCCAAACAGGCGAAAGCCCCGCCTGGGGAAAGCGGGGCTTTCTTGGGGAAGCAAGGATTGGGGGGATCGACCTGCCTCACAAATATGTCTGTCGACGTAGGCAAAGGTTCAAAGCAACAACGCCGCCTGAGCGGAGTATGTTCGCTCGGCGGCGCTGCCGTAGAACTGGATATGCAATTCCCCAGTACCAGTATGTCGCCGCGGTTCGGAAAAGGTTCAATGGCCCAAAGGGCTTGCGCGGAGGCGACGAAAATTCTCGCGCGACTTGCTGCGGCGAAAAAGCTCGCCTTCAGGCTTTAAAAAAAATCTGCTCTCAGGCCTTGCGGTCGAGCAGTAATTCCTGCTCGGCCTGTCTTTGAGCGTCGATGACGGCCTGTACATCGTTGCTGATGGTCGTAACCGGCGCCTTTGCGGTCTCGTCGATGACAAGCTGGACTTTGGCCTGCGTCACTGCGGCAGGCACGGGATAGATATTCATGGGGCCCTCCTGGACCGCTTAAATTTGTCAGGAGCCCGTTTAGAGTCTGTAAAAAGGTTGGGTTAATGACGATTCTTTAACCGGTTGTCCGGCGAAAAATTCCGGACTCTGTTCGTTCACGGTGAACAAAACGCGGTCTGTCCCGTCCGGCTGTCGCGGGGACCGGACCTGACCGAGCCTTCCCAATTGAACCTTCCCCAATCGAGCCTTCCCCCAATGATGTGCTGACCGGCTGTTGGGAGTGGTTTCGAAGAGACGGTACCAAGATGCGGTCGGAATATTGCGACAACGCAAAACAAGTCGGCGAATGAACCACCTAGGACGCCACAGGAAACGTCGCCGGTGGGCCGCTGCGCGTAGACAGAGACATCAACAACCCTGTGTGCCATGGTTCATGCATGGCGATGGATTTTAACGAGCTCTATGCTGAGGCTCTGAGCGCGTGGCCTGCCGAGGTCAGGCTGCCGGTAAGATCGTTCGTGACCGGGCACCTGGTCGATGGTCTCACCGACCTCGAACATTCGATCGCCGCGCAATGGAAGGGAGGACCGTTGGAGGTCCTGATGGTCACGCTGAACTGGAGCATCCTGAGGGCCGTCCACGCGGAATTCGCCAAGCACGAATGCGTGGTCATGACTCACCTGCCGCCGGTTCGTGAAAGATTTGAAGGGGAGCTGCGGCTGCTGCTCAAGAGCCCGCATCGGAAAGAGCCGGATCGCAAGATCATCCGGGAATATTTCGGAGAGTAGACGACCGGCTCAGCCCCGAAACTGAAAACCCCGCCGGCATCCGAAGATACCGACGGGGTCTTTCATGCTTTCACCTCTTTCAAGGTTGCTGCACTTGATAAAAATGCGCGACGGGGCGTTCCGTTCCTTCAGCGCTGTTCTTTTTTCGGCGCGTGAGCCTCGAGCAGGCGCACAAGTTCAGCCATGCTGGACCTGTCCTCGTTCGGCGGAGGGCGCGGCGCCGGCTTTTCGCTCTGTCTGAAAAAGAACTGCAGGATCTTCATATGGCGCTCAATTGAGTAAGGGATGCCACTTACTCAATGTAAGTCGGCGCATGCCTATTTGTTCCTCAGGAACTATTGCCGTCGGTATGACTTGTGGGGCCGCGACCCAGCACACCGTAATCGCTCGACTTGGCGCCATCGGCCTGAACCATGCCGGCCGACGCCAGGCCCAGCTTTAGCAGTTCTCGGACCGCCGCGGCGCGGGTCGGCATCCGGTGCGCGAACCGGAAATCGTCGACCACTGACATCTCCCGCGGCGAGAGCATGATTTGAAGCCGTTCCTCGCGCATTCCGTTCATCAGAACCTCCAAAAGCTCAAATTGAGGAAGCTGAGTGGTTTACTAACTCAGCGCTGTTCGGGTGGTTCCCGCCAAAATCTAATTTGGCCGCGACTTAGCCAAAAATCACAGTATTATCAATTAGTTATGAATTGAATTATGCGAGATTCAGGCGTAGCTTTTGCGCAACCAGAGAGGTCAGCGCATGTTCAAATCCGATGAGAAAAAGCCGGACAAGAAACCGCAGAAGCCCGCGCCGAAACCGAACGGCTGGCTCACCAGCAAAGAGCTTGAGCCGCCCAAATAAGTGGTTTCGACGATTGCCAGCTCATTTGTATGGTTTCGCGGGCTTATAGCGGCGAGCGATTACATCGGTTCCGCTGCAACCAACGAAAAACGTCTGCGTTATCTCGTGGGTACTTACTGCGAGGAGATGCGTATGAAAAAAACACTAGCCATCTTGGCTACGGTTGCCACGGTCGGCGCCGCCGCTGTCACGGCGCCCGCACCGGCTGAAGCGCGCGGCGGCATTGGACCCGGATTAGCCTTCGGCCTGGCGGCGGGTGCACTGTTCGCAGGCGCCGCGGCGGCGAGTGCGTATCCGTATTACTACGGGCCGGGCTATGGTTATTACGGCCCGCGCTACTATCGGCCGGCTTACTACGGTTACGGATATGGCGGAGGTTACGGATATGGCGGACCTTATGCCTATTCCGGCGGCCCCTACTATTATCGGCAGCGCTACTGGCGCCATTACTGGTAAAACGAAAAAGCCCGGAGCACGCCTCCGGGCTTTTTGCTGCGGCCGAGCTCGCGTCAGGACCAGATCGGTCGCCGTTCAAATCCGCTGCGGGCATTTTCCAGCGTGGTGACGAAATATTCTTCGCGCTCGCGTTCAAATCTCTCTTGTGTGGCTTTGAAGTTCGCCACGCGCATTGCGATTTCTTCGCGCTCCTTTGCGAGCCGTTCTTGCCGTTCGGTCATGCCAACCCCTCTGATTCGTGATCCGCGTCCAATGGTGCTTGCGATTGGGGCGCCAATGCGGAAATCGCGTTGCAGGATTGTGGCTGCCCACTTGCGGTGCAAGTCGTGCGCGATCATCCCGCGACGCAGGATGCGCGCTAGCGACGCAGAATGCGCGCCGGCGACGCAGCACGATGCGCGCTGATGTCAACGAAATCGAATAGCTTATCAACCAAATCAATCGCGGTGGTTGTTGGCGGTGGATAAGAAACGCCACGTTCTTGTGGCTCATGCGCCTTGCCGTTAGCTAAAGGAACAACAGGAGGCGTGTATGGCAAAGGTGGATGCAAAGTTGGATCTGGACTCACTCAACATCGAAGAACTCGCGGCGTTGCGCGACAGGGCAATCGAGAAGCTGGCGGAAAAGGTAGCGGCACGGCATGCCGAGCTCGAAGCCGAAATGGAAAGACTGTCCCAGTACGGCAAGTCGGCGAAAAAATCCCCGGCGGCCGCTCCGGCAGCAAAGACCAAGAAGCGCGACGAGAAGAAGAGCGACGAAGCGGGCGGCGAAACCAGCGGCGACGCAACGGATCAGGTCGCAGACGCGGCCTGAATTGGGGCAGAAGGTTCGGGGCATCAGGACAATACCGGGGGGCATTGAGGTGGCGATCCGAGTGGCCGTGCTATAGTCAGCGCGGCCAAGCTTTCGGATAATCCCAATGATTGCATCGGATCTTCGCAGCGGCGTGGAACGACTCGGCGATATGATCGCCGAGTCGTCCACGATCGTTCCTTTCACCGGCGCGGGCATTTCGACCGAATGCGGAATTCCAGATTTCCGCTCACCCGGCGGATTGTGGACTCGTAACCGTCCGATCCCGTTCGATGAATTCGTCGCTAGCCAGGATGCCCGGGACGAGGCATGGCGGCGGCGCTTTGCGATGGAGCCGACCTTCGCCGCGGCAAAGCCGGGACGCGGCCATCGCGCGCTCGCCTCGCTCTATAAAGCCGGCAAGATTCCCGCCATCGTCACCCAGAACATCGACAATCTGCATCAGATATCGGGCTTCGCGCCCGATCACGTCGTCGAACTGCATGGTAATACCACCTACGCCCGCTGCGTCGGTTGCGGAAAGGCTTACGATCTTGCCTGGGTCAAGCAACGCTTCGACGCGACGGGCGGAGCACCGGACTGCGCCGTCTGCGATGAGCCGGTGAAAACCGCCACCATCTCGTTCGGGCAGGCGATGCCGGAAGACGAGATGCGCCGCGCTACTGAGCTGGCGCAGCATTGCGATCTGTTTATTGCGATCGGATCGTCACTGGTGGTCTGGCCGGCCGCAGGTTTCCCGCTGATGGCGAAGAACTGCGGCGCCAAACTGGTAATCATCAACAACGAGCCCACCGAACAGGATGATATTGCCGATCTCGTCATTCGCCACGACATCGGCGAGACGCTTGGACCATTCGTGGGTAACTGATGCCGAATTGATTCGCGACTGCGCAAGACTGTTCATAGCTTCCGACAATTATGTTTTTTTTCTATGCGATACGAGCAGGAGTGTTATCTTTGACTTAAGAGATTCGCGTGGCGGCATCATGAATTGGCATCGATGGGCGCGTGTTCGGTGTGGGGTCCGGGGTCATGGGGTCGGACGGTTTTGAGTCCAAAAAGCTTGGAGGCCCCGTGTCAGGCGGGTCGGTAACCAACAGGCTAGGGCCGAGCGAATTTTCGGGTGGCGCGGAGCGTGACCCGGCGATCGATGCAATCTCGGGCCTAGGCGAGAGCGCCGCGAATCTTGTCGAGATCAGCGGCGTCATCAAATGGTTCGATGCATCAAAGGGCTACGGCTTCATCGTTCCTGACAATGGCGCGCCGGATGTGCTTCTGCACGTTACCGTGCTTAGGCGCGACGGCTATCAAACCGCTTATGAGGGCGCGCGGCTGGTCTGCGAATGCGTGCAGCGGGCAAAGGGCTATCAGGCGTTCCGGATTCTCTCGATGGATGAATCGACGGCGATCCATCCGGCGCAAATGCTGCCGGCGCGCACCCATGTCAGCGTGACGCCGACCAGCGGGCTGGAGCGCGCGCAGGTCAAGTGGTTCAACCGGCTGCGCGGATTCGGCTTCCTGACCTGTGGCGAGGGAACTCCTGATATCTTCGTCCACATGGAGACCTTGCGCCGCTTCGGAATGACCGAGCTGCGCCCCGGCCAGTACGTGCTGGTGCGGTTCGGGCCGGGCTCCAAGGGGATGATGGCTGCCGAGATTCAGCCGGAGACCGGATCGCCGGGATTGTCGTCGCATTAATTGCGCTGGCTCTCGCTGGTCACCGAACGGAACCGGCCAGCCGGGCGTCGAGAATGCATTGAAATTGCATTTGCGGCCCCGCCGAAGGTCGGCATTTGCCACGATCGTTGGGTTCAAGTCTCATTCAACCAGAGTTCTATGAGACTTGAACCTTATCTTTTTGTTTGAGCATGATCTCCTGGCAAACGCTCTGCGTTTGTCCCGAGGGAAAACCGGTTTCCACTTTTCCCCATCATGCTTTAGAGTCCCGCCAGCGAAATTTTCTCCGGCGAGCGTTGTCCCATGAGTTCTAATCGAGATATTTATCGGCACCGCGTCCGCGCGAGGCTTTGGATATCTGCCATTGTCGTCGTCGCGCTTTGCGCGCTGTCGGGTTCCGGCGCGCGGGCGGCCAGCGTCCAGCCGCTCGAGATCGTCACCAAATCCGGCGTGCAGGTTTTCTCGGTCGAGATGGCGACCACCGAAGAGGAAAAGACCACCGGGCTGATGTACCGGAAGGAATTGCCGGACGGGAAGGGGATGCTGTTCGACTTCTCGCCGGAGCAGCAGGTGTCGATGTGGATGAAAAACACCTTCATCTCCCTCGACATGATCTTCATCCGGGCCGACGGCCGGATCCTGCGGATTGCCGAGAATACCGAACCGCAATCCACCAGGATCATCCCGTCGGGCGGGCTCGCCAAAGGCGTGCTGGAAGTGATCGCGGGCACGGCGAAAAAATATGGCATCGCCCCCGGAGACCGCGTCGGGCATCCCCTGTTTAACGGCCATTGAGGGGCCGGAAGCCGCCTTGCTGGCCGCGCTTTAAGCGTGTATCGACGTCGTTTCCCAGACGATCGGGGTATAGCGCAGCCTGGTAGCGCGGCAGTTTTGGGTACTGCAGGTCGTTGGTTCGAATCCAGCTGCCCCGACCAATAAAATCAAATACTTAGCGAAATCGACTTCCCCGAGAAAATCAGCCAGGGGAAGGCCGGGGGAAGGAAACCTTCAAGCGCCTTCGTGCACCGGTCTGGCTCGGTCCGTCCTGTCGAGTGAACGGTTCCGGAAAGCGCACATGTAATGGGAAGTTTTTCGCGGATCACTGTCCT